>Ga0315289_10013860_pt1 | contig 11276 bp, 6 predicted proteins | sample YL17G11_40_MG_FD_203452 | JGI IMG/M metagenome (GOLD analysis project Ga0315289, IMG submission 203452) | Sediment microbial communities from Yellowstone Lake, YNP, Wyoming, USA - YL17G11_40 | ecosystem: Environmental > Aquatic > Freshwater > Lake > Sediment | place: USA: Wyoming | collected... | reverse complement strand
GCATCAGCAACAAGTCCTGGTTTAGTGGGGATCACTACGCAGACTTTTGCGGGGAAAAAGACACTAGACGGCGGAGCACTGATTAAGGGGGATACTAGCGGGAGTATTATTTCATCTACATATTTAGGTGAGTTTTTAGGTACGCAAAGCTCTGGAACTAACGGATCTGCTTATTATGTCAATTCAACCACAGCGGTCACAGCATTGCAGACCGCTATATGTAGCACCAATGTAAATAAAGGAATTTATTTTTGTTCGTATGCTATGAGAGCTTATCAGACAGACGGAGCGGTTAGGGCTGTTAATATGGCTCTAAGAATTGGTGGAACAGCAGTAACCCCAACATTAGTAATAGATTCTCAAACTAGCCTTTATTTTTCTTTGTCTTGGTCAGTTCCAATTATTATTACGGCAGATTCTACTGCTGTTGCTATTTATGCTCAGATACAATCATTGGTAGGATCATCTACGGGTAATCAAAGCATGATTTCATTTTTGCGCGTCGGATGAACACCTCCTACCCATTCCTTTCCCTGTGTTTACTTCATATTTAAAGGATAAATTATGTACGGCTCAGCTATGAAAGACGACGCGAAAAAAGAAGGATTAATGGACCTCATTAAGCAAATGTACGCCATGATGGACAGGGACGGCGCTCCAGATCCATCCATGGAACACGAAGCTTTAGAGTCACCAAAAGAAGAGATGATGGAGCATTTATCAGGAGCGGAAGCTATGGACGAAGGCGAAGAGGCTAAACGTGGCGGCGGGCTAATGTCTAAGGCTATGGAAAAGTCCGAAGGTGACGACGGCTTTGATATTGACGAGATCAAAGACTTTCTAACAAAACGCCGCAAGTCTCCCACCGGAAAATCAATGAAGATCATGGCAGCAATCAAAACTCCCGGTAAAAAAGCGAAATATAAATAATGCCAAAAACAGGCGATCAAATCTTAGTCGGAATTAAGCGCAGGATGACTATTCCGCAAAGTCAGCCACTTCTGCTTAACGACGATATTCTGGCTGTAGCTGACGACGTAATTAAGTCTCGCCTAGTTCCTGTTTTAATGAGTATGCGCCAGGACTTCTTTGTGGTGACTAAAGACGTTCCGATTGTAGCTGGCCAAGTCGAGTACGACATACCGCATAGGGCAGTAGGAAGAACTCTACGCGACCTAAAGCGCAAGGTGGACGGCAGTAACAAGGTAGACGTGACACTAGTTGGTATCGAGGATGAACACTTCTCGGCTCTTACTGGTATCCCAAGTCAGTTTTACTTTAAGGGAGATAAAGTCTGCTTGTCTCCAAAGCCTTCGGGAACAACCAGCCTAGTTAATCAGGCTGCACACGGATTTTTGCCTGGTGACGTAGTTTCCTTTAACGGAACAATCTATGTAAAATCTAGCACCACAAGTATCTCTCCCGCTGGTGTAGTGACGAGAGTAGTAAGCTCATCGTCGTTTGAGCTATCGACCTACGGCGACGTACTAGAGATGTGGTACGAGCTAATGCCTAGCCAGCTTACGACAACCGATAAGGCTGGCCGCATTACCAACATTGGAACGCTAGATGTAACTCTTTCTAGTCTTCCAAGTACACTTCAAGTCGGAGCACTTGCCGACATTGTAGCTGGTGTCTCTGGTTGCTCGACTAAGGCTATTGACCTTACCGTGACCAACATTGCTGGAACGACCGTCCACCTATCGTCTTTGCCAAGTGATCTTAAAGTCGGCGACTACGTTACGGCGGCTGGTTATTCTCCCGTGATGCAGCTTCCCGACGAGTGCTATCCTTACCTAGAAACCGAAACTTGCTACAGGCTTCTACAGTCTATCTCTGACTATGAAGGTGCTAAGTTTCTACAAGCTGATATCGAAGTAGAGCTGAAGAACCTAAAAATGTTGTTAGAGCCTCGTATCCAAGGTGAAGCAACCAAGATCATTCCCAGGATGGGACTTGCTCGCGGTGCACGTAGTCGTTGGAAATGGGGCTTTCTGAGGTAGGTAGTGCCAACTAAATTTATCGAGATCAAAAAGTTTCTAGGAATATTTCAGCAACAAAACAGCTTCTCGACTCCGGACGGCGCTCTTGAGGAAGCTGATAACGTCGCTATCACCAAAGACGACCGGATTATTAAGCGTCGCGGCGTTTATAGTTGGTACGCTGGTGGTGTTCCCAATATTTTAAACAACATCTATCCATACCAAAACACGATTGTTGCGGTATGCGAAGATAAGCTTCTTCATTTCTTTGAAACGGGAACCGCACCTAATAAAGTGGGATCGCCTACGACTAACGTCGGCACTATATCTAGCCCAAATACGCTTCAGTCTAGGTTTGTTGAAAGTAACAATAACCTTTACTTCACCACAAGCAATGGACCGCTCAAGCTGACCTCGTTTGATAGCGCCATTAGGGACTCAGGCGCTTATCCTGGCCTTGATATGACGGCAGAGCTACTAGCATCTAGCGGCGTGATTAACGGCAACGTCCAGGTAGCTTGGCGCGTAGTCTACGGCTACAGGGACGCCAATAGTAACCTGATTCTTGGTGCTCCTAGCGATATTGTAACTGTGACCAATCCAAAGATCATCGGAGCTTCCTGGACTCGCACAAAACCAGCTGCCAATTACATTGTTACAGTAACCAGTAACAACCATAACCTTGCCAATGGCATGCGCGTTTTTATCAGTAACGCCGAAGGAACAAACGTTGTTACCGAAGGCTTTTATACCATTACGGTTACAGGCCCAAACACATTTACATTTGTTGAAGGGAGCGTAGTTGATGTATCGGTGCATACTCTCGACTATTCGGCAGCTAGGGCAGCACGTCTTGAGTTTTCTGTACCTTCGGAAATTGAAGCCACTACCCAAAGTTATTTTTATCAAGTCTACCGGACTAGCCAGTCAGTCGGAGATAGCGCGACTCCTACGCCAAACTTCAAGCTTGTCGATGAAAGAAGACTGACACAAGGAGAGATTGACGCTGGCTTTGTTATTTACTCCGACGATACCGACGACATCTTGCTAGGCGCAGAGCTTTACACCAATCCCAACTCCAGAGAGGGCGAGCTACAGGCTAACTACCGTCCGCCTAATTGCCAGGACGTAGGGATATTTAAAAACCACGTTATCTATGCCAACTGCACCACCAGGCACCTTATTGATCTGTCGGTAGTTGATACCGACAATACTACAATTCAAGAAGGTGACGGCATCACGGTGAAAGTTGGAGCGGTAGAGCGCAGCTACGTCGCTAGAAAAGGCATCGGTAACCAAACGGTCGATGCAGCGGCCACAGTCGCAACTGGCACTGCCACAGTAACCTACGCAGCACACGGCTTTCTTACAGGCTACAAGATTCAGGTAATATCTAGCACCAGCTCTATCCCTATTGCTGAGTATGCGGTTACAAAGATAGACGCCAACACGTTCACTTTCCCAGTGCCGTCTGGCACTAGCGGTACAGTTACTTTTGCCGGCATATCTAACGGAACCGATGATATTTTCTTCCTAGACAGCGCCAACGATTCAATCAGCATTAGGCTTAGAAATACGGCGCAAGGTATTGTAAAAGCAATCAACCGCGATGCGTCTAGCTTAGTCTATGCCAACTACGTTTCCGGCATTTCCGACGTACCTGGAAGGCTTAGGCTGACGGCCAAGGATTTTACCGATCCAATTGAAATTAAGGCTAACGGAGGATGCGGGGAAGCTTTCTCTCCTGTACTTCCTGATTCCTTTAGTTCTGGCACGCAGGTATTTAGTAAAAACGAACGCCAGCCTAACACGTTTTATTCGTCAAAGACTGGTGAGCCCGAGGCTGTACCGGTTGTAAATAACTTTCCGGTAGGCCCAAGAAACAGGGCCATACTTAGAACACTGATTCTCCGTGACAGTATTATTCACCTCACCGAGGGCGGCGTATTTAAAACAGTCGGCGATAATCCTGGTAACTTTACCACCACCATTATTGATACGACGGTAATCTGTGCAGCGCCGAATAGCGCGGTGATTTTAAATAACAACGTAGTCTTTCTTTCTAACCAGGGTGTCTGCCTGGTGACAGAAAACTCGGTTGAGATCATTTCCAGGCGAATTGAAGACCTTATTCAGCCAATCTTGACCAATGAAAACTTGATTCAAGAAACCTACGGCGTCGCCTACGAATCTGACCGTAGTTACCTTCTAAGCACAATTAGGCCAAACCAAAACGAAGCTTCGATTGTCTACGTCTTCAACATACTGAACCAAACGTGGACTTCGCGGGATACGGTCTTTTATGGTGGTGTCGTAGGTCCAAGCGACACGCTATATCTGGTGTCTAACACCAATAAAATCGTCAAAGAGAGAAAAACCAACACCAAAGTAGACTTCTCCGACCAAAATCACGCGGTCACAGTGGTGTCGGTTGCCGCAAACCTACTTTCAGCCACCATCTCTATAGCGACGGCCATCCCTGAAAAGGGTGACGTTATTGTTAAAAACAATATCTTCACCAGGATTAATGCAGCCACCAGCATTGGCGGTAACCTATATGCCGTCACCTTTACCAAGGCGACTAACCTACTGGCCGCTGACAGCGTATTTCTTTACGACCTGATTGAAAGCCGAATACAGCTGGCTCCCTTTCACGGCGGCATGATGGGAAGGGCCAAGCAGTTTACGCAGATGCAAATTCATCTTCGCTCTCCCGGCATTTACCGCATGACAATCAGCTATTCTGGCTACACTTACGGCGGAAGTGACGAGACTGAATGGGTTAGTCAGACGCAATCTGGCGGTTGGGGACTAGAGGCTTGGGGCTTTTTTCCGTGGGGACAGGCCGACGCTGTAGACTTAACATTTGGCACCGATCCGGCGCCAGTGATACGAACATATATCAGCAGGTTTCAGCAGAGAAATACGTTTATTCAACCAATTTTCACGCACCGTGAAAGCGGCGAGCAAATGGATATTCAAGCTTTAAGCTTTGGTGTCAGGCCGTATATGGAAAGGGTGACTAAGTAACATGGTCGATTCAAGAAAATACTGGCTAGGCGACCCAGACGTTGAAAAAGTAGTGCAAAAGCGCATGGAAAACCACAAATCTTGGGCGCTTTGGTCGTCTAACCCAGTCTCCCAGGCTTGGGTGCGCAACACTCTCGCCTACTATAGCCATGTGCTAGATCCGAACAGCTGGGACACCAGCCTTGTGTTCCAGGGTGACCAGGGCGAGCTAGTGAAAATGCTAGTTCCCCAGGCTCGCTCAATTGTCAGGCAAACTATTACGCTGATTACCGCGCAAAAGCTTTCGTTTAAGGCCCTGGCCAAGAGCGAAGGCAGGGACGTGATGAACGACGTAAGGCTTGCTGACGGCATTTGCAACGATACGGTAGAAAAGCAGCGGCTAGACACTAAAGGCGAGCTACTTTTAGAGAATACCCTAGTTCTTGGCGGCGGATTTACCAAAACAACGTGGGACACCAGCCTTGGCGATCCTTGGGCCGCAAGCGAAGGTGTCTTGGTCCACAAGGGCGGCGTCGACATCTCTATTCATAGTCCTATGGACGTTTACTATGAATACAAGATGGGCGACTGGCAAAAGATGGATTGGGTAGAAGTCCGGGTAAAGAAAAACAAGTGGGACTTAATCGCTCAGTACCCAGAACTAGAAGACGAGCTTCAAAAAGTCCCGACCGTCCAAGACTTCCACGGCATTAATATCTATAACAGCCAGCAATCGGTCAAAGACGACTACATCTGGTGCTACGAGCTTTATCATAAGCCTACGCCAGCAATGCCAGCTGGCCGGATGATCTTTTATGCGTCGGATAAAGCGGTATTCTACGACGGCCAAAATGAATACGGCTGTATTCCGGTAGAGCCATGTATCCCAGAACAGTTTAGCGGTGCATTTCTTGGCGTACCGTTTTTTAGCTCACTACTTCCAATGCAGGAAATGCTCGACATCTGTTTTTCAGCTATAGGCACTAATAACGCAAACCTCGGTGTCCAGAATGTGACGATACCAAGGGGCGCTGCCATATCTGTGGAGCAAATTCAGGGCATGAACTGGATCAGCTATACACCACAGAACATACAGGGCGGCGGAAAGCCGGAGCCTTTGCAGCTCGTACAGTCGGCACCGGAGACTTTCAAATTTATTGATTTGCTCCATAGCCATCTTCAGCAGGTGGGAAATAGCTCGCCGGCTCTTCGCGGAAACCCACCTCCTGGTGTCACCAGTGGTACAGCCTTCGCTACTCTTTCGGCTAACGCTATCGAGTTTATGAAGGGTACTTCTAAAGCATACTTTGCTTGCATGAAAAACACCATGGAGCACGCGATTAACGCGACGAGAAAGTTTGCCAAGATCCCGCAAGAAGTCGCTATGCGGGGAAAAACTTCCCTTGCGCAGGTCAGGGAATATACCGGCAAAGACCTAGACAATATTCACTCCATCTCCATTACTCTGCAAAACCCACTGATGCAGACCATGGCAGGACGAATTGAGATATCCGACAAGCTGATGAGTTCAGGGCTAATTACGACGCCGCAAGATTATTTCACAATTCTCGAAGGTGGAGATTTAACCAATCTGACCGATAACAAAACGACCGAAAACGATCTAGTGATGAGCGAAAACGAGCTTTTGGCTGACGGCAATCAGGTGTTTGCCCTATGGTCGGACAATCATCCCTACCACATCCATAAGCACAAAAAACTCTTAGACGATCCCAACGTAAGGTTTTATTCTGATAAGATTGAAGTCATTCAAGCGCACATCATGGAACATAGTCAGCTGGCTCAGACCACTGACCCCATGCTCTACCAGATGGCTCAAACTGGCCAAATGCCAGAAATGCAGCCACAAATGATGAACGCACCTCCACCCCCGCAAGGCGGCGAGCCACAGACACCACAGGCAATGGTTAGTCCAGAAGACGGGGAAGGCAGCGCACTAGCGGCTCCCGCTGATGTAGCTCCTGATTTACTTGGTAGGGGGAGGGCCTAATGGCTTACACATTCGACCGAATCAACACGCTGTTTCGCGGTAAAGACGACCAGGGCAATGTTATGGGCGACAAAAGGCCCAAGACGGTAGCTTCCGGCGACGTATCCTCAACTGATGCGACCGGCGGCGAAGCGGCAACACCTCAAAGCTTTGCGGCACCTTCAGCGGCGGCGATTCAGCGCAATGTGTCTAAGGCCAGAACGCCTGAGTTTACTACGCGGATACAGGGCCAAATTGAAGCCGGAAACACTGGCCTAGACACTGCTTCCAGCAAGTACAGCCAAGGATACAAAAATAAAGACTACGGCGTTAGCGCCGACGACATTAACGCAGCGGTAAGCGGCAACGCTGGCAAGCTTGCGTCGGTGCAAACGAGAATGTCTACGCCGCAGTACGGCCAAGTCGAAGCCTTTAAGCCAGAAGTAGACACTGAGATCGAAGACGCGGCTTTACTCGGTAGCGAAGGCGGAACAAAGAGGCTTCTCGCTCGTCAAGGCGGTAACAAGTACAACGCAGGAGAGGCGGCATTTGACGTATCTCTTTTGCGGAGAAGTCCCGGATTTAACCAAATAGCCGATCAGCTATCTAGGGGCGGCAAAGAGCTTTCCCAAAAGTCTACTAGACTGCAAAGCGAACTTCCGCAAGCAGCGCAGCAAACAGCCGACACTAAATACGTCGCTGGAACCGACGCGGCAAGGTCCATGCTTGGCACTATTGGCAAGGGAATCGTTGATCCGGTCACTGCCAAGGCAGCTGAAATTAGCGCCACAAGAGCTGGCCTAAGAACGACGCCTAATCAGAAGTTTATTAGCACCAAAGATGCGGCGGCAAAAGATGCGGCTGGAAAAGAGCTGTCACTTCTTAATCCTAGGGCGGCAAAACTACTGGGCGAGACTGGCATTGATCCGCTGAAATATTACGGCGTCGGAAAAGACGTTAGCGCGTCTGATTTATATTCCCAGGACGATGCTTTCAAGTTTAACAACATTCAGCAAATTCTTGGCGGCAAGAATCTTATCACAGCTGGCCAGGGAGCAGGTGACGACGAGTATTTTGATGATCCAAGCTATACGTCTGGCCTTATCTCAAGAGCCTCAAGCCTACGCGGAACTAGAGATCAAGAACAGAATGCAGCTATTCAAAAAATCATGAACGACGCGACCACCAGAGTAAACGAATACAACAATTCACTTGAGGGCGAGGAAAACGACGCCTTTAACAAGACTAAGTACGACATTGCAAGTCAAGTCGCTGGCATTGATCCCCAGATGCTTAGAGACTTGCAATCAGGCAAAAAACCACAAGGTCAGGTAACTTTGGCTCCTGAACCTAATGGTCCATTTATGCCGTTTGCCATAGATCAGAGCATGAATAGCGGTGTTTCGGTATCGCCGTCGCCTTCTGTAACGCCATATCAATCCTATCCAGGCATGCTTCCTTCTCAGCCTATGTCCCCTGGCACTATTGCTATAGGCAATCAGTATGATCCGTTCAGTCAGATCAACGAGCTTTTGAAAAGGGGAGTTGATCCAAATCAAGTGATTAATCGTCGCGCAAGGCTAACGGCAAACGACGTTCTTACGCCGGAAGAAGCGTCTCAAATAAACGCTTCAATTGAAGACCTTGGATCTATGCAACCAAAGGCTAAGGGAAGCACAGATTGGAAAAAGCCGGTTAGCATAAATTCCGACGCATTACGCAAAATTTATTCAGGGAGATAGTAAATGCCAGCTGGATTAATCATAGCGGCGGGAGTAGCAGCAGGGGCGCAGGTACTTAGCTCCATTGCCCAATATTATCAAGCGGCAGAAGCTAGAAAAGCCTCCAAAGCGGAGCTAGAGGAAATAAGAAGGCTTTTTGATTCTATAAAGCCACCGGACTACGACGCTACGGTTTATGATCCTCCTGAACTTATCATGCAGACTATTCCCGAGACTGCATTTGATATGTCTAACGTCAATCCTAAAGCCTACGCGGTAGCGGCGAAGTACATACCAGAAGTAGCTAGTTATATTGCCGAACAGAATCCTCAACTGGTTAAAATGTCGGCAGCTGGTCAACTGGGCCGCGACGCACAGATTCAAGCTCTAAAAGACATTAGAGCTAGAACTGGAGAGGTATCCGACGCCGAGGCGCAAGATGCTTCCGCAAGGGCTATGCGTGACGCACAGATAAACTCTCAGTCTCGTCAGGAGTCGGTGCTTCAAGATGCTAACCGCCGCGGTCAGCTTGGCAGTGGAGCAATGCTTGCCGCGCAGCTTCAGGGCGGCAGCGACCAAATGGAAAGGGGTGCCAATCTATCGAGCCAAGCCTATCTTGAGGCTCTTAGAAACAAGCTCGGAGCGATCAGGACCGAAGGCGAAATGGGACGACAACTCGGTAACGACGAATTTAGTCAGTCGGCTATCAATGCTGATATCATCAATAAGTTTAATCAGCGCGCTTCGACAAACATGAACGTCTACAATCAGTATGCGGCTGACACTGTGAACAAGGGACAGCTGTTTAACGTCCAAAATGCACAAAATGTAGCAAATCAAAATACTGATACATTGAACAAATCCGCTATCTATAACCGTAACCGTCAAGACGATATTGCTTCAAAAATCCGCGCGGATAAAGTCGGCGAAAGATCCTACATCAATCAGGCTGGTCAGCAAAACTGGCAAAACAAGCTCACCAATCAAAACATAGCCAACACGATCAAAAGAAACTCTTTCCAAGATCAGCTTGATATTGCTGGTGGCAAGTCTGGCATTGTCTACAAGAATATTGGCATGAATAACGAATTTACTAGAGATCAAAACCAGGCCATTCAGGGACTAGGTAAAGGTGTCGCTGATACAGCTATGACAGCTGGCTACCTTGTCAATAAGTACCCAACTAAAGACCCGTATGCAGATGAAGAAGAAGAAGACACTGTAGGCTAATTTCTTTTGATAAAAATACTTATCGCTAGGTGGCATGATGGCTAAATATATCGACGCAATGGAATATATGAATGGCTCTCCCTTGGTCCAAGGTAGCCTAGACGATATTACTCCGTACCGTCCTGGACCTCGCAGTATTGGTGCTTTAGAGGAAATGGAAAGAGAGAAAAGAAGGCGCGAGCTAAGAGCTAATCTTAGTAAAAAAAGATCCGCCATAGTTCAGCGGGCCAACGAAGACAGAGCGCCTGATTTTCCAGAGCTTCAATCATCGCCAAACATGATTGAACAACGCGCAGAAAATACACGTCCAGAGCTAAAAAGCGGCATAGACCGCTTTATGCCTTACGATGCTCCCGTTAGGTCTCAATCAGAATTAGATGAACCGATGTACACTCCTCCTGTTTCTCCGCAACAAGAAGACGACGAGCAGGAATTTGCGGATATGCCTGATAACATGCCAGACAGAAACTCTAGGGGTGGTGACGAGTTTTTTTCAACAGGTGGTCTTAATAAAGGCTCAAATAAACCAAGAGTAAAGCTAGACAGTCGTAAAATGCTTTACGACTACCTGACTAATCGCCGCAAGTCAGAGCCAGAATTTCAGCAGCAATACAGAAATCTATCAAACGACGCCGAAACTGGGCGCGTACTAAATACGTTCGCTTCTGGCCTTGGTGAAATGGCGTCAATGGCCGGAACACTTGGCGGAAAACGCGCTGACACTGGCGACATGAAGGCCCTTCCTAACGCCATTTACGGCTCCATGAGGAAACAGGCTGATGAGACTTTGGGACTTAGACGCCTTGAAAATCAGGAGCAAGTATCTGACATCAGGATGCTACGCGACCTCGAAAAGGGAGACCTGGATAATCTTAGAATCCAAAAGATCCTCGCCGATCTTGAGCGAAAAAAGAATCAGCCTAAAATCACTCCATTCTTTAATTTTGGTGACCCTGAAAAAAATGTACCGCCAAGTGCTGTAGTTATGAATGATGGGGGACAGTTTAATACTCAACCACTGCCCATGGGAACCATGCCAACTAATTCTGGCTTCTCGGCTGGCCCAACTCTTTACGACCAACAAAATAATCCAATTCTTTCGCAGGCTCAAAAAAGCACTGGTCAATATAAATTTACTCCTGGCCCAGCTGGTACAAAAACCCCAGAAATCATGCGGATTGAAAATGACAGTCAAGCAAAAGAGGCATCTCTTGAACTAAGTCGCCTTAAAAACGAAATGACTAACGCTAACGCTCAAGAAAGAAATGAGCTTCAGCGTAAGGTGTTTGAGCTAGATAAGAAGATTCAAGGCTGGAAAGAGAGCCAAGGAAATAGGTCAGGAGATCA
>Ga0315289_10013858_pt1 | contig 11277 bp, 12 predicted proteins | sample YL17G11_40_MG_FD_203452 | JGI IMG/M metagenome (GOLD analysis project Ga0315289, IMG submission 203452) | Sediment microbial communities from Yellowstone Lake, YNP, Wyoming, USA - YL17G11_40 | ecosystem: Environmental > Aquatic > Freshwater > Lake > Sediment | place: USA: Wyoming | collected... | reverse complement strand
TTGCCTCCCGGTGCGGGTGTCCGAGATTGTGAACCTTGTGCGTCGTTGTTATGCAGAGATTACGGATCATTGTTGTTATTTTAACAACAACACTTTATCATTTAAATATTTGTATGCCGGGGAACCGGCTCAATTTTTTGGGGGAAACAGGACGCGTATTGAGCCAGGATTGGTGTTGGCCGATCCTGCCCGGATCAAGCGCGGCAATTTTTTCTGAAATTCCGGTTTTACGGGGAGATTTTTACGGGAGTAATGGGGGGCACGGCAGTAATGGAAAAAATATGAATTGAATGGTACAAATTTGAAAAATTAAATTATTTTATCTTCCCTTGACCGGGTCACTTTTGAGGAGATTTTTCCGGGTTTTGTTATGTTTGGAGAGTACGTTTCCATCTGCCCCTGATCATAAACCTGTTTGAGAAGTTCTCCCAATGCCACGGCAAGTTTTTGTGCGGCTGCATGAGACATGAATATCCGTGTCCCATCCACCGTCATCTTCCCGTCTTTTTTGACACCGGGTAATGCAAGGAAATCGATGAAAACATTGCGATGATCACAGCTGATATAGGCCAGGTTAGAATAGTGTACGGTTGTTATGTCGATATTCAAATCCTCTGGCCTGAACATGTAGAGATCCTGAAGGTTGATCGTCATCTCTGCATGTCCGGTTTTTGAATTGTCTTCAATTGCTGCTTTTTTGGTTGATGTAACCATAGTTATACACCTGCGGATTGTGCATGCATTCGCCCGGTAATCGGATCACCAGCACTTGTTGCCTTTATACCTGCCCCCGTTGAATGCGTCCGTGTAAAATTATAGTCAGAAAATGTCGCTACCGCATAGGGTTCATACCGGGAGCGAAGGACACGGTCATAATAATCACGGATAGCCGTATCCATACAATCGCATTGTTCCCGGTCATCGAGTGAGGCATAGGCAAGCAGGGTAAGGGCAACAAATTTTTTTGATTTTATGTTCACGATATACACCGGATGCTTGTCTTTCGATGCTTTGAGGAGATCCAGTCTCGTCAGGGTTGCTAAAGCGTCACGTATGCTTGGAGCTGATGCTCCTGCAAGTTCTTCCAGGTCTTTTGGCCGGTAGCTGGAATGCGGATCAGCAATGATCTCTTCAACAACCCGCGCAAGCACGGTATCCCCAAAAAGGCCTCCATATGGCACATCGGTCAGTTCTTCAGCGTCCGCTTCCGAAATAAGCGCACCTCCTCTCATCGTGGTCACACATTGTCATACATTGTATACCATTATAAATATTGTTTCTGTAACAGAAAATTTATTTTCCCAATCCGGTCCACTGGCCATGATGAGGGACTTCCTCCCCGAACTCTGTCATGAGATTGTCAGCCCACGGGAGATCATCAAGGATGACCCATCTCTCCCCGGTTGATGGCTCACGCTGGATATGGATTCGGTCCTCTCCTAAACGTGTGACAATATCTTCTGCACAAAGACCTTTCTTCCCCCATTTCTTTTTACAATAGAGACACTTCACCCTCGCCCCGCGTTTCTTGAGCCACGCCAGGAACCGGACCACTTCACGATCAACACCGTCATGGTCATCCGGTGGGGCAGATGCGGGAGGCATAATGTACTCAGAATAAACAGACGATATGGAATTTAATAAGGGGCAGTCGTGCGACGTGAAAGTGAAGAGCTGATTCAGATTGGCGGCTTAGAATATCCTGATCACAAGCTATGCCAGGCCTATCTTTTCTGTGACAGAACTATAGGTAATGTGGCGGTCGATGCGAAAAATTTGGGAGTTAAACGGGGAATCGGTGGCTGTATTGAGCCCGGATTGGTGTGGGTTGGTTGCGGGGGGCAGGGGGCGCGGCAATAAGCTGAGGAAAAACCGGTTTTATGGGGAGATTTTAGAAGTAATTGGGAGAGGAGGGGGCGGGAATATGTGGAAAACTTGGTATAAAATTTAATTGCCTATTCATTATTTTAGAAGTGCTTCAATCCCAGAATAATATGGATAATGTGTTTTGAGTGCTGTATTATCTTTGGCCTCAATAATTTTTTCGCGTAGTTGAGGGGGAGCATCATTCAGTACGCACTTATAGTGATAATGAAGACCTGATGCATATTTATGATTGCCAAATTCTGATTGAATCTTGCCTCTGGAATATTTTGTATATGGGCAATTTCCGTTTAATTTGTCCTCTTTTGAAACACCGCAATTTATTGTAAGACATTTAATTTCAAAATTTTCTTTATTGATCTTCAAATCAAAATTTGAATAATTTTTTATTACATAATTACAGATGGGGATCCATCTGTTACAAATCGGGCATCGATCTGATATTCGAGAATTTATTGTATCTATTGTTGCGGTCGGAATAGCCGTTTGTAAAGAAAACGTTCCGATATGAATTTTATGAATGTCCTGCTTTGTTCCAACCTCAATTCCATACATCCTTTTATCATGAGAAATAACCAAAAAATCGGGCGGAATAAGAGTACTTTCGCCACTATGAATCCTTTGAATAAGAAGCAAAGGAATAACATGTCCAATTTTGCTTCTTAATAAAAATGAATAAACAAGCAGTTCGTGCCAAAGGCCTCCTGCGGTTTTCGGAAGCAGGGAATCAAAATATTTATTCACTTTTTTTTCTTCTTTTGGGGCTGCCGGCGAAAGAGGTAATCCCACATTTTCTTTTCGATTTAACAATCCATTATAAAATTCTTCATCCTTGATTTGTGGGATTTTATCTTTTAATTTTTCAAGATATTTGTCTCTCAAATTTTTTGAAATTGTCATTGTTTCGTAACACATCAATAAATTAACAAAATGAATTATGGTCTGAACAAATTTCTGTTTTTGTTCTTTTGATTCGATTGCATAATACCCTCTTCCTAAAAAAATATATTCAATTATGTCTGCTAAAATCATTTGACGCCCATCCTGATCATAGAGCTGCTTATCAATTCCCAATTCTGATGCCAAACGTGAAAATTCTGCAAAGTTGTCTCTATATATTGAATAATCCAATTTTTCACTTTCCAAAAAATTATGCTCATCACGAAACGTTTTGTGAAGTGTATCTAAGTGTGCAACAGATTTTTCCAAATTTTTATATAACTCATCCATAACGCATCACAACGGTGTGATAGGTTTTCTAAACCTTAAATTTATTCTTCGTATTAAATCTAATACGAAAAATTCACATTCTCTTTGATTATAATACTGTCATATAATTATGTCATTAACCCATCAACAGAAAGAAGAAATCAAACAATTATTAAGACAAAAGCTGGATGACAAATTAAAGAGATACGAGAGAGAATCATCCTCAATGCCTTTTCTTGTAAAAATTATGCAGGAGCCGTCACAGGTTGCAGCGTACTCATTTATTCATTCAATATCAACGACACTGGGGCAATCAATCTATGAAGAAATGGCAAAAATAATTGCTTCATCCAATTTTGATACTGTAAAAACAGGATATGATGTAACGGGCACTTTATCCGATGGTGCAAATTTGTTAATTTCACAAATAATGCACGATTATAAAAATAAAACAAGAACTGCGAACAAACTGAATGAAGTTAAAGAGATAGTTGCTCTGAAGTCTTTTGGCGGAAAAAATCATACCGTACGTGCCGATTTATTCTTGAAAAAAGGTGATAATGAATATTATATAGAAATCAAGACGGCAAAACCTAATATTGATGTATTCAACAAATCGAAAGAAAAATTACTGACGTGGGTTGCCTTACGAAAAAAACCAGTTACTACAATTATTGCAATCCCCTACAATCCGTTGTATCCAAAGCCTTATACCCGATTTACAATTCAGGGTGTTTTGGATCTTGAACGGGAATTGTATGTTGCAGAAAGATTCTGGGATTTCTTAGGGGGCTATAACACATATATTGAAATTTTAGAAATTTTTGATGAGATCGGTCTTGAATACAAAGAGAGAATACAGGAAAAAATTTCAATGGTTGCTTCAAGGAAATTGACATTTTCAAAAGATGAACTTCAAAAACCAAGTGTCAGGGAACAGGATAAAACACAACAATATTTAGCGGATTTTGATGAGAGAAAATAATTTGATAATTTTTTTTGATTATTCCTTTTTCATCTGGAAGATGATTTCCGCATAGGGCTGTCGGTCGCGTTCTGTCCGATTTAATACCGGGCGTTTGTATTCCTGAACAATTTTCAATCCGCTTTTTTCTGCAATTTTAGGATACAGATTGTGTTTATCGTTCGCAACGATGAAAAACGTCCCGTCGTCTTTCACAAATCGTCCGATGTTTGTTAAAACGTCACTGATATCCTGGACATACTTATCCTTTGCAGATTTGCTTGTCCCTTTGAACATGGGACCGATTTCTTCCTCATCTCTTCTCCCGATATTGAATAATTCGTACGCATAGGCATGTTGTTCATGATAGTCGATCTGTCCTACATATGGGGGTGAAGTAAAAATTCCGTTGATTTTCTTCTTTTTCAGCAGAGTGTAAAATTTTTTATTCTGTTGTTTGATCTCCTCAAAAATATCGATCTTTCTTGAATCCCCATGAATGATCCCGATATGGACGGGTTTTTTCAGAATTGAAAAATCATCAAGTCGCTGGACGGTATCCTCTGTATAATGTTTCAGGTGTTTCAGAATGCTGTCGATAGGAGTGCAGATCTTAAAATGTTTGAAACAATAATACGGGCCAACCTGACGTTCTATTAATGTCGCCAGATCAAAATGCGTTGTTGCCCGGCATGACCGGGCGGTTCTCGAAAGGATAATTCTCATTATGTTTTTTGTCTGTTCATTCTTTTCTGCATCGATCAATTTCAGATAGAAATACAATTCCTGGCGAATGCGTTTGTTATACCATTTCGTGATGAATTTTGACATTTCACCTTCATCGAATAAGTGAGTTTTATCCCGGGTCCCGTTCTGGGTTAAAAATTCGTGATTCTCTTTGAGAAATTGCTGGAATTTTTCTTCAGAATATTCCTCTTCGAACTTCCGATCTCCTTTAACCTGATGTTTGAATTGGGGATTCGGGAAATATTTTCTATTGAATTCTGACAGGCGTTTCTTTAATTCGATCTCAAAATTATTATCAAACATTCCATTCGAGAATTTCACTGTCTTTCGATAAGCTCCATCTAATACATATTTGAGTTCAAACAGGGAATAATCGTCTGACTTTACCTTTGCGATAAGACAGTTAAATTCTGAAATATCGATACCGATAGAATGAATTCCTAACTCTGCTGCCTGGATGAGAGTTGTTCCGCTTCCCATGAAGGGATCCAGTACGATATCACCCTTTACGAAAAATACATCTTTTTTGAAGGTATTGACGTGACCGTCCAGGAAATATTCTACAAGCTGCGGAATGAATTTTCCTTTATAGGGATGCAACCGGTGGACGTGTTTTGTGGTCTCAGATTCTTTATACTGGTCAAATGATATATCCCAGTTGAGATCTTCTCCGAGTTTTTCTTTCCATCTTTTCTCGCGTTCCCGATTATAATCATAATAGTGCTGCAATTCGATTAGATCAACCTGAGTATTATTCGCTGCATCATTGTATTTTTTGATCTTTGCATATTGAACCAAATAACTGATATTAGACTCTGAAATCTTTTTTCCTACATAATTTGATGCCCAGTCGGCCGCCTCTCTCACGGAAAATAATTCTTCATTCATCTGGTTCGTCCTTCAATTTCTTTTCCATAAAAAGTTCGATACTTCGTGAAAGAGCCACCGCGTTTTTCGTACAATATTCCTGATATTTCTCGTACACTCCTTCCTCAAGACTTAACGTGACATTTTTTCTTGCCATAGGAGCACCAATGATTACAAATGTATTCAAATGTGTTCATTTATAAGAGTTTGGTTTTATTTTCGTAGTTTGATTACAAAGGATTCCATTCTGATTTTTCTTTTTTACTTAAAGAGAAATCTTATTATTTTTACCGATAGAAACACATTGTGATTCAATAATATTTTAACAATAAATTATATTATTAAAAGGTACTCTTTCTCCATATTTCAGTATATAAAAGCCTCTCACCAAATCACTTATCATCTTATCTTAATTATACCTCTTTAAAATGTTTCTAATAAGAGGGGATGTATAATGGCGAGTAAAGTTAATCTGGATGCACTGATACGAAGAGAAGATTTCGAGGTTGAGAATGTATCAAGTTCCAGAACTGGAACGGATACCATGACAATTCGATTGGAAGATTTAAAAAAAGATTCTTTCTTTTTTTCTGCTATTCGAAAACCAGATTTTCAAAGAGAGACTAATGAATGGGGTCCAGAAAAGATTGCAAGACTAATCGAAAGTTATGTAACAGGCGACCTAATACCTGCTGTTATATTATGGCAAAATGGTAGCTTTACTTTTGTTATAGATGGTTCGCATAGACTTAGCGCTTTGGCAGCATGGGTGAATGACGATTATGGGGATGGGGGAATTTCTAAGACATTTTATGATGGAGAAATCCCAGAGGACCAAATAAAAATCGCTGAGCGGAGTAGGATAATTGTACGCAAGTTAGTTGGTGCATATTCAGATCATATATTAGCAATAACAAACCCAGAAAAAGTTAATCCCCTTATAGTAGCTAGGGCGAGAGATCTCGGCCGTTTAGCAATACAATTACAATGGGTTAAAGGAGATGCTAGTAAAGCAGAGGAATCTTTTTTTAAAATAAACCAAGAAGCATCGCCTATAGATAAAACAGAATCGGTATTGCTGAAACAAAGGAGAAAACCGAATTGTATGGCGGCACGTGCCATACGAAGAAGTGGAACCGGACACAAATATTGGTCTGCTTTTACACAAGAAAAACAAGAGGCTATTGAAAAATTAGCCAAAGAAATCAATGATTTATTTTTCATTCCTCCATTGAAAACCCCGATAAAAACACTTGACCTACCAGTAGCTGGCAGATTGTATTCATCGCAAACGCTTCCACTAATACTGAATTTTGTTAATATCGTAAATGGTATTGGTGAAAAAGAAACCGAAGCAATTCCAGAAGACAATGATGGTGAAATGACGCTCCAATGTCTGAATTCGTGCCGACATATTGCTTTGAGAATCAATAGCTCTGATTCCGGATCTTTGGGTCTTCATCCAGCAGTTTATCTATACTCCAAAGATGGCCTTTATAAAGTAGCTTCATTCTATGCGGTGATTGCTTTGATTTTGGAATTTGAAAAGAATAAGGAATTAATTAAAGATTTCATAGATGTAAGACGTAATTTTGAAGAACTCCTGTTAGAATACGACTACTTTATTTCACAAATAGTTCGAAAATACAGGTTCGCAATAATGAGCTACCCTCACGTAAAAGATTACTACATTTTTTTACTAGAGGCCTTAAAGAAAAATTTATCAAAAGATCAAACCATTGCTGAACTTTTAAAGAATCCAAAATATAGCTACCTTACTACTCAACAAATTGAGGCAAAAGACGATATTGAAATCGGTAAAGACTTCCCAGAAAAAGTAAAATCTGAAGTCTTTATGACTGAAGCTTTAACCGCTTCATTAAGATGCAAAATTTGTGGGGGTTATATTCATAAAAATTCTATTTCAATTGATCATAAAATGCGAAAAGAGGATGGAGGATTTGGGACTTTAGACAATGCTCAAATAACCCATCCATACTGTAACACAACATATAAACAATAATTTTAATTTCATCATAAAGAATCTAATGGCACAGAGGTCCCCTCAACCTTATCAAACCTGATCCACTCAACTTCTGCTGTTTTTTCAGTTTCCGTGAAACTCATTTATGAAATTGTTAATCGTTGATAACCGCCCAATAAGAAAAGGCCGCCGACAATCCATCAAACCCACCATTTTTCCGGCCGCACAATTTTTTGTCCTAAAAATTTCCGGACAAAAAAAAATCGCATCCAAAAAAAATCGGACTTTAAAATTTTTACGCCCAAAAAAATCCGGCACAAAAAAGTTTCAGCGCGAAAATTTTCCGGTTTGATCATGAAAAAAAGTGACCTAAAATCTATAAGCCTCCGACGTGGACTCTTTCGCTGACACAGAATTTTTTGCCGGTAAAAATTGTATCGCCCGAAAAATTTCGGGCTTTGAAATTTTCACGCGCAAAAATTTCCGGACAAAAAAATTTCACGTCCGAAAAAAACCGGGCTTCAAAAATTCTGATCGCGAAAATTTTCCGGCACAAAAAATTTCAACGCGAAAAAAAGTCCGGCACGTTCCCCAAAAAATTGCCCTGCAACAACAGAAAGATCCTAAAAGGATTTTCCGGAAAAGTTGCGTTCGGCCTTTCGGCCCCCCCCGTCGGTCAGATCGGGACCCCTTCTGCGATCGCGGCAAGGGTCAGAGTCACCCAGACCCCCTTCCAGTTCTTCCAGTTCTGCCAGGACCGCCATTTTCCACAGAATTCACGACGGCAGTACCATTCCGGCAGAATTGTCAGAGGGGGGTCTCCTACGAGACCACCCCCATAGATGCCACACCCCTGCACCGCGTTTTATTTTTAAATGGTAGGGGGGGTTCTATTTCGTCCACCCCGGGAGATCTCTAATGTGACCCCCTCCCGTATGCGGCTGAGTGGGGCTTCGCGTGGAGTGTTAGACGGTGAGGCCTTTTTTGGAGTTGTCAGAAAAAAGAGGGGGGGGAGTCTCAGATCAGACCACCCCCCCGTTCATTAGGGTTCGAACTCCCAGAATCAAGAACGAAAGCTCCGATTGGGAGTGGGGCACACTCTTCGCTTTGCATGGGAAGGGGAGGGAAACCGCAAAAATCCTAAGGGGGATCTCCTCCCCACCCAGTTGGCATGGAGAGTCCCTCAATTCTTATGGCGGGGATTAATGAGATATTGTGTCCATTTGATAATCACCATAAAACGAGATATTGGAATATTAAAGAATTTATGATCAACAAAAAGTATTTGATGACACTTTTAATAATGTTGGATATAAAAAAATGAGGCGAATTATGAAAGTTTTTGTCATAATGCCGTTTGACAACGAGATTTCAAACGATGTGTATAACCATTGTGTAAAACCTGTTTGTGCATCTTTTGGATTAGAAATTTTTAGGGGAGATGAAATTTTTACACCAAGCATTATAATGGATGATATACTGTCTTCGATAAAAGATGCATCAATTATCATTGCAGATATTTCAGGGAAAAACCCGAATGTTTTTTATGAGTTGGGAATTGCACATCTCTTGAAAAGTTCGCAGACAATAATGATTTATCAGGGAAAATATTCCGAAGTCCCCTTTGATATTTCTCATTTTAGAATTATTCAATATGAAGATACGATAAAAGGAAAGTCTGAATTTGAAGAGAAATTGAGAAATACGATAAAAAATTTATTGAAAGACTATAGGACCATTTTCAAAGATGAATTTGAACTCATCTTACAAGCTTTGTGGCCAGAAAAATGGACAGAAATTCTGTTTTTAATTGGAATTAACAAATTAAGCAATCCTCTAAAAGTTGGAGAGAAAATCTATATTGAAGGTCATGATAAGAATTTGAGATATCAGATTTGTTCTGATTTCAATAAGGACGAAGCGCAAGCTTTTTTGAAATTTGGATACGTGGAAAAGAATAATGATCTCATAATAATTACTGATAAAGGGAAATCTTTTTTAAACTACGTTGAGGAAAAAACCGGATTTGTTTGTGATTGTATTAATGATATTATTCTTACAAAAGGCTTCATCTCCAATAGAGAGAAATTCATTAAAGAAATGGGTGGTGCACATTCAACCTCTCAATGTACGTCAATTAAGAAAAAACGCAAATAATTTTTGTTCCGACAGTTTTGTTTCGCGCCTGAAAATGGGTCTCTGATAGCCCCCGCCCAACGCGACGCCTCGTCGGGTCGCGCGGTGGGTGAGCGGTTGATCAATATTCTCAAAATCTTAAAAAAATCGGGGAAACTGGGTAATAAAAAACGTTTAATTCCCGCCAACCTTCCTGATCCTTTCCATCGCCTCTTCCAGCTTCTCCATCGATGTCGCGTACGAGAGCCGGATCCATCCCGGTGCATAGAATGCACTTCCCGGGGTTGCAGCGACATGAGCCTGTGTCAGCCAGCGGGATGCAATGGCCATGTCGTCGCCGTCCACCTTGACAAATGCATAAAATGCACCGTCTGCCGGGGCGGTCTGGTATCCCATGTTTCGGAGTTCTTGCATCACGTAGTTCCTCCGCCGGTCGAACTCCTTTCGCATGATCTCCACGCAGCTCTGGTCTCCTTTGAGTGCCGCAACAGCACCCCACATCGCAAATGTGGCTGCCTGGCTCACCGAGTGCTGCTGCACCTTGGACATCTGCCGGATGATCTCCACCGGGGCGACGGCATACCCCAGTCTCCATCCGGTCATCGCGTACGCCTTCGAAAACCCGTTGATGGTGATGGTGCGCTGCGCCATGTCACCAATCGAGGCGAGCGAGATATGCTTCTTTCCATAGACCAGTTTCTCGTAGATCTCATCTGACATCGCGTACATGTCGTGATCGCAGCAGAGGTCGGCAATAAGCTGCATCGATCTCTTGTCAAAGACCGCCCCCGATGGGTTGGATGGTGAGTTCACGACAATCATCTTGGTCTTTGGATTGACCTTTTCAAAGACTGAATCGTCCAGCTGGAAGGTTGTTGTGTTGAGCGGGTGAAAAACGGCCTTGCCCCCTGCTATCTGGACACAAGGCTCATAGGATACCCATGCCGGGGTGAGCAGGATCACCTCGTCGCCCGGGTTGATGACCGCCTCCATTGCCTCGTATATCGCGTCCTTTGCACCGCAGGCCACGATCACCTGTTCCGGCCTGCAGGGAAAATGGTTCTCGCCGGTGATCTTTTCACTGATCGCAGAAAGGAGTTCTGGGATCCCGTTACTCGGAGCATAGTGGGTCTCACCCCGGTTCAGGGCATCGATACAGGCATCCCTGATGTGCCGGGGCGTATCAAAATCGGGCTCTCCAATCGAGAGGCTGATGACATCGATGCCCTCCCGCTGCATCTTCTTGGCCCGGTCGGCAATTTCAAGGGTGGCGGAGGGTGCAATTTCGGAAATCTTTTCCGACAACTGCCTCATTTCAATCGCTGGACGAGCTTGATGGCTGACTCGACGGCACGCTTGGCGTAATCGATCCGCTCGTTCGCCTCGATCCGCGTCATTCCCGGCCCTGAGATGCCCAGCGTGACGGGTTTGCCGAACTCAAGCGAGAGGTCGATGATCTTGCGGGCTGCGTGCTGCAGGACGATCT
>Ga0315289_10013857_pt1 | contig 11277 bp, 13 predicted proteins | sample YL17G11_40_MG_FD_203452 | JGI IMG/M metagenome (GOLD analysis project Ga0315289, IMG submission 203452) | Sediment microbial communities from Yellowstone Lake, YNP, Wyoming, USA - YL17G11_40 | ecosystem: Environmental > Aquatic > Freshwater > Lake > Sediment | place: USA: Wyoming | collected... | reverse complement strand
GATGATGTGTACTGATCTTTCAAATGTGATAGGTTATCTCCAATACGCTAGGACGAGTTCTTTGGTCCAAGCTAGGGGTGAGGTTTATTATGCACATAAGTGCATAACGTTATGTACTTAGGTGCATAATTTGCCAAAGAGGTCCGGGGCGAGGCGGCCTTATCTCTCGTGTACTGCCATAGCCATCTTGAAACTCATGGCAAGTGATCTCACGAAGGATTTTACCGTGAGGGGTCTTTCGCAGGGAATTCATCAGGACTATAGGATAACCTATGAGACAGTTGACCGCCTATCAAAGAACGGTATTCTCAATCTAGAACGGAAAGCCCACCTTCGAATCTGTCACTTGAGGCTGGACAGGAACATACAGACAATTGCTTTCATCGAGTCACTGAGGACTAAGGAATTCAGTAGCTCTAAGCCAAGCATCCGAATACTGCTTTCAACTGTGATTTCCAGACTAACAAATCTCTCTCCGTTCCTATGCTTGATCCTCTTTGGTTCCTTCATAAGACCAAAAACGGTTTCTCAGTCAGATCTTGATATACTTCTGGTACTGTCCGATCTGACTCTACAGAGTCGAGTGGAAAATGAACTGGCCTCGGTCATGAGAACGAGCACAGTGAGCTTTCATGAGGTTATTCTTTCTGCAGATCAATTCCTGTCGCTGCTGTCTCAAGGAAGAACGGAAAGAAGGCCGAATGTGGCAACTGAATTGCTTGGGAATCACATAGTGCCTTATGGAGCGGAGACGTTCTATAGTCTTCTATCGAGGATTCTGCCATGATGACTGATGACAGAATAAGAGAAGCTGATCATAATGTCAGGCAATACATAGTGGACGGCATACTGAGGGTCAAAGACGACACAGTGAAGAAATTTGTTAGATTCTTCATGGACAACGCAGAATCCTCTCTGGAAACCGCAGCCCTTCTATACGCAGTCTCAGATGACAAGGTTGTCAAAGATACGCTTAAGGTAGGTTCCGAGTTTGAATCCTACCTATGGGTTATCGCTTCCTCATACTATTCGATGTTCTATGCCGCAACCGCCCTGCTTGCCAGCGAAGGCATCAAAGCAAGAGGTCAGATCGTTCATAAGGTCACTGCAGATGCTTTGATCCACTTCTTCATAAAGAACAGGAAACTGGCAAAGCTCCTGGAAGAGTATGATGAAGCAAAGAATGTTGCTGGAGAGCTGATCGGCAGAGAAGAGTTCATGAAACGAATAGAAAAGAAAACAGACGAGTTGATCGTTGCTTTTGAATCTGAAAGGAGAAAGAGAACCAGGTTCCAGTACGACACAGGAATCTTGATCAAGAAAGGATACGCCAGCACATCTCTCGCCAGAGCGAAGCAGTTCGTTGAGGAAATCAGAAAGATCCTCGCAAGATAGTACAGCTTCACCGCTGCAACCTTAAATTGTGCACATGGCTCTTTCTCACTGGAATGATGTGGACTGACCTGCACGGAAGGGCTTGGCCCGATGTCGTGATGCATCTCCACTGACCAACTACTGCTCCAAATGCCTGTGACGTATGACGCTTTAGCGTGGCTAGATAACGAACCCAAAGGCTTCGGCGAACTGTGAAACTTTCTTGAACTCGTTGAGAAATTGTATTCCTTTATCCGTCAGATAGTAGGTCGTCCTATCACTGACTCCCTCTTCCTCGACTAGGCCTTGATCTTTCAGTTGGGCAAGATACTTGACGAGCCTGTCATGTGATAGATTGGCTCCATAAAGGACATGAGTAGGTTTCGCGTTTCCCTTTTCTCTCTCAATTACGCGGAGTATGTCTGCATAGATTCTGATCTGTGATCGATACTTGGACGGCTTTTCAGTCATCTAGTCCTAGTCACTCTCAGAAGCATTGTCAGAAGCGCGAGGAATCCCAGGAGTTGAGTCAGATGGGCAACTACGAAGAATGGCCCGATGATTGGGGGAAGCATGAAGAACACATGACTTATGGCCAGAAGGACGAATCCAACGAAGACCAGAAGTGAATTCTTCTCCTTCCTTACACCGTAGTTCATCGCCGTCTGAGTCGCTATGAAGGCGATCAGAAAGAATACGGCAATTTCGAGAAGCGGGTGATAGGGCAAAACCTCGAACAGTGAAAGGGGCGATGCCGCCATCGCGAGTAGAGCTGTACCCGCCATGAAACTCTTTGTCTGTCTTAGATAGGCAAAAAGCAGTAGTGCGTATGCGATGATCTCCGCAGTGATTCGAATGAAATAGCCTGTCGCCACGACTGGCGAGAGGCCACGAAACGCAAACACAGGCAAGCCTACCACTCCATCCGTCAGCAAACCTAATCCTAGCAGAACGAAACTGAAATGGAGAAAGAATAGCGTTCTATCTTTCACTAATCTGAAGCCTTTGAGGGCATGATAAGCCACAGCGAAGGCTATGATCGACTCCACAATTTGCATCATAGAGTCAAAACCGACGAACCATTGAGGAGCATGCAAAGCGAAATCACCTGGCCAACGCTGTCGCTCACTACGTTTATCAGACTTAGGAACGAAGGGTCCTCTCTGGCATATTTAATCATTTCAAGAAGACAATGTCTGGACAAAGAGCCCAGTTTTGTCTTACGATCGTAAGTGTGAAAAGCTGGGCCACTGCATACTCCCATTAGGTGTGTCTTTTGGCCTTCAATTGGCCTGTGAAAGAAACAGCAAAATGCGTCCCGGATTTCAGTACTTTCGACCAAAACGTGGTAAAAGAGATGGTGGCAGAGATAGAGAAGGTTCCTTTGACACGCCCTCTTGATTATTCGTTCGATGATTACTACAATCGGTTGGCGGTTGTTGTCGGATCAGGGAATCCTTGCTTCGAGCCGTCCAGAACGCCAGCTTGGGAGCAATCGAGCTGATTGATATGAATAAGCGCGCGCTTGGGACAGCTATCACGAACGCGGTTAAGGCAAAGGGGTAACGAGGAAGCACCAGTGCCAAAACGTCAAGTCGACATGCTCCTAAAGAATGCCAGTCAACTTCTCACCTTCTCAGAGCAGCTTCATCCAGATAAATCGATAGTCTCGGACGGCGCGATCGCAGTCGATCACGGCAGAATTGTCGACATTGGCAAGACACGGGAGCTTGAAAGTAGGTTCGAGAGCGACGAGACCCTAGATGTCACTGGCAAGATTGTGACTCCCGGCCTCATCGATTGTCATACGCATCTGATTTTTGCAGGCTCTCGCGAACAGGAACTCGACATGAGACTCTCAGGCATGAGCTACATGGACATACTAAGATCTGGCGGGGGCATTCTCAAGACGATGTACGCGACTAGAGAAGCCTCGAAAGAGAAACTAGTGGAAGAAGGCAAGAAAGTCCTAGACAGCATGATGCTCAATGGAACAACTACAGTGGAAGCAAAGAGCGGCTACGGGCTGACTGTCGAGCACGAGACGAAAATGCTTCTCGCCGCCAAAGACCTCAGCAAACAACATTCGCTCGATATCGTGCCGACCTTCTTGGGAGCTCATGCCTTTCCACCCGAGTACAAAGATGCGCCAGACGAATACGTTAGGGTAGTTGCGACACAGATGATTCCTCAAATCGCGAGAGAAGGACTGGCGGAGTTTTGCGACGTCTTCTGCGATAAGGGAGTATTCTCCGTAGAACAGGCTAGGAACATACTTGTTGCTGGTATTGAACATGGTCTTCGGCCGAAGATCCATGTCGATGAATTCGCGAACATTGGTGGAGCAAAGCTGGCAATCGAGCTTCAAGCCGTCTCAGCTGAACACCTGTTACATTCATCGAGTGATGACTTGACTCAACTATCGAGAGCTGGCGTTATCCCCGTATTCCTTCCAGCAGCAAGTCTGACCCTAATGGAGGATCGTTTCGCGGATGCAGTGACACTGCTAAAGAACGGTTTGCCATTTGCCTTGGCATCTGACTTCAATCCTAGCTGTCCAACCAAAAGCCTACAGTTCGTCCTCGCGCTGTCGTGTTACTGTATGAAGACCCCGATCATTGAGGCGCTGAGAGCATTAACGTTGACGGCGGCTAAGGCTATCAGGAAGAGTCATGATGTGGGATCGCTTGAACCAGGGAAGAAGGCAGATCTTGTCATCTTCGATGTTGCGGACTATCGTTTTCTGTTGCAGCACTTGGGTGTGAACTTGGTTTCGAAAGTTGTCAAGAGGGGAGTTGTCGTGGTTGAAGAAGGACGAGCGACAAGGGCGAAAAGCGCGGATTGAAGCGTCTTGTATGGCAACTGTTGTTGAATCGACTGCACAACCGCGGACACCAAAGCTACTCAGATTCTAATCAGCATGCTGACCCAGGCGCTGCAAATGCCCGAGCAGAGCTAAGCCTTATGATCTCCAATCCGACTCGTCGTAGATTGAGCAGTTCTGCTAGAATCAAAGAGAGTAGCACACTGCATAACTGGTCCAGAGCTCCGCTGCAAGCGCGCGTCAGTAGCTGCCCGCTAGCCCCGACGAAGCCGTAACTTGAGAGGACTGTCCAATCGGTTTTCCTTTCCCTTGCATCGCAACGTCTAGGGCGTGTGCGAACTTCTCTACAGCTTCTGCAGATTCACTGTAGATGGTCTCAGAGATCTCGATGTTCAAGAAGTTACTGAATAACAGTTGCGTGCTGTTGCACGTCTCATCGAAGAAAGGTGAGAGACAGTTGGGTCAGCTCAACCACACAGGCCTATTAGGTGAGAAATCTATCAGTAGCTGTCATGGCTAAGGTCGATGAGTTGAGCTATAGAGAGGTGACAGATTGGCTGTTCGGCCGGCGCAGGTCAAGCCGTATTCGAGAGTTGAAGAATATACAGCATTTTCTTGGTCAAATGGGAGAGCCTCAGAAGAGGTTCAGATCGATCCATGTGACTGGAACTAATGGTAAAGGCTCGACGACAGCCATGGTGGCGTCGATCCTTAAGGCCGCAGGTTACAGGGTCGGCATGCTCACCTCACCTCATCTTTCAAGCTTCACGGAGCGTATAGTAGTTGATGGGATGCAGATCCCGGCAGAGGAGGTCGTCAGAATCGTGAAGGAGATCAAACCGGTTTTGGATCAAATGACTGAGCAACCTGAACTTGGACCCCTTGGCTTCTTTGAGACTACCACCGCTATCGCTTTCAAGTACTTCGCCGAACGTCAAGTGGATTTTGCAGTTTTGGAGGCTGGGATGGGAGGAAAATTCGATGCAACTAACGTTGTTCATGCCTTGGTTTCAGTGATAACGAACGTCAGCCTTGAGCACACCGAGACGCTGGGAAACACTGTGCTGGAGATCGCTAGGGAGAAGGCGGGCATCATCAAAGATGGAGGAGTCTTGATAACGGCTACAGAGGACGACAATGTGTTCGCTTTGTTCAAAGATGTCTGCAGTGAGAAGCGCTCCAAGATATTCCGAGTTGGCAGTGACATAAGGTTCAGGAAGTTGAGCTCCAGCCTCGAAGGACAGAGCTTTCAGATCAACGGCCTGATGAGCAGGTTCGATAGGCTGTTTATTCCACTCTTGGGTGATCATCAGTTGCTGAACGCAGCATCAGCCGTTGGGGCAGTTGAGGCTTTGAGTTTCTACGACATACCAATACCTTCGAAGGCCATAGAGGAGGGACTCAGGAGAGTCAGCTGGCCCGGAAGGCTGGAGATAGTGCAGAGGCGCCCTCTTGTCGTACTTGACTGCGCAAAGGACACCGAGGCTGCCAGAGCGCTTAAAGAGACTCTTCTTAAGGAATTTGCTTGCGAGAGGCTGATCATCGTGGTCAGCATCTCCTCAGACAAGAACATCTCTGCAATGATTGATCAGCTAGCAGAGGCAGTGGATCAATTCATAATCACATCTCACACAGTCATGGGTCGAGCCGCTGACCCATCGAAAATCGCGAAGGAGCTGGAGAGACACTCCAAACCCTATGAAATAGTAGGGGACGTAAAGAACGCTGTCCGCAGAGCCCTTGAGCTGGCATCTGACGACGACCTGATATGTGTGACTGGATCGGTATTTCTAGTAGGCGAAGCTAGACGGCTGTGGATAGAGCCTCGCAATCTGAACAGCTAATTCGTATGCTGGTTGGAGCGCATGCCTTGCGAGTATGTCGCAAGAAGGACTTGCACAAAGTGCTCTTTGCCAGAGCATACACTCTCGCTGAATGTAGCTTGAAGAAAATCGCTGACAATCTCAATCATACTGGAAAGGGCCATAAGCTCGTGCTAACCTCGCACGAAAATACACCAGACGAAGGCTTAAAGTCTGGCGAGAAGTGGATAAATGAAAGCAACTCAAATGCGAGCGATGGTAAATGTGAGCTTACGTGAATATGAAACCATTGAAACAAGTGAACTGAAAGAGCATCTATTCACGTTACCGATTTAGCTCGCATCGGCTTCTGGGACTTGCGATGACCAGCCGGATATTCGACGGCCGTGGCGTGGCCAAGGCCATCCGTGAGCACGTCAGACAAGAGGTAGCGAAGCTAAGAGTTCAGGCCGATACCACTCCGTCTCTGGTCAGCATAATCGTCGGAGACGACCCCGCAAGTGCGCTCTATGCTAAGACCAAAGAAAACGCCTGCAGGGCCGCGGGGATAAACCATACGCTCTATCGATTGCCAGCAGACGCCAATGAAGACAAGGTGCTAGCGGCTCTTGCCAGATTCAATGAGGACCGAAGGGTACATGGTATCATTGTTCAATTTCCCTTACCCCATCATATTCCGGAGGGTCGCGTGCGGTGTGGCATCTCGCGGCTCAAGGATGTTGACGGCATCCATCCCGAAAACCTAGGGCTTTTGATGATGGGCGCGTCACGCTTTGTGCCTTGTACTCCCCTTGGCATTTGGATGCTTTTGCAGCGGAGCCATATCGAAGTGCAAGGCCGGCATGCTGTGATTCTCGGCCGGTCAAATGTCGTCGGCCGCCCCCTCGCTGCACTGCTTTTGCAGAAAGATTGTCACAGCAACGCTACCGTCACAGTCTGTCACACCGGGACAAGAAACATCGAATACTACGCCTCGCAGGCGGACATCTTGGTCGCGGCAATGGGGCAACCGAAAATCGTGCAAGCAAGCTGGGTTAAGCCTGGGGCCATTGTGATCGACGTTGGCGTTCACCAGTTGGCCGACGGTACACTCTGCGGTGATGTCGACTTTGATCAGGTCAGCACTGTCGCCTCGTTAGTCACTCCTGTCCCCGGCGGAGTTGGACCGATGACCGTTGCCATGTTGCTACAGAACACTCTTGATGCCGCCCGACTAAGTCTGACGCGATGAAGTGTTTATGACAGATCTCTTTAGATAGGAGGTATGTTCCTCATGGAACAAAAGATTGTTGAATGTGTGCCAAATTTCTCTGAAGGAAAAGACCTAGCCAAGATCAGGCAGATCACAACTGTCATTGAAGCCGTTCCCGGCGTAACCTTGCTCAATGTCGATTCGCGAGCGGACATCAACCGCACAGTGGTGACCTTTGTCGGCAACCCTGAAGCAGTGGCCGAAGCCGCTTTTCAAACTGTCGCCAAGGCGGCGCAAGTTATTGATATGACAAAGCATCATGGGGCCCACCCTCGGATTGGCGCAACCGATGTTGTGCCCTTTGTTCCGGTGGAAGGTGTCACCATGGAAGACTGCGTCAAGATCGCCCGCCAAGTTGGAGAACGTGTCGGTAGAGAACTAGAGATTCCAGTCTACTTGTACGAAGAAGCGGCGACCCGGCCGGAACGTAGGAATCTCGCAGATATCCGCAAAGGTGAGTACGAGGGCCTCGAAGAGAAGCTGAAAGACCCGGCTTGGGGCCCAGACTTCGGTCCGGCCAAGTTCAATGCTCGATCCGGGGCCACGGTGATTGGTGCCAGAGAGTTTCTCATTGCCTATAACGTCACGCTAAACAGCAGGGATAAGGAATTGGCGATAGATATCGCGTCGGAGCTGCGCGAAAAAGGGCGTGTAGCTCGGGCCAAGACCTCATCTTCATACCGCTCGAAAGGCAAGATCCTGTTTTATGCTGAGAAGTCCTTCCCCTGCGGCAATTGTGATTTCGTCGGCCGAACCTTTGCGGAGACGAACAGGCACTGTTCTGAGGTCCACGGCTGCAATCTGCGTGAACTGCTTTTGGCTAACGGCATCGATCCTGACAATTTGGTCGGACAGAAGGTTCACCGGGCCAACAGGTTCAAGTTCTGCAAGGCCATTGGCTGGTATGTTGATGAGTACAAACGGGCCCAGGTGTCGATTAACCTCACCAACTACCGTGTCACCCCACCACATCTAGTCTTGGAAGAGGTGCGAAAGCTTGCGGCCGAACGTGGTTTGGTAGTCACAGGGAGCGAGGTGGTTGGGCTCATCCCCTTTCAGGCTCTGATTGAGGCCGGGAAATACTATCTGAAGGCACAGGGCAAGTCCCCGCACGTTCCGGTCCCCGATATCCTTGAATCAGCGGTCTTTTCTATGGGGCTCCACGATGTTCAAGCGTTTGACATAAGAAAGAAGGTGATTGGCCTGCCGCGAGAGTTCGAAAAAGGCCTGACGAAGCTGAGCGTCAAGGATTTCGTCGATGAAGTATCACGCGATACTCCGGTTCCTGGAGGTGGATCGATCGCGGCCTTGGCCGGTTCCTTGGGAGCCGCTCTGGCCTCAATGGTCGCCAATTTGAGCCTGGGAAAGTCAGTTTCCGAAAAAGAAGTTGATCTGCTGCTGAATGTCGCGGAAAAAGCGCAAAAGATCAAAGATCAGCTGATCTTGGCGGTAGACGAAGACACCAGTGCTTTCAATGCCTACTTGGAAGCCCGACGGCTCCCGGCGACCACCGCCGAAGAGCGATCCTTCCGCCACCAGAAGATGCAGGAAGGACTGAAGATTGCGGCTAGTGTCCCATACGGATCAGCCTTGGCTAGTTTTGAAGCCATGCAACTTGCCGAGCAGGTGGCGATCCACGGTAGTCAAAACTCGATCACTGACGCGTCGGTCGGTCTCTCCATTGCTTTTGCTGGCGTGCGCGGAGGCATCTGGAATGTGATAGTCAATCTGAAAGACATTACCGACAAAGCTTTCGTGCAGGAGATGCAGAAAGAATGTCGCCAGTTGCTTAAGAAGGCCGAAGAGGTGTTGGAGAGAGGGAGTCGCTACACCGACGATAAGCTGACCAGCAATCTCAAACAAGAATAGGTCTGCGCGCTATTACACTTCACGTTTCGATAGGTGAAGTCGGGGGGGTTGCATTTCCATTCTTGGCCGTTTCTGCGAACGAGATACCAACCGTTACCGTTTTGCGATTTGACGCGGTAAGTTCTTGCGTCTATTCGCTTGACTCGATTGCCGAGTGCGGCGATTGCCAAACCCTTTGTTTCACGCAGGGTTTGTGGCATTACTACCACTTTACCACTTATATGGTATTGGAGAGATATAAGTTTGGTGGTTTAGTGGTAAACCATATAAGTGAGAATGTGTCATCATAATGCAGCGAGAAAGATGTCTCCGAAAATACCGAATGGCAAGAAGCGAATCGACATTTACTTAGATGAAAATCTGGAAAAACGATTCAAAGAACAGGTTTTCAAACGCAAAGGGATGAAGAAGGGTAACATCTCAGAATCCATCCAAGAGGCAATACTTCTATGGATCAAGCAGTGATTCACAGAAGTGACGCACAAAGTCAAACATCTCGCAGTATGTCAAGTCGTAGGTAGTGAGAGGGATTTGAGCCAATTAGTGATGATTCCGGCAAGCAAAGAGGAAGTGGCTAAGTTCAGACAACATACTGATGACTCTAAGTGGTTGATGGAGAGCTACGATGATTTGAGGAAAAACCATGCTGGAGAGTATGTCGCAGCATACAAACGGCAAATAATAGATCATGACAGAAATCTCATCAAGCTGAACGAAAGGGTGAAGGACAAGCCCGCCGTCATCCAATACGTATACAGAGAGAAGCCCCACTTGATCTTATAGTCCGCGTTCTCACGGGGGCCTCTCGCTGAGATTCACAGGGTACGTGGAGAACAGAAAGGGGTACATCGACGTGTTATTGATTTGTAAGACTCTCGGCATACAAGAGATGGTCACCTTCTGCATAGACACAGGAGCGCATAGCACTTGTCTGGTCGAGCGCGATGCAATAGATCTTGGAATAGATCTGGAAAAACTGAGGAAGATTGAGAAATACACAGCCGGAATTGGCGGGTCGGCTGACGCCTGTTTTTGGATGACGTCAAACTGGGTTTTTTGGACAACGACGGCAAGGTATGGGTAGCATCGTTTGCGAGGGGTCCTATCATTGTTTCGCGAAAAAGCGTAGTGCGGAAGATGATTGACCTCCTCAAAATCATAGGGAAATCTGAGGTTGAAACTCCGAGGGGGCTACCGAGCCTTTTGGGTTTTGATTTCTTGAAAGGGTGCAAGATCTCTTTCTCTGAAAAGGAAGCATATTTGGACGTAGACTGACCCAGTATCCGTTCAACTCCTCACTTTCTGTTTCCATTTTCCGTGCGCCGTTAGTTAACAGTCCTAGTTATGAGCCGTCAAGTTAACAGAACCCCCGGAAGCAAGAGCCTTATATCATGTGCCTCCTGAGATTTGCGCTGAGGAATCTTGCTGGAATCCAAGAAAGTAGCACGCTGCATCACGGGCTCTGAGCTGCGCTGTAAGAACTGGCAGATCGAGGGTGCCCTCAGGATGCTTCACAATGTCGTTGATCCTGAGGTTGCCAAAGATCCTGAGAACCTGATTGTATATGGGGGCACGGGCAAAGCCGCTAGGAACTGGAAGTGCTTCGACGCGATCGTGGATGCACTTGTGAACCTTGAGGAAGATGAAACGTTGCTCATTCAGAGTGGGAAACCAGTTGGAGTATTTGTCACAAATCGTCGAGCTCCAAGGGTGCTAATAGCAAACAGTCTCATCGTTCCGAAATGGGCGACCTGGGATTACTTCTTTGAACTTGAACAGAAAGGATTGATAATGTTTGGACAGATGACGGCAGGTTCATGGGCGTACATTGGAACGCAGGGGATCCTTCAGGGCACCTATGAGACGCTCGCAGCTGTTGCTAAGGAGCACTTCGGAGGGAGCCTCAAGGGTAAGCTTGTCCTCACTGCTGGTCTTGGGGAGATGGGAGGAGCTCAGCCTCTTGCAGTCACAATGAATGAGGGAGTGGCTCTTGTCGTGGAGGTTAGCAAGAGAGCGATAGAGCGTCGGATTCGGCACAGATACTTGGAGACTTGGACGGAGAGTATTGATGAGGCGCTTGACATGGTGCGCCAAGCTAAGGATGAGGGAGTTCCTAAGAGCGTCGGGCTGCTTGC
>Ga0315289_10013853_pt1 | contig 11280 bp, 10 predicted proteins | sample YL17G11_40_MG_FD_203452 | JGI IMG/M metagenome (GOLD analysis project Ga0315289, IMG submission 203452) | Sediment microbial communities from Yellowstone Lake, YNP, Wyoming, USA - YL17G11_40 | ecosystem: Environmental > Aquatic > Freshwater > Lake > Sediment | place: USA: Wyoming | collected... | reverse complement strand
CTCGATGCAAGCATACATCTGCGCCAGATCATACCCTTGAACCATTTCCCAGACGATTCTGGCTCGATGGTCTTCGGGGAGCAGGTCATCCAATGCGGCTATTTGCATTTGGATTTGCTTACGATCGACTACCTCTATTCGAGGTTTGCCTTTCCCCGCTTTTTTCTTTCCCGGTTTTTCTTCTTCTTGTGAATATTGAAATGATTCCTGTGGCATGGCCACCTCTTTGGCATTTGTTACTTAATATTATCTTTTATTATCCTAATTTGATATTTTTTCACAACCTCTGAGCCGAAGCAAAGAGTCTCTCCTTAATTATTATGGGATGTTTACCCTTCGGGTAGGCTTCGCACTCGCTGCGCTCACACGAAGTGTGCTCTTCGAGCTACATGACAAAATGGACTTTTGGGACAGCTTCTTTTCTATAAAAGAAAAAATTAGTTATAACGGTATTACTAACCAGTAAACATACCGCCATTGACATTAATAGTGGCACCTGTGATGAATTGTGATTCATCAGAAGCAATAAACAAGGCCACATTCGCTACATCCTCTGGTATTCCCAACCGTCCAAGAGGAATTTGTTTTATTAATGCCTCTTTGGTTTCCTCGGACCATGCCTGCACAAGCGGCGTGTCAGTTGTGCCTGGAGCGATTGAATTGGCAGTAGCTTTATAAGGGGCGAGTAATTTTGCCAATTGCTTTGTCATCGCCATGATTCCTCCTTTAGTTGCGGTATAGTGCAAACCCACCGCGATTCCACCGATCTGACCAGCCAGCGAGCCCATATTGATTACACGTCCTTGAAACCCAGCTGCTTTAATATGAGAAAATGAAGCTTTAGTAAAAAGAAAAGGACCTGTGAGGTTAATTCCCATTACTTTGTTCCAATCCTCCAAAGTAATTTCCTCCAAAGGCTTTATTGGACTGATCCCTGCATTATTCACGAGAATATGCAAGGCGCCAAATTCTTTTACAGTCTGTTCAACCGCCTGATATACCTGGAGTTCATTTGTAACATCACAAGGGATTGACACTGCCTTTTTGCCAGATTTCTTTATCTTTTCTGCCAAATCAAATATTGATTGTTTGTCAATATCCACTAAAGAAACATTTGCCCCTTCATCCGCAAATCTCAGGGCAATTGCCTTCCCGATACCGCTTGCTGCACCGGTGATTAATGCCACCCTGTTTTCAAGCCTCAACATATTAACACCTGAAGTTTATTGATATCGTGCTGTTCTTGCATTAGTCCCTCACTTTACTGGTTGTTGGTTTGTTTTGCCTTTCTTTTTCAAGAATTCAGTTATTGACTGGAAAACATACTGTGTGTCCATGTGATATTTTTTAAATAATTCCTTTGGGTCACCGGATTCGGCAAAAAGATCCCTGACGCCAATTCGAATAAGCGGTTTGGGATTGTTTTCTGACAGGCATTCAGCGACTGCCCCGCCAAGTCCGCCAATGATATTGTGGTCTTCCATGGTGACAACCAGTCCTGCGAATTTCGCGCTTTCCAACAATGCCGCCGCATCCAGCGGTTTAATGGTATGCATATCCATAACGCCGCATTCAATCCCATTTTTAGCCAGCACATCAGCTGTTTCCAGCGCAGTAGAAACCATAATGCCGGTTGCGATGAGCAGCACTTCGTCACCTTTACGGAGATTGATGGCTTTGCCCAGCGTGAACGTTTGCTGGCTGTCATATATAACTGGCACGGGGTTACGCCCCATGCGGAAATAAACCGGCCCATCAAGTTCTATTGCCTGGTGCAGCAGCGGTTGCACCGCGGTCGCGTCCGCTGGCACAACGACGGTCATATTCGGGATGCAGCGCATCATCGCGATGTCCTCTGTGGCCTGATGTGTAGGCCCATCCCAACCCACTTCAATGCCCGCATGAGTCGCGATGATCTTCACATTCAGTTTTGGGTAGCAAATCATGCTGCGGATCTGCTCGCAGGCGCGCATTGTGGAAAAAGCAGCATAAGTGCAAGCCAGGGGGATCAGCCCGGTTGAGGCCAAGCCCGCGGCACTCATCACCATATTCTGCTCTGCCACGCCAAAATTGAAATGCCGCTCAGGAAATTTTTCAGCAAACTTTCCTGTTTTCAGTGATGCAGAAATATCAGCATCCAGGACAACCAGGTTGGGGAATTCGGATCCGAACTCGGCAAGCGCCTCTCCGAAGGCTTCTCTCAGCATTTTACTTTCTGTCACAGTGATGCCTCCTGAAGTTCTTTGAGCGCCTGTTCTGCCTGCTCGCAATCGGGTGCCTTGCCATGCCAAGCCGCTTGCCCTTCCATAAAAGACACACCCTTACCCTTGATCGTGTGTGCGAGGATGACAGTTGGTTTTGCACGAAACTTTTTTGCCCAGGTCAGTGCATCCAGAATTTGGACCATATCATGCCCATCAATCTCGCGCACCTCCCAATTGAATGCCTGCCATTTTTCCTTGATCGGGCTTACATCCAGGATTTCATGGCAGGGTCCATCCACCTGGGAATCATTATGGTCAAAGATGCAGGTCAAATTTTCCAGTTTATGAAATCCGGCAAACATGGCAGCTTCCCAAAGGCAGCCTTCCTGAAAATCACCTTCTCCGATCATTACAAAGGTATGAAAGTCGAATCTTTGGATGTTCGCTCCAAGTGCAATTCCTACACCTCCAGAAAGGCCATTGCCAAGTGGGCCGGCCGTCATTTCCACGCCGGGAGTTTTTCTCATATCCGGATGCCCCTGCAGGCGGCTATTAATTTGCCGAAAAGTGCCAAGTTCTTCGACGGGAAAGTAGCCCCGCAGCGCCAGCGCCGCGTACCATCCCGGGCAAGCATGGCCTTTGGATAGAAGAAAGCGGTCGCGATTTTTTAACTTTGGATTGCGAGGGTCAATATTTAACGTGTGAAAGTAAAGGGCAGCCAAAATATCTGCTTCTGAAAGAGATCCGCCTGGGTGCCCACTCGCTGCTGCGCAGGTCATTCGAATGGACTCCTGGCGGATGAGGTTGCTTTTTTCTTTGAGGTTCCTGATCAGTTCTGGAGAGTATCCCATTTTTTTCCTTCGTGCTCAGAGTAAATTCAATCACAGTATGACTATATGGATTTGTTATAATCAGGTCAATAAGATGGATAGATTTTAAAGGTCTTACCAATGATTTTAAATCGTTTCTGTTACCGGAATAAAACCAATAAAAATGTTAATAAATGCAAATCCACACTCTGGCATGTCAAAGTGTGCGCTAAACATGTTGAGACTCAGCATGGTGTATCTTCATAAATTTCCTTGAGAAATCTGTGTTTATCTTCTTCTTTATCCGATCTTATCCGTGGTCAATGTCTTCACAGGCTTCCAGGCAGCCATCATCACCGCTGCCAGCCCGGCCAAAGCCGCGCCGAACAGGAATGGCGCGGAAGGCCCAAACCCCTGCCATCCCCCAACCCCTTGCCACAGGATACCCGCGATGAGCGAAGCGGGAAAATCAAGGATACCGAGAATTGCATTAAAGGTGCCATAGGCGGTGCCGCGCAATTCAACCGGCACCAGATCAGCTACCATAGCTTTTGTTGTTCCGAAGGCCATGCCGTAATACAAACCGTAAACAATATAAAGCGCCCACACCTGCCAGCTTGCGCTTACCAACCCAAAGCCCAAATACACCAACGCATAGACGATCCAACCCCCAATGATGAGCTTGCGCCGATCTATTTTATCGGAGAGTCTGCCAGCCGGGGTTGAAACCAGCGTATACACCAGGTTGAAAACCGCCAGCATGCCCAAAATTCCCAGCACGCTCACCCCGCGTTCCTGCGCCCGCAGCACCAAAAAGGCGTCAGACGAATTACCCAGGTCAAACAGCCCGACAATCAGCATGAAAATCATGAATTGCTTGCCCAAAGATTTAAGCGCAAATTTGGGCGGATTGGCGCTGCCCTTGACTTTCACATCCACTACGCCTACTGCCAGCGCCATTACCGCCAGGAACGCCGGAACCAAACTCACCAGCACGATCAGGCGGAAAGTGCCCATCCCCAATGCTACAGCCGAGGACTGCGCCGCCCACACTAGGCCAAAGGCAATCAGCAGGCCAACCATTGCCCCGCCGGTATCCGCCGCGCGGTGAAAGCCGAACGCCAGCCCCCGGTTTTCTTCAATAACTGAATCCGCAACCAAGGCATCGCGCGGCGCGGTGCGGATGCCTTTGCCCACGCGGTCCGCCCAGCGCACACCGGCTACCCAGCCCCAGGTGTTGGCAAAATAAAAAAAAGGTTTTGCTATTGCCGAAATGCCATAACCGGCAACTGCCAGCCACTTGCGTGTGCGTAATTTATCAGACAGCCAGCCGGAGAACAGTTTCAAAATACTTGCCGTGGATTCTGCGACGCCTTCAATCAGGCCAATGATGTTGGTTTTGATCCCCAGAACATTGGAGAGAAACAGCGGGATAAGGTTGATAACCATCTCGCTGGAAACATCCATAAAAAAACTGGTGAAGCTGACTGCCCAGATATTGCGCGGGAGATCTTTGATTGTGATTTTTTTTGTTTTTTCTGTCATCTCATTCCTCGTTAATTTCACTAATCAGTTCCGCTGCCTGTTTCTGTGCCCCTCTGAGTATTTGCTCCCCCTGTGCGGTTAATCTGTAATAACGGCGTGCTTTTCCGTCTACAACTTCTCTCATACTTACCAATAATCCTTTTTGCTCCAGGGAATGTAATATCGGATAAAGCGTGCCCGGCCCCACAGTATAGCCGTGCCTGGCTAACTCCTTCATCAATTCCACTCCAAAGATTGGCGCTCTGCGCGCGTGGTAGAGGATGTGAATGCGGATAAATCCCAGATAAAAATCGCGTAACAAATTCTCGGCCATTAAGATTAATCAATATCGCTTTGCGATATTATAATGATCATCTCAACACTGTCAACTTCCTCAGATTAATTGGAATAATCCGTTATACTAAAAAAGGAATTTGAATATCGGAGGTTTAAATGAAATTATTGATTCGCTGGATTATTTCCGCTTTGGCCTTATTTGCTGCCGCTTACTTTGTGCCCGGTATCCGCGTGGAAGGCGCCAATGCCTGGACCGTTTATGCCTTAATGGCGGTCATACTAGGCCTGGTCAATGCTCTGGTGCGCCCCATCCTGCGCCTGCTTTCCTGCCCTTTCATCATCCTCACCCTGGGGTTGTTTCTGCTGCTCATTAACGGTGTATCTTTACTAATCGCCGCGCGGGTGGCTGAAGCTTTGGGAATCGGTTTCTATGTGGATACTTTCCAAGCTGCTTTACTAGGCGCGCTGATTGTGAGTGTGGTCACTTTCTTCCTCAACCTGTTTGTGAAAGACAAGACCGAAAGAGCGAACATAAAAAGGTAAGTCCTGCTACCCTGGTTCAATCATCCAGAAACACGACCATATTCCCCAGAACTTAACAGGAGCGCTCAAAATATTCTGTGGAAATATCGAAGAACTTACCGTTGCTCATATAGCGTATCGATGATTCGTTGTACCCCGTAACAATCACAACGTGTTAAAAAGGTGCGGTGATGACCTTGTTCCCCGCCTTATCCGTGTATTCAAAGGATTCGCTCCAGGTGCAGTTGGCTACCACCCAGGCAATGACCGGTTGGTCTGCTGCAATCTGTTCCTTCAACTCCAGAGTCATAAAACCTTTCATACTCACAGCGTTCATTCCGTAATACTCTCTTAACACCTGCGCCACGGGTCCGGCATGAGCACCACAGGCATAGGGCGGTACCTGCCCCCAGGGGCTGTTAACATCACCCACAAAGCCCAGATCAGGATTATCCGAAACAGGCAGGCGCATCTGAAAAGCAAACTCATTCACCTCCAAGCCAAAATACTTCGCCCAATCATCCGCCGCTGAGGCTTCACAGCCTATCGGGATAAATTGCCGGTGTCCGAGGATATTCCAGATGTAATGTGATTCAGGAAGTTCACCGCTTCCAACATTATCGCCGGACAAATTCGGTTCCGAAGTACCCGGGGGTGTCGGTGCCTGGGTGACTTCCACAGAGTGCTGTTCTCCAACTGCCGCGGATTCCCATTCCAGCTGGGAAGTCCTGGCGACCTCCAGCGCGAAGGCTTCCAGTGTTCCGGCAACCATATCAGCCATGTTTACTTCTGCTGTTCGGGTTATGGATGCATTCGTGGTTTGAGGTTTTATTCCGCATGAATTTAGCAGCGCGAAAGCCAAAATAAAAATAACAAGGCCTTTCTTCGCATTTAGAAATTAGACCCCGGAGATAAAAGTATTGGTGCTCGGCAGGGTCTGCACCTGAATCGCTGCCTCACCTCCCACCGGGCAGTGGTATTCACACACACCGCACCCGATGCATAAATCCCTTAAAACACGCGGCCGAAATATCGTCATGGGTTGGCCGTCTTTAGCAGATATTTTTACTTCTTCCAATGTAATAGCTTTTTCAGGCAACGGACACATCTCCTCACAAACGCTGCAAAGCGTATCATACGCCCAGGGCAGGCAGCGGTCGGTGTTGATGGACGCCAACCCAATAGGAGTTTTTTGTTTTGCCTCTTTGGAAATATGCGGGATTGCGCCCGTCGGGCAAGTACGGATGCATGCGTCACAGTTGTAGCTGCAGTAGCCGATCCTCGGAACCAGGCGTGGCGTAAACAGATTCTGCCATCCGCCTTCGATCAGGCTGGGTTGAAGCCCCTGTGTCGGGCAGACTCGCACACATTCCCCACAGCGCATGCACACAGTGGTGAAATTCGTCAAGGTCGCTCCCGGCGGACGAATCAGGCGAACGGGATCACGCCTGCGGATAGGTTCAATACCTGCCAGCGCTACACCGCCCAAGGTACCTGCCGCGGCCAGGATGACCTGGCGCCTGTGAGGGTCATATTCCTGCGATTGCGCGGATTTCCATAATGGAAAATGCCTATCAAACGCGATCGCATTTACCGGGCATTCAGCCATGCAGTCGTAACACACGGTACATTCAGCCGGATCGCTGGCGTACCCTTTGGCTGCGTCAATTGTCCCGGTTGGACAGACCTTGCTGCAACGATCGCAGGAAATGCAATCTTTAGTAACTTCACGCCTCACGACAGCAAATCGGGATACAAGCCCCAGAAATCCCCCCAACGGACACAGGTATCTGCACCAAAATCTTTCTGCGATCCGATTAAGCGCAATTACGATAGCGAAAAAAATAAATACTGGTAAAGACGCAATGAAAACCGATTCAATTCCCTGAAATAAAGGCAGCAGTACATTTGTATTAACTGCGTCCAATGCCGGCCACAGGAAGTCGAAACGGTATAAAAATCCTTCAAGCCCGTAAACCAGAAAGCGCAAGCCAGGCCACAGGACCGTGGTCATTGTGCGCGTGAGTAAGGATATCGGATCCAGAAATGCCCCGCTCTGGTTACCCAGAACGGCAGCGAAAATTAAAATAAAAAAGAGCAGAAATTTGACAACCCGCCATTTATCAGTGATTTCGTTTCTTGCGTACTTTGGCGTTAACCATTCAAGCACTGATCCAAAGGGGCAAACCCAGCCGCACCAAACGCGACCAAAAAGAATAGAAGCCGCGATGGTGACCAGTGAATAGAGCAGACCGGCCTTGATCGCCCTTCCGGCAAACATGGCGGTAGCTGCGATCAAAGGATCAAAACGGTAGAACAGATCGCTCGCCAGCGGTGATTGCCCCAGATAAACCGCCTGAACAAAGAGCGCCATGAATAATCCGAATGAGGCAATCTGAGTAACCTGCCTTATCCGCCGCGTTGCCTTTGCTTTCAAACAGAAATCTCCTCAATCTTAATGGAAGAAAGGTCTAACGTTCCCAAACCCATATCCGCAGCTGCCTTTATATAGCCAATATCACTTCCCTTGAAACCAAACAGGGTAGCTCCGTATGAATCTGCCGCCACAATATCTGCACAAGCAATAACCGTATTCAGCAGTTTGACATCATCCAGGTTTCCGCCCGTTGGGCCATTATTCATCAGGATTCTGACAGCATCCACAACCGTCAGTGCGGGTTTGACCCGGCTGACAAGATCGGCGATGCGCTGGTGGATATTCGCATGAATCTGCCCGCGGTTGAGGATGGTGCCCATGAGATTCTTGGCACCCAGGGTTAACCTCGTAGTGCCGTGATTTTTCGCGATCGGAACATTAATCACGACATCCGCGTCCAAAATATCTTTGTAAAAACTCCATTCCCTGATATCCAGACCGTCAGGAATTTCCGCCTTGCGGAACTTGTTCTGGTTCATCACTTCCATTTCACCGCCGGCGTCTTTAACTGCGTCTTCAATGCCGCTGCGCTTGTATGCGCTTTGGGCTGTCCCGCCGAAGGGGTTATCCATCACCCGCACCCGCGCAGCACCGGCTGCCATCACGAGGCTGACCAGAGTGCCCACCACAACGGGATTGGTGGTTGCTGCAAACTCATAGGTGTAGTAATCAGTGCAAATGTTTGGCTTGATGATCACATTCGCGCCATTTTTAACAAACCGTTCCATACCGCCGATCGCCGCGATCGCTCTGCGTGTAATTTCCGCCGCATCTTCACCACGCGCCACGGATAGGTATGCGGTTCCAGTGGCAGGTTCAATGGTTTCGGCAGGTTTAACATCCAACGCACCGGTTGTTTGAGGTGTTACAGGAATCACATCCGAAAAGGGGGTTGGCAAAGGCATGGCTGATTGTTTGGCGCAGCCTGCCAGATAAACGCCCGCACCTATTAAACCCGCTTTTATAAGAAAGTCCCGCCGATTAAGTTCATTTTCGTCTGACATTTCTTTTTTCCTTTACTCTACAATACCCACAATCCCCCAAATACTATCAATATTGTATCATTTCAAGGTTACATTTTTTTCAAAAGTACAGTCGGTACACCTGGTAGCGTTTGTAAACCTTCGCACCGGCGCGTTCAGCCAGCTGGGGTGTGCGCGGGTTGTCGTCCGAGGTCAGCGACATATCCACCCAGTCAAACCCCTTGGCGATCAGCCTCTCAGCCATTTCCGCGAACATCAAAATAGCAACGCCCGCACCCCAGTATTCAGGCAGTACCAGAACGCTCTTGATTGAAGCGCTTTTGATCGGTTTTTTGGAGTACCACCAGGTTTTTAGATAATCCCAGGGGTAACGCAAGCCATTGGCATGAATAAGGACTTCGTTAAAATTCGGAATTGCCGGGAAGAAACCGATCGTTTTCCCGTCCAGCTCCGCAAAGAGGATCAGGTCGGCATCTGCCAGTTTGACAAACGGTGCCATCAATTCCTGCAGCGCCTCCCGCTGCCAAGGCGCGAACCCGGGCAAATGTTGCAGGCAGGGGTTGATCAGTTCATATACCCGGTTAACTTCCGCTTTCCAGTTAGACAGGTCCGCGCCGCGGATGACAAACTCTTTGCGTTCCCGCACCCGCTTCGCGAACTGTTTAATTTCTTCCAGACTCTCCAGGTCGCTGTTTAATTCCCGCACAAAAGCCAGGTTGGAACCGCGCGCGGGTTTGAATCCGTAATCCTCCAGAATTCCCACGTAATATGCGGGCGTGTGGCCGCACAGGATAGCTGGTGGGCGATCGCGCCCCTCCAGCAGGATGCCGTAACCGTCCTCATAATCCAGATTGAATGGCCCATGCAGGCTTGTGAGCCCATGCTCCAAAGCCCAACCTTTTACAAAATCAAGCAGCGCAAACGCCACCGTATGGTCATTGATAAATTCAAAGAATCCAAAAACACAATCTTTGAGTTTTACCGCCGCATTTGCCTTGTAGTCAATCGCCGCACAGATGGTGCCAACCGGTTTTCCGTCTCGCCAGGCTATGAAGAATTCCGCCGTGCCACGTTGAAAGAACACCCCTTTCTTTGGATCAACCGCTTTATAACGGTCAGCCATTATGGGTGGAACCCACAGCGGATCATCTTTGTAGATTTTCCAGGGAAAAGTTAAAAAGGTACGCAGACCGCGCCTGGTTTCTACTTTACGAATGGCAATTTCGTTCATGGCAGGCTCTTTTCCCGCCGTTCTTCCAGTTCCTTAACGATGCTTGAGAACTGCGTGCGTTCCAACGGGTATTTAAGAGCAAAAATGATACTGATGGTCAAGAATAGCGCAGGAACAGGACCAACCAACAGCCTGATTCCCAATAGAGCTCTGACCGGCTGCTGCGCCGCATTAGGGATATAACCGGTCACATCCAGCATCACTGCCGTGAGAGGGATGGCAATTGAAGAAGCAATTTTTCCCATCAGAGTCACCAGGCTGTAAAACATGCCTTCGTGGCGTTTCCCGGTCTTAAATTCATCCCACTCAATAGCATCCGGCAAGATTGCCCAGGGAAGCACGTGCGCCGCGCTGACGCCCACGCCAGCCATGATACACAGAAAAACCAGCACCGGCATTGGCACCTGCGGTCCAACTGTTATGAGCAGGATCTGGGCTACCGCCCAAAATGCCACGCCGAAAACATAGGCCAGGCGTTTGTTCAATTTACGTGACGCAAATTCCCAGAAGGGCAAAGCGATGATGGCAGTCCCAAAGATCAATGCCATGATGGTATCGCTCATGGCTTCAAGCTTTAGTACGTATTTAATGAAGAACAGCAGGATGGTCTGCAAAATATCCATGCAAACCCAGGTGAGCAGGTAGATGACCGCGCCGAAAATGAAGGGTTTGTTTTTAAAAGCAGCTTTCAGCGATTCAAGAAATTTGGGCTTTTCCTGGGCAGCAAATTCTTCCTTTTCTCTGGTATTGAAAAAGACAAGAAAGAGGGGCAGCGCACTGCTCAATCCAAATATGGCTGCCATCAGCAGCACTCTGCCTGCGTTGGCTGGTGTAAATGTTCCGACAATCATTAAAGGCAAGGTGAATGCCAGCAGGCCACCCAGGATGGAAAAGAACATGCGGTAGGAAGTCAACGAGGTGCGTTCATCATAGTCTTCGGTGAGCTCCGGGGTGAGCGCGAAATAGGGCATATACACAAAGGTCGCCGCTGCGTCAAAAAGCACATAGGCTGCCGCGTAATACACTGCCAGAGTAACCTGGCTTTCAAAAGGCGGGCGGTACCACATCAGAATAAAAGCCAGGGCATACGGCAGCGCGCCAAACAGGAGGAAAGGCCGCCTGCGCCCCCATTTGGAACGTGTCCGGTCTGACAGGTGGCCGATGAGCGGATCATTCAGATAATCCCAGGTGCGACCGATCAGGATCGCAATGCCAGCCACAGCCGGCTTAATTCCAACCACATCCGTGAGAAAGAAAAGGAAATAGGCACCAA
>Ga0315289_10013852_pt1 | contig 11280 bp, 9 predicted proteins | sample YL17G11_40_MG_FD_203452 | JGI IMG/M metagenome (GOLD analysis project Ga0315289, IMG submission 203452) | Sediment microbial communities from Yellowstone Lake, YNP, Wyoming, USA - YL17G11_40 | ecosystem: Environmental > Aquatic > Freshwater > Lake > Sediment | place: USA: Wyoming | collected... | reverse complement strand
GCAGTCGCAGACGAAAACCCTCGCTGGCCTCAACGGCGCTCCTGCCAGCTTTCATCGGCGGGTGCGGCGGTGAGGTTTAGGGACCCAAAACGGGAATAGGCTGCCCTGGCCACAGGGGGCCAGGGTAGCCGGTCCCCTTCAGCCCCGCTTGATGTCGTCCGCAGCGAAGTCCCACTCCACCAGGCGCCGCTTCCGGGCCGAGAGGTTCACCATGTGCGCGCAGGCGGCGGCGCGGTGGCCGGCGGCAGCGTCCTCCCAGTAAGGCTTCCGGCTGCGGATGGACTCCTGCCAGTGCCGGAAGTGCGCGACCGTGGCGTCTTGCCCCTGCTCGTGGAACTGCTGGGCGCCCTCGGCGACCTTGGGCTTCCACGAACCGACCACTTCGCTCTGCCGCACCTTGGGATCGCGGTAGTAAGCTTCCTGTAACGCCCGCGGCCAGCTCTCCACAATCCACAGGTTGTCTTCCACGGCCGACTCCGGATGCAAGGTCATCGCGCCGCCCGCCAGCGTGAGGGTGCCCTCGGTGCCGAGGAACTGGAAGCTGCCCTCGGCCGTGGTCTGGTTGTTGAACGTCGAGCTCAGGTTCACCACGAAGCCCTCGGGGTACTCGAGCACGGCGTTGAGCGTGTCGTAGATGCCCGCGTCCCGGCTCTCCTTCCAGCGATAGAGCTGGCCCAGGGCCACCACCGACGCCGGCGCCTGGGCGTCCATCAGGAAGTGAATGGTGGTGCACAGGTGCACGAACAGGTCCGTGGCGATGCCGCCCGAGTAGTCCTCGTAGCAGCGCCAGCGGAAGAAGCGCTCCAGATTGAACGGCCGCTTCGGCGCCGGGCCCAAAAACATCTCCCAGTCCACCGTCTGCGGGGAGGCGTCCGGGGGAAGGGGATAGATCCAGGCGCCCGAGGCAGTGTTGCGGTTGAAGGCCGCGCGGATGATGGTCACCTTGCCCACCTTGCCCGCCCGGATCGTCTCCTTGGCCTTGCGCTGGAGCTGGGAGCTCATCCCCTGGCTGCCCACCTGCACGATGCGCCCAGCCGCCTGGGCCGCCCGCATGATCTCGATGCCTTCGGAGCTGCGGTAGGTGAGCGGCTTCTCGCAATAGACGTCCTTGCCCGCGCGGATGGCCTCCAGCACCATCGTCCGGTGCCAGTGGTCGGGGGTGGCCACCACGACGGCGTCGATCGACTTCTCGGCCAGGATCTCCTGGTAGCTTTTGTAGGCCCGGGCGCGCCCGCCGGTGCGCTCGATGGCGCGCGCCAGGCGGCCTTTATATGCGTCCACCACCGCGGTGATGGCGACGCCCTCGATCTGCTGGAGCGCGGCGATCAGCTCGTGCGCCCGCGCGCCCGTGCCGATGACGCCCACCTCGAGGCGGTCATTGGCGGCGTAGGTTCTTGCCGGGGCGCCGGCCGCCAGTGCCGTCCCCGACCCGAGAAAACTGCGGCGAGTCAAGTCCATGATTGGTCTCCTGCTGGCCATGATTATATGGCGAAACCGGGGACGGCGGCTTCCAGCGCCGCGGCCACGCGCATTAGCAGCGCCTCCTCGAAGGGCCGCCCGATGAGCTGCAAGCCCACGGGCAGCCCCTGCCGGTCCAGCCCGCACGGCAGCGAGAGCGCCGGCAGGCCCAGCGGGTTGATGCCCCGCACCAGGCGGGTCGCGGCCAGCCGCACGTCCTCCTGTTGCCCCTGGATGTCCATGTAGGCCTCGCCCTGGCGGGGTGCAGCGGTGGGGGTGGTGGGGGTGAGCAGGCAGTCCACCTGCTTCAGGAGCGCCCGGAACTCGTTTTGCAGCATGCGGCGGAGGCGCTGCGCGTTGACGTAGTCGGCAGCCGCCACCAGGCGTCCCTGTTCGAGCAGCGCTCGCACGTCGGCGCCGAACTCGCCGCGGCGGTGCATGTGCGGCTCCATCACCGCCGAGGCTTCGGCGTAAAGGATGATCCGGGCCACAACGTTGAGCGCGGCGATGTCCGGCACGCGCACTGCGACCACGCGCGCCCCCAGCGCTTCGGCAGTTTCCGCCGCGCGCCGCAGAGCGCCGGCCACGTCTTCCTCCACGCCGTCGAAATAGAAGTTGTCCGGCCAGCCGATGCGGACGCCGCCGAGGGAAGGATCCTGCGGTGGGAGGTAGTTCGGCACAGGCTGCCGGCTGGAGGTCTCATCGCGCGGGTCGAACCCGGCCAGCACCTGCATGGTGACGGCCACATCCCGCACCGAGCGCGCCAGCGGCCCCACGTGGTCCAGGCTGAAGCCCAGCGGCATGACTCCGTAGCGGCTCACTCGGCCCCAGGTGGGCTTCAACCCGGCAGTGCCGCAAAAGGACGCCGGGATGCGGATCGAGCCGCCCGTGTCGGTGCCCAGGGCCATGAAGACCATCTCTGCGGCCACGGCGGCGGCGGAGCCGCCGCTCGAGCCGCCCGGAATGCGGTCGAGATCCCAGGGATTGCGCACCGCCCCGTAGTGCGGGTTGGCGGAAGTGATGCCGTAGGCCAGCTCGTGCAGGTTGGTCTTGCCGACCAGCACGGCCCCGGCCGCGCCGGGAGCGACTGGGCGAGAACGGTTGCCTGCACGTCAAGGAGAACTTCCTGCTGACGCGGCACGTGAAGGACTGCAGGCTGGTGATGCTGGCGCTGGAGCACCCCGAGGAGGACGTGGTTCTGCTGCCCTAGCCCCAATACTGTTCAGTTAAGCCTTGAGTTACACTGGCGATTGCAGGTGCACGAAGGTTTTGCGAACAGGCCCCCACAGCGAGGCGAGGTGGCTGGACACTGCATTTGCACTTTCCGGGCATCTTCGACCATGGATGCGCAGGTTCGCGGGCCGCAGGTCATTCAGGGTGCGCGGCTGGAAGCCTGGGATAAGCATTGTGGTGCTGCACGGCGAAGCGCCGGCCTTGAGGGTCCGGGAGTGTCTCAAGGAGCTCATCCGGATCGCTCCCCTAATTGGGGAGCCGTACGAAATTGTTCTGCTTCGCACACAGAATGCGGCTCGGGCCGATAAGTTGCCGCTGGTCCGTTCGTTAGCAGTCAAGTCCGGCTCCGGTTTTGTGGGACTAATCAAAAGGGCCGTTCGGGCGGTGCGGTTCGACTGGGTCTATTTCCTCGATGCCGGCATGGAACCCGATCCGCAGACCATACCGGAGTTGCTGCGGTGGAGAACGCCGAATGTGTTTGCGGTTGCCTCGCGCATCGTGGGAGCGGGGACTACCGGGTGGAAGGATGCGCGCAACGAAGGAGACGCGATCCTTCCATTCGACACGCCGCCAGAAGAAAGCGCGCTGACGCGAGGCCACCTTTATGCGGACCATCGCGCTGCCCTTTTCCGCCGCACGGCGCTGATGGCCACCCTGGCGCACTCCGATGCTTACCTGTCGCCGCACTGGAACTGCGTGGAGTGGGGAGTGCGCGCATGGCGCATGGGCCAGGAGGTGCTTTTCTGCCCGCGTTCCACCGTGCGACAGGCGCACGCGACGGCCCCCGAGATTGCGCGGGTCGATAGGCTGCAGTTCGATCTCCGGAATGCGTGGACGGGAGTCAAGGCGGACCGTCTGGTGGCTATGCTGCTCCAGGGGGATCCAAAGACGCACGCCGCGTTGTGGGGATTTCAGAATGCCTGGCGTGTCCTGCTGGCCCGGCTCAAGGCCTACGCCGCTCCGGTGAGCGATATTCCGTGGGGGCATTTGCGCCAGAAATACTACCCGACGCCGTGGAATCCCGACGACCGGCGGAAGACACTGCTGGTGGTTGCGCCGTATGCGGTTTTCCCTCCGACGCATGGCGGCGCGCACCGTCTCAACCGGCTGCTGGAGCACGCGGCGCGCGAATATCAGGTCATTCTCCTGGGAGACGAAGGGCGGTCGTATGGAGCCCTCAGCGAGCCGTATTTCGCGCATCTTCGCGCGGTGCACCTGGTCGAGGGCCGCAAAGAAGGGCCAGGCTGCGAGCCCGCCCGGATCGCGCGGATCCGCAGCCATTCAAATCAGGTGCTGGGTCAGGAACTCGACCGGATCGTGCGGGTCTACCGTCCGGATCTGGTGCAAATCGAGCACATCGAACTTGCGGGATTGGCTCAGTGGCGAAGAGGCGTCACACCGTGGATTCTGACACTGCACGATGTGCTGCTCTCGGGCGCCCATCAGCCCTCGGAGGAAGATGCGTTCGAGCGGCAGTGGATGAGCCAGTTCGACCTTGCGGTGGCGTGCTGCGAAGAAGACGCCGCGCTGCTTGCCGGCGTGCCGGTGCGCCTGGTGCCCAACGGAGCCGCGCTTCAGTATGGGGATTACACGCCGTCAGCGGGGTTGCGGGATCTGCTGTTCCTGGGGCCGTTTCGCTATCAACCGAATTGGGAAGGAATCCTGGAATTCCTGCGCCACGCCTATCCCGCATTGAGGTCGCGAATCGAGCACGTGCGGCTGCACGTTTTGGGCGGCGTGAATGCGCGCCAGCGGGCGTGCGGAGAGAAGGCGTTCCATCAGCCCGGCGTCTGTGTGCATGACCAGGTGGCCGATGTCCGTCCGTGGCTCAAGGCGTGCGCCCTGACGATCAATCCGATTCGGAACAACCGCGGGGCCTGCTTGAAACTGATCGAGTCGCTCGCGGCAGGCAGAGTCTGTGTTTCCACGCGGGACGGGGCGCGGGGGTTTCTGAACCGCGGCTTGAGGGGCCTGGTTGCCGTGGAGAGCGTTCACGAGTTCATCGACCCGATAACGCGGCTGTTGAGTGACGAGGACCGTCGGCTGGAACTGGAGCGGCCGGAACCCGAAAAGTTGGAACCGTACCAGTGGCGGCACGCGGCCACGCGGCAGCTCGCGATCTACCGCGAACTCCTGGACGGAGGAAAGGGGCATGCTCAGCGTTCGTGAGTTCCCGGCGGCGCGAACCCCCCGGACTCTGTGGGTGGAACTGACCTCCCAGTGTCCCGCCGATTGCATTTTCTGCTCGCGCGAGACGCGGCGCGGCGCCGGCCGGCACCTGCCCTATCCGGTTTTCGAAGCCCTGGTTCGCGAGTTGGCGGCGCCCCGCAAATTCGTCCTGGACTACTCCGGCGAATCCACCGTTTACCCGGAGCTCATACCGGCCATTCGACTGGCGCGGTCAACCGGGGCGTTTGTCGAGCTGGTGTCCGTGTTGATAACGGCGCCGGAGTCCCTGCTCGGCCCCTTGAGCGAGAGCGGGCTGAACCGGCTTTCGGTGTCGGTGCATGCCACCGATCCCGCGAAGTTCGCAGAAGTCTACCGGTACAGCTCCTCTGACGCGCTGCGCTCGCGTCTGGAGCGGTTCATCGAGCTGTGCCGCCGTGTGCCGCAGCCGCCGGTGACCGATTTGGCTTTTGTGGCGATGGATGCGAACCTGGCGGAACTTCCGTCTGTGGCCGGGTTCGCCGAGGAACTCGGGCTGCGAGACATCTTCGTTTTCCCCGTGATGCGGAGGGATGAGATTCCGGCTCGGTTTCCGAGCGAACTGACCGAGGAGGGCGCGCACCGGCCCGAGTTTCAGAAGCGCTTGCAGGCCACGGTGAACCAAGCGGCCCAGGATCACCCCGCGATCCGGTTCACGATCTGCAACGGGTTGCCGGCGGTGGGCGAGTCGTGTTTGGGCGAAGTCCCGGCGCCATATCCCGGGGCACTGCCGCCCGGTGCCTACGTCCACTCCTGCGAGCAGAACCCATGGGAGACGGCGCACGTGCTGTCGAACGGAGATGTCGTGGCCTGCGAGGTCCTCGACAAGATCCCGCTCGGAAATCTTTCCCAGCAATCTGTCACGGAGATCTGGCATGGCGAACCCTACCGGCAGTTTCGCGCGCAATACCGGCGTGGGGAGGTTCCGGAATGCCGCGCGTGTCCGTGGAAGATGGCTTACCGGCCCGGCGTGCCGGCCAGCGAGATCATTGCCTCTCGCGGGCTCAGCGCGCAATTGCTGTACGGCTGGCACGCGCCGGAGGGCGAAACGCATATCTGGAGCAGCCCTCAGGCGGTCGCGATGCTGGCGCCGCGCCCCGGATCGCGCACGCTGCATGTTAGCGGGATGCTTCCGCCGGGGACGGACGGGAATCCGAACGAGCTCACCATCCGGTTGAACGAAATGGAAATCGGACGGGTGTCGAATCCCTGGGGCGAGATCATCCCCTTCGGGTTGGACTTTCCGGTTCCGGCGGGGCAAGACGCTTACTGGGCAATCGAGTTTCACGCCAAGCATCTCTATCGGCCCAGCGAGCGCGGCGCCGGAACCGACCAGCGCGACCTGGGATTCGCGCTGGTGCTGCTCGCTTCGAAGGAGTCCGTCGATCCAGAACGGACGCACCGCCAGCGGCGGGAGCTCGAGCCGCTGGTCCGCTGGCTGGAGGCGGTTGACCGGTGGGGCGCGAGGGTGCGCCGCTTCCGGCGTGCGCGCGTGGCGGGCGCGCGGGCGGCGCTTCGTCCGGGGCTGTCTATTATCATTCCCGAACGGGACAACCTGGAAGAACTCACAGCTTGTCTGGAGAGTGTGCGGGAGGCGTGTGCGCGCTGGACGGAACCGGTCGAGACGATCGTGGTCGTGAACGGGACGCCGGCCGCCACCTACGAACTGCTCCGGGCTCGCCATCCGCAAGTCCGCTGGGAGTTCTGCGCGCGGCCGCTCGGGTTCGCCCGCGCGGTCCGCGCCGGCCTCAAAGCGGCGCGCTACGACTGGGTCTACCTGCTGAACAACGACGTCGCACTGGATCCCGCGGCGCTGCGCGCGCTGGCGCCGCACCGGGACGGCCGAACCTTCTCGGTCGCCTCGCAGATTCTGCTGAAGGATCAAACGCGCTTCCGGGATGAAACCAACTGGGGCGCACTGCTGATTGAGGACGGACTGGCCACCCTTCACGACTGGGTACCGCGATCCGAGGCTGCCGTGGAGACGTTCTATGCCGGCGGCGGAGCCTCCCTGTTCCAGAAACGGCCGCTGCGAGCTCTGCTCGACGCCTCCGCCTATGCTCCCTTCTACTGGGAGGACGTGGAGTGGGGCTGGCGTGCGCGCAAGCTCGGATATCATTCCGTCTTCTGTCCCGTTTCGGTAGCGCATCACCAGCAACGCTCGACGATTGGCCGGCACCACACGGCGCCCGAAATCGACAGGATCATCAGGCGCAACCGGTCTCTTTTTCAATTGCGGAACTTCACTACGGCCGGCTCGCTCGAGCGGGTGCTCGAAGAGATCGCCAAGTCCGACGAGCCCGAGGTGCGACATTTCCTGGAGCGCAGCACACGCTGGAAGATTGCTCGCGGCCGGCTGTGGAACCACCTGGCCCCGGTTCCGGATGAAGAGGTTTTCGAGACGTGGAACAACTCTATCTCGAACTGCTGAAGAAGAGCCTCTTGGGTGAGCTGTACTGGGAGAACGAGGTGCGGTTGCTGTATCTGCGCGATTGCCTGGAAGGCCGCGACCAGTATTCGCCAGAGACACTTCTGCGCATCGACGAAGCGCGGCGGCCGTTTTGCGAGCGGTACCGCGAATTGAACCGGACCGGACGGTTCGTGGACGACCGCGAAGAGAAGCTGGGCTTCCAGCACACGATGATCGGCCGCCTGCGGCTGGAGAACGTGGCCGCCTGCCTGGAACGGATCCGGCAGGACGATGTGCCGGGCGACCTGATCGAGTGCGGAGTCTGGCGCGGCGGCGCCGCCATATTCATGCGCGGCTACCTCAAGGCCTACGGGATCACGGACCGAATCGTGTGGGTGGCGGACTCGTTTGCCGGTCTTCCGCCGCCCTCGCTGCCGCAGGACGAGGGCCTCGATCTGAGCGCCGCGAAGTATCCGATGCTGGCGATTTCACTGGCCACCGTGCGCGACCTGTTTGCGCGTTACGACTTACTCGATGACCAGGTGCGCTTCCTGGAAGGGTGGTTCAAAGATACTCTCCCCCAGGCACCCATGGCGCGGCTGGCCTTGCTGCGCATCGACGGCGACCTGTACGAATCCACGTGGGACGCGCTCTCGGCGCTTTACTGGAAGCTTTCCGCGGGCGGGTTCGCGATTGTGGACGACTACTACTGCATCCTGGCCTGCCGGCAGGCGGTGGACGACTACCGCGAGCGCGAAAAGATCACAGATCCGCTCGAGCGGATCGACTGGACGGGCGTGTTCTGGCAGAAGGCCTCGACAGCCGCGCGATCATTTGGAACCGGCTCCAGGAATTCCGGGCTATGCCGTTCGAAGTAGTCGAAGTCGAGCGCCGCGAATTCGGCGACGCGGTCCGACGGCGGCGCAACGGAGCGGTTGGGGTCCCACCCGCGGATCAGCGTGAGCCCGGTGGGAGCGGTCTCGACCGTCACGAACTCGAGATCCGGTCTCTCCTGGCGCAGGAACGGGAGGGTTTTCCAGACGTCACCCGTGTAGAATTCGGTGGTCCGCCGGCGGGCCGAAGTCTCGCGGTCGAGCGGGATCGTATCGTGCAGCGCAACGATGCCGTGCGGGGCCATGTGGCGTTCGAGATGGAACAGGTCCTCGATGACCTGGTCGAACAGGTGCCGGCCGTCGATGAATGCGAAGGCGACGGGCTTGCCGCCGAGGAGCCGGCGGGGATCGTGTTGCGTGAAGAACTCGGTGCTCGTGAGCCGGAAGAGTTGTGTGTCTGTGGACCAGGGGCCGTCATCGAGCGGGGCGGGGTCGATCCCGAGGGCCACGGTGGGAGGCTGCGCGAGCCGCAAAGAGCATCCGCCGAGCACGCCCACCTCGAGATACGTTTCGGGTTTCAGCGCTTCGTGAATCCAACCCAGAACCTGGTAGCTGTCCGGGCCGGGGAACCGCGCGGCGGCGTCGGCGTCGTGAAGCGCCATTTGCACGATTTGGTAGGGGGAAGATCCCATGGTGGTCACAATCGACACTGACGCTGGTCTGTTCAGGCTGGCGGAGAACGGGCGTTGTGAAGAGCGCCCGCTGTTCGATCCGGAAGCCTTTCGCATATTATCGCGCCAATGGCTGATTCTCGGCTGGAACCTCGGGTACTGGGCCTGCTTTTCCTGGATGGGCCGGCAACTGCTGCAGTTGCCAGATGACGTGCTGCGCCTGGCCGAGCTGCTGTGGCGGGTTCGCCCCGACGTGATCGTGGAGACCGGAGTCTACGACGGCGGGAGCACTCTGCTGTTCGCGAGTCTCTGCCGGCTCGCGGGACGGGGCCGTGTGATTTCGGTGGAGCGGGGATTCCGCCCCGGAGTGCGGGCCGCGGTCATGGAGGCGGCCGGGGATCTCGTGACGCTGATCGAAGGCGACTCTGCGCTGCCCGAAACGGCGGCGCGCGTGGAGCGCGAGATGCGCCGCGACGAACGCGTTTGCGTGTTTCTTGACAGCGATCATTCCGCGCGGCACGTGGCGATGGAACTGCGCCACCTGAGTCACATGGTTTCTCCAGGATGCTACCTGCTTGTGGCCGACAGCATCTGTGCCGACCTGGCCCACACCCCCGCCGGCGAAGCCGCCTGGAAGTATGACCACCCCGGCACCGCCGTTGATGAGTTTCTGGCGACGCATCCCGAGTTCACGCGCACACGGCCGGCCCCGCTATTCACAGGGGAGTTCGACTTCACCGAGCTGAGCTACTTTCCATCGACTTGGTTGATAAGGCAGGGAACGGCGGAAGCGCGACCTCGAGCGCCGCGGCAACGCGCATTAGCAGCGCCTCCTCGAAAGGCCGTCCGATGAGTTGCATGCTCACGGGCAGCCCCTGCCGGTCCAGCCCGGCCGGCAGGGACAGCGCCGGCAGGCCGAGCGGGTTGACCCCGCGCACCAGGCGGGTCGAGGCCAGGCGTACATCGTCATGCCGCCCGCGGATGTCGATGGAGAACTCGCCATGGCGGGGCGCAGCGGTGGGAGTGGTGGGGGTGAGCAGGCAGTCCACCTGCTTCAGGAGCGCCCGGAACTCCTGTTGCAGCATGCGGCGGAGGCGCTGCGCGTTGACGTAGTCGGCAGCCGCCACCAGGCGTCCCTGTTCGAGCAGCGCTCGCACGTCGGCGCCGAACTCGCCGCGGCGGTGCATGTGCGGCTCCATCACCGCCGAGGCTTCGGCATAGAGGATGATGCGCGCCACGGTGTTCAGCGCCGCGATGTCCGGCACGCGCACCGGCATCACCCGCGCGCCCAGCTTTTCTGCTGCCTCTGCCGCCGCACGCACCGCAGCGGAAACATCCTCCTCGACCCGGTCGAAGTAGAAGTTCTGCGGCAGGCCGACGCGCAACCCCTCGAGGGAGGGATTCTGCGGCGGCAGGTAGTCAGGGACGGGCTCCCGGCCCGAGGTCTCGTCCCGCGGATCGTAGCCCGCCAGCGCCTGCAACACGACCGCCGCGTCCCGCACCGAGCGCGCCAGCGGCCCCACGTGGTCCAGGCTGAAGCCCAGCGGCATGACTCCGTAGCGGCTCACCCGGCCGTAGGTGGGCTTCAAGCCAACGGTGCCGCAGAAGGACGCGGGGATGCGGATCGAGCCGCCCGTGTCGGTGCCCAGGGCCATGAAGACCATGTCCGCGGCGACGGCCGCGGCTGAGCCGCCGCTCGAGCCGCCCGGGATGCGTTCCGGATCCCGGGGGTTGCGCACCACGCCGAAGTGCGGGTTGGCCGAGGTGATGCCGTAGGCCAGCTCGTGCAGGTTGGTCTTGCCGACCAGCACCGCGCCGGCCTGGGTGAGCTTTTCGACCACCGCGGCGTCGTGATCGGAGACGTGATCGGCGAACAGCTTCGAGCCGGCGGTGGTCGGAACGCCGCGCGTCAGGAAGAGATCCTTCACGGCCACGGGGATGCCGTGCAGCGGGCCGTGGTCGATGCCGCGGGCCAGTTCTTCATCGGCCAGACGGGCGCGGGAGAGCGCACTCTCCTCCATCACCGTGATGAAGGCCCGGAGCGTGCCGTCCAGTTGCGAGATGCGCTCGAGCGCCGCGCGCGTCAGCTCGATCGAAGACACCTTCCTGGCCCGCAGGGCGGCGGCGGCTTCCAGGATGGTCATGGGTTTTCCTCCGGCGGGCAGGCGAACGTCACCGCGGGCTCCACTTCCATCGGGATCGTGCACGCCAGCGGCCGGAAGGCCGCCTCCAGCGCCTCCATCACCGCGTTGATGCGGGCCAGCTCCTCCTCGGGGAGGTCGAGGCCGCATCCCGCGGCCAGCAGTTTCCAGTCTTTCATGTAAGGCCATTATAATGAGAGCAGGATGCGGATTCTGTGTGTTGTGGCGTTGGCGGCGGCTGCGACGGGGGAGCGGGTGGCGGCGGCGGTATTGGGGATGCGGATTCTGTCTGTTCTGATGCTGCTGGCGGGGAGCCTCGCCGCCCGGGG
>Ga0315289_10013851_pt1 | contig 11280 bp, 8 predicted proteins | sample YL17G11_40_MG_FD_203452 | JGI IMG/M metagenome (GOLD analysis project Ga0315289, IMG submission 203452) | Sediment microbial communities from Yellowstone Lake, YNP, Wyoming, USA - YL17G11_40 | ecosystem: Environmental > Aquatic > Freshwater > Lake > Sediment | place: USA: Wyoming | collected... | reverse complement strand
AGTTTGTCCAAAGCGTTGAAGCGAAAGCTCTTGGTTGGGTTCCTTCGCAAAAACAAAGTGATGTACATTACCAGAATGAGTATTCGGCATGCTGTGAAATCGAGAGGTCCTATTTTGACCGAGAGGTTCTGTGGATAATATGCCAGCAATGCTATGTATATAATCAGCCACCGGGCGGGCGGCAGGCAGAAAACCAGAATACACGCCGCTGCTGCAACTGCTAAGGTTAGGTGTTCCATATAACAAAAATCTCTTTCATCGGAATCTTCGCGTTAGAATCCTCGCTATATTTGACAGTAAGCGGCTCAATCTGTGCAAAGGGTCCCAAATGGTTGGAACCTTGCAAAGCTCTACTCGCGTAAGCACCTTTGGCTTCCTGCTCAGTCTGAGCCGGGAAGTTTGCTGGCAGATGTTTACCTGGTTCTGAAACTGTGTTTCCCACCGTGTAAACTTGTTGACCGGAATCTTTAATGCTTGCAGGATTTCTAACCAGCTCAGTGGTATGTATTCTCGATTCTTACCGTAACCCCTGAGCAGAACCACTGGCTGGTCCTTTGATGCGTGGGTTTTAATATGTGATTGGAGATTAACTGTAAGCGTAAGGATTCCCCGAAAGGCCAGGTAATCTATGGGCAGCGGATAGTCAAATGTCCACTCGTTATCAATAATGTACCAGTTTTGAGGACCAACCTTTATGTTGCGAGGGACGCAGTCAAAAACCGCGCACGCCAGACATTTTACCGGCTGCGTGATTTCGCCTGAAGGCAGGCCAAACTCCCGTATGAACCGTTCAGGGATACATTCTTTCACGGGCAGTGTTTCTAAGAAACGTATATATCCTTCGACCAGCGATTTTCCGAAATTTGAATCTTCTTTTTCGATAGCGTCCACTATTAACTCTTCCTGTGAAGGAAATTCAATGAAATCATAGTGAAGACTGGAGCCATCAAAGCGGCCGGTTACTACCTCTGCTTTGCCCTTAAAGAACTTCTCAGCCAATAATTCTCTCTGTGCAATTTCCTGAATAAATTGAATAGACTTATCGTTGTCGGGGCTTCTGACCACAGATTTTTTCCCGTCGTCCACATATATCTGCACGTTTGTTCTGAATTCAGGTTTCCTCCCTTGATTGGCGGCCCAGAACCGAATACATCGAAGCTTCTCCGGCGCCTTTGTCTTCCTGGCTATGACCAAAAATGAGTTGGAAAACTCTCCAAACAAACCTGCCTTTGCCAGCGTTTGGCCAAACCATCGTTCCGCCAGAGCCGTGTTACCGCCAAAGACGTTTGTCTTCGCCGGATACAGCGTCCATATAGAATCGGTGCCGCTTGGGGTAACTTCTTCTGACAGAACGATTTTCGGCCTCTTGTAGTCTGGCAGTGGATAGTACCATTGCACGCTCACAAATCCTGCTGCCTCCAGCAGCCCCGCCAGCTCCTGTTTACTAAAAGTCCTTATTTTAGAAAAGGGGTAGTTATATATTGACTCGAAGATTCGCCCCGTATGCTCTTCAGGTGCGCCGGCGATGTATTTCAGACCTATTTTATTTTCGATAGCTAAAATCAGTGCACCCTCCGGTTTCAACATCGCACGCACCTTCTTCAGGAACGATTCGAATGGCTTTTCACCTCCATAAAACCCCGCCGCATATTCCAGCACCCCTATTACGGTAATATAATCAAAGAACTGCTCCTCTTCGTATTCCTGAAGCCCTCCCACAATAACCTCGAGATTGGAATAGCCGCAATGTCTTTGAGCAGTTACCAACGCCCGCAGATAGCTGTATTCCAGTGCCACCACATTCTTGAGCTTGCTGCAGAGTAATCCCGTCATAGCACCGCAGCCGGCCCCAACTTCAAGAACGCTGCCCTCGGCATCGAAGGGGAACCATTTTAGTAAATTTTGACGCACCGGAGAAAGATGGTATTCTTGCGCCCAGGATGAGTAATTCCCCCTTTTGCTAATTACAGCATCGTAATTTGGCTCAGACTTGAATCCGTCATAAAGTTCTTTTTCGACAGGTCCGTCACTATAGACCGGCTTGTCCGTTATACAGGACTTAATCCGTTTAACTAAAACCTTGCCGACCTGTTCAACCTTATCAAACTCCATAATCGTTATTTTGTCCTGTGCCTTTTTGAAATTCCTGAAGGTGATTCTGCTTTTAGCTTTCCCCGGTCGTTCACCTGCGCGCTTTATATCAATTTGTAGCGGCGATTTAGGTAAAATGCCCCGATGACAAGCGCCGCCAAACACGCCAGTCCAGCCGTGACTATGTTTATTCCGACATATCTAACTCTGGCGAGCTTCGGCGATAGAGTACAAAACTTTTTCCAATTTGTTAACCGAGTTATCCCATGAAAACCTGCTTACCGTCTCCTTGGATTTTTGTACAAACCGCCGGCGCAATTCCGCGTCATCCAGCAATAGCTTGATTCTGTCGACTATTTGCTTTACATCCCCTACTTCCACGAGAAAGCCATTTTCTCCATCAACGATAATATCTCGCGGCCCGCCGCAGTCCGTTGCAACAACCGCGCAGCCGCAGGCCATCGCCTCAAGAACAGGCACTGAGAAACCTTCGGAGTAGCTGCCCAAAAACCATACCAGACCTCGGGAATATATCTCCCTGGCCTTCTCCACAGATGGCAGTCGATGATAGATTCGACGGGGTATTTCTTTGGGCCTGCGGCAAGCACCAAATATGCGCTGCGGAACCTGGGGTAGGCTCTGTCTCAACCTTCGCAATACGCTCAGTATAGTCTCCGGGTCTTTGTGAATCGAACAGCCAAACACTGTTCCAATACCATCCCTTTCGCTTTCAGGTACCGAAGGGTAATATTCACTTATATCGATCCCGTTCGGAATTACCGCTAAAACCTTCTGGCCGCATATTTCCTTTACTTCAGCTTCGAGATGCGTAGCCACAGCCAGCTTGGGAACATCTTCACTCCAGGTTGCTTTCATAAGATTGATGTCCCATTTCGATGATCCGTGTATGTAATGAACCTTTTTAATATTAGAATTTTTCACGCGGCTTATCTCTCGACAGGACCACATACCGACGGCCACAACAAGTTCGTCTTTTTCGAAACTACATTTTGTAATATCTCTGAAGGATTCAACGCTGCCCATAAATAGTTGCAGCCAATCATCCACACCCCCCGGATAGCGGATTTTCAACCATTCATTGCGCAGCTTGTCCCTGGAAAACATCTTAGGCTCGCAAACAAGTAAGCGAACCTGATGTCCTCTTTCAATCAATCCACTAGCCGCTATCACAGTTACCCTGTTTCCACCAGATCTGCCACGCCCTGGCAATACGAATACTATTTTCATAGCTACATCCTCTTCTTGATGTGCAGTTTAAGTAAGATACCTGTAGAAAATCTATTACTCTGTTGTTAAAAGCGATGTTTCAAGCTCCGAAAATGACTCAGATCGCACTTTGACCGATCATATTTGGTCCTCGAGCGAATGAATAAGCTATCCGGTCGTTCAATTATCATAGGTCACAAGGCATTATTTCGATATCCGAAAGTGCGCCTAGCCCACTTCTATTAAACACGTGGGTAGCAGACCTTCAACATCAATCTCCTGAGTCGGTTTCGCAGGCTTGTTTCTTTTTTGTTAACTAAAAGGCGAACTTTATGCCCTCTTCGAAGCAAACCATTCGCAGCCATTACTGTTGACTTAATGCCGCCTGCCCTGCCGCCACCTGGAAGAATTAATGCTATTTTCATGAATATATCCGGTCTAATTCTTACGTTCGACAAAAACCGACAAGAATGACATCTTGAGTAATCTAATAGAATCAGTCACTCTTATTGAGAATCTCTGGGTTGTCATGTCCGTCTCGTCCCGGTCTTCAGTCGAATGCTACATGGTATCCGGATCTTATTGTCCCTTGACCTCAGATTGCTGTTGGACCACGTCCTAACGCCACGCATCCCTGCGCACCCAGCGCACCAGCCAAGGGCAGAACAATACCCCAAAGGCACGGACATACGTTCTGAAATCGCCGCCAAAATGGATGCAGTCCAGAGCAAGCCGTCTTGCATCCTCTTTGTGGCGTTCAATGCAGTTCCATTCGGCCTGCCGAGAGAGGAAATAGGCCAAACATCGTCGGAGTTTCCTGATTAAAGACTTGTCCTTTCCGCTGCATCTGAAATATGCCTCGGACAGAATGGCAGCGCCTGCTGCACATCGCGCAAGACTTGCCCTGCCAGTGTCGTTGGTCAAACCCTGTCGGTCGCCCGAGCGATTGATAATTACCTGCGGCTCGGAAATATATGCAAATGGTGTCTTAAAAGCGAGTCTGAAAATGAGTCGCGTATCTTCGGCCACCGCAAGGTTTTCGTCGAAACAGCCGACGTCCAGCAAAACGTAACGGTCAAGTACCATGGTTGGCACATAGAGTCTGCGGGAGTCATCAAGAACAATGTCAAAAGGCTCGGTAAATATGCAGCCGTGCTTTGCGACACAGCCGTCCACATCACCCCGTGGTAATGGTCCTGGTTCCCCAGTGTGAGTAACATTTGTAAAACATACCTTTGCACCAACGATGCTCATATAATCCATCTGACAAGCTAATTTCCGGGGGAGCCACAGGTCGTCGGAATCAAGAAAGGCAATCCATTCCCCTTTCGCGTCGCGAATACCGGCATTTCGTGCGGCGCTGACGCCGGCATTATCCTGGTAAATATACCTAATACGTTCCATGTAAGGAGATAGAACTTGTCGTGTATTATCGGTTGAGCCGTCATCAACAACTATTATTTCATAGTCCTTGTACGTCTGAGCCAAAACGCTGTCTATCGCCTTAGTGACATACCGTGCCCTGTTAAACGTTGGTATTATTACGCTTATCGTTGTCATAGGACTAAGTATATTTATCTTTTCATTGCGATTATAAACGATTCGACGTTATAACCGATCAATCCCATCGCACCTAATGTTCTCCCCGGTCTCTGAAAAGCTAGTGGCACTAGTGACACCGCGAATCGGAAGACCATCCTGAAAATTACCCCTATTCTGATCATATACCAGAGGATTGGGTGTTTATCAAATAAGTCTTTCCGACATAGTGTTCCTATACAAGCTGCCCCTCGTCCAGAACGATATGCTCGCATTAACAGATTGACTATCGAAATTTGCTTAGACTGAATTCGGTGTCCGACAACAGCTCGTGGAGAATAAACCATGCCATATCCTTTTTGAGCAAGAAGTTTGAGAAACGAGGTTTCGCTCCCCATAATCCTGTTCTTAGGTCTCGGACCTATATTCTCATTGAAACATAAACCGCAAGCAAATACTTCTCTTCGAACCCAGAAATTTGCCCCAAAAGGAAAAACCTTCGTTGGATAAACGAATTCCTTATCTCCGTAATCATGCTTTGCGAAAAGAAGTATGGATGAAGACTCATGGCAAGCCCATTTGGGAACATGACAAGGGGGAAATATTGGATATTGCTTACCACCAAAGACACTGTATTGGGTCCAACACTTGCTCGTAGAGATTATAGATTGAAGCCAGTCTTTCTGTGGCTCGACGTCATCGTCGGTAAAAACCACGAGTCTGCCAAGGCCAACTTCATCGAGGGCTTTGTTCAGGGCACAGTTCTTGCCTGGTTGAGGCTCGAAAAGGTAGCGAATAGACAACCTATCGGAAAAAGACTTGATAACCTCTTCCGTGTTGTCTGAACTGTTGTTGTCAATCACTACAAATTCGACCGAGAGACCATCACGGTCCAAATGTGTCATACTTTCTAATGTTTGCCTGAGGATTTCCGCACGGTTATAGGTCGCGATTAGAACGGAAATGTCAAGACCACTATTGCTATCAGCCACGTCCACCATACCCTATGATACCTGTCGTCTGTGTCTCAAGGTCCAACAACGCGCGCCAAATGTGCCAATACAGCATCCCAGAACACCAGCTATGGCGGCAAGGCCTTTCATGCCAACATTCAGATCATGAAAAGTATAAATTGAGCCCACTAATAGAACTACTAGCCCCACAAACAAGATGAACTTTGATAAAACAGGAACCCTTGAAAAAACAGTAGTTCCAAATGCAAAACTCAGGATAGCACATATCGACAACACACTTGCATAAAAGACAAAAACCAGTGCATATTGCCTTGATTTTACACTCTGTGCTCCCTTCAAGGACAGAAAGACAAATTCTCCCCCTTTCCAACGAAGCCGTCGAGGCAAGAGATTAGAAAGTTGAGAGACCGCACGATTTGCGGTATATCGATCACGACCAATGTTGCTCAATTGGCAAATCAACTTGACTGAAACATCCTTTTGCACAGAAAGCCACGAGAGCATATCCAAAAAATCATCATACGTGATTTTGCCTAACTCTTTGTTCACATCTTTGAATTCATACGCATGGAACAATATAGTCACAACCGGAGCCGGGTCAGGAATATTCCTCGCTGCTTCTACAGCGTTCTTTATATCTGCAGGGCCGCACGATACAGGTAGGAATTTCAGCGAACTGGGAGATCCTGACGGCCCGGACGAACCGGCCGAAAGGCACTGGAATCCCGATTGTTCAAGGGCCCTAATTGTATTATAGTCATAACTATTCCAGGGAGGGATAAAAATGGTCACTGGAATCTTAAGCTCCTCTTCCAAAAACTGCTTGCCTCCAAATACACTGAACCGGGGCCAGTGACGGCTGGCCGAGACAACGGCTTTCAGCCAATCTTTTCTAGGGTCGACGTCATCGTCGGTAAAAACCACAAGCTTAGCAAGTGCTACCTCATCGAGGGCTTTGTTCAACGCACAGTTCTTCCCCGGACGAGATTCAAAAAGATAGCGAATCGGCAGTTTACCTGAGAAAGACTCCACAACTTGCTTTGTGTGATCTGAGCTGTTATTATCAACCACTACGAATTCAACCGCCAGACCTTCACGGTCCAAATCCGTCATGCTTTCTAAAGTTTGCCTGAGAATTTCCGCACGGTTATAGGTCGCGATTAGAACGGAAATGTCAAGACCACTATTCCTATCAGACACGTCCACCATACCCTATGATACCTGTCGTCTGTGTCTCAAGCCCCTTTGCGGAGTACCAAAGTGTATCCGTTTTCAGCATATCTGCGTATGCCGAGAAAGCTGACCAGTTTAGTAAATACCCGGACAGCCAAATCAACGACCGCAAACGGGGAGCCCACAATGCCATGGATGTCGGCTGGCCCCCAGCGGTAGACTAATTCCACAACTGAGTAGCTATGACTAATACTGTCGCTCGACCGGTTTTCGATATTCTGGCACAGGTAACGTCTGAAAACACTGTGATTGTAGGGCCTCACATGGCTTAGATCATCATAAAACCGGACATGAAGCATCGGGGTACTTATGACAAGGATACCTCCCGGAGCAAGGATTCTATCTATCTCCTCCAAGAACTTGTAGACCTCCATTGGTTCCAGATGTTCTACAAGATGACTGCAATGAACATAAGCTACTCTATGGGGTTCAAAGGGCAACTTCTCAGGAGCGCGGTATAACACAACATTCGTGAACCTTGTCTTTAGGCTTCGGACTGTCGACATATTTGCGTCGAGCAGGACGAGGTTCCTGTACTTCTTATCCAGAGAAAACAACTGAGCAAAGAGGCCATTACCGGCGCCGATGTCTATGACGGTCGCGTCAGCATCGGTTGGCAAGTATTTGCCCGCCACACGATAGAAAGGCTCTCGCCGCATTGTAGAGTAGGATCTTCTGCATCTGTGCGCTTCCTTCCAGCGATGGTACGCCGCTATGATCATTTTGCTGCCTTTTTCAATTTGAAGAATCTATGGTATGGGTTTTCGAATACTCTGAATGTTTTCTCAACTTCAAATCCGACTCTTTTCATATCACTAATAATCCTGCTCAATGGATACCCATCCTTACCTATCTCCCAATGATGATACCCATCAAACACATGTTTCAGTGGTTTCACCGATGGCGATTGTATCAATCTCTTGAATGTACCCAACCTGGGTATCCATATCTCAACCCGATGGGCCCGGGTCGAATCCGGCATGGACAGAATGGCATATTCGCCGAGAACGCGATAGATTTCGCTCATCGCTTTTGGAAAATCTTCGTACGGCAAATGCTCGAGTACTTCAAAACAAGTCACTACCTTAAATGCCCCATCAGGAAACGGCATAGATAACACGGACCCAACCTTATCTGGCCTCAACCGGTCGTCAATATCCATTGTAGTCACGTCGATCCGCCTCTCCTTCAAATAATTGGCGACAAAGCCATTCCCGATTCCGATTTCAAGGACCGGAGCACGACCAAGTGTCATCAATTCGTCTATCTGGTGCCAGTAGCTGATAAAACGCTCTTTGTTGTCGTATTCTCTTCGAAAATACTGAGACGGGTCAACCATCAGTCCCGAGTTCCCTCTTGAAATACTGACACCTCTTCGCCGTATTTATAAACACTGCTTGAACACGTGTAACTACGTGCTTCTTTGAAACAGAAAGGATCGGTACGAAGAAAACTCTTGCAAAAGCAGCAAGCCCCCAGGCACGAGAAGTAACACTGTGAGGTACGTCAGAACAGCGACGATAAGAGAACACCCGATCGAGACAATACCTGGGAGACCGGGAAGATATGAGCGAACTGCAAGAATTGCAAATCCCATGATTATGCTGGCAATCACGGGTCGGAAAATGGCCGAAAAGAAGTCCGTTATAGAAATGGGTGTTCGCCTGAAACTATACCATAACGTAGGCCCTAACAGTACGTAACTGGCGATTGTGTATGCTGCGGCGACGCCGATAGCCCCCCACGGCAAGCCAAGGACAAAAGAAATGACTATCACAATACTATTTACGATACCCCATGTTAAATATCTTTTGGATTGTCCCAGCGAAACAAGCACAAGTCCCCACGTGGTTCCCACAGGTTGAATGAAGGCAGCTATACACAATATCTTGAAAATGTTAACGGCCCCTGACCATTGGTGACCCAACAATAGACCAATGATCTCATCCGCACAAACGAACAGAAAGACCGTCAGTGGCATTGTGATGAAAGCCAGCAAAGTGACCAGCTTGATGTAATACTTTTTGTATCGAACAGGTTCATTTTGGATATGGCTTAGTGCCGGAATGGCGACAGCATTTAATGGCTCTCGAACCTGGGTTATGGGTAACATCATTATATTATAGGCCCTACTATACAAACCAAGGACACTTGCACCACAAAACCGCCCCAGAAGAATATTGTCAAAATTTCGAGCAAAATAGTTAACTACGTTGAAGCCCGTCAGATGCCCCCCGAAGGCAATCATAGAGCGAATCCCCGCTCTACGCACAGGCAAACCAGGCCGCCATCCGCAAAAAGTCCAAACTAGGGCCACACCGCTCACAGATGAAACAGCAGATGAACCAACCAACGCCCAATATCCCGCACCGTACCACGCCAGAACAATGGCGGCGATGATACCAATACACATAGACACTATTTCAATCACAGCGAGGACCGAAAAGCGCATTTGCCTGCGCAGCAATGCTTGGTGCTGGACTGTCAAACCCGAAAATATAAAGGTGCCAGCCAGAGCAAGCGTAATCCAAGTCAACCGGGGCTCACCATAAAACCAGGAGATTACCGGGGCCACCACGGCTAAAATCAATGCAAGCACAAGACTGACTGCCACATTTATCCAGAAAAGGGTACTGACCTGGGAATGGTTAATCTCGGCCTTCTGAATGGTGGCCATGGACAAACCCATATCTTTGAATAGTGCAACAAACCCCGTAATCGCGGTGACCATAGCAATCAGGCCGTAATCCTGCGGCGTCAATAATCGCGCCAATACGACAGTCGAGCCTGTCTGCAGAAGGAATTTGATTACCTGGGCAGTCATTGTGACTGCACCGCCGCGGACCGACCTCTCTTTTAGGTCGGCCTTTAGATATTCGGTATCAAAGAAGTTGTTCCTAATTGATTCTTCTGCCAAAATCTACCTTTGTGTTCACAGATTATGCTTTCTTAACACTCGAAATGCTTCTTTGCACTCATCTACTCCCAAAGTCAAGAAGTGCAAAAAAATGGTTCAAAAAGTGTTCATTTTGGTACATTTTTGCTCAAAACACGTTCATTTTTGCAAAAAAAATGCAAAAAAGTGCAAAAAACCACTCATTTTTACCCCCATTTTTAGCCCAAAAACGAATAAGTCCTATAAAACCACACTTTTTACTACCGCCAACCACCCCATTTTTCAAAAAAACCGTAAAAAACCCTTATTTCCCAACTTTTTTCCTTTTTTTGGTCGATTTTTCCCTCTAAAAGATGCTCTTTAGCAATTCCTGCACTATTCTATGCGCACTGTTCATTGTGATAGGGGTCATTTAGTTTGTTATGACACACCCCGTCCCCGTCAGTTACATTGAAGAATGTAATGTAACTTACCGTAATAGCGTTACTTACGTTACTTTTTACTGTGCCGGTTTTGACGGCACAGTCACAGACTTATTTCGAGGTTTCGTCTGTTTTATTGCCGTACTGTTCTGCTCTGACTTTGCCATTCTTATCAGGAAGAAAGTCCAGTATCACGTCAGCCATCTCTTTGGCTGCTGTTATGATTGATCTCTCCAGCACCGAGCTTATCTGAACCTGAGCTACGTATCGAGCCGGGTCGCCGGCGATATTGGGCCTGCGGTCAAGCAGCCCGGAAAAATCCTTTTCGTCGGCGGTAATTCGGCCGTTCAAAATATAAAAATTTAAGACGACTATTTGTTCATACATTGGCGCTGGCTTATGGAACCGGTGTATCAAACATAGTATTTGCTGGCCGGATTGTGAGAAGAATTGTGACTGTTCGGTGCCATCGTGGACCCAGCCGCTGCCGGGATAGCATACCCGTGGCTGGTGACCCACTATGCTCGCAGGTCGGGACGAGCAGTACACGATATAGACGTCTGCCCAGATATTAGCCGCAGCGTTAACGTATCGCCGGCTTAAAAAGTCATCCGCGAAATGTGTTTGCATATATTCTTTAGTGGTATTGCGAATGAGCAAATCGCTGCCAACCCAGTTGCCGACTTTTGCAGGGAATGAGCTCAAAGGCACAGGCAAACTGATAGCAGTATCAGAAGACAGTTCTAAGTGAGATGCCAGAACGCGGTAGGTTACGCCGGCAGATATCAACAGCACGACAGCCAAAATCCAGAGAAACCATCCCGGCAGTCCGCCCCTTGCCTGGGACGTTGAGCGAAGCATCTTAAATGGTTTTGGTAAAAGGTTAAGTTTAATCCAG
>Ga0315289_10013849_pt1 | contig 11280 bp, 13 predicted proteins | sample YL17G11_40_MG_FD_203452 | JGI IMG/M metagenome (GOLD analysis project Ga0315289, IMG submission 203452) | Sediment microbial communities from Yellowstone Lake, YNP, Wyoming, USA - YL17G11_40 | ecosystem: Environmental > Aquatic > Freshwater > Lake > Sediment | place: USA: Wyoming | collected... | reverse complement strand
TGTAGGTAAGAGTGAGGACATCCCCGGAGAGGGTGTACTGAGCGACCTGGAGGCGGCCGATGTCTGCGGGCACGTTCGAGCCGGTGCAGACGGCCACCAAGGTGCTGTCGGTGACGCCCCAGTTGCCGGTCTGCCAGTTCACGGAGTCGGGCTCGTCGGTGTCGGCCCGATAGGTGCCGTCCGCGTTGACAGTGAGCAGGAAGCGCTGCTCCGCAGTGACGTCAACGTCGTTGGCAGTGCGCGAGGTCTGCATCCAGACGCCGGCCAGATTCGCCGCGGTGGCCAGGCGCGCGAAGACGGCAACGTAGTCGTGCTCCGCGCTGGCCTCGGTCTCGGTGTAGGTCAAGGTGAGTGTGGCGCCGGACACCTGGTATTGGGCGATGTGCTGCTTGCCCACGTCGCCGGCGCTGGTGGCGGACCGGGCAATGGCCACCATGGTGGTGTCATAGATGCCCCAATCCCCGGACTCCGTGTTGACCTCGCTTCCCTCCTGCGTGTTGGCCGCGTAGGCACCGCCATCGCTCACAGTAAGCACGAAGGTCGGAAGCGGAGATACCGGGGTTCCGTCTTGGGTCAGTGAGACCTGAAGCCACTGGCCGACCAACTGAGCGTCAGAGCCGAGGCGGCGGAAGGTGGAGATGTAGGTGTGGGCGGTGCTGTCCACGGTCTCGGTGGAGGTGAGGGTGAGGGTGTCGCCGACGACCCCGTAGGTGAAGTCGCGGTGCTTGCCCACGTCGCCCGGAACGCTGGAATCCCGGCACACGGCGTTCAGGGAATCGCCCGAGGTGCTCCACGTGCCGGTTTCCCAGTTGATGACGCCGGCGGCGTCAGTGTCCACGCGATAGGGGTCATCCGCGTTGACGCTGAGGAGAAACTTCTCGGTCAGGGACACGGGGGCGCCGTTGTCAGTTTGAGCGGTCTGGCTCCAGACGCCGACAAGCGCCGGATCGTGCTCGGCGCCGCCTCCGCCACAGGCGGGCAGAAGCAGGGCAAGCGCCAGGAGAACACCAGCAAGACAGAGCGTGCGCCAAACCATGGAACTCCCTCCGATCTCAGTAAGCCGGTGGAACCTATCCCAGGGCTACCATAGATGGGCGAGCGCGTCAACGGGCACGGGCCCTTCGGGCGTCTCGGGGGCTGATGGGGTGGGTAGATCGCGTGCGCCGTGGCGCGGTTGGGCCTCGCTGCCTCGCACGGACTAGCGAGGCCTGTTGCGCGCATTTGCGCGACCCTTCAGAATGAGCCCCATGCGGAGGAACCAGAATCGAGAGCAGGCCGACCTGTGGCTGAGGCAGGCACGTTACGACCTGAAGGCCGCCCGGGACAGCCTGAAGGCAGGCAACTTCGAGTGGGCCTGCTTCCAGGCCCAGCAAGGCGCCGAGAAGGCACTCATAGCATACCTCAACCTCGCAGGCGAGCGGCAGGTGTTGTCGCACTCCGTGGCGGCGCTGCTGGAGCGGTGTGCGCGACTCGCGGCGGAGTTTCGCGAGGTCAGCCAGGCGCGCGAACTGGACCAGTACTACATACCGACTCGCTATCCTAACGGCCTCCCCGGCCAGGTGCCCCACCAGTACTATCAGAAGGAGCAGGCGCAGCGATGCCTCCGGCTGGCACGGTCAGTGATCGCACTCGTCGGGAGATTGAGCAGGCGCTAGAGCGTCTGGTTCCGCGCATCGCGCGCGCTGCGGCCGGAGCGCATCATTTTGTTCGGCAGCGCGGCGCGGGGGGACGTGCACCAGGGCAGCGATCTGGACCTCATCGTCGTGGCCGATACCGACCTACCGTTCTTCGACCGCGTAGGACAGGTGCTGGCGCTGCACAGAGGCACGCGCGGCTTAGATGTGCTGGTGTACACGCCTGAGCAGTTCGACAGCATGCGGCGCCAGGGGCGCCGGTTCATCCTGGACGCGCTGCGCGGAGGCAGGGCTCTCTACTCGGCGCCGCGTTGCAAGCGCATCCGGCAGCACCGGGCTGGGACGCCGGCCCCGCGCCGTTGACACGGGGGCGGGGCGCGCTAGTATGGGCGCATTCCGCAGTCGCGAAGCGGCGCGGAGCCGCCGCACCAGGGCGCCGCGCCGACGACTGCTGTAGCAAGCGAGAAGGCCAGGCAATGCTTAGAGTTTGCGTAACCGGAATGGGACCCATCGGCAACCGGCACGCCGATATCTACCAGGCGGATGCCTTGGCGGAGTTGGTCGGCGTCTGCGACCTCATCAGGGAGCGCGCCGACTCCGCGGGCGCGCGCCTTGGCGTCAAGCGCTACTACGACGCGCAGGAGATGCTGGACGACCTGAAGCCGGACCTGTGCAGCGTGACCACGGGCGGCTACGAATACGGCAGCGACCACTTCAAGCCGACGATGCAGGCGCTGGAGGCCGGCTGTCACGTGCTCTGCGAGAAGCCGCTGTCGAACCAAGTGCCCGAGGCCGAGCAGATGGTCGCGAAGGCGAAAGAGAAGGGCCTGTGCCTGGGCACCAACCTCAACCACCGCTTCACGCCGCTCGCGGTGAAGGCGAAGCAGTGGGTGCAGGAGGGGCGGCTGGGCGACCTGCTTTTCATCAACATGTCCATGTGGATCATGAACCCGGCGGAGAGTTCGCCTTACTTCCATCTGAAGGCGCTGCACCCGCACACGATTGATGTGATGCGGTATTTCTGCGGGGACATTGAGGCGGTGCAGTGCTTCGCCGTCAAGGCGCCGGGGCGCAAAATCTGGTCCACGGCCCAGTTCAACATGAAGTTCAAGAGCGGCGCGGTGGGGCACCTGACGGGGAGTTACGACATCCCGCGCGGCCATCCAATGGAGCGGTGCGAGGTGGCAGGCAACAAGGGGCGCTTCGTGCTGCTCGATATGTTCCGCGAACTGTCGCTCTACCCCCACGACTCGGATGAGGCGACGGTGATTCGGCATTCGATCTTCAGCGGCATGCGCACCTTTGAGGACACCTTCGTCAACCGCCTCCACAAGTTCCTCGAGGAGGTCAGCCAAGGCGTCCGGCCCGAGGAAGTAGACGGCTCCGGCGCGCACGGGCTAGCGGCTCAGCGGGTGATACAGGCAGCGATCGAGTCGCTCGAAAGCGGGCAGGTTGTCAGGCTGTAGGCCCGGTTTCTAGGGTCGCCACGACCAATTGGAAGCATAGGCCGTCATCAACCGGCCAGCAAACGGGAAAAATCTCCGCCGCCACATCGGGGCCCGTACAGGTCGCCCCAACCATCTAGAAAGAAGCGGGTAGTCCCCGTCTGCACGGCCATACTTGGCGGGCTCGTCCATGCGAGAGTACACATCTGCGGACACCCATGACCGGTAATTGGCCTGCCGAATATCGCTTAGCTTTGCCGCTAAGTTCGGAGCGCGGCCTATCCAAACCAGGTCGTTTGCCCCCCGCTGGCCCGCACGAACAACAAGGACGTTGCTGGTATCTACTCCCACACAGTGAGAGATTCTGAAACCAACGGTCTTGAGGCTCGCCAAGTGATCGCGGAGCATAGGCGCAATGATGTGGGAGACCGCGTGATTCATCTTCAGAGCGCACTTCGCAGCGTTGGTGTTCTTGGGCCCTTCCAGAAAAACCCCCATCACCCTGTCACCGTCGAAGCTGGTAACCTCCCCACCGCACTCCTTAATAAGTCTACACATACAGTAGAGAAACGCCCGAATCACCTTGGCGCCTGTCCTCCGGTCGAAGTCCGTCCCCAGCTGAGACGACTGCGCCAGGTCGGCATAGAGGACGGTGGCCTCCAGGTTCACCGCGTCGCCTGCCAGAACAACCTGATCGGTTGAAGGCACCACCCGCCCATCTCGCACGTTCCCAGGTTGCGAGATGATACGTGACACTTCACATGCTAGTTGGTCCGCGAGGCTCATTGGGGCACGGGTGGCGTCTTAAACAAGTAAATCGCGAACGCCCAGGGCACTACCGCCGCAACCAGCCATCCGTACGCGTACTGGAGACTCCAGAACTTAACGCGAACGATCTGGCAATTCCTGTGACATTGCTGCAGCAAATCCTCGAGATACTCCCGGGGGTCCTGCGCCAAGAACCTGCCCCGGTATTCGTCCAAAGTCATCTTGCCGACAGTGCCAAAGTACAGCAACGATCTGCTTGGCGCCTTCATGCGTGGGTAGCTGCCCACGCAGAGGAACAGAAGGCTAATGAACAAGAACAGCAGAGCTAGCCCACCGACAATCACCATCACCGTCGTCCAGGCACCGCGGTCAGGCGCAAAACCGACGAGAGCGCCGACCATTGCGGTGTCAACACCGAGAACCACCGAAGCCTTAGGGTCAAAGCGCCCGACCCACTCTAGAACGCGCTCAAGGTTTTTCTCACCAACTTGCACCTGCTCCTCGAGTGACATCGCCTCACGTGCCATTCTCAATCGCCCGCCTCTCCGACACCAGACCACCCCACTAACCCTGGTAGTGTACCCTGGGTACGGCACCGAGTCAATCAAAACCCACGTCCGCAGGGCGCCCCAGGGCACTCACGTGATGCATACCAGCGCACGGTGCTCCGCGGCCGCTCAGAGCAGCGCCCTCACGCGGGCCTCGTACCGCGGCTGCAAGTGCTTCGCCGCGCCGGGGCGAGCGCCGAGCCGGTTGCGGTACTACCGCGCTTGGAGTTTCTTGGCCGCGCCGACACCACAGTTGGTGAGTGCCAGCGGGCCCGCTGAAACGCACTGCCTAGCCTCCCATAAGCTTTAGGCGGGCCGTGCGCGCACGTTCCCCATGCCGTTGGTGTGGCCACGACGGCTGATGCGTCGTCCCAAACGTGGCCCCCCCCGCGTGTGATCAGTTCGCGGGGCTGGGCTTCGGGTAACGGAAGTGAGCGACGATGGTCCAGGCGGTGAGGCTGTCATCCTCGCACACGCCCCCTTCGCCGGGAAGGTGATGGATGACAAGGGGGATGCCGCGGCGGTTCCTCCTGTCGGAGACGATGCCGACGTGGTCCACGACCCCGCTATCGGCCAAATCCCAAAAGACGATGTCCCCGCCTTGCCATTGCGACATGATCTCGGGCCGTCCGGGCGCGACCCTGGTGGTGAGCCTGAGGCCGCGGCGAGCGAAGAAGGCGACTTGGTTGGGGCAGCGGCGGTGGTCAATGTCCCGGTCAGGCGCCGTCTGCCGCCAGCGAGAGAGGGGATAGGCTTGGGGCGCCGCTTTGATGTCCGAGTTCATGAGCGCGCGCAGGTCGAGGCCGACGGCGCGCAGGGAGCGGACGACCAAGTCGGTGCATACGCCTTCGTCCGGGGGAGGGTCGCCGCCGGCATAGTAGGCGTCGCGGTAGACGAGGTGGCGGTGCATGAGCGCGCGGGCGGCGTCAACGATCTTGCGCTGCCTGGAAGTGAGAAGCGGGCGCGGCGCCCTGCCCTGTCGCGGTTGCGCGCGTTGGCAACCGATGGCCAACGCCAGCAGCGCGAGTGCCGGCAAGATCAAGCGCAAGCGCATATCGGCGTGTTCCGCTGTCCGGTCAGCAGGCACGGGGCCAATGGTACTTTCGGCCAGCCTCGAACGCCAGACGGTGCCTGGGCTGCACCGGGACGAGCCCCGAGCCGGTCGCGGTACTACCGCGCTTGCAGTTTCTTGGCCGCGCCCACGGTGCCGATGCGCTTGTCGAGGCCGACCTCGCACTGCATTATCGGGTCCGGCCGGCCGGTCTGCTTGAGGTGCTTCTCCACCCAGCGGAGCATCCAACACCGACGCCCGCCGCTAGTGCCCGGGCCGATTCAAACCAGTTCTTCCAGGTCTTCGAGACGCAGGCCCGCCTTCTTCAAAATCGCGTGCAGTGTCCCCTTCTTTAGTTCCTTGTGCCCAGCAACAACCACGGAGATGTTTTTGTCCAGGTTGTGCAGAAAGATGTGGCTCCCGCGCTGGTGGTCAACTACGAAACCGATTCTCCTGAGTGCCTTGACGACCTCCCGCCCGGAATAGGTCCTCCTCACAAGTTGACCTCTACCTCTCTGGCAAGAACTCCGGGTTTCGTCTTGATCTCGTTGACCTTCTCCAACCCTTCCAGGTAGCAGAGAATCGCCTCTTGCGCGTTCTCCAGTGCCTCCTCTTCTGTATCTCCCTCGGTGATGCAACCGTCCAAAGCAGGGACGGTCACAACAAACCCCCCCTCTTCTGCCGGCTCCAATACCACTACCAATTTCACCGGTTCATCCCTCTCTTGGCCTCATCACTTCCAACACCCTAGTCTATCCGCCTATAGCCCCCCTTTCAACCCCGCACTTCGGACTGCGCACGATGCACTATGGACTGTGCACTGTGAACAGTGCAGTGTCTCTCTTGGGCGACCCTACCGCGCTTGCAGTTTCTTGGCTGTGCCGACGGTGCCGATGCGTTTGTCGAGCCCGACCTCGCACTGCATTATGGGGTCGGGCTTGCCCGTCTCCTTCAGGCGCTTCTCCACCCAGCGCAGCATCCGCTCCTTGAGGTACTTCACGACCTCGGGCTGCTTCTTGGCCAGGTTGCTGAGTTCGAGCGGGTCCTCGATGAGGTTGTAGAGTTCGACCGGCGGCTTGTGGTGGAAGTCCGGCTCGAGGGCGTCAATGAGTTTCCACTGAGGCGTGCGCCAGCCGCGCTTGCGCATCCAGGTGCACTCGGTGATGTAGAACTCCGAGCGCCAGTTGGCGCGCTCGCCGCGGACGAGCGGCATGGCGGAACGGCCGTCGAACTCGACGCTGCGCAGGTCCTTCTTGAAGCCGAGCAGGTCGAGAAGCGTGGGCACGACGTCCTCCAGGAGCACGTAGTTCTTGGGCCGCAGGCCGGCGGGCAGTTGCGGATTGCCGGGCTGGTAGAGAATGAGGGGCACCATCAGCGTGGGCTCGTAGGTGCCGTGGTGGTCGAAGTAGCAGTCGTGCTCGTCGAGGGTCTCGCCGTGGTCGGAGGTGACGACGACAAGCGTGTCCTCCGCGAGGCCCAACTCGTTGAGCCGAGTGAGTATGCGCGCGATGCAGGCGTCCATGTAGGCGATCTCCGAGTCGTACATCGCGAGCACCCAGTTGATGTCGGTGACACGCGGGGGCATCCAAGAAGCGAAGTAGTCGGCGAAGGGCTTGAAGGCGAAGACGGGGGCCATGCTCTTGTTGCCCTTGGCGCAGGGGTCGCCGGAGTAGAACATCTGGTCGAAGGGCCCGGGCGGCAGGTAGGGCGAGTGCGGGTCCATATGGCGCAGGAAGAGCAGGAAGGGCTCGCCCGCGAGTTCCTCGAGCGCGGGGATGGCCTTCTCGTTTAGGTTCTCGGCCTTGCGCAAGGGGCGGTGCTCCCAGTCGCCCCAGCCTTCGTAGGTCTCGTAGTTGTCGAAGCCGCGGTAGAAGCCGCCGTCGAAGCCGATGCAGGTGGAGACGTAGCCGTGCTCGCGAAGAATCTCAGGCAGCGTCGGCTGGTCCTTGTGCAGCGGATGCTTCGCCCCCAGACAGACCTGACCGGTGGCCATCACGTCCCGACCCGTGAGCATCGTCGAGTACCCCGGCGTCGTGGGCACGTAGGGGCTGAACATGTTCTCGAAGAGCACGCCGCCGGCGGCCAGGCGATCAATGTGCGGGCTGGTCGCGCGGCCGTAGCCGTAGCAACTCAGGCGGTCGCGGCGCAGGCTGTCCACCGCGAACATCAGGATGTTGGTGGGACGCTTTGCCAAGGTCTGCTCCTCCTGTCGTCGTTCGGTAGTTTGGCAAGGCTCGAACCGGGGGGGGGCCTCAGAGCCTTGCCCGCGCGGCCTGCGTCAGCGCGCCCCCAACGCCTTGAGGCAGGCGTTCATATAGCCGCGGCTTTCGGCGGCGATGACGGCGCAGCGAGAGAGTTCGTAGTCGCCCGCGCCGATGATCTCGAGGTCAACCGGGCCGTCGTAACCGGCGTCCACCAGCACCTTGAAGTAGCCGAGCAGGTCAATGCTGCCGCGGCCGCAGGCCTGGAGTTCGGGAGCGCCGGGGCCTTTGTCGCGGGTGAGGCAGTCGCGGATGTGGATGTGCTTGACGCGGGAGACGACCGCCTTGAGGGCATCCACGGGGTTCTCGTTGGCGCGGTAGATGTGGCTGGGGTCCATGTCCACGCCGAAGCCCTTGGAGGTGATTTCCTTCATGGCGCGGAGGGTGGTTGGGGTGTTGTAGATGGAGCCGCCGATGTGGGCCTTGCAGCAGAGGATGACGCCGTATTCGGCCGCCTTGTCGGCCATCTTGGCGATGATCCCCGTCTGGCGCTTGAAGTCTTCCTCGACGTCGCTCTTGCCGCCGGGGCCGACGTTGATGACGGCGATGCCGAGTTCAGCCCCGGCTTGGTAGGCCTTGGTGAGGCGGTCCTCTTCGAGCGAGGCGACCTCCATCGCGAGCAGGTCGAGGCCGAACTCGGCGGCCAACTTCTTGATGTCGGCCGCCTGCGAGCGAAAGTCATCGAGGACGAGGTGCTCGCACATGCCCTTGATGGCGGAGAGTTCGACGCCGTCGTAGCCGGCCCAGACGGCGTGCTGCATCGCGGTGCGCAGGTCATGGCCGCCGAAGAGGACGGTATTGAACCCCAGTTTCATAGTCCGCGTGACCTCCCTTGGGGCGCGCCGCTGCTGAGGGCGCCTACAGATCCACTACCGTATGCGTGTGGAAGGACTTGATGGCAGCCTCGATGACCTCCTGCGCCGCGAGGCCGTCGGCGCCGGAGCCGTCCACGTCCTCAGGCTTGACGCCCGCGGTGAGTTGCTCGAGCCAGCGGTGGAGGCGGCTCTGGAACGTCTGGCCGAAACTCGTCATGCCGCCGAGGTTGTAGTAGGTCTCCTTCTGCGGCGAACGCCGGTCGTACCAGGTAAGCACCTCGCAGGCTTCCTCGAGCACGAAGCGGCTCTCCGAGCCCACTACCTCGCAGCGCTCCAGGCCGTAGGTGCCACCGGCGTCGTAACTACCGGTGAGATGGCCGACGACGTCGTTGGCGAAGTGCATATTGACTTGCACGTTGGACCATATCTTGCGGTCCTTGCCCTTCATGAAGAAGGCGTGCACGCTCTTCACCGGGCCGCAGAAGTAGCGCATGACGTCAATGGAATGGGGATGGAGGGCGCGGATGTGGAAGTGCTCGGCGCTCTCGTTGGCGTTGTTGATCCACATGGTCATGTTGAGGATGTGGAGTCTGCCGAGGCGGCCGGAGTTCACCCACTCCTTGGCCTTGAGGGCGGCGGGGGTGAAGCGGTGGTTGAGGTTGATGGCGTAGGGGAGCTTCTTCTGCTTGGCGAGCGCCACCATCTCGCGCGCCTTCTCAATCTCGTTGGAGATGGGCTTCTCGCCGAGAACGGGAATACCGGCGCCGAGGAGTTCCATGGTGGGGACGTGATGGTCGCCACCGTTCTCTTTGCCGGCGGTGCACATACTGCACGCGTCGAAGCGGATGCCGGACTTGAGCATGTCCTGCACGCTGTAGAAGGCGGGGGCGCCGTACTTCTCCGCGGCTGCGTCGGCCCGCTCCTTGATGATGTCGCAGACGGCGACAATCTCGGAGAGCGGGTCGTTCTGATAGACACCGGCGTGGGCGTTGCCGATGCCACCCATCCCAACTATGCCGATCTTGAGAGCCATCTTATCGTTTCTCCCGTCACCAGGATCAGTTGCCGTTGCCCGCGGGCTCGGTGGAGCGACGCGGCGTGCGTATCTTGCACTGCTCGGCCTGGCGCGTCAACCGGGAGAGGCGCTCACGGCTTTGACCGGGCACCAGTCGAGTGATCGCTCTGACGGTAGCGAGGCAGGAACGCAGTCAGTGACACGGATGGAGGGGGAGAAGGAATGGCAAAGGACACAGTGACCGTGAATCGGGCGCCGGTGCTGACGCTGTGGGCCGCCGTCGTCGCCGAGCGCATGGGGTACGCTCCCGACGAAGCGTTGACCCTCGGCAAGGCTGTCGCTGGATTGAACGCGCAGGCCAAGGGCCGGGCGCTCGGCATCTACAGTGCACCGAAGCGGGGAGAAGGCCGCCCGCCGAAGAAACGCGGCCTGGCTGAAGAGTTCTGGGTGCCCCTTTGCGGGCGCGGGGTGCCTGCGAAGCGCACCGAGCACGGCGTGCGGGCAGTGGTGGGTGAGGATCCGATAGACCCGCTGGCGGTGGCCAAGTACCTCGACGGCAAGTTCGGCGGATCGTTGGGGTCGGTGCGGGAGGCAATGGAGCAGTTGGCCGGGGCTTACAAGCCGCAGGAATTGGCGGAGGCGGCGTACGGGTTGTATGAGAAGTTCCGGCCGAAGATAGCGTCAGGGACGCGTGGGTGGGGGCAGAAGGGCGAGTTGGATTTGGGGTTGATACGGTCGTTGGGTACCAAGCGTTAGGTGGGGAAGACCAGGCCGTCGCCCCGCCGCCGGCGGGGCTCGTACCACACGACGCCTGGCGGCGTCGCTAAGGGTCGCACCCAGGAGGGTGCTCCTACACTGGGCGGCCACGTCGGGCCGCCCCTACCCGTCACCGCCACCCTGTCTTACCAGTAGCCGTGCTGGCGGGACCACTCCTGCCAGTCTTTGACTAGGCTAGGCCCCTGTATGCGCACGGGGTCGCCGGGCAACTTGTGCTTGGCGATCATCGCTTCGATCCAGCCCTCCAGCCGCTTCTCGAGTTCGGCCGCCACCTCCGGCTGCTGCTCCGCGAGGTTGTTCAACTCCCTGGGGTCCGCCCGCAGATCGTAGAGTTCTCGCATCGGGTTGTGATGTATGTCCGGCTCGCGCGCCAGAATGAACTTCCATTCGTCCGTCCGGATCGCCCACTTTGCCTGCCGCGTGCACTCCTGCGTATAGAGGGCATCATGCGGCGGCGTCGGGTCTTGGCCGCGCAGCAGCGGAAGCAGGTTGGCGCCCTCCATGGTCTCCGGGATGGGAATGCCGGCGGCGGCGAGAATGGTGGGGGCCAGGTCCACATGCTCAACGAGTGGCTCGATCTGGACGCCGGAGGGCAGGCCCGCGGGCCAGCGGATGATTAGCGGCGAGTTGATGACCGGGTCGTAGAGGCCGTGATGGTCGAAGAAGATGTCGTGGTGGTACATCATCTCGCCGTGGTCGGAGGTGATGAGGACCAGGGTGTCGTCGGCGATGCCCAGCCGGTCCAAAGCGCCTAAGAGTTGGACGATATGATCGTCCACGTAGCGCACTTCGCCGTCGTAGAGGGAGCGGATGTACTCGGCGTCGGTGATTTCCCGGCCCCCGAACTCCTGTTTGGAGAGTTCGCGGAACCAGGAGCCGGGGTTGGCGCCGTAGCCCCACCAATCCCACCAGGGCTGGCGCTTCATCGGCTCGAGGGTGGTGTTGTTAGGGTCGAACGGGTCGCCC
>Ga0315289_10013847_pt1 | contig 11282 bp, 9 predicted proteins | sample YL17G11_40_MG_FD_203452 | JGI IMG/M metagenome (GOLD analysis project Ga0315289, IMG submission 203452) | Sediment microbial communities from Yellowstone Lake, YNP, Wyoming, USA - YL17G11_40 | ecosystem: Environmental > Aquatic > Freshwater > Lake > Sediment | place: USA: Wyoming | collected... | reverse complement strand
GTTCTCACCGGGGATGATGAGCGTTGTAACTTCAACCCAGATGCCAAGTTTTTTCATGAGTCTTATGGATTCGAGGACAGGCTGGAGACTTCCGGCGCAGACCTTCTTATAGAAATCATCCCGGAAACTTTTCAAATCGCAATTGGCGGCGTCGAGAAAGGGGTGAATGGTTTCCAGCGCCTCTTTGGTCATATAGCCGTTGGTGACAAAGACGTTAAGGAGGCCGTCCTTTTTTGCGAGTCTGGAGATATCATAGGCATATTCAAAAAAGATTGTCGGTTCCGTATAAGTGTAGGATATGGATTTGCAACCGTTTTCGAGCGCCCCTCTGACAATATCTTCCGGCTTCGTTTCATAGCCAGCGAAATCGCCTTTCTTTATGGAAAGCTGTGAGATCTGCCAGTTCTGGCAGAAACTACACCTGAAATTGCAGCCGATGGTTGCAATGGAGAAAGATCTTGATCCAGGGAGGAAATGATACAGCGGCTTCTTCTCGATGGGATCGATATGGGAAGCGATGATATTGCCGTAGGCGTAAGTATAAAGCTTCCCTTGCTCATGCTGGCGTACTCCGCAGAAACCGAATTTGCCTTCAGAAATCTTACAGTGATGGTTGCAGAGAAAGCAATGAAGAATACCCTCTTTATATTCTTCATAGAACATCGCTTCTTTTTTCATGTTCCACTTCCTGATTTCTTCCGGTTTGTGAAAACTTTCTTCTCAAAAAGTCGGGGATTAACCTAATCACAATGCTTCGTGGTGCCCCAGACAGGCATGGGCGCTTGACAAGAAGCTCCTTTCGGCCAAGTTAAGTATAGAAAATGATGTTCTTCTCTGTCAAGAACAAAGGGTCGCGGATACGGGTTCTGCCCTCTCGCATTCGTGCGGGGAATGGAGTCCTTTATACTAGTTTTTACCTACCATTAATTTATTACTTAACCATCATTGCCTTCTGCTGTCAACTAAACTAGTTTTTTCAATATAAGAATATTCCGTTCTTTTCGTGCAAGAGAATATATTTCGAAAGAGTTGGTTTCTTGCAGGACGGGGATCATGAAGCATCTCATGGGAAGCGTTGCAGAAAAGGTCCTACGGGGCGCCAGGTGCCATGTCCTGCTCGTCAAGGCCTGACGGGTATCTGGATAGGAAGAGGCTGATTAGTAAGGTTTAAAAGAGGGATAGTCCTTCCTTTTTGACCTTATACAAATTCTGCACTAAATAAAAAAGGGTCTAGACTAGCTGAGCACGAGTGAATGTGCTAAAAAGCTAGTTATGACAATAACTAACAAGTATATTAAGCGTTCAAGAATTTCTGAGGCCAAATTTAGAGAGTTCATCAGGCATTTTTCTCTTGATCTGGACGCTCATAAAATTGCTTTTTTAACCAGTTTAAATCGTAATACGGTTAATCGTTATTTGCTCTTGATCAGAAAAAGGATCGCCGAATTCTGTGAGCAATCATCTCCCTTTCATGGAGAAATTGAAGTTGATGAATCATACTTCGGTGCCAGGTGTATAAGGGGGAAGCGTGGCCGTGGCGCCTATGGTAAAAGATCTGTATTTGGTATCCTTCAACGCGGTGGCCAGGTCTACACAGAGATCGTGCCTGACTGTGCCCGAAAGACCTTGCAGGCCATTATCCGCGGCAGAGTAGAGCCTGATAGCGTTATTCATTCCGACTCCTGGCGTGGTTACGGCGGTTTGGTTGACTTGGAATACAAAAAGCATTATCGTATCCACCATGGAAAGGACCAGTTTGCAAATGGCAAACGACATATTAACGGCATCGAATCTTTCTGGTCCTACTCAAAACGGAGACTCATGAAGTTTCATGGTATACCAAGATCAACCTTTTATCTTCATCTCAAAGAGTGTGAGTTCCGATTCAATTATCGGAACCAAAATATCTATCAAATGGTTCTAAAACTGCTGAGAAATAATCCGCTCAGCTAGTCTAGAACCTAAAAAAATCATCAAAGATTTGAACGATTTTAAAAAGGCAATGGAACTGATTAAGTCGAATGAAAATGTGATTTTTCTTTTGAGCCGCGATGATCAGTCGTTTTACGTATCCATCGCTGTGCCTCAGGGCTCCCTAAGAATTTGCAAGGCTCAATGGCAGCCTGCCCGTCCGTGTGGCAGGCTGAAGGATCAATAGGATTAAGAAAACGATTGGAAAGGAAAGGAGAGAAAGATGAAAAGGCAAAAGGTTTTTATGACGTTATTTTTGGTCGCCATCATATGCGCTCTTGTTATGCCCGCAGGATGTGCGAAGAAGGCAATCATGAAGGAGGAGCCCGTCGTGGAGAAGGAGGCGGCTGTGGAAAAACAGGCGCCTGCCCAGGCTGCTGAGGCCGCTCCCGCAAAGGCCCCGGAAGAACAGAAGGTCGATGAGGCGGCAATGGCGGTGGCAGCTGCCGCGGCACTCGCCGACAAAGAGGCCTCCCAGTTTGCAGACATCCACTTTGCCTTTGACCGTTTTGACCTCAGGCCTGATGCACGGGAGATTCTGGATATGCATGCCAAGTGGCTTACGGCTCATCCGGAATTCATCGTCCGCATTGAGGGAAACTGTGATGAACGCGGAACAGTTGAATACAACATGGCCCTCGGCCAGAGACGGGCGGCTAGTGCCATGAAATACCTTGTAGACCTCGGTGTCGGCAAGAATAGAATAAGCACCGTGAGCTACGGAAAGGAACGCCCCCTCGATCCGGGTCACAATGAAGAAGCATGGGCGAAGAACAGAAGGGATCATTTCAACGTAATGCGGCAGAAATAGAAATTTATCGTTTTATTGCCCTTCACCCTTTTCCGCTCCCTTTTTTGCAAAGGGGGATCAAGGGAGATTTTAGATGGCGGAACAAATCCCCCATTGCCCCCTTTATCAAAGGGGGCTTATGCCCGGGGCATATAATCCGTGTTTGCGGATGTTTGTCACTGCGAGGAGGGCTTCAGCCTGACGTGGCAGTTTCACAGAGATTGCCGCGGGCTGCGCCCTCGCAATGACTGTTTAACTCTGCTCCGGACATGAAGTGTTCATTGATGAACCGTGTGCGAAACGCTGGAGAGGATCTTTTCGAGCTCATCCAGAAGCCCGGTCTGGCCATTGAAGATTTTCTCTCTGGCCGTTGCCATTGAAAACCATGCGGCACGGTCGATCTCCGGGACTTCGCGTGTGATGCCCGAATGCGGCGGCCATTCCAGGGGGAATGTATTGCTCCTCGCAGCAGCGGCATCGCAGTCACCTTCTACTGCCCAGGCGTATACGAGTTTATTGTTCCGTTGTCTGACCGGTGTGAGTGCCGTGAAGCGGCCTTCCACTTTAAATCCCGTTTCCTCTTCAAATTCTCTCTTCGCGGCGGTGAGCGGGTTCCCGCCCTCGTTCTGTTCTTCGGCATGTCACAACATCTGGCTCAGGGGACAACCCTGGCCTTGCTGGTTCCACCAATCGGCATACTCGCGGCGTGGCAATATTACAGAGAGGGCTACGTGGATTTGCATGTAGCAGGCCTCATATGCCTGGGCTTTGTTATCGGAGGCCTTGCGGGTGCGAAAATGGCAACGAGCCTTTCGAATACAGTATTGGAAAGAATCTTCGGCGCAGCCCTTCTCTTAATTTCATTGAAGATGATATTTGCAAAATAACAGGCCGCAACTATTTAACCTCATGTCATATCTCCATTTGTATCAACAGGTAGCTTATACCTAAGGGTTTGGAAGATATAGACGAACCGCAATGGGAACAGGAGTTTAAATAAGTGTTTTATTTGACAGTTTTCCCCCTCAGCACGAGTTCCTGCTTTTTCAGAAACACCTCCGTATCCGGCGGCACCGAGTCAGTAATCCAGACATTTCCGCCGATCACTGAACGGGCTCCGATGACGGTCTTCCCGCCTAGGACGGTGGCGTTTGAATAAATGATCACATCATCCTCAATGGTTGGATGACGCTTCTGATTTCTGAGACTTTCCACTTCTTCGCGGCTAAGTGACAGGGCGCCCAGGGTCACGCCCTGATAGATTCTGACACGTTTGCCGATGGTGGTCGTCTCTCCGATTACCACACCCGTACCGTGATCGATGAAGAAACTTTCTCCGATATCGGCTCCGGGATGGATATCTATCCCCGTTCTGCTATGGGCGTATTCCGTCATGATGCGCGGGATAAGGGGAATGTCGTTACTGTGCAGCTGATGTGCGATGCGATACACTGTGATGGCGAAAAGCCCCGGATAACTGAAGATGATTTCATCGAAGCTCTTGGCGGCTGGATCTCCTTCATAGGCCGCCATAATGTCCTTAGCAAGCAAGACACGCAATTGTGGCATGCCGGTGACAAAGCCTATAGCAGCCTGCTGGCCGCGCTCTTCGCAGTGCGTGCAGGGCTGATTGTGCCGGATGCAGTCATGCCGTATTGCGAGCATAATCTGTTCGGAAAGGGCTTCAAAAAGAGCGGTCAACTCCTGACCGAAATAGTATCCCACATTGACCTGATCCACGCGGGTGCGGATAAAATAACCGGGATAGAGAATGCGGCACGCCATGTGCACAGTGTCGATGATTGCCTCCCGCGACGGAATGGGTTCCGGACCCACATGGTCAAAGCAATCGTGGCGGGCGCAGGACGATGCAAGCTCTTCAACGATGGCCGGTATTTCGTCGCGAAATTTCCGGGCTATCGAAATATCCGTTTTGCATTGATCCATTTTGGCTGTGTCATCGTCCATGGTGATTTTTCCTCCTTTACTGGACAGAGCATGCCTGATCGCCTAAAGTCCAGTACGGCGAAATGCTGCGCAACCGTTCGATTATGGAAGGCAGCTTTTCTATGACGAAGTGTATTTCCTCTTCCGTATTATAGATTGAGAGGCTGAACCTGATGGAGCCGTGGGCCATGGTGAAGGGAACACCCATGGCGCGGAGCACATGTGAGGGCTGCAGGGACCCTGATGTACAGGCTGATCCGGAGGATGCGCAGATTCCATAATCGTCCATGAGGAGGAGGATGGCCTCGCCCTCGACGAACTCAAAGCTGATGTTCGTCGTGTTGGGGAGCCTGTACAGTCTGGTTCCATTGACCCGGCTGTTGGGAATGCGGGCCAGAATCTCGGCCTCCAGCTTGTCCCGGAGGAGCAACACCATCCTGTTTTCTGTATCCATATTGCCTGCCGCCAATTCGCAGGCCTTTCCCAGTCCGATAATGCTGGGCGTGTTTTCCGTGCCGCCCCGGCGCTCCTTCTCCTGATGCCCGCCTATAAGGAAAGGCGAGAACTTCGTTCCTTTGCGGACATAAAGGATTCCGATGCCCTTTGGCGCATGAAGCTTGTGACCAGATATGGAGAGCATATCGATGGCATTCGCCTTCATGTTTATGGGAATCTTTCCCACTGCCTGGACGGCATCTGTGTGAAACAGAATGCCTCTCTCCGTTGCAAGTTCTGCCGCCTTTTCCACGGGAAAGAGAACCCCTGTTTCGTTGTTCGCCCACATGAGGCTGACGATAGCCGTATCCGGCGTAAGAGCCCTTTCGTACTGGGCCATGTCCAGGATGCCGTCCTTGTCAACGGGGAGTTCTGTGATGCGATAGCCCTGCCTTGACAGATGGGCGCATAGAGACTTAACTGCGGGATGCTCGACCCGGCTTGTCAAAATGTGGCGCCTGTCGGGATGGGCGGTCAGGGCTGACCGGATGGCTGCATTGTCGCTTTCCGTACCGCAGCTCGTGAAGATGATCTCCTCCGGTTGAGCGCCGATCAGGGCTGCCGCTTGCTCGCGGGCCTCACGGATTTTTCGTCCGACCTGACCTCCGAATGAATGCATGCTGGACGGATTTCCGTAAAGGTCGCGGAAATAGGGCAGCATGGCATCGAGAACCTCTTCTGCGACCTGCGTCGTCGCATTGTTATCGAGATAAATCGTCTTCATGTAGTCACCTCTTCGATTACGAGCTCAGGCGATACGAAATCCCGGAGCTTTAATTCGACAAAATGTTTCAACGTGATATCAGCCGCTTTGCAGGTTGCACAGGTTCCCCGCGTGGCGACGAGGACGCGGTTGCCAATCACATCAACGAGTTCGATGTCACCGCCGTCCTGCTTCAAGGACGGCCTGATTTCACGTTCGATGGTTTCCTCGATCATTCTTATCTTCTGGATGTTCGAGAGTTTCGGCCTGACGACGGGCGCGGCTTCGGCCCGGACCCTCTCGATGATCTGTCTGATGGCGTCATGACACCCCCCGCAGCCGCCGCCGGCTTTGGTGTAGTTCGTTACCTCTTCAACGGTGGAGAGATTATTTTCTCTCACGGCCCGCTCGATTTCGCGTTCCGTTACGCCGAAGCACTCGCAGATAATCTGCGCCGCCGGTGCCGTCGGAGGGCCGCCCTTATAATTTTCAATAGCCTTCTCCAGTGCCTGCTTTCCCATGACAGAGCAGTGCATTTTTTCCTGGGGCAGACCGCCGAGATAGGCCGCAATGTCCTGGTTTGTCACCTTCATGGCTTCTTCGAGGGTCATCCCTTTGACCATCTCCGTCAATGCGGATGATGTCGCAATCGCGCTGGCGCAGCCGAAGGTCTTGAACTTGACGTCCTTGATCCTCTTGTTGTCATCTAATTTGAAAGAAAGTTTGAGGGCATCTCCGCAGGCGATGGAACCTACTTCGGCTATGCCATCGGGGTTCTCAACTTCCCCGACATTGCGGGGATTGAGGAAGTGCTCCTTGACCTTGTCCGTATATTCCCACATAATTTCGCTCCTTCAGATTATTCTCGCATCAATGTCCCAACTCACTTTATATTTTTAGTGTTAAATTGTGGTATGTCAAGACTTTAATAACTTACGACAGAAATAGTAACCGACCCAACCTGATTAGTCGGCCTGATCTTGGGATTTGATTTTACCTGTACGGAGGCGCTTAAAGATTCACCCTTTGATAAAATATCTTTTTTGCGACTTCCGCGGACAGGATATAAAGCATCACAATGAGACCCATCATTATGAGAAACGATACAGGCAGAGGTATAAACCCGAAGATCGTCCCGATTGGAGTAAAAGGAAAAACGAGCGTGGCTATGACAACAGCAATTGTGGCAACGGACAGATACTTTCCCGGCCGGCTCTTAAAGAAAGGCCTGCGGCTGCGGATTACCAGCACAATGATGGACGCAGAAATAACGGACTCCATGAACCACCCCGTTCTAAATTGATCAGGTGTGGCATGGAGGATGAATAATAAAACCCCAAAGGTAAGATAGTCGAAGACAGAACTGACAAGGCCGAAGGTCAACATGAATTTCCGGATAAAGGCAATATTCCAGCGCCTGGGCTGATTCAGCATCTCTCTGTCTACATGGTCTGTGGCAATCGTCATTTCCGGGAAATCCGTCATCAGATTAGTAAGCAGGATCTGCTTGGGCAATAGGGGAAGAAAGGACAGAAAGAGAGATGCGCCGGCCATGCTGAACATGTTTCCGAAATTAGCGCTCGTGGCCATAAAGACATACTTCAAGGTGTTGGCAAAGGTTGTTCTTCCTTCACGCACGCCCTGCACTAAAACAGCGAGATTTTTTTCCATAAGGACGATATCCGCGGATTCTTTCGCCACATCCACGGCAGTATCCACCGAAATGCCGACATCCGCGGCATGGAGGGCGGAAGCGTCATTGATTCCGTCTCCCATATATCCCACAACATGGCCTGCCTTCCTGAGTGCCAGGATGATCCGCTCTTTTTGATTGGGCTCTACCTCTGCGAAAATGTCCGTCTCTGTTACCTTTGATAAAAGAGCCTCATTGCTTGTTTCACGGAGTTCACTTCCTGTAACAATTCTTGCATCCGTCATTCCCACGTCCTGACTCACCTTGGCGGCGACAAGGCGATTGTCCCCCGAAATAATTTTCAGAGAAACACCAAGTTGCCTGAGGCGGTCAATCGTTTCGGCGATCCCTGCTTTTGGCGGGTCGAAGAAAACGAGATATCCGAGGAATGTCATATCCTTCTCACAATCCTTATCAATGCGAGGCTCTACCCCCATATCCCGATAAGCAATCCCCAGGAGGCGAAAACCCTGATTGCTGAGCGTCTCAAATTTTTGATGGACCTCCTTTTTTACCGAAGCTATATCCACCTTAGAGCCCGAGGGAGCCTCTGCCGTCCTACAGATGTCAATCACATTGGGAAGAGGCCCCTTGGTGACCATCAAAGAACTGCCATCCTTTACGACCAGGATACTCAAGCGCTTCCTGATGAAGTCGTAAGGCACCTCGTCTGCCTTTTCATACCTGGATACATCCGGCTGTTTGTAAGAGCGAATCGCTTCATCGATAGGATTTGAGAAGCCCTTTTCAAAGAAGGCATTCAGATAGGCGTAAAAAAAGACCCGCTCACTGGAATTGCCTGCGAGATCTAATGCCGAATGGAGATGTACTGTTCCCTCGGTCAGGGTTCCCGTCTTGTCGGAGCAGAGGACATCCATGCTCCCGAAATTCTCTATGGCGGCGAGCCGCTTCACAATGACCTTTTGCTGTGCCATCTTCTTGGCGCCGTGAGCCAGGTTGATGCTGATAATGGCGGGCAGAAGTTGAGGCGTCAGTCCCACCGCCAAAGCCAGAGAAAAAAGAAACGATTCCAGGACGGGCCGGTGGAAATAGACATTGACGGCAAAAATCAGGAAAACCAGGGCCAGCGTCACTTCGAGCAACAAATACCCGAATTGCCGGACGCCATGCTCAAATTCAGTGTCCTGGGGTCTCAGTTTCAGCCTTTCCGATATTTTGCCGAACACCGCTTCCTTCCCTGTGAAAACAACAACGGCTTTGGCCGTGCCGCTGATGACGTGGGTTCCCATAAAAAGGCAGTTGGCGCGCCTACTGAGGGGTGTTTCCGCCGGCAATTGACCAGCGTCTTTCTCGACGGGGTACGTTTCGCCCGTCAGGGTTGCCTCATCCACAAAGAGATCTTTTGATTCCAGAATCAGGCAGTCTGCGGGGATGGCATCCCCGGCATTCAGGATAACGATGTCTCCCGGGACGACATCTTCTATGGGAATGTCATTGGGGCTACCATCACGGAGAACGGTCGTCTTGATTCTGACGATGGACAGGAGCTTTTCGACGGCGTCAGCGGCGCCTCGTTCCTGCCAGAACCCCAGAAGGCCGCTCACGAGGACTATAAAAAGAATAATAGCGGCATCCACATGATCCTGGAGGAAGAAAGATAGTCCTGCCGCAAAAATAAGGGTGAGGATAATGGGGCTCTTGAATTGGGAGATCAGCAGCGCGACTGTGTCGGATCGCTTTGGCGGCTTGAGCAGATTAGCTCCGTAGTTGATCAGCCGCCGCCTCGCCTCGCCGCTCTCCAAGCCTTCCTGCCTGGTATATAGCCCTGCCAGCACCTCGGCCTGTGGGATGCTCCAGAAATCAGACGGCTGTTGGACCATTTAGCTTACCTGTGGCGATCGTGGGCTAATGGTTTGTCCACAATTATCAACTTGATCTATACTACATGCAATATAGGGGAAGGCAGTTCCCCTGTCAAGTATACTGAGCTATAAAATGGGAGTATAGGCCTATATAGAAGGAGCGGGCAGGCCCTGAACGCAAAATTCGCAAAAAGTGCGTTGCGGGGAGTTAATGAAATGCCCTTCCATCCGTTTCAGCAGCTAATGGCAGGAAGACTAAGTTTTTTTCTCCCGCATCACCTTGAGGAAGGCCAACGCCCATCGTATCAAAGCTCGGCTATTGTTCTTGTCTTGCTATCTTCCGGGTATCGTAAGAAGGTGCTGAGCAGGAATCCGGCGAAGGGAAGGATCATGATGGATTTCAGGGCGACAGGCACGCCGAAATGATCGGCAATGACTCCGAGCAACGTCACGCAGATGCCGCCTGCTCCGATAGCAAAACCTACCATGAGGCCGGAGGCAACGCCGAGATTTTTCGGTAGTAGCTGCTGCGCCATGACAACGGTAACAGAAAAGGTTGAAATCAAGGTCATGCCGAGAAATCCGAGTGCAACAAACAGCATGTAGCCATCAATGATGAACATCACGGGCAGAATAAGGGCGCTAAGAAACATGGACAGTATCAGATAGCGTTTATGACCACACCTGTCAGCCAAAGGCGCTCCACCCATGGTGCCAATGACTCAGCCGAGAACAAACACGAGTTTACCTGCATAAAGCGGATCTCCCTTGAGATGGTTTATGTAGTAAAACGGGATGTAACTCATAAGACCCATCTGCGTCCATGACCTCATAATCACAATTGCGATCACTATTGATAGAGATATGTAAGTGCCCTTTCGCCGCTCGTGTGCAACCTTTCCGTCCGCTGCCTTATCTCCTTTGATTTCAGTAATGGATATGTACCGCCAATAGAAGATTATAATCGCAACAAAAACTAATGATGGGACAATAATAACGGGCAGTGAAGAAAATCCCATGTACTTGATTATGTAGATTGCGATTATCGGGCCTAAGGCAAATCCCAGATTTCCGCCAACCGCAAATATGGCCATCCCGGTAACCCGTTTCTCGCCCGTAAAAAAATGGGCGGTCTTGTATCCTTCGGGATGGTATGACGCAATGCCGAATCCGCTCACTATGACAAGCATGAGAATCAGTGCATAACTTGAAGGGAAGGACAATAAAGAGAATCCAACACCGGCGCATAGGCACCCGACAGGCAGAAGAAAGGCCTTTTCCTGCCTGTCCGAAAGATATCCGAAAAGAGGCTGGATCAGAGAGGATGTGAAGTTGGCGGCCATCAGGATGACACCGGCCATGGTGTACGAGATGGAAAGATTCTCTTTCAGGAAGGGCAGTATGGCGGGAAGCGCACTCTGGTATATATCTGTTACAAGATGTCCCAGTGACAGGACAAGGAGGATTTTCAGATTGAATTTGCTCATTGTCAGTGCCCGGCAACAAGAAGCAGGATGCGAGGTTTATAAAAGGAAACCCCCGTCATGTCAACGAGATTAAACCGGGGGTTTTCTAATATGACCATTCAAATAAATTCTCATGCAGTCCTTGATTGCCTATTGAAGCTCTCCGCAGCTTGCTGAGGAGAGCTTCAATCCACATCTCCCATTTTTCCGAACTTGACCAATCTAAGATGTTTTCGCGTAATAAATAGGTGAACCCCCTAGAACTATTCCGTATATCTAATATTATTTTTGTCGGTTTCTGCTCATTCTGATGATAAAACGAAATTATTGAGGTCTGCATGAGTCTTTGCGGCGTGCCGGGTCCGGTAGTGCTGTGTAAGCTCTCAAGATACCG
>Ga0315289_10013846_pt1 | contig 11282 bp, 10 predicted proteins | sample YL17G11_40_MG_FD_203452 | JGI IMG/M metagenome (GOLD analysis project Ga0315289, IMG submission 203452) | Sediment microbial communities from Yellowstone Lake, YNP, Wyoming, USA - YL17G11_40 | ecosystem: Environmental > Aquatic > Freshwater > Lake > Sediment | place: USA: Wyoming | collected... | reverse complement strand
CTTAGATTCTGCTTCAGATTCCTTGCCTGATGGCGTCCTCGCCGAAGCGCGCATGGATCCGGTCGAGGGCCGGCTCCAGGAGCCGGGCGGGGGAGGGAAAGAGCTCGGCCTGTTCCCGGACGGGGCGGATCTGCGAGAGGGAGATTTCCAGGCTGGAGATCCGGGTGCGCCGGGAGCGGGACCGGGAAAACAGCTCCTTCCCGGCCGCGAAAAGTTCGGAATCGTGGTTGGTGGGGACGGGGAGTTTTCGGGATTCCCTCGTCTCCCGCTCGTCCGCGTAGCGAAGGGAGAGGGCCAGGCTCCCGGCCTGGATTTTTTTTCTCCGGAGGTCGGAGCCGGCCCGGTGCGCGAGCAGACGCAGGCGGGCTTCGACCAGGTCGGATTTGTTGGTGTCCTCGGCCAGGATGTCGGCGAAGGTCAACTCCGGTTTCTTCTCCGGGGAATGGACCGGCCGGGGATCGATTCCCTGGGCCCGCTCGTGGAGGATGAGCCCGAAGCCCCCGAAGAGAATTTCCAGCAGGGAGGCGGGGAAGACCGCGATCTCCCCGATCCGGTTCAGGTTGAACTCGCGGAGCCGCTGCCGGGTTTCTTTCCCGAGCGTGTTTTCCCGGAGCTCGGGGAGAAAATCGAGGGGCAGGGGGGCGAGGAATTTCTTTTCCTCGCCGGGGCAAACCATGAAGATTTCCTCGGGTTTCGCGAAGTGGGCGGCGGCGTGGGAGAGGAGTTTGTTCGGGGCCAGCCCGACCGTGCTTTCCAGGCGGAGCGATTTTTTCAATTCCCGCCGGAGCGCGAGGGCGGTATCCGCGGGAGGACCGAGGAGCCGTCCGGTGCCGGTCATGTCCAGGTAGGCGTGGCCGGGGCCGACCGGTTCAATCGTGGGGCTGAAGCGGGCCAGGGCCTGGAAGACCGCCGCGGAGGCCCGGCGGTAAAGGGATTCGCGGGGGGGGATAACCAGGAGCCCGGGACAGAATTTCCTGGCCTGGGCCAGGGTTATCCCCCGTTCCACCCCGTTCTCCCGGGCCGGGGCCGAGGCCGCCAGCACCAAACTGCGGTTTTCCCCGGGCGAGATTACCAGGGGGCGTCCCCGGAGGCCGGGATTCGCCAATTCCTCCACGCTGGTAAAAAACGAAATCACATCCAGGAAAAATATTTGTCGAATCATCGTAAAATTCGAAATCTGAACATTAAATCCAAAACAAAATTTCTAATTTCTAATGACGAATTTCTAATCAATGTCCAATTTGAAAATTTCTAATGACCAATGCCTAATTTCTAATCAATGATCAATGTTAAATTTTTAATTTCTGAGTTTCTGATTTGGTCATTGGGGTTTGATTAGACATTAGAAATTAGGTAATTAGACATTTCCGTTAGCCTTCTTCGAAGGCTAACGGTATTTCCGGACCACCCCCACCACCTTCCCCAGGATCCGGGGCTCGGGGTCCCCGGATCGGTAGACCAGGGGTGAGAACCCCGGGTTGGAGGGCTGGAGGATGATTTTTTCCCCCTCCCGGCGGAACCGCTTCACCGTGGCTTCCCCCTCCACCAGGGCCACCGCCAGCTCGCCGTTTTCCACCCGTCCCTGTTCCCGCACGATGACGATATCCCCGTCCTGGATACCGTCCCCGATCATGCTTTTCCCTTTGACCCGGAGGGCGAAGAGATTCCCGGGCCTTCCGGCTTTGAGCTTCCAGAAGTCCGGGTCGAGAGGAAGATATTCCTCGATATTCTCAACCGCGAGGAGCGGGGGGCCGGCCGGGACCGTGCCCAGGAGGGGGATCTCGGCGCTGCCTTTTTTAAATCCGGTCACCTGCAGGGAACGGGCCTTGGCGGCGGCGCGCCGGAGATGTCCCTTTCTTTCCAGGGCCTTCAGGTGAAAGTGAATGGTGGAGGATTTGGTTCCCAGGACCTTTCCGATTTCCCGGACGGTGGGGGGGATTCCCTCCCGGGAGAGGTGGGCCCGGATAAACTCCAGCACCTTTTCCTGAACCGGCGAGAGCTTTTCCATTGTTTTTCTCCCTTGACTATCGTCTTTCGGCTACGGTCACGAGGCCCGTTTCGTCCGTCGGCTACGTCTTTCGGCCTTTAAACCGTAACCGAACTCCGTAACCGAAAAGGGCATCGTAGCCTTGACCCCTCGGACCCTTGACCCCTTTGTTTTTTTAGCATATATCTAACAAACGTTAGATGTCAAGGGTTGGGGGGCAAAGGGCAAAGAGCATAGGGCAGGGAGGTTGCCGCAATCTTCAGCTCTGGGAGGGAGCCGATGGGCAAAATATATTTAATGATTGCAGAAAAATATTATTCTGATACAATTATCCGCTCAGAGAGGATAAAGGAGGATATAAAAATGGTGGTGGAAAGATCTGAATTCAAAGGCAAGCCGATGCTGGTGATCAAGAGCAGCGAGGATGATAAATATCCTTTCTCTTTCGGCTTGACCAAAGCCAAGAAAATTCTCGAACATATAGACGAGATCCGGAAGTTTGTCGAGGAAAACGACAAACCTCAGGAAGACAAGCCCTAGGAAAAACGGATTCCTTTCTTTTTCCCGTACCCCCCAGTATGGGTTTTCGCAGGGTTTTTGCCTGGCGGAAGGCATGCCCGTATATTCACCCCCTTAATTTTTTTCGAAAATTTCATTAACTTTCCAAACGCAATTGTTTTTCATTTGTTGGATATTTCCACTGCTCTTATCAATGGGAAAGGAAAAAGCCATGTCGCATGAGATGGATCTTTCTTTTCTGGATCAGCCGGCCATCCTCCGCCTGCTTTTTTATCCCCGCAGGGATATGGGAATCAGCACGGCCGGCGATACCCATTACCTCGAGGTGGAGAAGGGCATCAAGATCGGCTGCCGGTTTTACTGGAAGGATATCAACTGGCCTTCCATCATTTATTTCCACGGGAATGGAGAAACGGTCAGTGATTACGATTGGGTGGCTCCTTATTTTAATGAAAGAGGGATGAATCTCTTCGTGGCGGATTACCGGGGCTATGGATTAAGCGACGGATTTCCGACCGTTACCAGTCTGGTCCGCGATTGCCACCCGGTTTTCCAGGGATTTCAGAAGATCCTGGCGGAGGGGAATTTCGCGAAGAAGATATTTATCATGGGCCGGTCCCTGGGGAGCATCCCGGCCACGGAACTCGCGTTTCATTACCAGGAAGAGATCCAGGGGCTGATCATCGAGAGCGGCGGGGCGGACACGGTTCTCCGGCTCTTTGATCTCTTCGAGATCTTCGTGGATGAGCCGTTAAAAGAAAAATTGGAAGCCGCTTCCAATAAGGTTAAAATTCGCCAGGTGAAGGTTCCCACCTTTATCATTCATGCCGAGTATGACTCGATTATCCCTCTCAGCGAGGGGAAAAAACTCTACGAAAATTCGGGGGCGGAGAATAAAGAAATATTTATCATTCCCGGGGCCGATCACAACGATCTCTGGCAGGTGGCGGGAGACGAGTATTTCGATCGGATCGGGAAATTCGTGAAGGAATATAGCAGATAGCAGATGGCAGATGGCAGATGGCAGATGGCAGATGGCGTATTGATTTATTGCTGAATCCGAATTTCGGAATTCGGAATTAACACTTCCTCAGCGTTCATTCCTATCTCTAAGATAAATCGGGCTGGTTTTTTCGGGCGGTAAACCCGGAAGGGTTTCATTCTTTTTGAGCCCACTACTTCGTTCCGGGAGTTGATGAAGATGGCCTGAAACGGGAAAAAGACGAAGAAAGAATGGATGGCGGCGCGGTTCCTTCCCTCCCGGGGAAGAACCAGCAGGATATTTTTTCTCCGGGAGAACATCAATCCCCGGAAGTTTTTCCAGAACCCCCGGAAGTATTCCACCTCGATTGTCTTTTGGTTTATTTCAATTTGCATCGAGGTGAATGCCAAAGTTCAAAATCCAAAGTTCAAATAAAGTTCAAAAACAAAATGCCAAATACAACTTTAACTTGATAATTCCTCGCGGCTTGCCGCGGGGTTACCTTATTCCGTCATTCCGGGCTTGACCCGGAATCCAGTATTTGTTTTGCCTGGATTCCTGCTTCCGCAGGAATGACACCAGACGGCATATGGGTTTACTAACTTAGATACCCCGCGGTCTCTGCCGCGGGGAGGTTCATTTTCGTTGGGTTCAAATTTGAAATTTGAACTTTGGATTTATTTTGAACTTTGAGCTTTGTCATTTGGATTTGGAATTTGGTGGGTTGTCCAGCACCTCGTAGAGATGGGCTACCTTCATCGGTTTTCCCGCCCGGATAAGCCCGTCTTCAATCTGGAAGATGCAACCGGGGCAGGAGGTCACCACCAGGTCGGCCCCAGTTTGGGCGAGAGATTCCACTTTTTTGGCTTGAATCCGGCGCGAAAGCTCATGGTGTTCGAAGGCGAAGCTTCCCCCGAATCCGCAGCAGCGGCTTCGTTCGGTGTGCTCGGAGAAATCTATCCCGGGCAATCGACTGAGCAAGGCGCGCGGCTCCTTGGATATCCCCATCCCCCGGGCTAGGTGACAGGGGTCGTGATAGGTCAAAAGGCCGGAAAGTTTTTTCTCCGGCCGGGGGAGCAAATCGGGCTGGGAGACCAGGTATTCAGAGAGGTCTACCACCTTTTTCCCGATTTCCAAAGCCAGGGAGTCTTCTTCCAGGAGCCGGGGCAGCTCCCCTTTCAGGAAGCGGGCGCAGGAAGGGCAGGGGCTTACGATCAGATCGGGCTGGTAGCGGCTGATTATTTCCAGGTTGCGCCGGGCCAGGGCGCGGGCGCCCTTTTCGTCTCCGCCGGCCGAGAGCGGCAGGCCGCAGCAGATTCTTTCCCGGGGCAGGATGACCCCGGCCCGGGTTTTTCGGATCAGGGAAACCGCGGCTTCCCCGATTCGAGGATAGAAGATGTCCACCAAGCAGCCGGAGAAAATAAATATCCGGGGCAGGCCGGTCTCAAGCGGGGGAAGATTGATTTCGGGCGTGTCCTTGATGTCCGGCAGGGGGTAACTCCGTTCCGGATCGATTTTATCAAGGAACGGTTTAAGAACCCGCCAGGGTTTGAGCCGTCCCTGGCGGTTTTTCAGAATTTTCGCGGCGGGGAGAAAGGTAAAGATTGCCCGGCGGCTCGCCGGAGAACCGAGAACGTTTTTAAAAGCGGCACGCTTCAGAAGCGGGATTCCTTTTTTTCCCTGGATCATCCGCCGGGAACCGAGAATGATGGATTCGGTTTTAACCCCGTTGGGGCAGTTGGCCTCGCAGGCCAGGCAGAGGAGGCAGGCGGAAAAATGCCGGCCGGTTCCGGGACTGACCGGGAGGCGGCCGGAATCCAGCGAACTACTCAGAGCGACCCGTCCTCGGGGGGAAAAGGACTCGTCTTTCAACTCCTCGTAGGTCGGGCATCCGGCCAGGCAGGTCCCGCAGCGGACGCAGGCGGAATAGTCAACCTTTAAGTCCGAGGTCCGAAGTCCTAAATCCGAAGTCTTATTATCAAAATTCATATCATCTTCCGTCATTCCCGACCTGATCGGGAATCCAGTCTTTTAACCCTGGATCCCCGCTTCCGCGAGGATGACAACCTTGGGGATGTATTGAATAAATTACCCCAATCGATCTAGTAATAATTCTGATGTTAAGATTAAAATTGGGCAAGGATTAAGATATTTCATAACGGGATTTTTAATGAGATGTCATTCCTGTCCCGCATCAGGGTGCGGGGTAAACTTCAGCAGGAATCCAGGATTTCTACTTTTTTGGATTCCCACTTCCGTGGGAATGACGAATAAAGCAAATGAGGTATTTTAAAAGTTTTATCATTTTAGCGTGTTTTCTTTTCTTGATCCCGCCGGGCTTGCTTCAGGCTGGGACCTTGGTTTACCCGGACTCGAGCACGGCGGTAATCCAAAAATCAAAAGGTGGGGAGCTGCCCGGGAACCGATACCTGGCCCCGGTGGTCTCGCTCCTGCCCGGGGTTTTATATCACGGGCTGGGGGCTTCCTATCTGGGATATGAAAAGGATTCCCGCTCCCTTGCCAATCTTGAGCTTATCGGCTTGGGCCTGGCCGGCCTGGGGGGGATGGTAGCGTTTTTATCAGGCGGGGCGGGGGATCTTTATCCGATCTATATTCCATTGATATGGAGTGGGGGGGCATTATTTATTAACAGCTACTTGTTCGATTTTTTCGGCACCTTTCAACCGGAGGGCCCTTTACCGCCCCTTGGGCCAAGGGCATCAGGAAGGATTTCCTACACCTATCTTGAAGATGGGTTAGACAACATATTCCGCATTCTTTCCCTGGATGGCAGCTGGTCGGGCCTGGGATTCAATTTGCGCGGCCGGGGCATGATGGATAGGGATAAATACTCAAGGCTTGATCTCGAAATAGACCGGCGGGTCTCCCTGGGTTCCGGAAGGTTGAGTCAGCTTTACCTGGGGGCACAGGGAGGGCGCGAGAGCGTGGAAGTTAATCTTCGTAATTTTGTCGCAGGATCAACTAGTTATCCGATAATTATTAAAGCTGGAGGTGAGTTTTTCCTGGGTGACTTTATGAGATTTTCCCGGAGCGTAAAGTTCTCTCCGGAGGTGGCATATCTTTTCCAGGGAATAAGGGTAAAAGGGTCAAATGATTATGCGTATACCCTTGATCCGGTGATCATCAACCGGGTGGAATGGACACCCCATCGCCGGGTTGAAATCGGGGTTGAGCATTCAGTCCGCCCGGACCTTCTTGTCGGGCAAATCCATAAGTGGATAGGGGCGGTCGGGGTATGGGCCAGGATCTTTCCGCTGGCCGGAATGGAAATATTCCTGGGCGCGGATTTTGGGGATGGATACGATTTACGGGTGGGAATAGGTTACTCGTTAGATCAAAAATCAAAGAGCAAAAATCAAAATTAAATATATGAGGAGAAATCGTTTTTCAACCTGTGATTTGGCCTTAATTTCGACCTTTGCCTTAACCTTAACCTGGCTTTTGTCCGGTTGCTGGATTTCCGGCGCGGACGAACGTTTTCTCCGGGGTGAGGAGGCCCGGAGACTGGTCCGGGACAATTACGAGGCCTGGATTTCGGCGGGGTCAGTCCGGGAGGAGAACGGCGCCCTGGTTTTTCGGGCTTCGGAACCCGAGCCGGTCATCCAGGTGTTGCCCCGGGATAATTCCTTCTCTAACTATACCGGGCGGATAGAAAATCTCATCCCGGGGACCCGGTTGATCTATCCGGATGGGAGCACCAACACGGCCGGGAGGGACCTGCGGGCCGATTTTTACCTTCCTTCCGGGGGAGGCATAATCAATACCCGGGTCCCCGACGGGGAGAATAGTTTCTTGTTCGCCGTGATTTCCGATAACCATAATAACCAGAAGGTTTTCGAAAATTTTATTGAGGATGTGAATGGGCGGGAGATAGCGTTCGTGATCAGCCTGGGGGATTTTACCGTTTTTGACGGGAGCCAGGAGATTGAAAACGCGATCAAATGGTCATCCGAATTAAAAGTGCCCTTTTATACCACCCTCGGGAACCATGAGAGCTACGGCAAAGATTGGGAGATGGTGATTGACCATTTTGGCGCTTCCAGTTATTCATTTTCCCTGGCCGGCAGTCGTTTTGTATTTTTGGATTCAGCCAATTACGGGCTGGGAAAGGAAACCCGGGACTGGTTCTTGGATCTTCTGGGGGCGGTGACCGAAAAGAACATCATGGTTTTTACCCATGTTTCACCGGTGGAGGATATTGATAACCGGGCCCTGGCGTTTAAGGATCAGAAGGAAGGGTTGGAGTTGATCTCGGTGATGTCCCAGGCGGGGGTTAATTATCTTTTCGCCGGGCACGCGCATTCCTACCGGCATTTTAAGTTTGGCGGGGTTGAGATTTATGTCAGCGGCGGGGGAGGGGGAAGCACGGAGAAAATGAACGGGGCGGGTTATCATTACCTGCTGGTAAATCTGGCCGGAGAACTTCAGGTCAGGAGGATCAGTCTTGAGTAAGAAAAAGGTAAAGATCATTTCCTTTGATCTGGACGGAACCCTGGTGGATTTCGAGTTCAACGAGCTGGTCTGGCATCAGGGGATCCCGGAGAAATACGCCGAGAAACACAATCTGGATTTCGAGTCCGCCCGGGGCCGGGTCCGGGCGGAATACGACCGGGTGACCGACGGCGGGCTTTCCTGGTATGACATCAGGCACTGGTTCAATTTTTTCGGACTCCCGGGAACCCACGACGAGCTTTTCGAACGGTTCCGTCACTCGATCCGGACCTTTCCAGAGGTAAAAGAAGTAATGAAGAAACTGCAGGGGATGGGTTACGAAATGGTTCTCACCACCAATTCCTCCCGGGAATTTCTCACGATTGAATTGCAGGAGACCGGGCTGGCGCCTTACTTCTCCCGGATTTTTTCCGCCACCTCCGATTTCCGGATGGTCAAAAAGGTCCCGGAGTTTTACCGGCAGATCCTCGGTCTGCTCGGGACGGATGAAAAGTCAGTTATTCATGTGGGCGATCACTGGAAATTCGATTATCTCGCGCCCCGGGAGGCGGGGATCGAGTCCTACTTCGTGGATCGAAAATCCGAACGCGAGCCTTCCCGGGAAGAGGGGATCATCCAGGACTTAAGCGAACTGCTCAAAATTTTAAAAGATAGTCCTAAGCCTTCAGTTCGAAGTCCTAAGCCGAAAAAGAAATAGTTTAAGGTTGGGAGTGGAAACTTTAGCTTGTAATTCCTCGTGGTCTTTCCACCGGGTTACTTTATTCTGTCATTCCGCACTTGATGCGGAATCCAGTATTATTTGTTCGCCTGGATTCCCGCTTCCGCGGGAATGACAACCCAAAGCTTAATGATCGTTTTGAAGAAGATACTCCGCGTTCTAAGCCGCGGAGAGGTTTGTTTGGTAACTGGCTACCGGCTACTTGTTACCTGCTATCTACAGATTTTCTCCGCCAAATCCTGCGCGCTTCTAATGGCCAGCTCGATTCCCACGCCGCTGCCCCCGGCCTCGGATCCGCAGAGGTAGAGCCCCTGGACCGGGGTTTCCGAAGGAAGACGATTCTTGCCGACCTGTCCGGTTGATTGCCCGGCCCCGATAATCGCCCCGCTTTCGCCCACGGCCTGGTTGATGTCCGCCGGGGTGGTTTTCTCCACCCAGAGAAGCTTATCCCGGTAGCCGGGGATAAGCCGGTCCAGGGTTTTCAAAATCGCCTCCTGCCATTCCTCAATCCGGGAAGTGGAGTAAGGGATGATCGCCCCGGCGGTCAAAAGCTGCCGGCCGGGCGGCGCCACCGCGGGGGCGAAGTTGGAAGGGACGGGGCAGAAGATGCTGACATCATCGGGGACCAGGTCCGCCCGGGTGTTTTCTTCGTAGAGCTCGGGATTGTCGGACCCGATATGGGTTAATAGTTTCCAGGAAGCGACCGGCTCTTTCAAAGCCAGGCGCAGGTTGAGCATGCTGTAGGAGTAGGTGAGAGATTGCACTTTCTCCAGATAGTCGTCCGGGAAAAATTCCCGGCCGGTGAGCTCGATAACGGTGTGATAGGGATCGGCGTTCGAAATTATCGTCCGGGCGGGGAAAAAAGCTCCCGGGGATTCCAGGCCCCGGACCGCGTTATCCCGGACGAGGATCTTGGCCGCCGGCGTGGTGGTCAGAATCTTTCCGCCTTTTTCCCGGATAAAATCGGCCAGGGCTTCGGAAATGGCCCGGCATCCGCCTTCGGGATAGCCGGAAGCCCGGGCACCCGCTTCCCACTTCAGGCAGCGGATGAATTCACCGGCGCTGGCTTCAAAGTAGGGCAGGCAGACATAAACCATGCAGATATTGTTGAGGCAGGAGACGCTCAGGGGATTCCGGGTAAAACGTTGGATATAGCTGCGGAGGTCCTCCAAATCGAATTCGTGGGTTTCCGCGTCGGTCATGGAGGTCATGGTCTGCAGCATCCGCATCAAGTCCTGGAAATCCCTCCCGGGGATCAGTTCCTCCAGTCCCCGGGGAAAGGCGAAGATTTTTCCCTGGAAACTCGTCAGGGGGCGGACGTATTGAAAGGTAACCCGGTTTTCTTTTCCCGCGAGCCGGAGAATTTCTCCCAGGGGGCCTTTATCCGAGCGGGAGATGACGTGGGCCCCGAGATCGATCTGGAAGCCGTCCCGCTCATAGGAGGTTACCCGGCCGCCCACCCAGGAGTTCTTTTCGAGAATGAGAACCCGTTTTCCCCGGGCGGAAAGGATGGTGCCCAGGGCGAGTCCTCCTATCCCCGCCCCGATGATGGCGAGGTCGTACGGCGATTTAATGGCATCCATATTCGGCGCGGTTTATTTCGATGCTAGATTTTATCAAGATCACATTCGTGTTTAAATAGCTAAGGTGTTAATTCCGATTCGTCATTCCCGCGTAAGCGGGAATCCAGAAGAATGAGAGGTTTGATATTCTATTTTCTCCGTTTAAAATAAAGGTAGCTTATCTGCAGGGATAATTTTAAATCTTATAACATCCCATATTTATGAGGAAAACTGGATTCCTGCTTCCGCAGGAATGACATTTAATTTTTAATTAACCAGAAACGAGGAAAACTTGTCGAAGCGAAAGAAAAAAGAGATTCGGGGCGTTACCCCGCAGGAAATAATCCGGGAATTGAATAATCGGGGCGGCCCCCTCTCAACGGCCGATCTGGCCGACGCCTTGGGCATCCCCCGGGCGGGGGCCAAGGGGCTCCGGCGGTTGCTCGGGGAGATGGTCCAGGACCGGAAGCTGATCTGTTCTCAGCGGGGACGCTATGCCCCGGCGGGAGAGCCGGAAAAGATCACCGGGCAGATCCGGATCAAGCCCAGCGGGTTCGGCTTCCTCGATGTTCCCGGAGACACCGAGAAGAGGGGCAGGTTGATCCCGGCCCGGAACCTGGGATCGGCGCGGGATAAAGACCAGGTGGAGGCGGTTTTTCCCGGTCCGGGCCGCCCCGGGAGCGTGGTGAAGGTGGTCGAGCGGGGAAGGAAACGGGTAGTAGGTGAAATTTTCCAGTCCGACCCTGAGGGAAAATGGCGTATCCGCCCCTGGGACCCGTGCCTGCCCGAGGTAATCGTTGATGATTCCGACCCGGATCTGGTTTGGAAAAGCGGGGAGATCGTCAGCGCGGAGTTTCTGAATACCGGGAAAACCAGGGGAATGCCGGTCGCGCGGGTAATCGAGAGACTGGGAAGGAAGGAAGACCCCCGCGTGGGGATTGAAGCGATTATCGCCGAAAGGGAACTGCCGGTGGAGTTCCCCGAGGAAGTTATCCGGGAAGCGGAGGGGAAACCCGACCGGGTTAGCGAAAAAGATCTCGC
>Ga0315289_10013844_pt1 | contig 11282 bp, 5 predicted proteins | sample YL17G11_40_MG_FD_203452 | JGI IMG/M metagenome (GOLD analysis project Ga0315289, IMG submission 203452) | Sediment microbial communities from Yellowstone Lake, YNP, Wyoming, USA - YL17G11_40 | ecosystem: Environmental > Aquatic > Freshwater > Lake > Sediment | place: USA: Wyoming | collected... | reverse complement strand
ATCCGCTGAACGGACTTGGAAATAGTAAGTGGTGTCAGATGTCAGACCGTTTAAGCTAACTGTATGACTAGTAGTAGTATCATCAACATTGCCTGTCATAGAGCCAAGACCAGTTGTTAAACCATAATCTACAATAGAATCAGAGCTTTCATTAGTAGTCCAGGTAATAGTTGCTCCGGTAAGAGTGATGCTTGAAGTAGCCACACTGGAAATAGTTGGAGCTGTTGAATCTGCTTTAGCTTGAGCAGTAGTAAAGTTGTATATAGAAGAGGTGGCTGGATTGTTAGCAGCATCTTTAGACTTAACTCGGTAATAGTATTTGGTGTTAGAAGACAGACTGGAAAGAATAACACTATGCTCTGTTCTTAAATCAGTCACTATAGTAGTACTAGTTGATCCAGACATATTCTCTAACAAAGAATATTCTACCTGACTAGTAGCAGCTTCATTAGTAGTCCAAATAATAGTAGCTGAGTTCCTGTCTACAACAGGGTGATCAACAAGAGATATAACAGGAGAGGTAGTATCTGCTGTGGTAGTAAAGGTATAGTAATCACCATCATTGTTATCTGTGGCTGTATTACCAGAAGAATCCTGGGACCTAACTTGGAAATAGTAAAGAGTATCAGAAGATAATCCTGCTAAAGAAACCCTGTGAGATGTTGTAGCATCATCAATGTTGCCAGCCATTAAGCCCAGGGCATTGGTAGTGCCGTAATCAATAATGGTGTTGGATAATTCATTTGTAGTCCAGGTGATCACAGCTGATGTAAGAGTGATGCTGGATGTAGCAACACTATTTATCAATGGCGCTGTTTGATCTTCTTTAGAGGTTGATGTAGTAAAATTGTATATAGAAGAAGTGGCTGGATTGTTAGCAGCATCTTTAGACTTAACTCGGTAATAGTATTTGGTGTTGGCAGTAAGGCTGGATATGACAACACTGTGCTGAAGGGTTAGGTCAGTGATAAGAGTGGTGCTGCTAGATCCAGATAAATCAGAACTAGTTGAATATTCTACCTGACTAGTAGCAGCTTCATTAGTTGTCCAAATAATAGTAGCTGAGTTCCTGTCTACAACTGGATGATCAACAAGAGATATAACAGGAGGGGTAGTATCTGCTGTGGTAGTAAAGGTGTAGTAACTGCCTCCATTATTGTTCGTACCTCTGTTACCTGAAGCATCTGCTGAACGGACTTGGAAATAGTAAGTGGTGTCAGATGTCAGGCCTGTTAAGCTGACTATGTGACTAGTAGTAGCATCATCAACATTGCCTGTCATAGAGCCAAGACCAGTTGTTAAACCATAATCTACAATAGAATCAGAGCTTTCATTAGTAGTCCAGGTAATAGTTGCTCCGGTAAGAGTGATGCTTGAAGTAGCCACACTGGAAATAGTTGGAGCTGTTGAATCTGCTTTAGCTTGAGCAGTAGTAAAGTTGTATATAGAAGAGGTGGCTGGATTGTTAGCAGCATCTTTAGACTTAACTCGGTAATAGTATTTGGTGTTAGAAGACAGACTGGAAAGAATAACACTATGCTCTGTTCTTAAATCAGTCACTATAGTAGTACTAGTTGATCCAGACATATTCTCTAACAAAGAATATTCTACCTGACTAGTAGCAGCTTCATTAGTAGTCCAAATAATAGTAGCTGAGTTCCTGTCTACAACAGGGTGATCAACAAGAGATATAACAGGAGAGGTAGTATCTGCTGTGGTAGTAAAGGTGTAGTAACTGCCTCCATTATTGTCTGTAGCAGTATTGCCAGAAGAATCCTGGGACCTGACTTGGAAATAGTAAAGAGTATTAGGAGATAATCCTGTTAAAGATACTGAATGAGTAATAGTAGCATCACTAGTGTTTCCTTCTAAAGACCCTAAAGATATAGTAGTTCCATAATCAACAATGGAATCAGAGTTTTCATTTGTAGTCCAAGTAATTGTTGCTCCAGTTAAGGTAATGCTAGATGTAGCTACACTAGAGATCACTGGAGCTGTTACATCATCTTTAGCAAAAGCAGTATTAAAAGATCCAACAGTGGAACTAGCTAGATTATTAGAAGCATCTTTAGAACTAACATAGTAATAATAGGTAGTACTAGCATTTAAAGATGATATTAAAACACTATGGTCTTGGCGTAGATCAGTTACTAAAGTAGTACTAGTTGAACCAGACATATCCTCATACAAGGAATACGTAGCTTGGCTAGTGGCATCTTCATCTGTATGCCAGGTAATAGTAGCTGAATTACGATCAGCAGTAGCAACAGTAACACTGGAAATCTCGGGAGGAGTAATATCGGCAACAGTAGTAAAGGAATAATATGCTCCTGAATTAGTATCTGTTGTTAAATTGCCTGTCCTGTCTCTGGATTTAACCTGATAATAATAGGTTGTATTTCCTGCTAAATTATTTAAAGCAACAGAGTGATCAGTTACATATGTTCCTTCATCTCCTGCTAAATAAATTAAAGCTCCTGTTGAAGTTCCATATTCAATAATAGAATTAGAATCTTCATTTGTATCCCAGGTAATATTAGCTGAAATAAGGGTAATATTTATTGCCTGAACGCTGGATATAACAGGCGGAGTAATATCAGGAGCAGTGTCAGTGGTAAAAGTATAATTCTGAGATACTGCTTCTACGCCTTCAGAATTAGCAGATCTGACTCTGAAATGATAAGTAGCATCTGATAATAGATTGCTTAATGTTACTGAATGGCTGGTAGCTAAAGTAAAACTTCCTTGAGATAAACCATAAGCCGTGTTTAAACCATATTCTACAAATGAAGTAGCAGCAATATCAGTGGTCCAAGAGATAGTGGCAGTATTGTGAGTTACATTAGAGAACTGAATACTATTCTCATATATAGTTGGTGGATTAGATGATGAAGCTAATGTGGTAAAAGAATATCCATTGCCGCTATTATTGTTTATAGCAATGTTTCCAGAAGGATCTGTTGATTTAACCCGAGCATAATATGTTGTATTAGGAACTAATCCTACTAATGTTACTGAATGACTAGTTGTCATTGTAGGAATCCCCTGCTCTGAAGTGTAAGTAGTGGTAGCTTGAGAATAACCGATATATGAATCAGCTTCTTCATTAGTAGTCCAGGTAATAGTAATTTGATCTTTTCCTGGGTCACCAATATCAATACTAGAAATTACAGGAGCAGTAACATCATTAGGATTAGCAGCAGTGGTGAAATTATAGTCAGAAGATATTCCTTCATTGTTAGCAGCATCTTTGGATCTAACTCTGAAGTGATAGGTTGTAGCAGGAATCAAATCATGAGGAAGGTTTACCGTATGCGAAGTTACAGAATCATTCTGTCCATAGATCCTTCCATAACCTGTATTTAAACCAAATTCTACAAAAGATGAGGAATTTTCATTAGTAGTCCATGTAATAGTAGCTGTATTGTATAAAAGACTGCCTGAAGAAACATCAGTAATGCTTGGCGGAGTAACATCAGCGCTAGAAGTTGCTGTGGCAAAATTGTTTTCTCCTGATATTCCCACATTACCAGAACTATCAGCTGATCTAACTTTGTAATAATATGTAGAACCGCTGTCCAATCCTGCTAAAGTAATAGAGTGGGAAGTTAAGAATTCAAAATTGCCTTGTAAGGTTCCGGTAACAAAGCTTGGGGTTTTGGAAAACTCAATAAAAGAATCTGCAGCTTCATCAGTAGTCCAGGAAATTGTAGCAGCATGCTCTTTTAAGTCAGAGGAGGCAATATCATCAATATCAGGAACACCAGTATCAGGAGCAGCAGTAAGAAAATTGTATATTAAAGAAGTGCTACAATTATCTGAAGCATCACAAGACCTGGCTTTGTAATAATATGGGGTATTAGAGTCTAATCCTTTTAAAGTAACTGAATGAGATAAAGAATAACCACTTACTCCTTGGCCTGGCGAACCATCAGGAACAGTGGAAGTAGTAGAATAATATACATTAGAAGAGGCAATTTCATCTGTAGTCCAAGTAACAGTTACTGAATTAATAGTTGGAGTATTGTTAGTAACTGAAGAAATAGTAGGAGAAATATTATCCTGAGGATTTCCTCCAGCTGTTTGGGATACTAAAGATGAATAATCAGAATTATTGATAATGTCATCTACTGATCTGACTTTGTAATAATATGTGGTGCTGGAAGCTAAACTAACATCTAGTTTGTAATTAAGATTAATATCAGTAATAGTGGCATAAGCATTAAAATCAATACCATTAACTGAGCGATATAGTTCATATCTGATCCAATCAGATTCTGTAGCTTTGTCCCAAGTAGTGAATATCCGGTATTCAAATGTAACAGGGTTAGACACATCCTGAATATACATATTGCCAGGTATTGCTGGAGCATTGTTATCTAAAGTAACATGGTCATGATATGGACCTATCTCATTGTTGTAAGAATCTTTGAACTTAACATATACTGTTTTTTCACATCCGTATTCATTTTCAGCACAGAAAGCATCAAGACTCCAAGCAGTAGAAGAAGCGTAGGCCTGGTATTCAGAATAAGAAACATTGTCATTAGATAAACTGATCTGTAAAGCAGTATTATCAGTACAAGACAGATTAATGGTATTGGATAAAACATTGGTTTTCTCTGTTCCAAAGATAGTAGTAGTGGCATTAGAATTAATATCAATACCAGTATTGCCTGCTGGCGTTGTGCCAACTACTGGATTTTTAGTGTCAAATTCAAAAGTAGAAGAATCATTTGATCCTACTTGTCTGGCAGCATTACCATCATTAGCCACTACTCTTGTCTTAACAATATTGTTAGATGCCCAAAGCCCGTCAATATCTGTTTTAGCAGACCAGTAAATTAATTTATCTGTCCCAGTAGCAGTCTCTCCGACTGCTCCAGTAACAGAATTTGCCTTGATCCAAACGGTCTGAGCGGCTGAATGAGCTTTCTTATAGAATAGAGTATTATTAGCTGATCTAGTAATACCAGACAAAACATTGCCTACTTTATTGGTATAGGTCATCATTTCATCCTCTATCTGAATAGTGCCTGTGCTGTTTATATAGGTGGCGTTATCTCCTGTAAGGGTAACTGAAGTGGCACTAATGGTTTGTTCTGAAGTCAGAGTTAGCCCTATGTCATATAAAAGATATACAGTTGAAGTAGCTTCTTCGTTGTCAGCTAAAGTGTAAGTAGCACTAACTATCCCATCTGCTCCTTGAGAAGCAGATGCAGAGCTTACTGTTGGTGCAGTGTTAATAGCATAGTTTACTCTTACTTCTTGCAGAGTTGGAGTATTATTTAATGAATCTGTAACAATATATACTCTGTACTGAACCCAAATATCACCTACACCATCTGTTAGCATCGCATCTATCTGGGATCCTGAGGGTTCAGTAAAATATGTGGTTGTAGCACAACCAGCCCCTCCATTATCTGGACCACACCAATCAGTCCATGTATCTGGAGTATCATCAATAAAATCAAGAGGAGTATCATTATCATCATTAGTAGCAGTTCTGATCTGAAACAATATATCTGTATCTGTATTTAAAGATTCGTCCCACACAAAAGAGGCCAAAACTGTAGTTAAATCTGTGGTATGAAAAGGAGAAGAATATAAAGGATCTGCTGTATATAATTGATATTTATAAATAGTACTGGAAAAATCAGAGACACTAGCTGAATAGCCTCCGAAAACATAAATAGTGTTATCAGAAGAAGAAAAAGCAGCGCTTGTTCCTCTTAAGGTTTTATCAAAAATTTCTGTCTGAGCTGTAGCCGACGAAACATCAAAATTAACTACAGTATCAAGGTATACAGGAGTAGATGTGGCATCTGAAGAATAATATCCCCCAAATATCAATATTTTTTTAATAGAACCAACTCCTAAACTCGAATAATACGAAGCGCTGGTATATGCTCTTTTGGTTGGTAAAGTAATTCCTGATAATTCGCTTGCTCCACTATTTGGGCTTTGGGGATTAAATACATAAATTTTGTTTGTATAATCTCCTAAGTCTGAATCATATCCTCCAAAGATATAAATTTTGCCGTCGTCAGGCCAATATTCTGCAGATGCTCCCTTTAAGTGAACAGGCAAGCCCAAAGATGTTGTTGCCACATTTCCTGTTGTAGGATTAAATTCAATAATACTGCTCAAATATTGGGCAGTACTGGAACCGTCTAAATAATATCCCCCAAAGATATAGAATTTGCTTACATTAGGAGCGTATACTGCTGGTCCATATTCTCTGTATCCAGGAAGATCATAACCAGTATCAACAGTAGATGATGCGGGCTGGGCCGGATCAAATGTATAAATATTTGTATTAAAAACAGAACCAGTAAAACCTCCAAAAATATATATATTACCATCCGTGTCACTTATATCCGCAGAGTGACCTCTCAAGGCTACAGATAATGTTCCTATCCCAGTAGTTGTTGCTGCTTCTGTCACAGGATCATATTGAATAATTGAATTTAAAAATTGCGGATCACCGTTGCCATCATAATTATAGCCACCGATGACATACAATTTAGTTGTAGTGGCATCATATATTGCAACTGTTTCTTCTCTGGCCGTTGGCAAAGCAACACTTGATGTTGCTATATAAGTAGAAGTATTTAAAGTAATCTGGCCAGCTGTATCGGTTTTTAAATTGCCGATATTGGAATACCATTTGGTCCAGCCTGTCTGATAATTATCATGTCTTGGATATTCTGCGCTTTCTCCGCCGGACCAATCGGTTTGAACCCAAGTATAACTCAAACTAGAAACAATACTCGCCTTATAGATAATTATTCCTGATGCAACGATTACAAAAAGAATTAAAACAAATAATTTGTATTGTTTTAAAAAATCAAAAAGGCGTGCAGAATATTGTTTTATTGATGCAATAAAACCTTTCCTTTCTGTATATTCAAAAGGATTGTTCCAATCCATTGCTTTATATTCACTTTGTCTATTTTAACACAAAATCAGTCAAACAGCATTGTGGAAAAGAAATTTATATATAATTTATCTTTTTCAATTCTTGTAGAAAAGCGGGTTTTATTCTGCAACGATTATTGTCTTATAAGAATGCACTTGAGAAGATATCTTCTCAAGCAAAAACAATTGATACCAAAAGAAGGAAATTTAATCTTAACAAACGAGATCTTAACAAATCTAGGATTAAAATCCCTACAAGCAATAAAAGAAGGGTTTAATAAGGATTCTGAAAGAAAAATCAAAGGTTTTAATGAAATAGGAACAAAAACTGGCAAAACGAAAAAGACATTAGATGATCTGTACCCTAAAAAGCAAACACTTTTATGCCCACTTTTCACAGTGCAGATAATACTGCGCATCTTTACTTCTATAAACCAATGAAATCTAAATAATTCTCTTTATTGATTACTTTATATTGGGCATTCTTATAATTTCCAAGCCAATTCTTTGGTTCTTTTATTTTTGCTTTAGGTGACCATTTGATTTCAAATCCATAAAGTCTGCCGTTTCTCTCTTCTACTAAATCGATCTCTTGTCTATCGTAGGTCCGCCAGAAATAACTAGTTCCAAGTTTCGCCTTATAACTATTGTCCTTTAATCTTTCCATAACAACAAAATTCTCAAATAAAGCGCCTATATCATCCCTATCGCTTAAACTATTAAATTGAGAAATGACCGCATTACGAATTCCATTATCATAAAAATAATATTTTGCTTTTCCAGAGATTTCTTTCCGCAAATTTCTATTAAATCCTCCTATTCGTTTTAAGACAAAGGCCTTCTCTAAAATATCCAAATACCTACCCACAGTCTTAACATCCAACCTTACCTGGGTAGCCAGTTCATTTAAAGAAACCTCGCTACCTACCTGGAAGGCAATCAATTTTAATAAATCAAGCAATTGTTTTGACCCCTTTATTTTATCTAAACTAAAAACATCTTTCAGCAAATACGAATTGACTAATTCGTTTAATAAAGATATCTTTTCTTTGTGACTTTTGGCAGTGATAATTTCGGGGTAAGAACCAAAAATCAAAAATTCTTCAAGTTTCTCTTTTAATTCATATTTATTATATTTCTCCAAAAGCTCCGCCTGAGAAAAAGGATACAGAATTAATGTTTTCTTCCTACCAGTAAGCGGCTCTCCTGCCTTTTGCGCCAAATCAAAAGAAAAAGAGCCGGTAGCGATTATGCTTAGGCCGGACGATTGGTCAATAAGAATTTTAAGTCCTATGCCGATATTAGGAATTTACTGTGCTTCATCTATTGCAATAAGCTGATAACCAGTGACATATTCTTTAATTCGTGAAAAATCTTGAGAGTTAAAAATTTCTTGAACCCGAATATTGTCTCCTGAGTCCAATTTATATTTCAATTTAGTGAGCGATAAAAAAGCATTAAGCAAGGTAGTTTTGCCCACCCTGCGAGGACCATAAATAATTGTTAGCTTTATTTGGTTTTATTAATTTTTCTAAATTATAATAACGTTTAATCATGGGTTTGCTTATCCTTAAATTTATGAGAATTTATGGAGTGATACTCCACATATTTATATGATAAATCTTATAAAATCGGCGGCCAACCAACAGACATCCACAGGTTATACATCTAAGCACTTAAACGCCAATTGCAGACGTTGATTAACCTGTTTAATAAAATCTGCCATTCCCCTAGACCATTGCGTTATCTATAAATATTAACCATTAGAGATGCTTGACAATGTTTCAGTAAAAAATATAATGAAGATATTATGCCAGAAGAAAATATCAAAAATATTCTAAAAGAATATAAAGAAGAAACAATGAGACATTTTGATGTCGTCGCTGAGGATTTAAAAAGCCACTTTCAGATTGTCGCCGAACAAGTTGCCTCTAATACAGTAAAGCTCCAGGAACACGACCAAAGATTTGATTCAATAGATCAACGATTTAATGGCATAGATGATACATTAAATGTGATAAAACTCGATATAGAATTTATTAAAGATGGGCTAAAGCAAAAAGTCTCTCAAAACGAATTTGCCGCACTTGAACGAAGAGTAAGTATGTTGGAGGGTAGGACTTAAAACAAGACATAAATTAACTCGCAAAAACAGCTTAATTATGAGCTGTTTTTACTTATCTTAATTAATATGCATACCATGCATAATGATTAAAATTAATTAATGCAAAATATGACTTCATGCCCGAATAACCTTCCCTATTTCAAAATAAAGCCAAGCGAAAAAGAATTAATTCTGGTAAAATTTCTGCGAAGAAAATTCTTTCCGCGGATAAAAGAAAAAATTCCCAACCATTATCTAATCCAATCTGCGCTTTTTAAAAATCTGCAAACCATCAAAAAACTATCAAACCGATATCCGTATTTTCTTCGCCTAGACATCTCCCTATATTATCCTTCAATTAATCATAAAATATTGCTTAAAAAACTGTCGGAAATATACAAAAGCATGTCCCATAAAACCCTATCAAGACGCTTGAAACAATGCATTAAAAACGACATCCCTGCATTTTTGCAGAAATCCCCATATAAAAAAGGGCTGCCCATTGGTTTTTCTCTCTCTCATGTGTTAGCCGGAATTTTTCTTTTAGATTTAGATTTCAAAATTAAAAATCCTTTTTTAAGATATAACGATGATTATTTGATATTTTGTAAAAACAAACAAGAATCTGAATTGATTTTAAAAAATATTGTAATACCAACATTAAATGGTTTAAATTTAGAAATTAACCATAGAAAGTTGAAATCTGGTAGATTTCACAACGATAAGGTTAATTTCATTGGCTTTGAATATTTTGCAGGCTCTTTTCACATCCAAAACGAGAAATTAGAGAATTTCAAAAGTAAAATCTCTAAAATGACAGGATTAAACAAGAAAAAATCTCAAATTGAAATTATTAAATCTTTAAACAACAAAATCCTTGGCTTTGGTCATTACTATAAGCTTGCATCAGCAACATCAATGTTTAAAGATCTGGATAGTTTTATAAGAATGCGTTTGAGAAGATATCTTCTCAAACAAAAACAATTAAAACCAGAACAAGGAAATTTAATTCTAACAAATGAGGTTTTAAAAAATCTAGGATTAAAATCCTTACAAGTCATAAAAGAAAGATTTGATAAGAATTCAAGAAGAAAAATCAAGAATTTTAGCAAAATCAAAGCAAAAACTGGCAAAATGAAAAAGATGTTAAATTGGCCTCATTTGTCAGTTCTGGAAGAAAAATACAAGATAAACTACTTGATCAGCCAGATCAAAGAACTAACCAGTTTGGTTAGGTTACTGAATAAAAAAGTGACAATAATAGATAAAAAACTGAATAAGTAGTTCCTGCTTTAAAATACCGTTTTTAATTTGGATATTGAACACCAAAACACCCGCGGAATATCACTCAAGCGGCACTATCATAGAGAATAGTTGCGCGTAGCTCACTATACAGTTATGTTGCCGCCGGCCTGCGAGCCGAGCGCCTAATACATGGGGAAAACGGTTAAGAGCTACGCATGGGTCCACCCCTTATGGCATGAGGTAGCAGTGATGGAAAAGAAACAAAATCCGGCAATATCTCCAGTATAAAACTTACTCAATACTATAGCGGCTGAAGAACTAATATCTGTATTAGCAATAGTACCATCAACAATAGAGCCTGTGTCTACAGAACCTGTAGGCATATATCTAGAATCAGTAGATATATATATCTTGGTTGAACTTGCAGATGTGGTAGTGCCCCCAAGAAAAAGATATAACACAAGTATTAGTGCTCCACAACAAACACCGATAAGAAAGGTATAGAGAGATCGGGATGGAAAGTGCTTCATAAATTTAATGATATTATTCCAGTGGTTAATCCTTGAGCAGAAAAATGCAGACTTACCATATCCTTGTATCTAGTCCTTGCAGCAGATTAAAGTTAATACAAAGGTTGCCCACCCCCCCTCGCCCGTTGTATACGGTCCTCCCGCCTCCATCTTATCCCCCGTCGGGTTGTCAGCGTAGCACCCGCTGTTGCCAGCGTTCCATGTGTGTGTATGCGCCGAGCCCAGCTCCCCGATGGAAGACGAAGCTGCGTATAGGGTTCGGTCGTCTATTTCCGCAGCCTGCGTAAAACCTGCGGGACAAGACGTTGCAGTAAAACTGAAAAGACAAAAGCCCGAAACAATCAACGGTGACCCCATTTTACTCAACCCTATTCCTGCAGAGGAGCTGATGTCTATGTCGGTAATTGTATTATCCAAGATAGATCCTGTATCTACCGAGCCAGTGGGCAAATATCCAGAAGCAGTAGATATATATATCTTGG
>Ga0315289_10013843_pt1 | contig 11283 bp, 11 predicted proteins | sample YL17G11_40_MG_FD_203452 | JGI IMG/M metagenome (GOLD analysis project Ga0315289, IMG submission 203452) | Sediment microbial communities from Yellowstone Lake, YNP, Wyoming, USA - YL17G11_40 | ecosystem: Environmental > Aquatic > Freshwater > Lake > Sediment | place: USA: Wyoming | collected... | reverse complement strand
GTCCGAATACTCAAGATTCTGCGTATGGCAGAGGATTTTGGCGCATATCCGCCTAAGTTCCGATATTGCCCCATTGGAAACTATTTTTTCATGGGTACAAGCTTTGGAAGTCATGAATTTATTATCGTCCCAAACAAACCCGGGCTAAAGTAAGCCAATTAAAAAGAAACTATTTAAGAGTCTGCATCGCTTTTTTGACATCAGGGTAGATTTCAAAAATTTCGTCAAGCCGAGTAATTTTGAAAATGTCGTAAATTCTTGGACTAATGCAGCAAAGTTTCAGCCGACCTTTATTCTCATTAATCCTTTTACTTATCCTTATCAACAGCCCCAGGACCGCACTGGAAAGAAAACGAACACTGCTGAAATCAATCACAAGATTAACAGCACTATCGATAAGCGGCATTATAGAGTCCTCGAGGGCCTTGATATCCTCATCATCAAGAATCTTCTCGTCAGCCAACGTCACGATACTTGCATTTTGAGCATAGTAAACACTTATTCGCGGTTTCACCTCTTCCATAGGTTTTACTCCTTATTTCATTCTTAAAGCGACAATCGTAGGCTAAATCCACCCAAATGTCAAGAAAAGCCGCTATTTAATTTTTTCACAAAAACAGTTAAACAAATGGGGGTATTTGGTGTCTTTTAACCACAGACCTGTCCTGCCCGCCCTGAGTGCCTGTGGTGAGCAAACCTGTCCTGAGTGGAATCGAAGGAGTCGAACCATATCGAAGGGAGCGAACCTGTCCTGTTTACCCTGAGTGCCTGTGGTGAGCAAACCTGTCCTGAGTGGAATCGAAGGAGTCGAACCACATCGAAGGGAGTTAAATCGAAGGACCTGTCCTGAGCCTTGCCGAAGGAGTCGAAGGATTTCGCGGACCTGTCCTGAGCGGAGTCGAAGGGTTTCACCGATTTTTTAGGGGGAAAGAAGGTTTGACCCCGCACCGGCTCAAGAATACTTATTTTGGTGCGGGATTGACAAAGAGATAAGAATGGTAGAAAATAGGGGAAAATCGAGCCGAATTAGAAGCAAAGTGATCCCCGCAGTTTCCTTGCAGAAACTAATCGCGGGGATATAAAAGGAGAAATAAGGGAATGGCAGATTGTGTTTATTTGAGTAGAGGTTTTTTATTAACGAAGTAAAAAAAATAATTGAAAAGATTAAACAATTCCGCGATGAACGGGATTGGATGCAATTTCACGACCCGAAAAATATGAGTATTTCTGTCATCATCGAAGCTTCAGAATTACTCGAACATTTCCAATGGAAGACTAAGGAAGAGGTCGAGAAATATATTAAGGAAAATAAAGAGGAAATCCAAGATGAGATAGCTGATATTGCTTTATATCTTTTCGAATTAGCAGACAATTTAAAGATTGACTTATTAAACGCCATGGAAAAGAAATTAGTAAAGAATAAGAAAAAATATCCTGTAAAAAAAGCCAAGGGAAAGCACACTAAATATAATAAACTCTGATTTTATGCTGATATATCAAGATACAATAAAGCAGTTTATCCAAGATATCAGAAAGAATAAGCTTGCCAATATAATGTCAGAAAGATTTCAGGAACGATTGGGTAGACTGCCAGGTTACGGTGAACTAAATTCCTGGCAAAATTCTCTATCAAGAGTCCGTGATGTAATTGAGGTGGCAGGACTTACAGATAACATGATCGCACTTGAATACGAAGTGCCATATAATCAATCCCGTATTGACTGTCTACTTTTTGGCAAAGGTAAAGATAAAGTTTCAAACATTGTATTAATTGAGCTGAAGCAATGGTCATCAGTTAAAGCGTTAGAGGACGAGGGTAATTTTGTAGAAACATATACAGGTATGGCAGAACGGGTAGAACCTCACCCATCTCAACAGGCGAAAGGATATAACGACTATCTAAAAGGCTTTGTATCAGAATTTGAAAACCCTCCGCCGCTTATTCTATTTAGTTGTGCTTATTGTCATAACTATAGCAAGAAAGATGATGAGGGGCTTTTTGATCCGGTATATCAAAGTCTTATAGATGACTTCCCCCTATATACCAAAGAAGATGTTGTAGCTTTGGCTAACAAAATCAAAGAACTGCTTGCATCTGGTGATGGTTTTGAGATTTTTAATCGTTTCATGCAAAGCCCAATAAGACCTTCAAAAAAACTCTTAGAAAATGTCTCAAAAGTTATAAAGAATGAAGCGGTTTTCTCTTTGCTAAACGAGCAGCTTGTTGCCAAAAATCTTATATGGTCAAAGGTTAGGAGAGCTGATAAGAAAAAAGTCAAATCCGTTATTATAGTTCACGGAGGGCCGGGTACCGGCAAATCAGTAATTGCTGTTAATATTCTTGCGGAAGCTGCGCAAAGAGGCAAGAAAGTATTTTATGGATGTAAATCAAAAGCATTTATAGAGGGTTTAAAAAAACTTGTCGGCAGAGATGGGAGGTTATTGTTCTCTAATCTTTACCGTTTTTTACCAGCAAGAATTAAAGAAAATGAATTAGATTTATTATTAGTGGATGAAGCACACAGAATTGAGAGAAACAGCAACTTTCAATATACTAAACCCGAAGACAGAACTGATATGCCTCAAATTGAGCAACTTATCAGATGTTCTAAGACATCCGTCTTTTTCATAGATGACAAGCAAAACGTAAGGTCGCAGGAGATTGGAAGTTCGAAATTAATAAAAGAAGCGGTAGGGAAATTTAATTGCGACTTTTCTGAAACAACGCTTTACACTCAATATAGATGTATGGGATCTAATGATTATTTGTTATGGTTGGAATCTGTCCTAGGCTACACCGAGGGAAAAAGGATACTCTGGAAAAACGAAATATTCGACTTCAAAATTTTTGATTCTCCTCAAGCAATTTATGAAAAACTAAGAGAAAAAGAGCAGGAAAAACCGAATTCAGCGAGGATGATTGCCGGGTTCTGTTGGCCTTGGAGTAGAGAACTTGACGATAACGGCGAACTTGTCAAAGACGTGTGTATTGGTGACTTTGCTATGCCGTGGGAAACACGTGACAATATTAGTAGAACACCGAAAGGCTACGTTAAATGGTATGAATGGGCTTATCGTCCAGAAGGTTTTAAGCAGGTGGGTTGTATTTATACGGCTCAGGGGTTCGAGTTCGATTATATAGGAGTAATCATTGGTAACGATTTATTCTATGACGCAAAAACTAATAGTCTAAAAGCAGACATTACGGCAACTAGAGACCCGAGACTAAGAAGAGGCAGGGAAAATTTTGAATCTTATGTCAAAAACATATACAGAACACTTCTATCCAGAGGAATGAAGGGTTGTTACGTTTATTTCGTGAACAAAGATGTGGAGAGATTTTTCAAGTCTCGCATTGGAGTTTTGTTGGCTTATCGGGAAGAAACGATCATACCTTCCGACCTTGTTACGGACAAAGATCAATTTGTTCCCAGCATAGAGCAAGATATTCCCGTAGATCTTGAATATATAGAATATCTACCGGTTACCTCATTAAAGGCAGCAGCAACGCAGTTTGGCAGAGAAGAACACGTAGAAAATATTGGATGGATGAAGGTTAATATTAAAATGAAACTGAATGAGGACATGTTTATTGCGCAAGTCGCAGGAAAGTCCATGGAGCCGACGATTCCTGACGGCAGTTATTGTATTTTCCGATTTGAAAGGGGCGGTTCGAGAAACGGTAAAGTTGTCTTAGTTGAATCTCATCAAGTAACAGATACTGAAACAAACCAGAAATATACCGTAAAACGATACAGTAGTGAAAAAGAGTATTTTAACGATGGTACATGGCGGCATAAAAGAATTACTTTATCGCCAGACAATAGAAAATTTGGAGATATTGTTTTAGAAAATGTATCAGGTGAAGACTTCCGAGTAGTTGCAGAGCTTGTTGAGGTTGTTAAGAAATAATTTAAAGTGGAGAAAACGAATCTCAGGAAACGAATTTCAGATTTGAAATCTCAGAAGACGATAAACGGATTAACGGGTTTCAGAAAGGAAGTGAGAAAAGATGAAATACGAGCGATTTGAAGATTTGCCGGTGTGGAAGGATGCTATTAAATTAGCCAGGCGGGTATATGAACTGACGAAAGATAAATTCTTCAATCAGCCGGGGGACCTTCGCGACCAAATACGGCGTTCGTCATTGTCAGTTTCGAATAATATTGCCGAAGGATTCGAACGCGGCTCAACGGCGGAATTGCTTGCCTTTTTATATATTTCGCGCGGTTCGTGCGGAGAGACTCGCTCAATGCTGCTTTTTACAGAACTGTTTCCAGAAGCGGCTCATCTCAAATCTCAGATTTCAGATCTCAAATCAAAAGCGGAATCGTGTTCACGGCAGATTCGCGGCTGGGCGGATAATCTTCAAAACAGCGATATCAAGGGACAGCGGCATCTGAATGAAAATACTCGCGGCATATATGAAGCGAAAAGACGGGCAGATGCGTTTGAGAAACAACTACAGGAAACTCTGAGAAAGGCTCGTCCGCAGGATTATCCGGAGGAGGAAAAATGATCTCAGATTTGAAATCTCAAATTTCAGAAAAACGAATTTCAAATTTGAAATCTCAGATTTCAGATAGATTCCTCCGCGTTGGTCGGAATGACGGACCGGCTATTGGATACTCAGGGAATCTAATTTTAGGAGTATTTTAGGAGTAATTTGAAAAAATAATATGCACCGTTTCAGTGCATATTGTAAATAATGGGGTTGCATCGAATGAATCTAAGCGAAAAGGAATTGGAAGCGAGAAATAGCCTGCCGGAAGAGGGTGCCGCCGAAGGCGGAGAAAGTAGAACAGTGGAACAGGAGAATAGGTGAGCAAGGAAAACCATTAACCATAAGAAAAATAGTGAAAGATTCGACAAAACAGGTTAAGTGTATATAAATGAGGTCACAAATTGTGACCACAAGACAGGATAGTTAATCAGGATGAGTAAATGACGACAGAGAACGCGATAGTTCCAGTAGAACGAATTCAGCAATTTATTTATGTTATTCGCGGCCATAAGGTTATATTAGACAGTCACCTGGCTGAGCTATACGGCGTGAAAACCAGGGTATTGAACCAGGCCGTCAAACGCAATATAAACCGCTTTCCTGAAGATTTTATGTTTCAACTGTCCAACAGGGAAGCCGAACATTTGAGGTCACAAATTGTGACCTCAAAAAAGAGCCGAGGAGGGCGCAGGTATCTGCCATTTGCGTTTACAGAGCAGGGTATTGCGATGCTGTCAAGCGTGCTTAAAAGTAAACGGGCAATAGAGGTCAATATTGCCATTATGCGGACATTTGTGAAACTGCGTCAGATTCTGGCTGATAATGCGACTCTACGGCGAAAAATTGAAGAACATGATGAAAAAATTAAGTATATTTTCGACATATTAGGCGATATGCTCGAAGAATGGGAAAAACCACGAAAACAGATTGGTTATCACACAGAATTGACAGGCCATAAAAAGGATGTCAGCCGGAAACTGAAAACAACGCCATAAAAAAAGTCGGATGGTATATAAACTTTACGGCCTGACCCCGGAAGAAATTGCAATAGTGGCAGGTAAAGGTAATTGAGAAAGTAATCGCCGCCCACGGCGGCTGGCCAGTAAAATAGGTCTCGACCATCTGTTTTACGCCCTTTACGGCGGGGCAGGGAATCAGGGGTTAAACAAATATAAGTATTTCTGACTTATTTTAAAAAAAACTCTTGAAAGTCCTGATAGGTTCTGGTAGAAGTAACAATTTGAAAATTTAAAGAGTTTCTGGATGTTTTCTGTTCTGTTTTTGCTTTGAATCACGACACAAAGACTTTTTTTGTTTTTCAGATAGAAAATCTTAGAAATTCTGAACACCCAAAGACAAACTATAGTAGAATAGTAAATAGACCTCAATACATTATTTAGGTCTTATAACCGCTATTCTGGTTGGGCTTCTGCGGCTAAAATACAATTTTTCAGTCGAAAAGCAAAAAGTATCCGAACGTAGTAAACAATTTTTTGGAGGACATACAAATGAAGATAAGCAGGTCAACAGGTTATGCTCTGGTCGCCGTAGGCTACATAGCACAGTACTACAGAGAAGGTGCGGTGCTGGCCTCACGAGTTTCCAAGCAATATAACATCCCGCTGGAGTATCTGCTAAAGATTCTGCAGCAGCTTGTAAGGGCCAATGTGCTCCGCAGCAAGAGAGGCCCCCGCGGCGGGTTCTTCCTTGCCCGGCCGGCAGAAAATGTCTCCCTGCTCGAAATCATCGAGGCTGTCGATGGACCACTGTTCAGCCATCTGCAACTTGCCGAGCAGACCAACAACGAACCATTCAGCCTGAAAATGGAAAAAGTCTGCCGACAGGCAACAGAACGCGTCAGGGAAATCTTCAGCGCAGCAAAACTTTCAGAAGTGCTGTCCGACTAAAACCTACTTTCCACCCTCCGCCCCGACGAAATCGGGGCTGCGGTCGCTGACATTCCATAGCTTTGGCGACGGAGCGAGGACGGGCCAAGATGAGAATAAAGGATTTTCAGAAGCTGATAGCCGAAAGGTATAAGCAGCGGGACAGTCTTCGCGGAACGCCAAAGACCTTTATGTGGCTCGTCGAAGAGGTCGGCGAACTTGCAACGATTCTTGCTTCTGAAAAAACAACCAAAGAAGAAAAAGAAGACGAATTTGCCGATGTATTCGCATGGCTGTGCACACTCGCCAATATAAATGATGTGGACATCGAAAAGGCGTGCGAGAAATATACAAAAGGGAAGGTTGAAGGATTCAAATAAGATAAATCAAAAATCAAAGTGCAAAAATCAAAATTGTGGAATCGCCTATTGGCGATATTAAATATTCAACCGGCGGACAAATCCGCCGGTTTTTTTATGCGAAGAATCAGGGTTTTTGAAGCGAAAATCGATACTTGATTATTATCAAGCAAAGTGAGGGGGAAAATAGTCGTTAGTATTTAGTCGATGGTATTTAGTATATGGCATTTGGTATCTGGTTGATAGATGTGCGTTATGCGTAGTGCGTTGTGCGGTAACGAATATCAAAAATCAAATATCAATCCGTCTTCGCCAAGGACTACGCCGCGACGCTAACGCGAAAGCAAAATGACCCCGATGAGATAGACGAAGCGGCCCCGATGGGATAGTTTCGACCCCGATGAGATAGTCTAAAAGACATCTCACGGGGCAAGCATCCCACGGGGTAAACATCTCACAGGGCAGGCATATCAAAATTCAAAATGATTTGTCAACTTTTCAAAAACTAAAGGAACGCGCCGATATTTTACTTTGGGGATTTAGATTTGAGGATTCGAGAGACGTTCAGGCAAGTGCGCCGGCACAGATAGTTTTTCAATAACTAATGGAACGCGCAGAGTTTTAACAGCAGGGGTTTTTTGATGTGTGGTGTTTGGGCGATGATTGTGATTGGGCGGGATGCGATGCGATTTGTCAGTCATTCAATAACTAATGGAACGCGCCGGGTTTTAATGTTGGGGATTTAAAATTGAAGATTTATAGCCACAAAGGCATTAAGGCACTAAAAATTAACCACGAATGAATCCCGTTAGAGACAGGCCGTCTTTGACGGCCGTCAGGCATCTTTGATGCCTTGTCTCTAACGGGATGAACACAAATAAACACGAATTTTTTAGACACAGAGGACACAGAGATAATTTAAGATTTAAAATTTAACATTTAAGATTTGAGGAGTTCGGCCGTTGGCCGAGACATCGTTTGGCAAGCGCGAACCCCGCACCTATCCCCACTTATGCGAGGACAAGTTTGCATTGCGGTAACAAATGTAAAGACGGATAGCACAGCAATAATTGAATAGCCTTGGTTTTATAGTGCCACTGTACAAATAGATACGGGGCTAAGTGTTTTTTCAACAGCCCCACTCTCCCCAATTATTTCCAATTATTCTACCTAATTTAATATTTCATTATAAAAGTCTTTAAAACTAGTGCATCTCCCATTTTCAAAAGCATTAGAAAAGTCACTCATATTTATTCTGCTGCAAATGCTCTCGATATCATGCTCTGACTTCTTGTATTGCCAACTAATTAACTGCAAGATATTACTGACTATATCGGTCGGTTTAAAAAACTCTGTCTGCGGATCAATAACGCTAAGATTAAAACCCAATTCTCTTTCAATATAATCAATATGCAATGCTGGGTTTAATCGCTCAAACATATTGTACATACCTAAGAACCAAGCCTCTAATTCCATAATTGCTATGTGCATTTTGATTTTAGACGGGTTACTCATGCTTTGGATGGTTGAATTCCAACCATCGATAAACGCCCTTGTAACACTATTGTCAATTCCGTTGGGCGATCTTTTCGAATATTCCTCTGAATACATATCCCTCAAGCCGATAATTCTCTCGAACCCTTTTTTGATTAAGTCCTTTTCCCTCTCTTTTATGACACTCAACACTTTTTCATCCTGTCCAACATTAACGATCAAGAAACACACTTCGGCATTTGGGTTCGGATAGTCGAATGGAACATGAATCGTTTTACCTGCGTGCAGTCTTAAACAACTAAAGCCCATCTTGCTACAATCCATAGTCCGCAGCAGCAAATGACGGATGAAAATTTGTTCCGATTGGCCCTCGGTAAATATGGCGATCTTTCTCATTTTTTATGGGGAGTCTCCTCGAAAGACCCACTTGTGAAGAAATCAAAATTGCTTAATCCGGTCAATTCAAAATCTTCAAACCGCTTCTTTGAGTTTTTGTAGTTATAAATCTCTGAGTGGTCTGGGAACCGTTGCATTATCGACCAATATTCCAAAGGAACGTTATTCATAATAAAACGGTCGTTAGTACTCATAATTAGCTGGACACTAGAGTTCTTAGCCTTATCTATCAACAATTTGATTAAAGCTGAAGACCTTTCATAATCCAATCCTTCACCAATATCATCTATCAAAATACAGCTTGGAATACTGGCTAATAAAGAATAGTTCAATTGAATAATAAGTGATAAAGTTCTAAACATGCCTTGGGACATCTCGCTTTGATCCGTCTTTCCTTTAAGATCGCTCTCCTTCACTATGATGCCTTGAGGTTGCACTAATGCCCTCTCAAATGTTAGACTTGTCGGTAACCCTAAAATAATATCATCAAGATTAAACCCAACTTTTGTCATGTCAACCTTGACACTATCAATAAACTGTGGGTATCTCTTTTGGCCCTTGTTAAATATCACTACTGCTTGCTCAGCATCTTTTAGATTAGGCTCTTCTTCTTTGTCTTTCTGGAATACCGCGTAACGACTTTGCCCCAACTTTGTCCCAAAATAGTAATGTCGCAAGTTTTTGCCCCACTCATATAAATCTTGAAAGAAAGGATGCTGCACATCATCTCTTCTAGTACAGGCTAGTACGTTTGGTGGTGCTTGAAAGTCTATACACTTTCCTTCCTTAACCGCATAAATTTTACCTCTACCCTCAGAACCTCTATCCAGTTTTGTCTCTGAGTCAATTATTAGTTTTTCTTCGACTACTTTGCATTCTTCAAATTTGAGAACATATATTAGCTTTTTACCATCTTTATTAAATACGACTTTATAATCCCCTGACTTGAATTGCAGTTTAATTTCTTCAGATACCAAATCTCCCAAAGCTTTAATTACATTTAGAGTTCTTGACTTTCCGGTAGCATTCTTTCCTATAATCAAATTAATATTGCCGAATGAAAAGGCTGTTATGCTCCATTTTTCCGGTTTCCCTTCAAACTGAGTATAAGTAATTGATTCTAATTGCATTTTGTTTCTATGCCTCCTATCGCATATCAGCTATTTTCCATCACAAGCCATTATATCTGTATAGTAAATTTCTGCAAGTATGCTTTGATTTTGTTCTTTATTTCGGCTAAGCTCATTTCAAATTTCTCTGCGGATTCTGTGGCTAATTATTTAAGTTTAACCTGTTCATATTTCAAATTTTAACCAATTCGATGTTGCCTCCTCAAGGAAACGGGTAAATTATAGCAGGGGATGAGCAGTATTGCAAGGGGAATCCGTCTTCCATCCTTCGTCCGCCAAAGCGGACTACGGAGGACAGGTCGCCAAGGGCTTCCGTCTTCGTCCCTTAGGGACTACGAACGGGACAAGTCGCCGCGACGCTGCGCGAAGGCAAAAGAGATTATCGGGTGTGGGAATTTTGGATTGTTTTATGGATTCCCGCCCCCATTTTCATGAGGGTGACATTCCTGCGCGGGAATGACGACCCCCCGCTCACAGGTGTCGGGGTTAAACAACAAAACTTCCTGCGCTGTCGCTTGGGCTCTGTTATTTTTTTTGACGGAGGATTTTGACGAGCGAAAAGGTAAAGAGCGCAAGAATTGTCAGCCAGCTTAAAATCATAAATATCCAGCCGTCAAGACGCATCAGAAGCAACTCCTTCCTTCTGCTGTCTGCGCTGCCAGGAATGCCAAACCAGAAAAGCCAGGACGCCAAAAAAGATTATAAGGCCGATTCTCGTAGCCAAAACAAACGGTCTGTTTTCATCAGACACCTTGCGCATCAAAATTACACTTCGCCAATCCTGCCAGAACCACATACCCAAAATGCAAAGCAAAAAGGCAGGTGTGATATATTTAATAATAAACCGATAAATACGCGGTATTGTAATATCAGAGCCTGTGTGAAGCTCTGTCCAGGCTTTTTCCATTCCGAAAACCCATGCGAAAAGAATTGACTCAATCGTGGCAAAGACGACCAGACAAAATGTCCCACCCCAGAAGTCCAATTCGTCAAGAACGCCCCTCCTAAGGAGGAAAATTGCAGGCTGGCATAGCACAAACGTTACCAAGCCAAAACAAAGGCTTGCTTTTTTCTTTGAAAAATTAAATTCATCCTCCAAAAATGCAACTGCCGGCAGGGCAAGCGAAATTGAGGAAGTTATGCCTGCCAGAAAGAGCAGCATAAACCAAAGGAAACCAAAGATATTGCCAAAGGCGATTTTTTCCATAACAAGCGGCATAGTAACAAAGCCGAGATTAAAAGCGCCGCCTGCGGCGATTTTGGCGGCCCCCGCCGGGCCGAAAAAGGCAAAAGCGGCCGGTATTACAATACTGCCGCCAAGGATAACTTCCGCAAACTCATTGGCGGCTGCTGCGCTTAAGCCGGACAACGCCACATCATCCTGCTTAGTAAGATAACTTGCATAAGTAAGGATAACACCGATGCCGCAACTTAACGTAAAGAATATCTGGCCTGTCGCAGCAAGCCAGACTTTTGCGCTCTTTAAAGCAGACCAGTCAGGATTCCACAAAAAG
>Ga0315289_10013842_pt1 | contig 11283 bp, 9 predicted proteins | sample YL17G11_40_MG_FD_203452 | JGI IMG/M metagenome (GOLD analysis project Ga0315289, IMG submission 203452) | Sediment microbial communities from Yellowstone Lake, YNP, Wyoming, USA - YL17G11_40 | ecosystem: Environmental > Aquatic > Freshwater > Lake > Sediment | place: USA: Wyoming | collected... | reverse complement strand
TGCATCACGTAAGATGATGTTCGGGAATACAGCTCACGCGCTAGGCTGGTGATCCCCTTGGGCTTTGGGAGACTTGGCTCTCTGTTCGCCCAGTGACAACCGTCCGAGATCATGTCAGGCTATATCCAGTTCACGAGTAGACTGGATCCTCCTGAGGATCTACAAGGACATCCAGAACAGTCGTTCGATCGGAATTCAGCGCTTCTTCAACCGCTGGCCTGAACTCGTCAGGTCGTTCCACACGAATTCCGTTGGCTCCGTACGCCTCGGCGAGTTTGGCGAAGTCGGGATTCCTGCTGAACATCGTTCCAATGATTCTGCCTCCGTACCTTCTTCGTTGCGCGAGGTTGTCTATTCCTAGTTGGCTGTCGTTGAGGATACATACTAGGATTGGGGCGTTGTTTTCAATGTTCACCGCAAGCTCGGAGGAAAGCATCTGAAGTAGCAGGAGCCTGGACGAAGCCGGCTCCTGAGGTTGGCGCTCCGCTAGGCTGACGCCACTGCGGTTTCGTGAAAGCCTTGTATGTGGAGGGTACGCCTCGCGGTTACTAGAAATCGCTCTTGCCTAGGTTGATGCTTATCGATTTCAGTTCTGTGAACTCTTCTACCGTGTGACGCCCGCCCATCCTTCCGATTCCGCTTCCCTTGACGCCGCCCCACGGATGTAGGTATTCCCAGCAGCAGACTGTATCGTTGATCACAACTTGGCCAGCCTTTATGCGCTCCGCCATGTGGAACGCCTTTTTCAGATTGTTGGTGAAGACAGCCGAGCTAAGGCCGTACTCTGTGCCGTTGGCGATTTCTATCGCTTCATCCATCGTCGAGAATTTCATGATCGGCGCAACAGGTGCGAACGTCTCCTTCTTGTTCAGAAGCATGTCTTCTGTCACTCCCACGATTACCGTCGGTTCGAAATACAGCTTCGTGGGGAAGCCCGTGGCTCTCTTTCCACCGAGAAGGATCTTGGCGCCTTTGTCCACCCCGTCCTTCAGGTGTTCCTCAACCTTCTGTACGCCGGGTTCATTGTTCATGGGACCGATCTTGGTCTCTTCTTTGAAAGGGTCTCCCAGTTTCCAAGCCTTCATTTGCTCTAGGACTTTCTTCACGAAACTGTCGTAGACTTTCTCGTGAACGAGTATTCTCTCGTTCGAAACGCAGACTTGTCCTGCATTGTAGCAGCAGCCGTATGCAGTGGCCTCCGCGGCTGTGTCAAGGTTGGCGTCATCCATAACGATCAGTGGGCCGTTGCCGCCAAGCTCCAGTGTCAGTCTCTTGAGTGGAGCGTTCTTGGCGATATCGATGCCGGTCGTAGTCTCGCCCACGGCACAGACCGCGTCGACTTTGGGGTGCCTGACGAGTTGCTTCCCCACCTCAGGGCCTCCCGTCACCAGGTTGATCGCTCCTCTGGGGACGCCTGCTCGTTCCATACACTCGACGAGTCTTATGCCTCCAATAGGGGTGTTCTCTGCAGGCTTGAAGACTACTGAATTGCCACACATGATAGCTTGAGGAACGGCCTCTATGGGGATCAGCCAGGGGAAGTTCCAGGGCATAACCTCCGCGACAACACCCAGAGGCTCTCGCACGGATATTATTCGCGTGTCTTTCATGAAGAGGCTCTGGTATACAGAAGTCTCTATCTTCTTGGCGGCTTCAGCGACTTCCATAACGTTGGGTGCCGCCTCCTGCATTTCACCGTAGGATTCTGTTATCGGCTTTCCTTGCTCCTGCGTTATCTCCCAAGCGTACTTCTTCACGTCGGGCTTGACGCACTCAATGAGTCTCTCCATCATCTTGAATCTCTCATACACTGAGACCGATGCGATCTTGTCTTTCGCATCGTAGGCAGCGTCCATTGCTCTCTCGACGTCAGCGGCTCCGGCTAGAGGAACCTCAGCGATGAGCGCTCCGTCAACAGGACTTCTTACCTCAAAGGTTTCTCCGCTTACAGCGTCTACCCATTCACCATCAATATACATCTTGAATTTCTTCACTTTCTCTGCCAACTCAAAGACCTCGTACTCTTTTCCGGAGTTGCTTCTGCACTTTGTCCAATTTTGGACCTAGAAACCAACACCCGATGCGAATTTAAGGCTTGCGCAGCTTTCGATTTCGGAGAGTACCGAGACCGGATCTCTCAGCGAGGCATGTGCCTATCCCGGACTGACTCTCTTGGTTCATGCAAGGAAGCGAACTTCTTCAACACTAGCGATAGCATGTGATAGGACAGAGAACGGGGGCCTGAGGTCACTGGCTCGCCCCAGCCCGGTGCGAGTGTGGGAGGCCGTCTGATATCGTTCTCTGCCTGTATCGTACCAACTATGCTGAAGATGGGTGATTGCTAGTTCATATCTGCCACAATTGTCTCTATGATCTTTATCCCCGGTCGCTTAACCAGCTCTGCGATGAACTCCTTTGGATCGATGCAGACTTCAGGCAGTAGCACCCCTTTTTGCTCGATTCGTCCCTGTGCAAGCATCTGCGCCGTAATCGAGGATGGAACCCCCACAAGATACTCGCTTGCGCTTGCTCCCCACTCCTTTCTGGAGTGGCCAATCCAGTCGACTGTGTGGGTTATCCTCTTGCCATCCCGTAATCCCATTGCCTGGACCCTCGTCGTCTCATAGTCGTCCACTGTCACGCCTTCGGGAAAACCCAGGAGCTTTCGGCTTGCCAAGAGATTCCTCAGAAACATACGCGGAGAGACCTTCTTTCCATCGACCTCGACTGGGTCGTCGCTCTTGAATCCCGCCTCAGCCAAGGCTTTCAACTCTGAGAAGCCGGGGCCGCCTTCCATCCAGTTGCAGTTCTTAATTCCCTTGTGTCTGAAGGATACCGGGAAAGTAGTCGGTTCTGAGTGTATCGTAGGGTAGACTTCTTGCGTTCCAACAGGCTCGGGAAATTGCACCACGTCTTTTCTGCTCAGCGGCTGAATCTCCTTTCGCTGCCCGTCTTCAAATATGACGGGATTTATCAGGAACTCATCCATGATGGTCTCGATTGACCAAGTAACCAAGAACGGCGGAACACCCTTGGTGAAGTCCTTCCAGGAGTCTCTCACGAGAATCGTTTCCACCGAGTCCAACTTGTCCACGATGTATCTTGCCATCACATTACTGATGCCAGTGCAGTTTCCCATGCAAGGGATTGCTGTTAGCCCTGCTTCTTTGAAGCGATCATGCAGCTTCAGTTGCCTGAATTTCGAGTAGTCGCCGCCTGGATCCAAGAAAGAAAGACCACCGTGGTCCACGTAGTGCACTTTAGCCATTAATGCTGCCTCCATCACATCCAAATTGAAGTAATATGTAGCAGCGTTCAGAGCCACATCCGCGCCCTTCAGGATCTTCGCGGTCGCTTCGTGATTCCTGAGGTCAACGTGTGTGGCCGAAACATTTCCTCTGGTTACCCTGTCAACCAGCGTCTTTGCTTTGGCCGAATCGATATCCGCTATCACAACCTCGGAAACGTTCCGGTTTTCCGCCAAGTCACGAACCGCACACTGGCCTGTTAGACCCGCGCCGCCAAGTACAACTATCTTCATGCCACAGTTCCTCTCTGATTCCAACTAGTGGAACTACTCTGCACTTTTATGGTTTTCCGTTTGCATAGCGGCAGGCTACTTCGCAAATTTTCTTGTCCTGATGATCGAAACTCGAACCCTGTCCAACTGCCTCTCGTACCTCCTCAAGCGAGTTCCAATGCACCTGAGATCGGGCGCACCGAGCAGAATTGTGCATGCGACCTGTGAGTGGCCCGGTGGATCGCGCCCGGCAAGAATGGAGCATGGCAAAACGGTTTGCGGTGAAATATGGATGTTCAGCGGTTTAGCTCTTCTACTTCCCTGTACCAGTTCTTCTTGGTGCCGACCTTGGATCTCATCTTCCACCCCAATGTCTTGGGTTCATCTTCAATGATCTTGAGGAGTGTTTGAATCTTGCCTGAGATGTCTGCTCGATCTTCCTCGGTGAGTTCACCAAAAGAAGGAAGACCGTTCTGGATCTTCTTCAGGTTCTCTGTGACAGTGTAGTAGAATCCCCAGTCGTTTGAAAGCAACGCCGTCACATATCGTGTGTCGATTGTCTCCGGAGCTGCGTGGCCAATGGGATGCTCACGGAGGAGCATGATAATGTCAATGACATCCTTCTCATTGATATTGACTATTTGCATCTTCTCAAGAAGCATGTCAGCAAGCGGGATGGTCAATTCCTCGAGTTCAAGGCGATGGTCGAAAGGAACGTCGTGGTTCATCTGAAGTTTGTCGTAGAAGATGTCCACATGTTGTCCGTTTGAGCTGTTGTCCCAGATCATGCGCATATGCCCGAACATTGTCGTGACCGCCGGATTGTCAACATAGCCGAGCTCCTTCATCATTTTGCTGATCTTGCTGCCTTCCTTCCTGTAAGCTGCGAAGTCTATGTCGGAAAGCATTCTGCCAAGCTTTGTGGTAAGGTAGCGGTATTTTGGACAATGACCTTGAAAGGCCATCGCGCCCAAGAGCCGCAGATGAAGGCCGCGTTTCTTTGCTTCGCTTGCTAGACGCTCAGCCTCGGCCATCATCACTTTTTCGTGATCGACTACGTCCTGTGGCTTTTGCACGTGGAGTAACCTGCGGAGCGAACTAAGACCTCCACACCGCTATTTGTGCTATTCTGAGCGCGAGAACTCGTGCATTCTCCCACGGGGCCTGAGATCCGAGGAACACCAAGGCCTTCTTGCAGAATACCAGACTACCCTGAGGTCAAGAGATAGCTCTTGACCTTCGTCTCGGCCAGTTGCACCACAGCCCCGCGAAGTATGCCCTCGGAGTACTCGCTGCCTGGATTGAGGCATATGGTTCTGCCGATCTTCGCGACGCCGCGTGACTCGTGAATGTGGCCATGAAGTCCTAGGAGCGGCTGGTGTTTCTCGATCGCCGAACGCACGGACGTGCTCCCAGCAGATATCTGTTGAGGCCCCGACGAGGTCATGATAGGTTTCAAGTCCTTGTCCAACGCCGTCGTAGCATCGATTCCGGAATCGAAGGAGGGAACATGCATGTTGAATATGCAGTTCTTCATATCCTTCACCTGCGATGCCATCTCATCGATCATTGCCATCAACCTATCCTCGGTTACATCTCTCGGACATTTCCAAGGTGTCATGTTTGCATATCCAAGTGAGACCATTTCGTGGTGTGAGTCGACGTCGACGACGCGCTTGTCGGGGTTGATCACGTACGTCGAACTATCCAACAACCTGATAGCTTCCTCTCGGTCATCGTTCCCAGGCATGACAAAGCATTGAGCGTCCGTTCCAGCCAATCGTTCCGATGCGAGGTCCAACCAACTCTGGAGTCTCTGAATCATGAGCTCTGTGAACAAGCGATCAAGCCGTGATGGATCGACTGCGAGTGCCTCCGTCTCGCCAGAGTCTGCGACATAGTAATAGTAGCCCACGTCAGCGATGCTCCTTTCTAGTGCGGAGAGTTCCTCTTGACCTTTCGCGGTTTGTGGGAGCCCAAGCATGTTGGCCGAGTACGAGTCGCCGTCTCGGACAATCGGCACTATCGCCTTCCCGGTGATGTCGCCCCCAAGTATCAGGACCTGAACCTTGTAGAACTTTGCAGCGTTCAGGAACTTCTGAAAACAGACTTGCGAACCATGAATATCAGAGCAAAAGAAGAGACGCGTGGTCAAAGCTAACCCCCTCGGCAGACAAGAAAAAGAAGGATGTTAAGGGTTGCTAGGCCGGAGGGATCTCTCTGAACAACATTCCCAGATCGATGCCCTGTCTTCTACGTACCAGATACGACACAGCGTAGATGGCAAATCCCACAACCCAAACGCCGACGAAGAGTACCACGGACAGTGGCGCCCAGAAACCAATCTCAGGGTAGCCCAAGTAGAAGTAGAGAAAGACGCCAAGGAAGACAAGGGCGATGAGGCTCAGGATGCTGACAAGCGGGACGCCACCGACCTTCTGAGCGGACGGCGACTTGTCATAGATGTCTTTACGCCTGTAGGGAAAGACAAGCCCTGCGATCATCACAGTGACCATGGAGAACAACGTTCCGGCTATGCTTCCAAACAGCATGTAGTAGAGAGCTTGATTGTAGACGAGAACTGCTCCCAAAATTGTCGCGACCACTATTACTATGACACTCGCAACCACCGGTGTTCTCGTGCGTGGATGCACGTACGCGATTTGAGAGGGGACAACTCGATCAAATGACCACGCGAACATACACCGCGTCGCTACTAGGGTGCAGCCGATGCACCAGATCACGCCGATCGGTAGAAAAGATATGCCAAATATCAGGGCAATCCAAGCGTTGTTGGAGACTATCGCGCCAAGCAAGTTGTAGTAAGGCGCCGTCAGGAACGGATATTTCGCAGGGTCTGCATAGAGAATGTAATTCACTGCCCCTAGATAGTCTTGGCCCACGCTGTACACAACAAGGAAGCCCACTATCGCAATTGACAGGCCCGAGAATACGGTTGACCCGAGCATTGCTTTCATCTGGGTCCGTACGCTGCCTGCGTTCTTTACCTCCCCTCCTATGAAGGTGGAGAACATTCCGTAGAGAGTCGCCATGCACGCCATTGCAGCGATTCCAAGAGTCGGAATGAGCCAGTCTCCGCCGCCTCCTCCTGGAACGAATCCGGCGTTCTTTGCAGCATCTATTACATTCATGTAAGCGTTCTGTCCCATGACCGCATCATATTTCGCTATGAAATCTGGGTTCGAGGTGCTGCCAAAGAATCCAATAGCCACGATCAACCCGAGGACGCTGACCGCGAAGCCCACCAGTTGAGTTCGCGTGCACCACTTGATGCCTGCGGCAGCGACCAGTCCAGCTGCGATGATTGTGACAACCGTCGCAGCAGCGATTGTGTTCAGATCAAGCGAGAGCGCAGTTCCGACGGCCAACAGCGCTGCGTTTCCGGTTACGGCCGCAAGTCCGTAGCACGCAATCCCGATCATGTACACTAGAAGCAGGGCGTCGGATGCAACCCAGAAAATGTTCAGTAGTGCCCAGTTGAAGCTGCCAGCGAATCCGATGGAAGGATGCAGGATCCTGCTCACGTATGTATAGTCTCCACCTGACCGCGGCATGGCGGCCGTGAGCATCGCATACACGCTGGCGGTGAACATCGCGCCGACAGTGCTAATCAGCACAGCCAGTCCGATGTTCCCGCTCGGAAAGATGCTTGCACCCATACCGTACACGATCGCTCCGATGGGCCCAACCCCCATCATGAAGAAACCCAACGTGAAGGCATCAAATGTTGTAACTGACCGCGCCAAGCCACTGGTCGATCGTACGAATAGCGCCTTTTGGCTCATGGACAGGACCTATGGCCCCGGGGTTATGCAGGACTTTTGGATTTAAGACTTTGCAGCGTCTTCGAGATTTTTGCCCGGCGATCGTGTTTGGACCTCGTCTCGAACGAGCCGGCCAATACTGCACGACGACTCGAAACGGGGCCCAAGGCTCGCGCAATCGGCAGTTAATAAACAGCCATCAACTAGTATTGCCGCGCGGATGAAGACTTGCCCCAAAAGCAGGACGTATTGGAAAGACTTCGTAGCAGCGTCATTAACGGGGATGAGGGGGCCGTAAGGCTAGCGACTCATGAAGCGATCGACAGCAGTATCGATCCCATAGAGATCGTTGAGAAAGGGCTCATCCCGGGAATGGCAGAGGTTGGTGCCAAGTTCGAGAGAATGGAGGCCTACCTGACAGATATGATGATGTCAGCCGACGCAATGAAGGCTGGAATGAGTATCGTACTTGCCAAGATACCCGGAGAGAAGATACGCAGACAGGGAACAGTCGTCCTTGGGACCGTGAAGGGCGACATACACGAGATAGGAAAGAACATCCTGAGCGCCCTACTGACAGCCGCGGGATTTGACGTTCTTGACGTGGGTTGCGATGTGCCGGCTTCGGCTTTCGTTGAGAAAGCCGAGGAAGTTGGCGCTATCATCATTGGGGCTTCAGCCCTCATGACAACAACTCTTCCGGGGCAGAAAGATATAGTGGACTACCTCAACTCGACCGGGAAAAGAGGCAAGTACTCTCTACTTGTTGGCGGGGGACCAACAACTCCACAGTGGGCCAAAGAAATCGGGGCGGAAGGATATGCCGAAACTGCGACAGACGGGGTCAAGCTTGCGCTGAGAGAACTTGAGAAAGAGAGGAGGAAGTGAACCACTTGAGAGATAGCGTGCCTGCTACAGACGCCCGTGTTCGAGGAAGGCATAAGGCTAGACGCCCGTCGCCCGAAATGAGGATCTGAAACATGATCACGTATCTAGACGTCATTAGAGGAATTCACACCGGAAGGATCTGCTCAGAAAGGGACTTTGATCTGAAGACCTTCGCGCCTAAACTGAGGGAACTGCTGAAAGCGCACGATATCAAGTATGATCCGGAGAATCCTGTTCCAGCCGATGATGGGTTGGCTGATGATCTTTGGAAGGCGGCTAAGGATTTCTACTGTGATGTTGGAACTTACTGTCTTGACACAGAGCGCATAGTGCAGTTCGACGAGAACGAGATAGCTCAGACTCTGAAGACAGCTCCACGCGAATTCACGTTTGGAGAGGGAAAACAGAGAAAACTGCTAACTCAGAGACGACCTGAAGATAGGACCCCGCCTTGGTGCTTTCTAGGAGCCGGAGGAGCAGCTGTTTCATCCGAGGAGAACCTCCTAAGATTGGTGCAAGGGTATGCATCGATCCCCGTGATCAATTCATTGACTTCACCCGCCCTAACCACTGTGGACGGCATGAGAATCGTCGGAGGCTCTCCCCTGGAGATATATGGAGCGATCAGGGCGGTAGGACTCGCAAGGCAAGCGCTCAGTCGTGCTGGGAAACCTGGACTACCCATAATGAACTGTATTTCAACGGCCTCCTCCGCTATTGCGACAATCGCTGCTAGTCAACCGCAATTCGGGTTGAGACCATCGGACGGTTGGTTATGTGGAACACTTGCTGAGATGAAGGTAGACTACGGCGTGTTATCCAAGGGTGCGTACCTACTCAGCTGGGGTGCGAACGTCTGCTCGGAGACTGCACCAGTGCTAGGCGGCTACGCCGGCGGGCCCGAAGGCACCGCCTTGGTTAATGCGGCTTACAGTATACTAGGCACGGTCATCCAGAAAGCTTCCTACCAGCTGTCCTTCCCGATACACTCCAACTTTCAATGCAATACGGCCAGGAATACGTTATGGGCCATTAGCCTGAGTGGTCAAGGAATAGCTAGAAACGCAAGTCTGCCGGTCTTCATGCTAGGGTACATGGCTTCTGGTCCGATGACAGAAATGGTCCTTTACGAGACGGCTGCATGGGTAATTGCAGCTGTAGCTTCAGGAACTCACATAGAGGCCGAGGGTGTCTGCAAAGCCACCCATGTGGATCATTTCACTCCAATGGAACCCGGGTTTGCTGCTGAGGTGGCATACGCAGCTACGGGCATAAAGAGAAGCTTCGCGAATGAGCTGGTGAAGACACTATTGTCAAAATATGAAGACAAGATCAAAGATGCTCCCATCGGTAAGAGATTCGGGGAATGCTACGATATGACGACAGGTAAACCATCGGAAGACTACCTTCGACTATACTCCAAGATAAAGAAAGAACTAGAGGACATGGGCCTGGAATTCAAGTACTGAGCGCCGAGCGTTTCCTCCATTTCTTTCGCTGGCATCGTGTGTATTGGTGGGTCGCGGGGGCTCAAAGGTAACGTGATTAGGATTCAACCTCCCTTGGTCATAACTCGCGAACAGCTAGATGCCGCCGCGGATGCGCTGGAGCACAGTCTTAAATCGGCCTTCTGCTGAGCAACAATACACAACGGTCTCGGTCATGAGAAAGATAAAAAGGCCAATTGACCAAACGGACTTGTCAATAGTCAGATTCCTTCAGAACGATTGCCAGGTTCCTCTTGATATTCTGGCGAAGAAGCTGAAAGTTCCCAAATCCACCCTGCACTACAGAATCAAACGGCTCGAAAAAGACGGAGTGATCGATGGATACTATGCCAAGGTCAACGCTCTCGAACTTGGCTACGACTATGTGGCAATTGTACTCGTAAGAGCGAAGTACGGGCCTCACTATCACGAGAGAGTGGGCAGGAAGATCGCCTCGATTCCAGGGGTGTGGGCCGTTTACTACGTACTGGGCGACTTTGACTTCATAGTCCTAATAAGGGCGACGAACAGAGACGACTACATGAGCAAGCTCGAGCAGCTCAGCAGTATGAATGGCATAGAGCGCACAAGCACGCAGATAGCCGCGAAGATAGTCAAGGAAGACCCAAGAGTAGACATCTAAAGCCAGACGGGTTTTTCTCACGACGCGGCAATTTGCATGAGCCTTGGGCTTCCTGAACAATGTCCAGAATTCTCTTGCGCAAATTGGACGGCAATCCTATTAAGTATAGACACCTTAGTGAGATCCGATGTGGTATGGTTCAGGCAACCGACCACCCGAACGTTGTGAAGCTGACAAGGCAGTACACATATGGGACATGGCGAGCGCAGAAGAGCTGGATACCTCGCGAAATTGTGAGCGCTGAGGGATGCTACTTTACAGATGCTTCGGGTCAACGGCTACTTGACTTCTCTTCACAGTTGATGTGCTCGAACCTGGGACACGGAAACAAGGTCGTGATTGATGCAATTTGCGAGCAGGCCAAGAAGCTACCTTATGTGGCTCCGTCCTTTACTACCGAGGTACGCGCAAGATTGACAGAACTTCTCATGGAGGTTATGCCAAAGGGTCTCGAGAAGTTCTTCTACGCCACTTCTGGGACCGAAGCGAATGAGGCTGCTTTCAAGATTGCCAGGCAGTTCACTGGAAGGTACAAGATAATCTCTCGTTACAACTCCTACCATGGGTCGACCGCAGGGTCGATCGCAGCCACAGGTGATCCGCGCCGATATCCTATCGAGCCTGCTGGCAAAATGGACGGTGTCATCTTTGGGCCTGATGCCTACTGTTATCGCTGTCCTTTCCGGTTAGGGTATCCTGACTGTGGCATCACTTGCGCTGACTACGTCGAGTACATGATCGAGCACGAATCGAACGTCGCCGCTGTTATTGTGGAACCAGTCGTTGGAAGTAATGGTGTGATCGTTCCTCCTGACGAGTATCTACCGAAACTCCGCGATATCACAAAACGTCACGGGGTCTTGCTGATCTGTGACGAGGTCATGTCGGGGTGGGGACGAACGGGCGAATGGTTTGCAGTGGATCACTGGGAGGTTAAACCGGACATTCTGACGACTGCTA
>Ga0315289_10013841_pt1 | contig 11284 bp, 14 predicted proteins | sample YL17G11_40_MG_FD_203452 | JGI IMG/M metagenome (GOLD analysis project Ga0315289, IMG submission 203452) | Sediment microbial communities from Yellowstone Lake, YNP, Wyoming, USA - YL17G11_40 | ecosystem: Environmental > Aquatic > Freshwater > Lake > Sediment | place: USA: Wyoming | collected... | reverse complement strand
CTCCCCTGGACCCTGAGGTCACACATTGTCGTTTGATGAAATAAAGGGGTGAAAAGGGCCTACAAAACGGTGCCGCGCGCGGAGATAACCTGGAATCTACGGGGGTTGGCGGCTCGGCCGGGCGCCGAACGCGTTACATTTGGCAGGGGGCCGGGTCGCTACATTTCACACATTCTCGGACGCGGAGGACAGGCGCCGGAGGGACTGATACCCTCGGAGCTTCACCGGAACAGCTTGCCTAGCAATCGCCCTGTTGCTTTACCGACCAGGCGCCGGGCGATTCGCCTCCCGATCGTACCCTTCTGAATGGCGGACAGATCGCCCATGAGCCGGGCCACCAGGTAGAGCCAACGCCTCAATGCCCCCATGATACAAGCCAGTTCCACGGAGCGGCCCGTATCCCTGCACCGCAACGGAGCAGAACTCACAGCGGCAGAAAATGATGCCGTTACGACTTGATGTGATACCCCACCATGAGGTATACTATCAACAGTCGCCCTCTCCGGCCAACCCATCGGGGGGCCGGAGGCGGCAGGGGGATGCTCGTACGAGGTCCATGTTATGGCCCTGCCGCGCGAATGGGATAAGTCGAGACGCCGACCGGCGCGGTCAACGATTCACCCCCTCCCGCCGGCGGTCGCAGGATCCAAAGGTCATCAACGCCCCCCCCAGGGCGCCGGTGACCTTTTGCTTTGAGGAGTAAAGCACATGACGAGCGCGACGAAGGTGAAGAATAGACCGCAGGCCCTGGCAGAGGAGGTCGCCCATCTTGAGACGGCCGCAGCCGAGGTCGCGGCCGAGCGCGAGAACGCCGCCGCCCAGGCGGCCAAGGCCGATCGCCGCCTCGACCAGCTCCTTGGCGATCAGCGCACCGGCGGGCCCGTCAAGGAAGGGGACCTGCACAAGGCCCGTGCCACAGCGGAGCGGGCAGCGGGCACCGTCAGAGATGGGGAAGCCGCTTTCCGCGCCATCGAGCAGAGACTCGCGGACGCGCGATCCTGCCTCGCCGACCAGCGGGCCGCGGACCTTCGCTCCAAGGCGGAGGCCATCGCCAATCACGTCCAGAACGAGCTTGGCACCTTCGCCGCGAAAGAACTGGAGGCCCGCGACTCGGCGGCGACTATCGGCAAGCTGGGTGAGGCGCTCATCGAGGCCGCGGCCGCCTGCGCGGAGCGGCTCGACCTTGGCGACTTCGGCAGCATTCTCCGCGAGGCCTTTGGCGACCCGGAGCATTCCCCCTCGCGACCTGCCCTCGCAGACCTGCGCGAGGTTCTCCTTTCGCTCGATGGGCAGATCAGGGCATTGACCGCGCAGCGACGCGCGGCGTAACAATCATCCGCAGGCGGCGGAAAGAGAGTAGATCATGTTTCTGAGTGCAGCAGTACTGAGGCTTGGGCGCCAGCTCGGCGTCAGTGAAGAGTGCCTCCGGCGGGCCGCCGCCTATCGGCCGGATGTCGCCTATCTTGACGCCACGATCGCCTTTCGTGGCCTCTATTTGCAGACCTGGGAAGCGACTCCCTCCCTCATCGCCCTGGCCGCGACCTCGGTCACCGACAACGCGAGGACGGTCACGCACCAGGGCCTCGGCGGCGCGCCTCGCATGCGGGAGTGGCTGGCCGAGCGCCAGCCCGCCGCCCTCCTAGCGACAAGGCCCTTCCCGGTCACCGTGCGCGATTGGGAGGCGAGCCTGGAGATACCGATTTCCGACTTGATTGCGGACACCATCGGGCAGTACGCAGAGAAGATCCGCCAGATGGCCGCATATGCCAAGCGGCACCCGGACACCCTCCTGCTCGATACCATTGTGGCCGCCGACGCCACCTTGTGCTATGACGGCCAGTTCCTCTGCGATGATGACCACTCCGAGGGCGAATCCGGCACCCAGGACAACAACCTGGCCTGCGCCGGCGACGAGACCACCGCCCACATCCTCACCGACCTGGCGGCAGCCCAGGCGGCGATGCTGAGCTGGAAGGACGATCGGGGCCAGTACCTCGACATCGGCGGCGACGCCGGCGCCGTCTTTGATGTGTTCTGCCGGCCGGCGGCACGGGATCTGTTCAACCAGATCAACATCGCCACGTCGTTCACTTCTCTCACCTCAAGTTGGGCGGGGCGTCTTCGCGTGCATGCATCCCCACGATTCACCACCGCCAACAAGTGGTGGTTCGCGTATCTGGGCGGTGTCGGCCGGCCGTTCATCGTGCAGTACCAGACCGACGGGGAGCCCAGCGACCTGCAGGCCATCGATTCGCCGAAAAGCGAGCACGTCATCAAGAACGGCAGCGCCTTCTACGGCACCAAGGGTCACTACACCGTGGTTCCCGGCGATTGGCGCTACATCGTTGAGGTCGGCTGAGCATGAGCGACCGCGGCAGTTTCACTGTGCGGGGCCGGGATCTCAAGTGGCGCCGGCTCGAGCCCGGCGACCTCGCCGAGTACGCGGCGGCGATCGGCCCGCTCGAGGATGATGTCGCGCTCCGGACGGTGCGCGGCCGCGCCTTCCTGCTATGGTTAGGCTTTCGCCGCGATCAGCCCGAGCTGACCTTCGCCGAAGTCTTCGGCTGGCCAGTGGATCTCATCGCATCGCCGGCAGTCTCTCGCCTGCTGCGGAAGGCAGCTCCAGACCTCGCCGTTGAGCTGCCGAAGCCGCCGCCCCCGGTGAAGGGCAGCGGCCGACCGATGTATCCCTGGGATTACGGCTACCACATCATCCCATAGGGTGAAACATGGCTGAGAAGCTCGAAGTCACAGTCAGCGCCCGCGACCAGGCCAGCCCCGCCATCAAGGCGGTCGGCGCCACCGTGAAGGCCGAGGTCCAGCAGATCGCCGGCGCCACCGGCAAGGCCACCGCCGCCGCCAGTCAGATGGCCACCGGCACCGTCGGCGGCTTCGCGAAGATGAAGCAGGGACTGATCGGCGTGCGGGCCGAGGCGGTGGCCACGAACCTGGCATTTGCCGGAATCGCGGTCGCCGGACTGGCCGCCGCCAAGTCTTTCGTCAACGCCGCCGCCGAGTCGGAGAAGGCGGCGACGAAGCTGGCGGTGGCGATCCGCTCCGCCGGGCAGGGTGTCCGCCAGTCGCAGCTCGAGGATCTCGCCAAGAACCTCCAGCGGATCACGCCCTACAGCGATGAAGCGATCGAGGGCATGATGGCATTCCTCGCCTCTGCGAAGCTCAACGAGGACCAGATCAAGCGCCTCAGCCCCGCTCTCCTCGACCTCTCCGAGTTTATGGGCAAGGACTTGGAAGGCGCCTCAAAGGTTCTCGCATATGCCCTCGAAACCGGAAGCACCAAGGGCTTCGCCCGGCTGAAGATCAGTGTAGACGAGGCGAAGTATGCGCTCGACCCGGTAGGCGCGATCATTGATGCGATCGCCGCGAAGTGTGGAGGCCTGGCCGTGGCCGCCGGTAAGGACGCCGCCGGCCAACTGGCGATCTTCAACAACCAAGTGGACGAGCTGAAGGAATCCCTCGGCCGGGGACTTCTCCCCGCGCTGAGGGCTGTCATTGATGTCGCCACACCCGTAGCCGCAGGGCTGGCCAAGATCGCGGATTCCTCGATCGGCAGATGGGCGATCGAGGCGGCGGTGCCGATCTTCGGCGTCGCCCTCGCCGTCAAGGGCCTATCCGCAGCGGCAGGGTTGCTCACCGGGGCGGCTGCTACCGTGATCGGGGCATACAGGGCCATCGCCGGCGCCGCGACTGCCACCGCCGCAACTGTCGCCACTGCCAATGCCACCATCGCCGCCGGAGCGACTGCCGCCGCCGCCGCAGAAGGCGCCGCGGTCGCTGCCGTTCCCGCCATCGCAGCCGCAGGCGGTGGTGCTGCCGCCGCCGCTGCGGCTCCCGCCGTCGCCGCCGCAGGAGGCGCGGCCGCCGGCGCCGCCGGCCGCACCGGGATCGGCGCCGCCCTCGGCGGAGCTGCTCGCCTCGGCCGGGGCGCCCTCGGCATCGCCGGCCGCGTCGCCCTTCCTGCCTGGATCGCCTACGAAGGAGCCAAGCTCAACATCGCCGAGTACCAGAGCCAGCTCGATGAGATCGAGAAGATGCTCTCCTCCACCGAGTACACGCCGGAGCAGAAGGCGTTCATGAAACGCTGGGCAGAGCAACGCAAGCAGCAGATCTCACAGCAGAAGATCGCCGAGGAAGGGCAGCAGAAGCTCGCAGCATTCGGCAAGGAGCACGGCGTCACCGCCGAGCCTGACTTCGCCACCTCCGCCGCCCTCTCCGAGGCCGCCGCCGCCGAGCTCGCCCAGGAACCCGACTTCGGGAAGCGCCTCGCCCGCTACCGCAAGCAGGGCCTGGGCGGGATCGCCGCCGATGTTCGGAACCGGCGCCCGGATCTGGTGGAGGTATCGGCGACGGGTGGCGACCGTGCTCGCGAGATCAACATCAACGTGAAGATCCCCGACGACGAAACCGACCAGACCGACCAGGCCGTTGCTAACTACCTGGACGACATGCAGTATGCGGAGGTGGAATGAGATGAAAAAGGGAAGCGAGACGATCGCAGTTTTTATCACACCGGGGCCCCGCCTCGGAACGGCGACGCCCATGCTGCGCACGGTCATCGCTGACGCTGAGCCGCAGGAGCGAGACCACGACATGATGACCGTGGACGAGGTAGCAGACTTCCTGCGCTGCAGTCCGCAGGGAGTTCTCAAAGCGATTGAGGACCGTCGCCTGCCAGCCTATCGCCGCGGCACTGATAGGGGTCCATTCCTGATCAGGCGCGCGGACCTGCACACGTTCCTGAAACGCGCTCACGGGACTCGCTAGCCCCTGATTCCAGGACCGGATAGCGCCATGCCAGCGATCGCCACGGCAAAGCCGCAGAAGAGGGCCCTGGAGCTGCTGGACGCGGAGCCGAAAGGCCTCCTGCCCATCGAGGTCCGCAGCCTCAGCCGCTATGGGCTCCTCGAGCTCATGCGGATCGGCGCCGGCCTCTCCTACAAAGAGCTCGGCCACCGCGTCGGGATGGCGCCGGCGAAGGCGCGCCGCCTCATCCGGGGCGGGTATAAGATACCAGTGCGCCGCCACCTCGATCGCATCCGCGAGGCGCTGTGGGAGGCCCTTCCGACGGCCGACGGAGCGGGTCCTCTCCGCGTCCTCGAGGGCTCCAAGGGGAAGTCAGCCGGTCGCATCCACGGCCGGCCGATCTTCTTGACCCTGGAGGAGGCGGCCACCCTGCTCAAAGTCACACGCGCCAGAATGCGCCGACTGGCCAGCGAGGACCCCGGATTGGGGGCGATCAAGATCGGTGTGGGGATCCGCATTCCTCTGGCAGCGATAGAAGATTACATCCTCGCACCCATCGGCGCGGACTCCAAGAGCCAGGGACTCAGCCTGCCGGAGACAGTCGCCCTCTTCCGTGTCACCGAGACCGTGATCGGCTATCTCCTGCGCACGGGACGCATCAAGGCAAAACCTCACAATCCCCACTTCCCCTGGCGCATCTCCTTCGCCGAGATCAATCGCCTCATGCGCTTCGGCACGGCTCCCCTGCCGCGCCTGCGCGACTGGCGCCCGCGCCAGAGGGCGAAGAAATGAAGCCGACCAGCAATCATAGTGTGCGGACAGAAGCCTGGGTGCTCGGCGGCGCCATGGCTTCCGCCTGGCCCGGCGAAACAGGGCCGCTCCTTGCCCCTGTCGCCATCTCATGGTGGCGGCCCGGGGTCGCGGTGTCAGACACCGCCGCGACCCCCGTTCTCATGCGGCTTTATGCCACGGCAGACGATTGGGCGGCGGCGCCCCGCCTCGCGCTGCTCGCCCCGCCCGCCCGAGCGTCATCGGGCGCTTCCTCCCGGGGCCGCGGAATCAGACGCGGCCCTGCCATCATTCCGGGCGGCGGTGTAACTCCTTGCGCCAGCCGCCCCGCCCGCGCGGGCGAAACCGCGCTCGGTCTTCGTCGGGCAGCGGCGGCCATCGCAGCCCTTATCGTAGCCGCCGCCCGCTGCCTGCACTATTTCTCCGTGATCATCCTCACGGGCGAATACGAAGGAGTGCGCGGCGTTGCCCCATTGCCCGCGGGAAGGGCGCCTGCGCTCGCTTCCGCCCTTCCCCGGGCACCATCTCAAATGAAGCGCCACGTTGCCCCAGGAGCGGACTTGTGATCGGAACGCACCAACACCCGCCGTCAGCGCCAAGCGCCTCTCCTACCCCCCATGACACCCCGTCACAGGGGCATTTCCTGGGGGAGATCAGCCGGCGCGAAACGACGCGCCACGTTGGCGCAGGACGAATCGCCCCCTGTCAGGGTAGCCAAACAGGCCCGGCGCCCCGCAGAACCCCGCTTTTCACTGTGAAAAGTGGGGGTCGTGGCGGGAGGCTGAGCCTGCCAAACGGGGTTGCCGGCCGCGCCGCCGCCGATCGCCGGCAGATCCCGGCGCCCGCAGCAGCCGAAAGGCAGGCCGATGGGCCATAGTGCGCCAAGTCAGATCGTGGGCGCCTTCCCCGCCGGGATCGCCCTCCGCCTCCCGGAGTGGCGGCGGCTCCTGGTGCAAGTGAACCAGGCCCGCTCCCTGGGATCGCCGGAAGCCGACAGGCTCCAGCGGGAGCTGTGGGCGGCCGTCGCCGCCGCCCTCGCCGGCATAGACGGTGACGAGCTCGCCCGGGCGCTGCCGGCGATCGCCACCGCGCTCCGGGTCAGCATACCGACGCTGAACGGCGCCGTGGAGGTCTGCCGCGCCTTCCCGGAGGGGCTGCCGGCCCGCCCCTGGCGCGTCCTCCGCGCCCTCGCCGGGCTCTCAGAGGAAGGCCGCCGGCGCTACGATCAGCTCCTGCCCCTGGACGCGCCCGAATCGGCGATTCCCCGACCGGCGCCGGCGATCACGAAGAAAGTGGGCCAGGGGGCTTGACGAGGTTTACGATGTTCGCTATAATGCAGAGGAAACCGGAGAGTAGGTAACGCATGCCGCCAGATGGCGAGTTCATCCGCATAGGCGAAGCAGCGAAGCTCCTTGGGATCCACCCGAGCACCCTCCACACCTGGGCGCTCCAGGGGCGGGTGCGACACTACCGGATCGGGCCGGCCAAGCGGGCGATCCGCTTTCTCCGGTCTGACATCCTCGCCCTGATAGACGAGCGCCGGGCGAAGGGCGAGCCCGAACCACCGGAGGGTGAGTGACGTGCGAAGCTATTCACGGGTCGTGAATAACGCCAGATCGCGTCAATCCCCGCTACATTTCGGTTCACGGGTCGTGAATAACGTCAGATCGCGTCAATCCCCGCTACATTTCGGTTCACGGGTCGTGAATGCGGAAATATCGCGCAAATCGGGTTACAAATGACCGCCACCAGAGCCGGGCATGCCGAACTGTCGGCCGAGATCCAGGCGCTCCTGCCGGAGATCGGCAACGTGCTGTCCGAGATAGACCTCGCGGGCAGGGAACTCTCAGCGCAGGCGAGCCAGCGGCAATGGGATATCGGCCGGCGCATCCTCGGCGCGACCGCGACTATCGGAGAGGGGGAGCGGACTCGGATCCTCCGGCAGATCGCCGACTCGCTCGAGCCACACAGATCGCTCGCCCACCTCCTCAATCTGGTGAATGTGGCGGAGGCATGGCCCGAGCATCTTCCGGGCCGGTCCTGGACCTCACTCTCCAAGCTCGCCCGGCTTCCGGCCGACCAGCGCGAGCAGCTCGAGCTGGAGCTCCCGCTGGACGCGCCGGCGAGCCGGATCCCCAATGCCCGCGGCAGTCACCAGGGCATGGCTGATCGCGGGGCCGTGGCGCTTGAGGAGCGGGAGCATGCCGAGGCGCTCAGGCGGGTGCTTGCCCTGCGCGGCAACTCGCTGATTCCACTCCTGGCGGAGGCGCTTGATTCGTTGAACCTCGACCACGCGGCCGACCTTCCCCCCCGGTCGGCGAGTAGGTGGGGCGATAGGATCTTTCAGGCGGCGCACCGGCTCCGTGAACTGATCGCGGAGGCGGCACCATCTCCGGCTGAGGCCAATGATGAGGATCCCTCCAGCGGATGAGAAGCGGCGCGCTGACCTGATCGCCCTCCTCCGGCAGATCCGGGCCGAGGGGGCCGACCCCATTGAGATCGTCCCGATCGCCGACGCGCTGAAAGCCGCTTGCCCGCGCGGCTTCGGCGCAGCATTGGCAGAGGCCTGGCCAGACGATCGGTATCGCCGACAGACCCTGCAACGGTACAGAGACAGGGCGGCAAAGCGGCGGATCTCTTCCCCCAGTTCCGAGGCATTCGTCGCCGCCAAGCCGGCGGAGGTCAAGCTCTATGAGCGCCTCGTGCAGATCAGCCACCTCGCGCGCTACCTGCGGGAGAGTGAGATCCTCGCCCTCGCTGCGGAGCGAAGAGTCAGCCCCAGGACCGTGGCCGAATGGATCTCTGCGATCGAGAGTAAGGGCATGGAGGCCGTCGTTCGGAAGCCGCGCAAAGACCGGGGCAAGTCGCGCTCCCTCAGCTCCTGCCCGGAGGCAGAGGCGGCATTCCGGGGCATGCTCTGCAAGCCCGCTTTGCGCGACCTGCCTATCGCAGTCATGGCCGATCAGATCCGGGACGCCTACCCTGAGATCCAATCTCTGAGTGACGCTCCCTTCTACCGGATCGCCGGCAGGCTGCCGAAGATGCTGAGGAGGCCCGATCGGGAGAACCGCGCCCGCTTCGGGCCGAGCGGCCAATGGGAACCGCCCTACCCAAACCACACCTGGGCCTTAGATTACGCCCGTGGCGATATCTGGGTCTGGGACCAGGACCCGGATGAGCCCCCGTACCGGCCCTGGCTCATTGACATGATAGACGAGCGCTCGCGGAGCTGCATGTTCGCCCTCTACACCAAGGAGACGCCCTCCCGAGCCGACCTGGGCGCGGTCCTTCTGCATGCCATCCTGCCCAAGCGCGATGAAGACGGGAGACCTCACGAGCGCTGGATCCAGCACGGGATGCCCGAGCACCTGCACGCGGACAATGGGAAGGTCCAGGCCAGCCAATGGCTGGAGGAGGTCTGCCGCACCACCGGAACCGAGTTGGGTCTGATGGGCGATGTGCGGCACTCCGCGGTGCGGGCACCATGGCAGAACGGTCACGCAGAATCCTTCTTCCGCGTGGTGCACACGCACTTTGAGCACGCGTGGTTCCCAGAGGCCTATGCTGGACGCAACCCGGAGCACCGGCCCGAGGGATGCAAGGGCAACAGCGGCGGCCCGCGCGACTGGAAGTCGTATCCGACTCTGGAGGCGCTCAATTATGGCCTCCGGGTCTGGGTCGTGAAGAAGTACCATGAGAAGCGCAACCGGATGATGGGCATGACTCCGCTCGAGCACTGGCAGCGGTACTCCGTGGGGCATGTAAAGCTCCCCGAGAACGAAGAGCAGTACCTTCGTCAGGTGCTGATGCAGCGGGCGGATGGCGACGGCACTCGACTCGCCCGCCGCGGCCAGGTGCAGGTCAACGGCTTCTTCTACGAGCACCCGCTCCTCCAGGATTATGACGGCCTCGCGGTGGAGGTGCGCTGGGATCCCGCCGACCTGGATCGTGTGCTTGTGTTCTCTGATCGGCGCCTGGTCTGCGAGGCCAACCGGCTGAGGATCGGCAATCCCAGCGAGCCGAAAGACATCGCGGCGCTGCAGCAGCGGCGCCGGGAGAAGCGGAAAGCGACCCGGGCGCTCCGGCTGAACGCGGAAGAGGTGGCCGGCATGACTCTGCCGGAGCGGCAGGAGCGCGAGGCGAAGCAACGAGCTGCGATCGAGCGGGAAGAGGCGCAGCGGAAGAAGGGGACGATCCCCTTCCGCCGGCCCGCCGATCGGGTAGAACCCCAGGCCGAGCCGGCCGAGATGAACCTGCTGGATCTCTTTCCTGAGCATCCAGAGGAGCCGGCCGGCGAGAAGCTGATTATCTTCGGCCAGGAGGTGTAGGCGGCGATGCGAGAATGGCGGCTTGACGATTCACCAATCTTTGAGGTGGGCCCACTCACCGAGTACCTGGCGGCGCTGAACTATGGCGCCCGGCGCGAGGCCCGACACGGGCGCATCATCCTCGTGGTGGGCGACTCGGGAACCGGGAAAACGATCGGGGCGCGGGTGTTCTGCCAGGAGCAGACCCGAACCTCCCCGGTCTATCTCCCCTTGCCGGGGCGGGACATGCTGAGCCCCCGCACCTTCCTCGGGTTGCTCGGCGCGCCGGTCGGAATGACCTTCGGCCTGCATGAGCCGCGTTTTGACGTGGGCCGCCGGCTGGCGGAAGACAGTCTGGAGCGTCCTCGCATCTTCCTTCTTGACGATGCTCAGGGCCTGGCGCGCGGCGGGTTGCTCGACCTCGTGAGATGGCTCCACGACACCGGCGCCCATACCTACATACTCATCGGCTCTTTCGCCCTGGAGCGGGTGTTGGGCGCTTACCCCGAACTCGCCAGCCGGGTCGGCGTGCGCCACCGTATGCGACTCCCGACACGTGAGGAGATCGAGCCTTTCTTCGCTGGCTTCCCGGAAGATGCGATCGAGGCGATCTACTCCGAGACGGGCGGCCGCATGCGGCAGCTCGTCGCGCTCCGGGATTGGCTCGGTGAGCTGGCCGAACAGGGGAAGCTCGACATCGCTGACCTCAGCGCGAAGCGAGTGGGGATCGTCGCCCGCCACGCGCTGGCGAAGGTCGCGTGATGCAGACGGCCTCGGCCGGGGCGCAGGCAGTGGCTATCCGGAGCGTGAGTTTCACCGCCGATAGCCTCGCGCGAGTCGGCGTGGAGCTGGTAGACGGGCGCCGCCGGCGCCTGCGTTGCTTCTCCTGCCGGGAACACTTCTCTGTCGCCGAAAGCACGGGCGGCGGCTTCGCCCCGGGCTGGTATCTCTGCCCCAACGGGTGCAACCTGCCGGGGCGGAGATATGAGACGGTGATGCAGACGAAGGCGCCGAGATCCCGGAAAGAGAACGCGGGCTGACATGGGAGCGAAGCGACTTCCCCGAGATCCGGAGCAGCAGCGGACCTGGGCGGGCCGGCTGAGCGCGCAGGTGATTGTCCCGCCGGTCTGCGTGTTCCAGGGCGGGCAGACCTTTCGCGCGGGCTGGGAGCGGATCTTCCGGAGATCATTCGAGCTCGGAGCGGTGGCAGCGCTGAATGCGATCCTCGCCGAACTCAGGCGCTCCGACGATCCCTACGCCGGCCTCCCGCCGCACCTTCGCAAGTCGGCGCAGGCCGGCCGGCGCGGTTTCGAGCGCAGACAGGCGCAGAAGGTCAAGCCGAGCGCCAGGAAGCGCGCGGCATGATGGTTACAAGGCTGGCAGAGGGCCCGCCGATCGGCGCCCTCTTCGCAGATGGCGGCAGGCAG
>Ga0315289_10013839_pt1 | contig 11284 bp, 6 predicted proteins | sample YL17G11_40_MG_FD_203452 | JGI IMG/M metagenome (GOLD analysis project Ga0315289, IMG submission 203452) | Sediment microbial communities from Yellowstone Lake, YNP, Wyoming, USA - YL17G11_40 | ecosystem: Environmental > Aquatic > Freshwater > Lake > Sediment | place: USA: Wyoming | collected... | reverse complement strand
CCCCACCATGGGATCGTAGCCGTCCGGCATGCGCATGATGAAGTCGTGCGCATTGGCCGCGCGTGCGGCCTCAATGATCTCCTCGCGCTCCGCGCCGGGGTTGCCATAGGAGACATTCTCCGAGATGGTCCCGTTGAACAGGAACGGCTCCTGCGGCACGATGCCAATCTGCCGGCGCAAGTCCGCCAGGCGAATCTTGCGCACGTCCACGCCGTCAATGGTGATGGCGCCCTCGTCCGTCTCGTAGAAACGGCAGATGAGGTTGATCATCGTCGTCTTGCCCGCGCCGCTGTGCCCCACGAACCCGATCATCTCGCCCGGCTCCACCTTGAGGTCAATGTCGTGCAGCACGGGCTCGTACTTGTCATAGCCGAAGGTGACGTCGTCGAACTCGACCGCGCCCTCGATGTGGGGCATCGCCACATTGTCCTCGGCCTCATAGACCTCCCGGTCGGCGTCAATCACCTCAAACACGCGCTCGGAGGAAGCCAGGCCGCGGATGGTGGCCTCCCACGCGCGGATGACCCCCTGCAACTGACCGTAGAGGCTGCCCAGATACTGGGCGAAGGCCGTCAGGATGCCTAAGGTCACGCCGTACTTCAAGCCCAGAATCCACACGCCGCCGGTCCACCACACCAGCAACATGCCGAGGAACAGGATGAAGTGCCCTACGGGGTGGATGACCACCCAGGTGCGCCCCGCGGTCACGTGCGCGCCCCGCACGTTGTGTGCGGCCCGGTCGAAACGCTTCACCTCCCGCTCCTCCTGCGCGAACGCCTTCACTATCTTGATTCCGGGGATGGAGTCGGCGAGCACTGCCGTCATCTCATCCCAACGCCGCCCCACACGGTGCCAAAGCGCACGCAGGCGCCGCCGCAAGGTAACCGCGAAGAGCGGAATCAGAGGCGTGGGCAGCAGCACCAGGCACGCCAGCCGCCAGTTCATCTTGAACATCACGACCAGCACGCCAACAACCTGCAGCGCCGAGGTCAGCAGCCAGGGGAAGATCTCCACCGCCAGCCACTCCACCCAGTCCGTGTCGCGCGTCATGCGGGACATGACCTGGCCAGTCTGGTGCTTGTCGTAGAAGCGCAGACGCAGCCGCTGCATCGCCTGGTAGAGGCTCATGCGGATGTCGTAAACGACCTTGTGCCCCACGCCGATCATGATCCACTGCTGCAGCGCGCCCACGCCGAACGAGGCGACGAAGGCGACCACCATGACCAAGCACCACTTGGCCAGCAGCAGCGGCGGCCCCTTGGGCACCAAGACGTCGTCTATAACGTGACGAGTGATCCAGGGGCCCGCCAAATCCGCTGGCACCGAGATGCCCAGCAGCATGCCGGCGAACAGCAGGCCTGGCCAGTAAGGCAGCGAGTGGCGCCACAGCCGGCGTATCAACCGCGACTTGGGTAGGCACCGGGGACACGTGCCTCCCGACCGGGAGGGCAGCACCAGCCCGCAGGTCTTGCAGCGAATGGCGTCCTCCTCGTCCTCGCGCACCGGCCGCAGCCGCCCCTCTTTCACCAGTTCGTTGATGTTGCGCGCCACCTCGTTGAACAGCCGGGAGCGCGCGCTGGTGTAGTGCACGGCCTCTGTCACATCAACGTCGCGGAGCACGTTGAGCAGCCCGCCGCCCACCATCCCCTCCGCCTTGGCCTCTTTCACCTCGTCGAGAGGCAGGTCCACGTCCGGCGCCTGCTTCGGCTCACCCTCGGAGAAAACCAGCAGCCGGTGGTCAGTGACCACCAGCCAGCGCTTGCCAAAGCGCATCCGCCGGTCCAAGTCGGCGGCCACCGAGATCTTGATTTCCTTGCGACCGTCCTCGGGAAGCCGGTCTAAGATCTCCTGCGGTAGGTCCTCTTGTAGATTCATCGCGCGCCCAGGGTCCCCCAGGCGCTCCTTCCCGCATCTGCTGGGGAGAAGATTATAGCACTCCTGCGTACCAGCGTGAATGTCTCCTGGATGGCCGAGGCAAAACCTCCCGCGTGCTCGAGAGCCGAGGTCTGACCAGGGGTTGCCGATCCCCCACAAGGTAAGACGTGTGAGCGCCGCCAGCAGGTGCAGCATTCCGCCATCTGCGGGCCCGGCTGGCTACCCGCCCCAGAACGACCACATCTCCCTCTTGAGCGCCACGCCCAGCAGGCTCCAGCCGCAGCCCACCACCACCTCGCCAATCACCAGCCCATAGAAGAACGGCACGGCCTTGCGATAGGCGCTCAGGCCCCCGTAGCGCATGATCGTCACCTTGCACAGCCAACTGATCAGCATCGGCATCCAGGTCAGGTTGATGGACCAACTGCCGGCAATGGCGTATCCGACAGGGTGGAAGGGCCACCACATGAAGCGCGACCGCAGCCCCAGCAGCACGAAGCACGCGGCCAGCCCCAGCCCGGAGGCTGCTATCCGGGGCCAGTTGACCTTCTCCGGCGCCCGCACCCACGTCGTAAGCCGGTTGAAGGCCTCCTGCCCGTACCCATAGCCGTTGATGAACTTCATGCCCGCGCCCAGATGATAGGCTAGGTGGGCGTAGGCCCAGATGCCCAGCGGCAGCCCCACGACTCCCGCCAAGGCCAGGGGCCAGAACATGGCGCGTGAGCGCCCGGAAATCCGGTGGGCCATGTACAGACTCTCCATTTGGTGCGGCATGGGATGGCTGCGGTAAGCGCGGTTGAACCAGAAGAACAGCGTGAAGACCCCCAGATTCCCGCGCGCTACGTTGGCGCTCCCCAGCAGCGACGGGAGCGCATAGTCCGGGGCCGAGAAGTGGAAGTCATGCACCGGCGAGCCGAACTCGGCCCGCACCCGCGTCACCGCCACCGCCAGCAGAAAGTAGATGGCGAAGAACGAGACTGCTCCCGCCATCGTCATCCCGGCGTGACGCCCGAACCAGATCAGGAACGCGACAGAAGCCACGAACCCCCAGGCGGCGACGGGATACGAGACAGCCTCTCTCGCCTGGCCGCGCTTCTCGCCCTTGCCCGCCATCACCCGCGCCAAGTTCGCCAGATGCCTGCGGGCCAGCCAGAAAGTCCCTAGGGCTATGCCCAGGTAGGCGCCGGACAGTTGCTCGTACAGGTAAGGGAATTGAGGAATGTCCGTCCAACCCCACAGCGCGGACAGGACCGGCTGCCCCTTCCACCAGAAGTAGAAGAGCCAGCAGGAGAACAGAATGTCCGCGGGCAGCAGAAAGCACAGCCCGATGACCGCCGGGTAGAAGGTCACCGGCAGCCAGCCCGCCGCGCTCCAGGGGAACTCCGGAAAGTAGGCGAGCATCTCGGTGACGCCCGTGCGGATGGCCGGCACCTGCGGATAGATGAAGTTCAGTCCGGCCAGCGCGTCCAGCGCCGCCGCGGCCCCGAAGCCGAGCCAGAAGAGACGCGCCTGGAACACACCGGTCCCGCCCGCCACCAGCGCCAGCGGAATCTGCGAAACCGGGAAACTCAGCCTTTCCTCCTCCTGCCACCGTCGGCGTAGGAGTACGTTGAGAAAGAGCATCGCGCTCAGCAGCGCGGCCGCAAACGCGCTCCACCAGGCGACCGGCTTGAGCCAGCCACGCAGGAACTCGGCGCGGTACAGCGTCGTGCCGCCCTCGTAGAAGCCTCGTAGCGCCGTCTGGTCCGTCACCTGTAGCCAGGGCGTTGGGTAGCCCTTGAACAGCGTCGCCCACCGGTTCTGCGGGTTAGCGAACCAGTCGCGCACCGTGAGCAGCATCACCAGCCCCTGCCCCATGTCCATGCCCGCCAGAGCGGAGGTGACCGCGAGCGTCAAGTAGAACCCCAGCATCTCCCCGGCGCTCAGCGCCCACCGCGGCCGCACCCGCCGCACCAGCCAGTTCAGGCCCTGCAGGACGAGAACCAGGAACACGACGTTGAACAGGAGAGAGATGCTGGTGACGTAAGGGCCCCGCTTCACCCTCTCGGAGTACACGATCCAGAGCGCGTTCGCCGGCGCGACCGCCAACCCCAATGCCACCCCACGCCAAACGCGCATGCCTGCGGAATCGCTCTCCCGGTTATCCGCGCTCAATGCCTGCCTGCCTTGCGGCCTTCAGCCTCCAGTGGAGAGGCTCCCGCCCCCTTCTCCTCGACCCCGCCCGCTCGTCTCAAGCCTCGGCTGAACCACCGCACTGTGTACTCTACCTTGGTAGGCCGCGCAAGGCGGCTGCGGCATTCGCACCCCACATCACGCCGGAAGCCGCTTGCTCTCTGCGACCGGCGGCCCCATCATTGGCCTCGCATCACCCCAAGTCCAGAAAGAGGGTGCGCGCGCATGATGGACGCTACCGAGCAGAGCCGCCAAGAACACGAGGCGCAGTTCGCCCAACTCGAGCGCTACCTGCGCGCTCACATTGACGCCTCGGAGCAGCGGCGCCAACAGGCCTGGAAGCGCGACTTCTCCAGCCTGGAGGCCTATCAGCGCTCGGTGGCCCCGAACCGCGAGCGCTTCATCGCCATGCTGGGCGGCTTTCCCGAGCCGGCACAACCGACCTTCCGCGAGGAACCCATCGGCGCACTCGGCAGCCACCAGGCCTCGAGAGTGTGGGTCTCACTAGTTGACGGGGTCGAAGCCTACGGCGTCGTGCTCCGGCCCGCAGGCGCAGGCCCGTTCCCCGCCGTCATCGCGCAGCACGGGCTCAGCGGTTCGCCGGAGTGGGTCTGCGGCCTCATCGAGCCCCCTGACTGCCATCGCCACTTCGCCAAAACACTCGCGGACCACGGCTTCCTGGTCTTCGCCCCGCTGGTCATCAACAACACCCCCAACCGCGTCTGGCTCGACCGCCTCGCCACCATCGTCGGCCGGCGCTTGGTCGGCCTCGAGATCCTCAAGATCAAGCGCGTCGTGGACTACCTCCAAAACCGGCCGGATGTGGCCCCGGGCCGCATCGGCATCTATGGCCTCTCCCAAGGCGGCCTGACCACTCTCTGCGCCGGCGCCGCCGAGCCGCGACTCGCGGCTTGCGTCTGCTCCGCCTACTTCAACCACCGCACCAACAAGTTGGTGAACGCCTCCGAGCACTACACCCCCTACATTGCCACCGACGAGAACGACAAGTTTCTCTTCAACCAACTGAACGAGTTCTCCGATAGCGACATTGCCGCACTCATCTGCCCGCGCCCCTTCTTCGTCGAGGCCGGCAATCGCGATCCGGCCATCTGGTTCCGCGACGCTCAGGCCGAGTTCGCCAAAGTGTGCGCCCTCTACGAGCGCCTCGGCATCCCAGAGCGCGCCGAGATGGAGGTCTTCGAGGGCGACCATCGCATAAACGCCGAGGGCTCCATCGGCTTTCTCAAGCGTTGGCTTGCCTAGGCTGGGCGCTTGCCTCCCGGACCAGAATGTGCGATAGCCGAGAAGGCACACAGCCCCTTACTCTGATGAATCATTGCGGGGGATGAGACCATGAGACCTGCCCTGCACACTGTCAGTTACGCCGGCGTCTGGCCCGGCCAGGCGCGCCTACCGCTCGAAGCGGTGCTCGACAAGGCCGCCTCACTCGGCTTCCAGGGCATAATGCTCATGGCCAAGCGGCCCCATGCCTCCATTCTCGACCTCGACCGCCGCGCCCGCACCCGGCTGCGCAAGGCGCTGGAGGGCCGCGGGCTCGCGCTCGCCTGCATGGCAGCCTACACCAACTTCACCGCCGGCACCGACCACCCCGGCGTTCCCTTCCAAGAGATGCAGGTTCGCTACGTCGAGGAGTTGGCCGCCATCACCGCGGAACTCGGCGGCTCCGTCATCCGCGTCTTCACCGGTTGGGAGGCCCCGGGCGTCCACCCCGAGGTGCTGTGGGACTGGTGCGTCAGCAGCCTAAGGGAATGCGCCCGCCGGACTGCGCCCCACGGCGTGACCATCGCGGTGCAGAACCACCACGACATCGCCAGCCACCACTTGCGCATGCGCGACCTACTCGAGGAGATCGACGAGCCCAACTGCAAGGCGGCCTTCGACGCCTGGGCTCCGGCGCTGCAGGGCGTGGACCTGCGCGAGGCCGTGCTGCACATGCGAGACTGGATCGTCCACACCACCGTCGCCGATTACGTGAAGCGGCCCCGCTATCACCTCGATGATCCGTTGGTCAACTTCCTGCCTCGCGACGACATGGTCGCCGCCGTGCCGCCGGGCGAGGGCTTCATTGACTACCAGGCGTTCTTCGCCGCGCTGAACGAGATCGGCTACCAGGGATGGGTCGCATTCGAGATGTGCTCTCGCCTGAAGGGCGGCGGCTCGGAGGAGAACCTCGACCGCGTCGCCAGAACCTTCCTCGATTTCCTGCCCAAGACCTAGGGGTGTCGCCTGCGGCGGGGCGACGCCCGTGGGGGCCCGCCTAAGGCGGGTGGTTGCCCTCTCGAGGTAGCGAGGGGGCGTGGCCTCTCACTCCACGAACCGCCAACACGCCCGGTGCCGGTACTGCACCCCTTCCCCGGCCCGCACGGCCGCCACGATGACGGCGACCAGGTTGACGAGCGGCAGCAAGAGTAGCAACGGGATCCCGATGACCCCCGCCGCCAGTATCGCTCCGATGATGATGAACAGCGTCATGCTGATCTGGAAGTTGAGCGACTCCTTGGCTTGATCCGCCACAAAGGACGATTGCGGCCCCTTCGTCTTCCACACCAGCAGCGGCGCCAGTATGCTTCCGAACGGAATCAGGTAGCCTGCCAACCCCGCCAAATGCGCAATCGCTCCCCACGTTCGGTGAGCGCGCGGTACTTCCTCCGCCATGCTCAGCCCCCCCTAGAAGTCAGCGGTTACGACACGAACCTTATGCACGCCGGATAGCGATAGTACTTGCCCTCGTTCGCACGGATCGCGGCCACAATCACCGCGACCAGATTCAGCACGGGTAGCACTACCAAGAACGGCAGCCCAATCAGCAAGAAAGCCAGCACGGTGGCGGCAGCGATATAGATGGTCATGCTGATCTGGAAGTTCAGCGACTCTTTGGCCTGATCCGCCACGAACCGCCACTCGTCACGCTTCACCAGCCAGATCACGAGCGGACCTATGATGTTGCCGAAGGCGATTATCGGGCCGGCCAACCCCAGAAGATGGGCCGCCATCGCCCAGTTCCTTTCCTGTTGCGGAATCCCTGCTGCCACGCCGGAACCTCCCCCGTCAAAAGCGGACTGGCGGAGAGACAGGGATTCGAACCCTGGAAGGAGCCTTTTGGACCCCTTGGTCGCTTAGCAGGCGACCGCCTTCGACCACTCGGCCATCTCTCCGTTAGGCACCGGTAAGAGTACCACATCAAATGTGCCCGCTCAACCCCCAAGTGACCCATAAGGCTTGGCCGCGCCGGCGGCGCGGCTCGCGGCACAACGGGCGACTCACCGAGTCGCCCCTACGGAGGGCCCCGACAGGGTCGGGGTCCCTACGGCAGGCCTCACCTGCTACCGGCCCACCGCTGGGCACTAACCACCGGCCACTGTCACTGGTCACTGACCACCACCCCGCCCCAGGTCTGCACTCACTTTGACCCTCTCCTGTCCCTCATCTACAATCGGCACGTAATGGGCGAGGATGCCGCTTTCTGCGGTAAGAGGTGAACTGCGGGGATGAGACGACTCTGGTTCGCACTGGCCGCCATCGCGGGTCTCCTTCCGCCGCTCGGCGCGGTCGCCTGCGCCCAAGGGGAACTGCTGCTCGCCCAGAACGTCGAGGGCCGCGCGGCCATTATCAACGGCGACCTTCCACTCGCCGACGATGAGTGCCTCACCGACGCCAAGGTCCGCGCCCTAGAGCAAGTCCTCGGCGTGTACATCGAACAGCAGATCGTCGTTCAGCAGGCCATTGTGCTCGAAGCCTACTTGCGGAGCCGCGCCGCCGGCTACGTCGAGCGCTTCGAGATTGTCAAAGGCCCTTGGACCGACGCGCTGGGCCTGCGCCGCGCGATCATCAACGCCTGGGTGCGCCCCAGCGCGCCCGAGGAGATCGCCAAGGGCGCAGCCTCGGAAGAAACGGTCCTGCTTCTGACCTCGGGCGCCGACGAACAGCAGCCGGCGCGCCCCGTGGCGGCTGCCGTTTCCTCCGCGTTGCTCGACGCCGACTATCGCGTGCTCGACTCGAAGTACCTGCAAGCGCCGGGCTCGATGGCACCTCTCCAGCAGGCGTTGAGCGGAGAGCCAGGGGCCGCCTCCAGCCTCGGCCTGCGCGCGATGGCGGGCTTCGTGCTTCAAGTCCACTGTGACGTTGCCCCGGAGAGCATATACGAGGGCGCCACGGCCGCTCAGATTCTTACCTGCGTCGCTCACGGCGCCGCCCGCCTGTGGCGCGCCGGCAGCCCCGAGTTGCTGGAGGGGCAGCAGTTCGAGCCGGTCCAGGCGCGCCATACCGACGCCCAAACCGCGGCCAACCTCGCCGCTGCCGCCTTCGGTCAGCAGGCGGGGAAGTGGGCCGTGGAGGTCATTGATACCTTCAGCAAGAGGATGGAGCGGCCCATCACCCTTCAGGTTAACGGTCTCAACACCGAAACCGAAGTCGAGAAGATGCGCAACATCCTCGGCAGCCTGCGCTGGGTCACCGAGGTCGCCACGGAAACGATGCAGCCGCCGCGCGCGACCTTTACCGCGCGCATCGGCGGCAGCACCTCCAGTCTCGCCGCGCGCTTGGCCCGGCTCGGCTTCGTCCGGTTGAATAGTTTCGACGACTACACCGTAAGCGCAACTGCCATCCCGGAGAAGATGGGCCCGCCGCCGGAGATGGGCAAGCCGCAGTTGGCGCCGCAGCCGAGCACGGCGGACCTCCCCCCGCAGCGCGCTCGCACGCGCTTCGTTTGCACGCTCGTTATGCCCGCCGATCGCGTTGACCGCAGCACCTGGCCTGCGCAGGGACTTGCCCTGTGCTCGCGGGCCGCCTTGGAAAAGGTGGCGGCCGCGCTCGAGGCCCCCCTGGACAGCGCGCCCGCTGCGGTCGCCGAAGCGATGCTTAGTCATGCCGAGAGGTACTTGCGCGAACCATCCACCGTGCTCGAGCAGTCCGCTAGCGGCGGCCGTTACTTCCTGCGTTGCTCCGTTGACGTAGATGAGGCAAGGGTTCGCAATCGGCTCTACCGCGTGGTGAAGCGCGCGCGGGCGCCTGTGGCCATGGTGGTGCTCCCCGAGGTCGTCATGTCTCGCCCCGCGCCCGAGCCGGCGGCGCAAACCGAGATCATCCGGCGTCTGCGCGAAGCCGGCTTCACCGTCCTCGACCCGCCCACCTTCGAGGAAGTACAACGCTCCGAGGAGATCCGCCGCGTGCTCGAGGGCAACTTCGATGCCGCCACCGGCGTGCTCATGCGCGGGGGGGCCGAGGTGCTCATCATCGGTGAGGCGTTTGCCGAGGAGTTCCGCAATCCCGTGACTCCCCAGATGCCCTCCGCGCGCGCAAGTGTCCAAGTCCAGGTCATCCGCCTGGGTGACGCCACGGTTGCCTATGCCCTCGGCGAACACGCCAGCGCGGTCGAGGTGAGCCCACTGGCCGCCGGCAAGAAGGCCCTGCAGGATTGCGGCGCCAAGGTTGCGGACAAAGTGATGCCTTGGCTCTTGCAGCCCCCCACCACACCCACTACGTATGAACTCGTGGTCTTCGGCCTGAGCGACTCAGCCCAGGCCGGGCAGATTGTCAACGGCTTGCAGGGCCGCATCGGGGTCGAAGAGGCCCGCCTCGCCGACTACCTGGCGGGGGCAGGCCAGGCCACCATTACCCTCTCAACTTTCCTCTCACTTCAAGGCATGACCCAGGCGCTGGCCCAGGGGCCGGTGCCCTTGCAGGTGCAAACCATAAGGCCGGGCAGACTCGAGGCTAAGATAGCGCCCTAGCCAGGGAGGCGATTGACCATGCGCGGAAGTGCCCGTGTCCTAGCCCTGCTCGTCTTGCTGGCAGGGGTTGTACCTCTCAATGCCGACATAGACTTTCGCCACAAGTTCGAGCGCGGCACCGAACTCTACATAGTTGCCAACCTGGCCGAGGAGAGCCGCGTCGTGGGCACCATCCGCTCCCTCTGGACCAACCAAGGCCCGGACTCTACGCACGTCCTTTCCTGGAAGGACATCGCAAGCAACACAGAAACCTTGGCCGGCACGAAGTCGAACACAAACGCGATCTACATCTTCGTCACCAACCGCGGCGCCGAAACGCCGGACTGGGACAACTCCCTGCGCCTGGTGGACCCGCGCCTGGCGCCTGCCGAGCCGGTGGAAGGCGACATGGTTTGGCACGCCGTGTGGCCCAAGATGGAAAAGGGCAAGGACACGCGCTACCAGCAGATCTGCGTCGTCGCGCCCACCGAGAAGGCGGCTAGTGCCGAACTCACCGCTCTGGCGATGAGAAAGGGCATCCCGCTGGGAACCGGCCGGCGCCTGGCCTACATCGCGGCCGTGCTCGCTCCCGACTTCGCCATGGCCGAAGCCCTCGCCCCCCCGTCAGGGATCGCTCCCGATATGGTGGATGCGCTCGTGTTCACCTACGCCCAAGGGCGCGCGTTCCTGGAGCAGTGCCAGGGCCGCAACGAAGCCTGGCTCATTGACGGCAGCCGATGGCTCACGCTGCCCGCGGCCGTGCGTCGCGCGCTGCCCGAGGGGCTGGTGGATGTTGCCCGCAGTGAGGCCGTAGTGACCGAGGCGTCCGTCAAGCCTGACGGACACGCGCTGCGAGTCTACTTCGCTCCTGTCACCCGCCATCTAACCTCTCTGCTAGCGGACCCCCAGCCCAGGCGCATTCCCCTGGCCGACCTTAGAGATGTCACCACCATCGCCTTCATAGGCCTGCGGCCTGAGGGCTACGGCGCCCAGCACGGTGACATCGCCTGGGTCACCACACAGATCACCGAGAAACTGTTCCCGCTCGCCCGCGCCGCCGGCATCTCCGTCGTAGAACGCTCCGCCCTCGAGACCCTGGCCAGGGAGCACCAGATAGCCCTCAGTGGTTACGTGGACGAGTCCAGCGCGGTGGAGATGGGTAAGTGGCTCAGCGCCAAAGCCGTGCTGCTGGGCGTGCTCAGCGATCTGTCCCCCCAAACGCAATGGCGCGTGGAGGAGTGGAAGGCCCGGGACGGGACGGCGGAGAAATGGGCCTGGCACTTCACCCAACACAGACAAGAGGCCGCCCGCGTGGACGGCAGCCTGCGCCTCATCAGCGTCGAAACCGGCGAGCAACTCTGGACCGCGCCTTTGCAGGCCTTCTACTCCGCCCCCGATGAGGCCCTCTCGGAGATCAAGGTGGACGAAGTCGCCGACCGCAAGCCCGCCCGCCCCGCAGGTCTGCGCGAGGGCACCGAGAATCGCGCCAGCCTGGACGCTCTGTCCGC
>Ga0315289_10013836_pt1 | contig 11285 bp, 11 predicted proteins | sample YL17G11_40_MG_FD_203452 | JGI IMG/M metagenome (GOLD analysis project Ga0315289, IMG submission 203452) | Sediment microbial communities from Yellowstone Lake, YNP, Wyoming, USA - YL17G11_40 | ecosystem: Environmental > Aquatic > Freshwater > Lake > Sediment | place: USA: Wyoming | collected... | reverse complement strand
TTAGGCGTTACCTTACCAATGTTGACCGACTGCTGTTGTTGCTGCTGTTGCTGCTGTTGTTGCGATAAATTAACCGTGGTTTTGGTTGAACCACTGGTATTAACGGTTGCTTTTTGCTGTTGCTGCTGTTGTTGCTGCTGTTGTTGGGATTGATTGACCGTAATCGTCATCGCTTTGGCAGAAAATGGCAACACCAAAACTAAAGCACTGATAGCAATACCTAAAAATAAACTTTTCATAATTTCCTTTCTTTCGACCTCCGCTTGATAGCGGTTAAATTTTTTTCTCTTGCTTGAATCCTGATAAACCATCAGGACTCAAGGAGAGCCCCCACACCCACTCGTGGGTGTGGGGGGGGAAAGCCGCAACTGCGGCTAAGGATCAGGGGTCAACAGCAACATCCTGCTGTTGCTGTTGCTGTTGCTGTTGCTCCTGCTGCTGTTGCTGACTCTGGGTCAGCGTATTGGTGTTCTGGTTGGTATTGGTGCTCTGATTCGTGTTGGTGATCCGGATGCCCGGCCACCAGGTCACGCTCAAGAGCTGGGTTGAAGTGACGATCGGCGCGTTGTTGCCGCCGAGCTGGAAGGACGGCATGGCGGACGATCCGAAAGTGTAGTTGTAGTTGTAAAAATACACGTTCGGTGCCGCTGCCGGCGCTCCCGGCGGTCCGGGAGATCCCGGACGACCTTGTGGGCCGCGGGGTCCTTGCTCACCGCGTTCGCCGCGAGGCCCTTGAATCAAGGGCACTCGGGCTTTCGCGGGTCCGGTCCACGCCTGGTACATAGACCAGTAATGGACCGAATCACCCGGTCGGTAATTCCCACAATCGGCGGGCACGTGGACCACGCCGGCCAAAAGCATTTCTCTCACCGCGTCCCTCAACCCTCCGGTTTCGGGAACGGTCGAAAGAAAGTGCCTCTCGCTCGCCGTAAAGTCGGCCTCGGTGCGCATAGTGGTGTCGTGGACAACAGGTACCGTTACGTATCCTGCGGTCTGTTCTCCCCCGACCTGCCCGAGGGGCTGCTGACCGCTAGCGAAGGCCGTCCCTGCAAGCAAAAAAACAAACAGGAATATCACGTTCTTCATCTACTTACCTCCTCTGAAGATCTGATCCCCAGAGCGGACGCCGCCGCCCTTGGTGATTTTGGCTTCGACCGAATGACCGATAACTCGGGTCACCATGGCCTCGGCCACGAAGCGACCTGCTCTTTTGAAGACGAGCCTGTCGCCTTTTGCCAGCTTAGCTTTGATGCTTACTGGGAACTCCTGAATGGAATTTCCCTGTAGGACCATCGTCACCTCGCTGGGCGCCGTCAACTCGGCCCGATAGGGCTCCTCATCAATCTCAACCACTGGCTGGGTCGGGTCTGGCGGCTGGGGGGCGACCTTCGGCGGATCCGGCTGGACAACCGGAATCGGCGGCTGCGGCTGGTTCTGCATATTCTGCAGCGCCACAAAGGCCGGGTCCGGCGTCGCCCACGCAGGCACGAACCCGCGTAAGAGCGAAAACCACATTTGGTCCGAGTACCCCTCCGCTTCAAGCGGGGGATTCTGGACCATGATCTGGTTGACCATCCCTGTCGTCCTTTTCGAGGACCAGTTTATCGGGATGATCACTAGGGTGATGCGGTTGCGCTTATCGCGCGAAACGACACCCCATTCCAGACCATAGCTTCCAGCCGGAAGTGTTGGTAGAGCTACCGTGTAGCCCCTACCCTCAATCTTCTCGGCCTTCCACCTCGTGATGCCCTTGTCCGGCGAGATCATTACTTCCGTAATTCTCTCTACCCCCGGAAAATCACCGTAGGCGCTGTACTCCATGCCTACGACTATCACCGGAAGCTGTCCGGAGCTGGCAAACCAGGCCCCTACGAGCCGCCCATCCCTGGACGCCTCGATTCGGGAACCGATCTGGGTCCCCGGCTCCTTCTCCGACAGGCTCACGCCAGCACTCCAGTTGACCTCGCCCGCAAATGCGGGCGCTACCATCGTCAAGACGATGGCAACAATACTAGCTATCAATGTACTTCGCATCTTTCAATCCTCCTTTCAAATCTGTATTGATGCGATATGTCAATTGTCCGACCCTGAACCACTCGCTTACGCTCGGGTACAGGGTAAATTTCGGACAAGGTGTCAGCCAAGACTAGGGAAGGAGGGGCAGACTCTTAAAAATTTTTGGAGTCTTCTCTCCACAAGTCTCAGCCGACACTTTACCCGAAAACTTAAAAAAAGAGGCTATTTAACCTCTCCTTTAAACCTTAAATTTTCAACTCATAACTATATCATAAAATCTTTATTTTGTCAAGATCCGCGGACCGAAAGCGGTATCTTCAAGTGCTATTCCTTCTTTTTCGAGCTCTTTTCGAATTTTATCCGCCGCCTGCCAGTCGCCCTTTTTGCGGGCTTTTTCTCTTTGAGCGACCAATTCCTCCTGTTTTTTGGTCAATTTGATGGTTTCTTTTAAGCTTAGACCGAAAATCCTGGTTATCAGCTCAAAATCCTTTGACGTAAGTTTACTTAGATTCTTTAAAATAATTGTCAGGGCTTCGGGGGTATTGAAATCATTATCCAAGACGGCTATTAGTTCTTTTGAAAAATCGGTTTTGGCCTCTTTGGCAGCAATTTTGGCTCTGACCAATCTTACCTTAATTTTTTTGGCTTCTTGAAGGGTGCTTGCTATCCAATCAAATGGTCTCCGCCAAAAAGTCATCATAAACGCCAGTTTAATCGTGTCCGCATCATAAGTTTTCAGCGTATCTCGAACCGTCAGATAATTTTTCAAAGATTTCGACATTTTCTGACCTTTGGTTAAAAGCATGCCCGAATGGAGAAAGTAGCGCGCCAAGGGTTTTTCGGCAAAGCCCCAGCTTTGAGCAATTTCATTTTCGTGATGGGGAAAAATGTGTTCGGAAGCGCTGCCGTGAATATCAAACGGCTGACCTAAATATTTTTCCGACATTACCGAACACTCCAAATGCCAACCGGGAAAACCTTCGCCCCTCGACCCCGCTCGGGACAGGCCCCACGGCGAGGGCCATTTTTGAAGATGCTGGGGATCAGCTTTAAGCCACAAGGCAAAATCGACCTGATTTCTTTTTAAAGGATCGGTCTTGACGCGAGTCCCGGTAGTTAAATCTTTCAGATTTCGACCGGAAAGTTGCCCGTAACTCGGCATTTTCTCAACGGCAAAATATACATTACCAGAGACTTCGTAGGCATAACCCTTTTTCAAGAGGACTTTGATAAAATCAATCATCTCTGAAATATGCTCGCTTGCCCGCGGACTAACATCCGGTTTGAGGATTTTCAGAGCGGCCAAATCCTCAAAATACTCTCTTTCATAGGACCGGGCGATTTCCGTCGGCGTTTTCCCTTGAGTCTTGGCTTCTTTTTCAATTTTATCCTCTCCCCTTTCGGCATCGCCAACCAAATGACCAACATCGGTAATATTTTGAACAAATTTAACCCGATAATCTTGATAAATCAAATAGCGTCTTAGCCAATCAAAAAAAATCCAGGTCCGGGCATGACCAAGATGAACGGGTCCATAAACCGTCGGTCCGCAAACATAAATCCCCACCCTTTTATCTTTGAGGGGAATAAATTTTTCTACCCTCTTGGTTAAACTATTATCTAATTTTAGCATTCACAATTTACAAAGATTACTCAACCAAATCGTCATCACTTTCTTGGATGTGGGACAAAAAATCTTCCGGATACCTGGCTTCGGCTCTGCCCAAAGTCGGTTCTTCCTCAAGCGAATCAATCAGCGAAAGGTTTGAACCGCAGACCGGACAAGAAGTAATTCCAGTGGCATCCCCGGACCACTCGCAATTGGGGCAAATTGCGTCTTCGGAGCGTTTTTTCATCTACCCTCCTTAAACCTAATAGTCTCTTCTTCCTTCCAAAGCCCGGGTTAAAGTAATCTCGTCAGCATACTCCAAATCACTGCCGACCGGCAATCCCCGGGCAATTCTGGTAACTTTAATTTTTGTCTTTCTGCCAGCGGCAGGATTAATTTTTTTAATTTCTTGGGCTAAATACATGGCGGTGGCTTCGCCCTCCAATGAAGGATCGGTGGCAAGAATTATCTCCTGGAGTTGAGCATCTTTTCTAATTTTCTCTAATATTTCTTTAATCCGCAAGTTCTCCGGACCAATGCCTTCAATCGGCGAAATCACCCCGCCCAAAACGTGATAAATCCCCTCAAAACCGGTTTTCTCCAAAGCGACAATATCCAAAGGTTCTTCAACCACCATGATTTTTGTCTTATCTCTTGAGGGATCTTGGCAAATCTCACAAAGCGACTCTTTTGTAATATTAAAACAATTTTTGCAAGACTGCAATGATTTTTTTAATCCTCCCAAAACCTCGCTGAATCTTTGAATTTCGCTGTCTGGTTTGGAAAGTAAATAAAAAGTCAATCTGGAAGCGGTCTTGGGACCAATCCCGGGTAATTTTGAAAATTCTTCGATTAAATTAGAAACCGATTCGGGAATAATTCTCATAAATTTGCATTTTCTTTCCAATCACACTGACTGCATTTTAACATATTTTTTGACTTAAGAAGGATTCCCTGGCACGCTGGACATTTTTGAGCAATTGGTTCTTCCCAGAAGGCCTTTTTACACCGGGGAAAATTACCACAACCCCAAAAAGTCTTCCCTTTGCGGGTGGTTCTCCTCAAGATTTTCCCCCCACAGACCGGACAAGGAACTTGAGCGGCAATTTCCAAATTGCGAGTATATTTGCAGCTAGGATAACCTTCACAGGCTAAGAAGGGACCGAATTTACCCTCTTTTAAAATGAGATTTTTCTGACATTTGGGGCATTTTTCTTTGACTTCCGGAGATTTGCCTTTCTTTTCCAAGTCAACGATTGGTCGGGTATATTTACACTTGGGAAATCCCGAACAGGCTAAAAATTTCCCGTACCGGCCGAGTTTAATTTTGAGCGGTTGGCCGCACTCGGGACACTTTTCATCCGTCTTTTCTTCAGTAATTTCCTTTCTAGAGACTTCTTCAGTTTTGGCTTTGAGATTTTGGGCAAAAGGTTGATAGAAATCAGCCAGAACCTGACGCCATTTTAGCTTTCCTTCGGCAATCTCATCCAATTCCTCCTCCATTTTCGCCGTAAAATCATAATCGACAATTTCCGGAAAATGCTGGACTAAAAGATCGCTGACAATCTCCCCCATTTCTTGAGGAATAAGCTTTCCCTGAACCTTTTCCACATAACCTCTTTCCATAATCGTCGAAAGAGTTGGCGCATAAGTTGATGGTCGACCAATGCCCCGCTTTTCCAACTCCTTAATCAGCGTCGCTTCGGAATAACGCCCCGGCGGTTCGGTAAAATGCTCGGTTTTTTCTAATTTTTCCAGTTTGACAATTTCTCCTTCTTCCAGGGCGGGTAAGGTATTTTCCTCTTTCGAGCTTGGCCTGTAAAGTTTCAGAAAACCGTCAAATTTAACTTCCGAGCCCGAGGCTAAAAAGATATATTGGGGGGTACCAATCTCGACACTTTCTTCGATGATTTCCGCTTCTTTCATTTGAGAAGCAATCATCCGTTTCCAGATGAGCTCATAAAGTCTTGCCTGGGGCGCTTCGAGATTAACTTTTGGCGGCAGGGTCCTTAAATTTGTCGGTCGGATGGCCTCATGCGCTTCTTGAGCCCCTTTGGTTTTAGTCTTATATATTCTGGGCTTTAAAAGAGCATAATTTGGACCAAACTCTTCTTCAATGACCTTTTTTGCCATCCCCAAGGCCAAAGGAGAAACCTGAACCGAATCAGTTCTCATGTAGGTAATCAGACCTTTTTCATAGAGATTTTGGGCCAATCTCATGGTTTGACGGGCAGCAAAATGCAGGTTGATCGCCGCCTCTTGCTGAAGGGTGCTGGTGGTATACGGCGGGAAGGGATATCTTTTCTTAACCTCTTTTTTTTGACTTAAAACCTTATATTCTGCCCCTTTTAAATCATCAAGATATTTTTGGGCCTCCTTGGAAGATTTAATCTCTAATTTATCAATTTTTCTCCCCTCAATTTTAGCTAAAATCGCCTCAAAAGACTGCTGGTTTTTTGAAAAAATGGCCTTTATCTGCCAGTATTCTTGGGGCTTAAAATTTCTGATTTCTTTTTCTCTTTCCGCCACCAGCCGGACCGTCACCGACTGAACCCGACCAGCCGAAAGCCCCCGGGCAACTTTGCGCCATAAAAAAGGCGAAAGCTTATAGCCGACCAAGCGATCCAAAATCCGCCGGGCCTGTTGAGCATCAACCAGGTTTAAATCAATTCCTCGGGGTTTCTTGAGAGATTCCCTAATTGCCGGCTTGGTAATCTCATGGAAAGTTATCCTTTGAACTTGGGATTTGGTCTTCAACTCTTCCAACCTCAAAGCTTTGATAAGATGCCAAGCAATCGCTTCCCCTTCCCGATCGTAATCGGTGGCAAGATAGATTACTTGCGCTGGTTTGATTTTTTCTTTGAGAGTTTTTAAAACTTTTCGGGCTTGAGGCACAATCAGATAAGTTGGCTCAAAATCTTTTTGGATATCAATCCCTAATTCTTTTTTAGGCAGATCTCGAACATGACCAAAACAGGCCACCACTTCAAAATCGCCCTCCAGAAACTTCTCAATTGTTCTCCCTTTAGTCGGTGATTCGACAATGACTAAATTCATTAATTTTCCATTTTCCCATTAATCACATACTGACTGGCACCGAGATTTAAAACTTTTCCTTTCATCTCCATCTGAATCAAAAGCGAATTGACCATCGCGGTTTCCAAGCCGGATTTCTTAACTAATAAATCGACAAAAATTGGTTGCCTTAATAATTTTAACAAAATTTCTTCCTCATGAGAATCGGGTTTGATCAACCCCTGAAAGGGCTTTTTGACCGTCTCAATTTTTAATTCTTCCAAAATATCTGAAGCGGAAGTCACCATTTTCGCCCCCATCTTGATTAGCCGATTTGTCCCGGCCGAAGTTTCCGAAAAAATTGAACCTGGAACAGCAAAGACTTCCCGATTATATTCGATTGCCGAGGTCGCCGTCAAGAGTGAACCGGAATCAGCCGCGGCTTCAACCACCAACGTTCCCAGACTCATTCCGGCAATAATCCGGTTTCTGACCGGAAAGTTATATTTCAAAGCCGGCGTCCCCAAGGGAAATTCAGAAATAATTGCCCCTTGCCCCGAAAGAATTTGGTCGGCTAAGCGGGTATTAAAAACTGGATAAATTTGATCCAGGCCGCAGCCCAAAATTGCCAAAGTCCGGCCGCCGACCGCCAAAGCCGCCCGATGAGCCAGGGTGTCAATCCCGAGCGCCAAACCAGAAACAATGGTCAGCTTTTTTTGGACCAAAGGATATACCAACTCGGAAACCGCCTTCTCACCATAGGCAGTATATTTCCGGCTGCCGACCACCGCCACTGCCAACTCATCTTCTGGCAGGATTTTACCCCGCACATAAAGAATTCCTGGCGGATCGGGAAGCTCTCGTAGGAGTGAGGGATAATCTTTATCCGGATAAATCAAAACTTCAATTTGATATTTTTGCAGCTTTTGCCATTCTTTTTCCGGCTCTTTTTTTGCTACCACTTCCTTGACCGCTTCAATTTGGCCTAAATCAAGCCCGGCTTTAGCCAATTCATGAGAAGATGCCTGCCAGACTTTGGCTAATTTTTTAAATCTCTTATAGAGCTTTGAAAAAGTCCTGGCGCCAATTTTTGAATGGGTCGATAAAGCCACCCAATATTTTTTCTCGTCTTCCATATTTTTTATTGTAGCATAATTTAATCACTAACCAGAACATATTAATGTAAAGAACCCTTGACATTTTAAGCTGGTTGTGCTATAATACAAAAGTTCCTTAAAATGAGAAATGTAACAGGTTGGAAGTTGATTAAAACGAACTCTAATTTTAGTCAACTTCTTTCCTATTACACCCAACCCCAGTCTTGTACATTAAAATTTAATTGAGGCTGGCTAGATATCCCCTCGCCTTCGGCGGGGAGATGGTTGGATCGTAAAGGAGAGGTTTTAAAAAAGAAGGTTCTGTCGCAAGACGGAACTTTCTTTTATTGTCGTAAATATTTTTGACAAGCAAGATCGTAAACAGCTGATGGTTCGCCTGATAAACTTTTTTCTATTTTGACAACTAAATCCGCTCCTTCGATGATGTCTTGACTAATTCCAGCAAATTTCTTCGGCGCTCTCTCGCCTCTTTTATTGGCCGAGCTGGCAACAATCGGACCAACGACATCAATTAGCTTCTGAAGCCAGACATTCTTAGGAATCCGAAGACCGATTGTTTCATCTTTTAAAATAATATTGGGAAAATTAAACTTAATTTGAGATTTTGGCAATATGAGAGTTATTTTCCCCTTTTGGAAATCTTTATAAATATTTTTAGGTGTCTGACTTTTTACTTTGGTGTCTAAAAGTTTATACAATTTTTTCGAGAAAAGGATGGCAGTCGGCTGGTTTAAAGGACGATTTTTAATTTTATAAAGTTTTCTGATGGCTTTTTCCTTTGGAAGGCAGCCGATACCATAAACCGTATCAGTCGGAAAAACTAAAACTTTCCCCTTGAACAAAATTTCTGACGCTTTTTGAATCGATCTAAAAGATGCGGTATCAATAGGACGATTTGACATTTAAACTTTAAGTTTTGAGATTATTTGGTGATTTCTATCCCCATATTTTTAGCCGTTCCCCGAATGGTCTTTTTGGCTTGCTCCAAATTGTCGGTGTTTAGATCTTGAATTTTTTCTTTAGCAATTTCTTCAATTTGGGCTTCGCTTACCTTGCCGACTTTTTCTCGATTAGGCACCCCCGAACCCTTCTCAATCGCGGCCGCTTTTTTTAAGAGCACTGCCGCCGGCGGAGATTTTAAGCTGAAATCAAAAGTCCGATCTTCATAAACTCTAATCTCGACCGGAATAATTGTCTCGCCCAAATTTTCCGTCTGGCTATTGAACTGATTGACAAATTCCATAATATTGAGACCGTGTTGTCCCAAAGCCGGACCAATCGGCGGCGCCGGCGTCGCTTTCCCGGCCGGCGCTTGTAATTTGATGATCGTTTTAACTTTCTTCATAATTTAGAATACAAAATTACAAATCTTGTTACAAAAATACAAAAAATTACTTTTGTATTTTCGTATATTTTAGTATTTCTTATCGTCATTAGACTTTCTTTACCTGAAGAAAGTCTAATGATACCGGTGTTTCCCGACCGAACATTGAAACTAAAACTTTAATTTTACCCTTATCCTCATCAATATCGGTCACTTTGCCTTCAAATCCCTTAAGCGGTCCGTCATTAATCCTGACCAAATCATTGATTTTGAATTCAATCTTATATTTCGGCTCTTCCACCCCCATCCGTTTTTGAATCCGCTCAACTTCTTCTTTGGACATCGGCGTCGGTCTCACCCCCAAACCGATAAAACCGGTCACATAGGGGGTGTTGCGGACAATATACCAAGAATCATCGGTAACAATCATTTCCACCAAAACATAACCAGGAAAAATTCTTTTCTCGACGGTCCGACGATGACCATTTTTAATTTCAATCTGTTTTTCTTTGGGGACTAAAACTTTAAAAATCTTATCTTCCATCGCCAAAGATTCAACTCTCTGCTTGAGATTTTCCGCCACTTGCTCCTCATAGCCGGAATAGGTGTGAATGACATACCAGCCCCGCTCGCCGGTCTGTTTTTGGGTTTTTAAAATTTTCTTCTCTTGGGAAGTTTCTTCAACTTTCTCCTTGGCGGGTGGAATTTTGGCAGTTTTTTTAGTCATTTCTTAAATTTATTTATAGATTAATAGCTCCAAAAGATTAAATAAACCTAAATCCAACAGAGCAATGATGCCCATCGAAATAATAATCGAACAAACCACGATAATTGTATGACTGGTAACTTCCGTCCGATTTGGCCAGACAACTTTCCTTAATTCTTCATAAGAGCCATTAAAATAATTAATAATTTTATTAAACATCTAAGTTATCTTTTCTATTTCTATTTGGGTGTATGGTTGGCGATGACCATAAACTTTGTGATATCTTTTTTTGGGGCGGAATTTTAAAACTCTGATTTTGGGAGATTTCCCTTCCAGAAGAATTTTTGCCGAAACTTTTCCACCGCTTAAAATATCGGCAAATTGAATAATCTTTCCTTTTGGGGAAGATAGTTTTTCCACTCTAAGTTTCTGACCTTCCTGAACTTTATACTCCTTACCGCCGGTTTTAATAATCGCAAATTTTTTATCTTTTGTTTTCATAATCAATCTTACCCTCCTACGCTCTTACTGTAAAACCTACTACGTAGTGTACTTACAGTGCGAGCTTCGGCGGGTGAAATGGTTTTCACCTATTTCAAAAAATCCCCCATTTCATTTCAGTTATATTATATCTTACAATTTGGAAATGTCAAATTTATTTTTTCAGAAAGTGATTTTCCGGTGTCTTAAATAAATGCTTTGAAGGATGCCGATGGCCGCCAGGTTCACAAGAATTGACGACCCGCCATAAGAAACAAAAGGTAAAGGAATACCGGTTACCGGCATAATGCTCAAATTCATGCCAATATTGACAAAAATTTGAAAAAGTAAAATCAGTCCCCAAGTTAAAGCAAAATAAAAACCGAACAAATCCTTGGAAACTTTGGCAACATTTAAGACCCGAAAGACAAGAAAAAGAAGGAGAATAATTAAAAAGAGGGAGCCGACAAAACCCACCGCTTCGGCAGTGGAAGCAAAGATAAAATCACTATGGGCAACCGGCAGAAAATTGAGCTGAATTTGGGTGCCCTTGCCAATCCCCTGCCCCCAAAGACCGCCCGAGCCAACGGTAATTTTCGCCTGGGCGACATTGTAGCCAGAACCATAAGGGTCAGCCGAAGGATTGATAAAAGTATAAATCCGCTCCTTTTGATAGGTTTTCAAGAAATGCCAACCAATCGGCGTTGCCAAAATAAGGCCGGCAAGGATTCCCACAAGAATAATCTTTTTGATTTTTGAAAAAAACAACATCACCATTAAACCGACAAAGATAACTAAAGCGGTGCCAAAATCCGGCTGAAAAAAAATCAAAACCAATGGTAAGAGAATGATGACTAAAACCAGTAAAAGTTGGCGAAGATTAAAGCACTCGTAATTTTCCGCAAAAATCCGCGCCAAAATGATGACCATAATTAATTTTCCGAGTTCCGATGGTTGGAGTTGAAAAACTTTAAAATCAATCCAGCGAGTGGCGCCAAAAGTTCTGTCCCCGAAAAT
>Ga0315289_10013834_pt1 | contig 11286 bp, 12 predicted proteins | sample YL17G11_40_MG_FD_203452 | JGI IMG/M metagenome (GOLD analysis project Ga0315289, IMG submission 203452) | Sediment microbial communities from Yellowstone Lake, YNP, Wyoming, USA - YL17G11_40 | ecosystem: Environmental > Aquatic > Freshwater > Lake > Sediment | place: USA: Wyoming | collected... | reverse complement strand
GCGCTCAACCTGCACGCGGATCTGGACCGGAACCTGCAGGCCATGACGGCAGCCATCGAGAACGTACAGACCGGTGAGGTTACTACGGCCGTCCAGGACGCACGTTTCGACGGGATCGAGGTGCGGTCAGGCGATGTGATCGGGCTTCTCAACGACAGACTCACCGCAACCGGCCCTGACAGCGACCATGTGGTCAAGACGCTGCTGGCACAAATGGACGCGGCGGCTCTCGAGGTGATCACCCTGTACCGCGGCGAGCCCGTGACCGCCGACAGGGCGGAGGCGCTTCGAGAGGAGCTTGCGGCTCTCTACCCTGACCAGGAGATTGAAGTCATCGAGGGCGGACAACCCTTTTACCATTACATCATATCAGCTGAATGATTGCCTTGCCTTCGGCCAGCAACTCACAGAGCGGCCGTGTTGGCTGTGGGGCGTAGCAAGACGGAGCCTATTGTGTCTCAGGTGAAGATTGTTACAGACAGCAGCGCATATCTTTCCGACCCAGGTCTTATCGCGCAACTCAGCATTGAGGTTGTCCCCCTCATCGTGCGGACAGCGCATCAGAGCTACCCCGAACGCGTGAACTCCCTCGATGATGCCTTCCTCCGGAAGTTGACCAACGACCCCAAGGGCGTCTCGGTGGACGCGCCCTCGCTGGCTCAGATGAGGGAGCTCTACGCCCGCCTGGGTCAGACGACAGACAGGATCGTCGCGATCCATGGTTCCAGTTCCCTCAGCGATGTTGCCGAGGTTGCCAAGGAGGCGGCCCGGGGTATCGTGGGACGGCAGCGTATCGTCGTGCTCGACACCGCCACCACGTCCGCTGGCCTGGGGTTGATTGTCGAGGCCGCCGCGCGAGTTGCTGCCGAGGGTTCTACCCTGGCAGAGGTCGTGAAGGTCGTGCATGGCATGATCCCCCACATGTACGCGCTGGTCTTCTCTGACTCGCTGGAGTACCTGGAGAATTGGGGGCGCTTGGGGGCGGCACAGACCTTCCTGGGCACGATGCTCGGTCTGAAGCCGATTGCGACCATGGAAGATGGCGATTTGCTGCCCATCGAAAAAGTGCGGAACTATGCACGCGCCATCGACAAGCTCTACGACTTCATCATTGAGTTTTCGCATATCGAGCGGCTCTTTCTCTTTCAAAACGGCTTCGAGACCGAGGCAGCGCTGCTACTGGAGCGGCTCGAGGCGGCGTACCCAAAGCGCGAGTTCCCCGTTATCGGTTACCCGCCTTCTGTAGCAGTACACGTGGGCCCCAAGGCCCTGGGCGTGATTGTCTACGAGGGCATGAACTGACCATGTGCCGGTCCAACTCCTGCCAAGGATGCCGACCCGTATGAGTGACGCACTCTCGCGCTTAATCAAGATCCTGGCCTTGGAACGCAAACAGGGCTATCGCAACAAAGCGGTCATCGGCGGCCTGGACAAGTTCGCCAGCCGGTGGGAAGCAGATGCTCGCACTGCCGCAGGTCCCGACAGCGCGGCCATCAGTGAGATCGTCTCGCTGCTCCTGGGCTATCCGGCGGTAGAGGACATCGCCGCTCGAGAGAGGATCATCGATCAGATCGCTGTACGTGCCGAGGCGGCGGCAGCGGAGATCGATGGGCAAAGCGCTGCCACGCGGATGCCGCGCGTCACAGAAGTGGACCGTCCGGCATCGCCCGTAACTCGGGAGCCCCAGATGCCCCGGCAAAACCACCCGAGTGCGCAGGAGACTCCGGCGAAGGCGGGCGGTGAGCGTCTCGAGGAGGCCGCGGCCCGCGAGAATGATCTCTCGCTTCCGACGCCGGCCAAGCCCCAGCCAGCGTCGCCGGAGCCTTCACCTTCACCGGTGCGGCCGATTCGTCCGCCAAGCAAGCCAGAGGCGGCGCCTCACACACGCACGCCAGCCCCACCCGCTGTCGCTGAGTTAGAGGCCCCCCCTGCAAAGGCCGACCGATCAGCCATGCGCGGCACCGGCCTCGACGCGCCTGTGACGCGGTTACCCAACGTAGGCCCGAGTCTCGCCCAAAAGCTGGAGAAGCTGGGCGTTCGAACCGTCCGCGACCTGCTGTACCTGCTCCCCACCCGCTACGACGACTACAGCCGCCTACGTACGATCGACAAGCTGAAGTACCAGGAACAGGTTACGGTTATTGGCACCTGCTGGGACCTCAAGAGCCGAATTATCGGGGAAAACCGCCGGATGATCACTGCCCTCGTCGGCGACGGAACCGGGGAGATGCTGATGACCTGGTTCAACCCCTTCGTCGAGCGGAGGCTGCGCGCGGGTCGGGCCTACACCTTCAGCGGCAAAGTGGACAGCTACAAAGGGCGGTTGCTTATCCGCAATCCCGAGTTTGAGCCGCTGGAGAAATCGCAGGTGCACACCGGCAGGCTCGTACCCGTGTACCCTGCCACCGAAGGGCTCACCGTCCGGTGGCTGCGCAAGATCATGAAGGACACGGTAGATGCCTGGGCCGCGGACCTTCCCGACTTCCTGTCCGACGACTTGCGTCTGGAAGCCCGGTTGATACCGCTCGGAAAGGCACTGGTCCAGATTCACTTCCCCGACAACCAGGAGCAACTCAGCGCTGCGCATCGGCGGCTGAGCTTCGATGAGTTCTTGCTCCTCCAGCTTGGAGTGCTCGGTCATCGGAAGCGTTTTCGGGACCAGGCGGCGCAGCCCTTGGGGGTTGACGAGGCAACCTATGCGCCCTTCCTGGCATCGCTGCCCTTCTCGTTGACGAGCGCGCAGCAACGGGCCTTGCAGGGTATCAGCTCCGATCTGCGCAGTCCTCACCCGATGAGCCGGCTACTCCAAGGAGATGTGGGGTCTGGGAAGACCGCGGTTGCCGCTGCCGCCCTGTGGGCCGCCGTCGCAAACGGCGCTCAGGGCGCCATCATGGCGCCGACCGAGATCCTCGCGGAGCAGCACGCGCGCTCTTTCGAAGCTATGTTCGCGGGCCTCGAAAACCCCGTGGCAGAAAGGCCTGTCCGCGTGGCGCTGTTCAGCGGAAGCATGCGCCGGTCCGAGAGGGTCGCGGCGTTGGAGACGTTGGCCGCCGGCGAGATCGACATCGCGGTGGGCACCCACGCGCTGATCCAAGACGATGTGCTCTTCAAGAACCTGGCCGTAGCCGTGGTGGACGAGCAGCACCGGTTTGGCGTGGAGCAGCGAGGGGCCTTGCGCAAAAAGGGACTGCCTCCGCACGTGCTCGTGATGAGCGCCACGCCTATCCCCCGCTCGCTCGCCATGACCATCTACGGAGACCTGGACATCTCGGTGATCGATGAGATGCCTGCGGGCAGGCTCCCCGTTAAGACCAAGTGGTTGGCTTCCAGCCAACGAGAGCGCGTCTACGACTTCATCCGTCGCCAGGTCCAGAGCGGCCGCCAGACGTTCATCATCTATCCCCTCGTGGAAGAAGGCGAGAACTCGCAGGTCGGAGCGGCCGTTGAAGAGCACGCCCGGTTGAGCAACGTGGTGTTTCCGGGCATGCGCGTGGGCTTGATGCATGGCCGTCTAAAGGGCGAAGAGAAGGACGCAGTCATGCGGGCGTTCGGCTCGGGCGAGCTTGACATTCTCGTCGCGACCTCGGTGGTTGAGGTCGGCATCGACGTGCCAAATGCCACCGTGATCGTGATCGAGGGCGCGGACCGGTTTGGCCTGGCACAGCTCCATCAGTTTCGGGGGCGGGTAGGGCGCGGGGAGCACCCCTCTTACTGCATCTTGATCTCAGACGCGGACGAGCAGGTGAGCGTTGAAAGGCTGCAAGCCCTCGAGAACAGCTCGGACGGTTTTGCGCTTGCGCAGGTCGATCTCGAAATGAGGGGGCCCGGGGATTTCTTCGGCACCCGGCAGAGCGGCCTTCCACCGCTGAGAACCGCCAAGCTGAGCGACATCGCCACACTTGAGGCGGCACGGGCGGTCGCCAGCAGGTTGTTCGCCAGTGACCCTGCGTTGGAGCGTCAAGAGCACAGAGCGCTTGCGGAACAGGTAGCAGCTTTCTGGGCCGGCGCTGGAGACTTCGGTTAAGAGGAACCGCCATGATCCGTGCGCTTTATCCGGGCACGTTCGACCCTATTCACAACGGCCACATAGACATCGCGACTCGAGCATCCAGCCTTTTCGACGAGCTGGTGATCGGCATATACGATAGCCCACCGAAGACGCTGCTATTGGACACGCCGCAGCGCATCCGGCTGGCGTCAAAGGTGCTCGCACACTTGCCTAACGTGCGTGTGCTCTCTTACAGCGGACTCACCGTGATGTTTGCGCGTGAGATCGGCGCATCCGTCATGGTACGCGGGCTGCGGGCGATCTCAGATTTCGAGTTCGAGTTCCAGATGGCGCTAACCAATAAGACCTTGGCGCCCGATGTCGAGGCCGTCTGTCTGATGACCAGCCTGGAATACGCCTACCTCAGCTCAACAATCCTCAAGGAGATCGCGGTTCTGGGGGGCGATATCTCAGGCCTGACGCCTCTGGTGGTGCAGCAGGCTCTGCGAGAGCGCTTTCCTGACGCAGGACAGAAAGGTCCAAGCGTCTCCCCGATGGTCTCAGCGCGGGACTGAGCCTGTCTCACCTTGTTTCAGATGCGTTCCTTCGCGTGAGGCAAGGTCGCAGAGTTGCTGCCGGGCATTCGCTTTCGCGAGTTCGTGTCGTATCGTGGTCTCAAAGAGGAGTGTCTCAGAGATGCTGAATTTGATCGATGAACTGGAGAACCTGATGCAGCGCTCCATGCGCGTGCCCGGCAGTGGCAAGCTGCTGGTCGACGAGATGGGCATGCGCCAGATCATTGAGCAGATGCGAGAGTCGGTGCCTGACGAAGTCCAGCTTGGCCAGCGCATTGCCGGTGAACGAGAACGCATTCTCGCAGATGCCCGCGTCCAGGCCAGGCGGATCCAGGACGAAGCTCAGGCGCAGGTGAATGCCCGCCTTGAAGACCACGCCATCGTTCAGGCCGCCCGTCAACGGGCACGAGACACCCAAGCCGAGGCCGAGCAGCGCGCGGCTACCCTGCGCGCCGAGACGAATGCATACGTTGCCGCGCAGTTGAACGCGCTTGACTCGCGACTGCAACGGCTTGTACGCGAGGTACAGGCAGGCCAGCGGGCGCTCGTGCAGGATCCGGCCAGGCGCGCGGACACAAGCGGTCAGTCTTGACAGAGTGCCGGCTTGCGCCTATAATGTGCGCTTGGCACCCAGACGGGGACGCCGAAGCGCACTGGTGACAGGGGCTTCGCAGAGTGGCTGCCTGTGCCGGAGCGGATAGATGCAAGAGAACCTTACATTCAACGTCGCCCAACTCTTGAAGGAAGCGACCGGTGCGACGCGAAGTGGCGTTGTGGTAGCGGACCTCCATCGCCTGGTGCCTGATGTGCTACAGGCGGAAGACAGGGATGAGTCCGGCCTCTCTGGACCCGTTCGGTTGATGCATAGCCAGGGAGGCGTGCTCGTTCAGGCACAGCTTCGTGGCGAAGCGGTGCTTCTTTGCGCACGCTGTGTTGAGCCGGTCGCCGTGCCGCTGGACGTCTGTATTGAGGAGACCTTCAGGTCCACGCTGGACATCGTGACCGGCAAGGCTTTGGCGGTCGAGGAAGAGGATCGAGCTCTCTGGATCGACGAGCATCACATGCTCAATCTCGAAGAAGTGCTGAGACAGAGCGTTCTCGTGACTGTTCCGATGCATGTGGTTTGCCGCGAGAACTGTCGTGGCCTCTGCCCGACGTGTGGCCAAAACCTTAACACCGGATCCTGTGATTGTGGACCGGAGCCTGACCCGCGGTGGTCGGCGCTATTAGATCTGTTGAAAGAACCATCTTGATCGAGGAGTTTCTACTGTGCCACCTCAACCAAAGCGAAAACTCTCCAAGGGCCGGCGAGGTCGCCGGCGGGCCCACGACGCGCTGCCGTCGATGCACCTCGTGCGGTGCCCTCAGTGCGGCAGCTTGCGTCGTCCTCACCACATGTGCCCAGACTGCGGCACCTACAAGGGAGAGACTGTTATCGAAATGGAAGCGGCGAAGAAGAGCTGAACGCCGCCACAGCCTGTTGGCCGCCGCGCGGTCTGAACTTGCTGACACGAGGGGGACCTGGGGGCTGACCCCAGTCCCCTCTCTTTTATACACAGTGTACTTTCCTGTATACACAGTGTACTTTCCTGTCGGGAGCGATTCGCCGATGGCCTTTAGGGCTTCCGGCGTGCGATGAGCGAACTCCTTCCTTTGCTTGCCCATGCGGTGAACCGATGACCTGTAACGGCTACATCTTCCCGGGCCAAGGTTCGCAGATCGTTGGGATGGGCCAATCCCTATGCGACGCCTATGACGTGGCCCGCGACACCTTCGCGGAGGCAGACGAAGTCCTTGGCTGGGGGCTGTCGCAACTTTGTTTTTCTGGCCCCGCGGAGGCGTTGACCGACACGCGGCGTGCCCAGCCAGCCATTCTGACGACGAGCATCGCCGCCTTCCGTGCCCTGCAATCCATGCGCCCCGATCTGCCGCCGCCTTCCTTCATGGCGGGGCACAGCCTGGGTGAGTACAGCGCGCTGGTGGTCAGTGGCGCGCTCCGCTTTGCCGATGCGGTCCGGTTGACCCGGACCCGCGGCGAGGTGATGGCGCAGGCCGGAGAACAGCATCCGGGAAGCATGGCGGCGATCCTGAAGCTTGACGACGAACAAGTGGCGGCCCTGTGCGCCGAGGCGGCTTTGGCCACCGGCGACGTGGTTCAGGTGGCGAACTACAACGCGCCTGGGCAGGTCGTGATATCTGGCGGCAAGGCCGGCATCAAGGCGGCCGCAGACCTGGCCGTTGCGGCAGGCGGGAGGCCACGCATTCTGGCCGTCAGCATTGCGGCGCATTCTGCCCTCATGCAGCCGGCTGCGACGGAGTTTGCCGTGGCGGTATCCGCAACCCCATTCGCCACCGCAGGTACGCCCGTCGTCGGAAACATCCACGCCCAGGCCCTGACCAGCGCCGACGCGATTCGCGCGGAGTTGGTGGCGCAACTGACCTCGCCGGTCCGTTGGACCGCCACCATAAGGCGCATGGCGCAGGCCGGCGTCTACTGCTTTGTCGAGATCGGCCCCGGCTCGGTGCTGACGGGCTTGGTGAAGCGCATAGAGCCAGACGTCGCGACGGCGAATGTGGCGGAGGCCGGTGACGTCGCGTCGGCTCTCCTGCAAGAGGAAGGCCGGTGATGCTTCAAGATAAGGTTGCCATCGTGACAGGCAGCTCGCGTGGGATCGGGGCTGCTATCGCCTTAGAGTTGGCCAGCCAAGGGGCCATAGTCGTGGTGAACTGCCGCGAGAACACGAGCCAGGCTGAGGCCGTGGTGGGCCAAGTCGAGGCATCTGGCGGCCGCGCCGCCGCGATCCAGGCCGACGTCAGTCTGTTTGCCGATGCACAGCGCCTCGTGAAGGAGACCCTGGAGCGTTTCGGCCGCCTGGATATCCTGGTGAACAACGCCGGCACCACCCGTGACACCTTATTGATGATGATGGGCGAAGAGGACTGGGATCTCGTCCTCAGGACGAACCTCAAGAGTGCCTTCAACTGCTGCAAGGCTGCGCTGCGACCGATGGTCAAGCAGCGCTCGGGCCGGATTATCAACGTCAGCTCTGTTTCCGGGCTCGCGGGCCAGGCAGGCCAGACGAACTACTCCGCATCCAAAGCGGGCATGATCGGGTTTACCAAGGCGCTGGCCAAGGAAGTGGGGCCGCGCAACATCACCGTGAATGCCGTCGCCCCTGGCTTCGTGCCCACCGCTCTGACCGACGTGCTCACACCGGAACAGAAGCAGATGATCACCTCCATGACGCCTCTGGGACGCTTTGCCAGGCCCGAGGAAATTGCCTACGCGATCTCCTTCCTCGCCAGCGATCGTGCCGCTTTCATCACCGGGCAGGTGCTGAGCGTGGATGGGGGACTCGTCATGCAGTAGGGGGATCTTCGAATGGACGAGGTACAGGGGAGAGTGACGATCGCACCAGGTGTGCTGACGACAATTGTCCGGCTCACGGCCCTGGAGCAGCGCGGGGTAAGCGGGCTGGCGCCAGCCGCGCCCCGCGTGCGCGGCCTGCTATCTGGTGGCGCCGTCGACAACGGGGTGTTCGTTCAGGTGACGGACCAAGGCGTCTATGTCGAAGTGCATGTCATCGCCAGGTCAGGCGCCAACCTACTCAAACTCGGTGAAACGCTGCAGGCCGTCATCACCCGGGCGGTCGAAGAGATGGTGGGCATGAGCGTGCGAGCGGTCGATGTGCATATCGAGGATGTTGCCTTGGCCGAGAGGGCCGAGTAAGGGATCGCGCGACAGATGCACGTCCGTCGGACAGCCCGGATTTGCGCGCTCCAGGCGCTGTATGAGCTCGACACCACAGATCACCGGACGGACCGTGTGCTTGAGCACAGGCTGGAGGACAACCATCTGACGCCGGAAGGCGAAGCGTTCCTCCGGCTGCTGGTGGACGGCGTGCTCGAGCTGCGCGAACAGCTCGATACGCTCATCCAACGCTATGCGCCGGCATGGCCGGTATCCCAGATCGCGGTGATCGATCGCAACATACTGCGCATTGCTCTGTTTGAGCTCTCCGGAGCTACTGCCACCCCGCCGAAGGTTGCAATCAATGAAGCAGTAGATCTGGCAAAGATCTTCGGCAGCGATAGCAGCTCGCGCTTCGTCAACGGCGTCTTGGGATCGGCCATGGGCGAAGCTGAGCAGAGCGACGGCACGCCCGTCAAGACGGGCGCCGAGGAGACAAAGGCCCGTGCGGCGCACCCCGCAGGCTTCGCCAAGCGGGGGCAAGCGCCCACGGGCAAGGACTGACCATGGAGATCTTCGGCATTGGCCCGATGGAGTTGATTCTCGTCCTTGTTCTCGCCCTTCTCGTCTTTGGCCCCGACCAGCTCCCCCAGATCGGCGCCAAACTCGGCAAGAGCATCAGGGAGATGCGACGCGCCACCCGCGACTTCTCTCGCGAAGTGGACGCGGCGCGTCAAGCCATCGAATCTCCCATGAACGAGATCAAGCAGCCCTTTCAGGACGTGGCTCAGCCTTTCCAGGATATCAAGTCGACAGCCGCCACCCTCACGCAGGTAGCCCAAACGATCAAGAACCCGACCAAGGCCATCAGGGAATCGGTGATGAGCGAGTTGTCGCGGGCCAACGAGCCTGAGGTTCAAGCGGACTCCGGCGCCGAAACAGCTCAGGTAGAATCTGCTCCGGCAGAAGCCCTCGACCGCAGGGAGGGGGAAGCCAGCCCGGGCGGAGAACCCACACAGGAATCAGCGGCTCCATCTGACGAGCCGACCTCCCAAGGATAGGCGTATGTCTTTCAGCGGCGTCTTTGGCCTAGTCATCCTGGGCATTGTGGCTGTGGCTCTGTTGGGTCCCAGCAAGCTCCCTGCTGGCATCGAGCAACTCTGGCTCATGCTGGGCAATTTCCGCCGTTCCCAGGCCGAAATGCCCCCACTGACCCTCGAACAGGCGCGCAGAAATTGGGACGCCGGGGGCAATCCGCTTTACGACCTGGTGCAGATCCTCTATGGCGCCGTCGAGCACCTGGTAGAGCTGCGGCGACGGATTTTCGTCGTGCTGGCAGTGCTCGTGGTCGGGGGGATTTTGGCCGGTGTGTTCGCAAACCAGATCCTGACCTTGCTGACCGTGCCATCCAAGGGCGTGCCGTTGATCGTGCTGCGCCCAACCGACATGATCTGGATCTACTTCGAAGTAATCCTGAGCGCGGCGGCCGTTCTCGCCCTGCCGGTACTGATCTACCAGACGCTCATGTTCATCCGCCCTGCGCTGGAAACGCCTCACGAAATCGCGGTGTTCCGGTCCATGGCCATCGTGGGGATGCCGCTGGTGATCGTTTTCTTCATCGGCGGCGTATTGTTTGCCTACTTCATCATGCTACCGGTGGGCTTAAAATACTTGCAGTCGTTCGGCAGCGATCTGGCCACGGCCAGTTGGAACATCCGGGACTACAATTCGTTTGTGCTGTCTGTCCTGCTTTGGATCGGCGCTGCATTCGAGACGCCCCTGATCATGGCGCTCCTGGCGCGCCTGGGCCTCGTCTCACCACAGGTCATGTTGAAGCAGTGGCGCTATGCGATCATCGGCATCGCTGTTGTTGCTGCGGTGATTACCCCAACCGTGGATCCGGTTAACATGGCCCTGGTCATGGGGCCATTGCTCTTGCTCTATTTCCTGGGAATCATCTTTGCTCAGGCGGCATATCGCCCGCGTCCAAAGGCCGAACCTGTCGCGTAGTGGCCCCGCTTGGCCCCGCTTGGGCTTCGCCCGTGCGGGGTGGCGGCGTACCGCTGTGCGGGGTGGTTGCTGACCTTCCCTATCAGCTCGAAAGGACAACGTGGTTTCGCTGATGAGACGACGGGTGTTGATCATGGGCGCCGCCGGGCGCGACTTCCATAACTTCAACACGGTTTTCCGTGAAGACGATCGCTACCGGGTGGTCGCCTTCACGGCCGCGCAGATCCCCAACATCGAGGGGCGCCTGTATCCCCCTGCCCTGGCAGGCGAGCTCTATCCTGACGGGGTCCCGATCTACCCTGAATATGAGCTGACGCGCCTGATCGATGACCTCGACGTCGATGAGGTCGTTTTCGCCTATTCTGACGTCAGCCACCAGTACGTTATGGACAAGGCCAGCGCCGTGCTGGCAGCCGGCGCCGACTTCCGCCTGATCGGCGGCAAGGAGACGATGCTGCGAGCCAGCAAGCCCGTGGTGGCGGTGTGCGCCGTGCGGACCGGGTGCGGCAAGTCGCAAACTACCCGCCACGTCGCCGGCTTGCTCCAACAGATGGGGTACCGGGTTGTGGCCGTGCGGCATCCCATGCCCTATGGCGATCTCGCCGATCAGGGCCAGCGCGTCCAGCGCTACACTGAGTTGGCTGACCTCGATCGGCATCATTGTACGATCGAAGAGCGCGAAGAATATGAACCGCACATCGAGAGGGGCGTCGTCGTCTACGCTGGGGTCGACTATGAGGCGATCCTGAGGCAGGCGGAGCAAGAAGCGGATGTCATCCTGTGGGATGGCGGCAACAACGATCTGCCCTTCTTCCGCCCCGATGTGTACATCGTCGTGGCGGATCCGCACCGGGCCGGCCACGAGCGCACCTACTACCCGGGGGCCGTGAACCTGCGCATGGCCGACGTGATCGTGATCAACAAGGTGGACACGGCAAACCTGGAGTCCGTCACCGCGGTGCGAGACAGCGCCACCGCCCTGAACCCGTCGGCCGTGATCGTGGAGGCCGCTTCGCCCATCT
>Ga0315289_10013832_pt1 | contig 11287 bp, 9 predicted proteins | sample YL17G11_40_MG_FD_203452 | JGI IMG/M metagenome (GOLD analysis project Ga0315289, IMG submission 203452) | Sediment microbial communities from Yellowstone Lake, YNP, Wyoming, USA - YL17G11_40 | ecosystem: Environmental > Aquatic > Freshwater > Lake > Sediment | place: USA: Wyoming | collected... | reverse complement strand
TTACCGCCAATCCCTCTTAAGAATCTTGTTATTCGACTGAGACTTCGTGATAACGCTGGCGAATCAATTTCTCATCTTTTGCTTGTGTGAACACGATGGTCTGCGCGTCAGAGCTTTCGTAAGAAGTGAGAGGGAGAATGGCTGACAGCGATCCAAGCTTCCCGTGGGCTCGCGCACCACAGTACCACAGAGAACGTGGGCGGGCTTAACTGCCGGGTTCGAATGAGACCGGGTGTATCCCCGCCGCTATGGCCGTCATACCATTCGCGTATCTCGCCCAAAGTGGATGCTTCTATTTATAAATTGCCCTGTGCATCCCACGCTTGATGAAAGCCTCCTCTGGATCGGGGGTCGACAGCTGATCCAGCGATGGTCACGATTTCCTGTTCCTCGACAATGATGGAGTCCTTCTCAATGAATGCGAGTTGCTGAGTGCTGAAGGCTCTTGGGTCTATGGTCGCGATCAGAATACCTTTTCTCACGATCACCGTTTCATAGAGAAAGTTCAACAACTTGAGCATCTTACCGAAATCGTTTTGCATTACCAAGTACTCCAACCCATCCAGTACTGCGACGGGTTTAGCGCTTCCTTCGTAGAATCTGACCAGGTTGTCGGTCAGTACGCCGACGTTCTGTGGACTGATGTTCCTCGTGCCAACGCTGTTTGACAGCCAAAACACTATCTCCTCTGGAATGCCAAAATCCTCTTTCAATTGTTCTGGGTGGACCCTTGACACGCATAGCGTCGTGTATCCGGCACTCGCGAAGTCATCAATGAGATGGTACATCCTGTCGGGTCTTCTGGCCTTGAAAATATAGGACCCGCCAGGTCTTAGATCTACTGGCACTTCTTCCCACCTCTTTGCTCCATCTGTCCCGCAAAGATCATTCAGCTGTCCTATTCAACTAGTCGCTCCTGAGACTTAATTCCTTTGTTGCATATCCTGGGTCACAGCCACAAAATGATAACCAGGGCAATAACGGATCCACTGGCCATCGAGGTCACGTTGTTGCCTAGCTTGGAGACGAGCCCCCTTCGCTCAAGCGTCGCTCCGATGTAGCTATCGATTGTGCAGCCGAGGAAACCCATTGATATCGGAATGAGGATTCTGAGGTCAATTGGCTGAGCGGGCAAGATTATCAACCATCCCAGAATTGACGAGAGAATGGAAGCGGATAAGGCCGAGGATGTTCCGAGCACGGATACACCTCCGTCGGATCCGGCCTCGACTCGCTCGTATGTAGTGATCAGGCGCGTGCGTGGGCTGAGGACCCCGAGTTCGCTCGCTGTGGTGTCTGCGGCCGCGACGCTTATCGCGGAAAGGTAGACAAGGCTAGATCCTAGATCAGCTTGGGATCCTGATAGCCATGATGCCACAGCGATAATGGCGGGGATCAGCCCGTTAGCCAAGACGTTCCTGTAGGTCCTCTCTCCTTTCTTGCCTTCTTGAAGCCCTTTCTTTATTTTCGTCTGTAGCTTGTATCTCGTGACGGCGAACGCCAGAAGCACGAACACGATGAGTAGAACGAGCCAAGTGATCGAACCGAACATTCCGATGACCACCCCTACCAAGAAAGAGGCGACACTGCCGCTGATCGTCATGAGCTTGAACTTGAACGCCAGGATCGACAGTATTGCGCACAAGCCAAGTACTATCCCCAGATTCTCCAGGGGGGACATTATGGGGGCATATAGGGTAGTCGATATTTAGATTGGTGCGATTCCTTGGGAGCTCAATGGGCAAGCTTTCTCAGTCCCTGTCCTTCTGCAGGCTGGAAGACTCCTGCTCTGACGGTGTTGACAATCCCGCCCCTTCCTTCAAGATATCATAGGCGACCTTCTCCAGATCATCAACACTGGCGTCGCTGAGGTCGACGCCGCAAGAGGGACATTTCTTCGAATCTGGGGAGATCTTCCGGTCACAGATCGGGCATTCGATCGTCATCGGTCCGATCTCCTGAGGGGAGCGTCGGACCCGGATGATGCGCGTGATGGACAGTGTCTGCTTGAATAGCGGTCGGGTCTTGTCCTTCACGCCTCTAACGCTCTCAAGGTCTCCGTCCCATTGTGCGAATACTGCTCCGAAGTCTATCTGGATCTCCTCGATCACTTGCAGCAATTTTTGTGGGATCTTTCCAGCGTGTTTCCCGTGAAGGACAGCTGCTAGGTATACCTTGTCACCCCTCTCTACCAAGATCTTCTTCTCTCCGAAGTCGAGTCTTTTAAGCGCCGTCGTCGTCTCATCTTTGAAAGAGTCCTTCACGAAATTCTGGATAGCGACGAGCATGCTGCTAAGGACTTCATCATCCATTCCAGGTTTTAGGTGGCGTGTACGGTGTGCTATCAGGCGTCCATCCTCGTATATGATGAACGCCTCGTCGACCGTCGCATAGCGCCTCCGTACCCCAAGGAACAGGCCAGCAGCAAGTACTGCAAACGCACCTATCCCGCCATACAAGTACTCTGGCGGAATTGCCTCCTGAACGACCAATTCATACTCGCCGGTCATGAAGCTATTTCCACTGTTGTCGAATGCCTGAACCCAGAAGAATATCGTAACGGTCGAGTTCTGAGATGGTATCTGAGCTTCGTATATGTTGACCGTGGTCTGCGACATCGTTACGATCCGGACCTCTTCTCCTATTCTATAATGAAGGCTCACGTTGTATACGCCAAAGGGGTCCGTCACATTGGCCGATATGGTGATGGGAGAGCCTACAACAGCTCTTTGATCCGCGTTCATTACTCTCACAAGTGGTTTAGTCTCATCGACTATCACTGGAATCGTCTTTGTGCCTATGGCCCCATCGTTGTCTATGACATTCAACACCACGCCGTATTCCCTGCTTTTGTTCACAAAAGTATGTCGAATTACTCTATTCAGAGACGGCTGAGTCCAGTCTGTTCCGTCTCCGAAATTCCAGCTGAACTGAAGTGATGAGTTGTCGCTTGAAGTATCGAACGAAGTACTCGCATCGAAAATCACTTCTCCAGTCCCGCTAGTGGAGTTGACGAAATTGGCAGTGGGTCGCACATTCTCGATATCAATGGTCAACATATCTGCAGTAGAATAGGAGTCAGAGTCCCACACTCTCACGGCAACTAGATATGCGCCATTCTGAGGGTAGGAGTGAGATGTATGGTTTATTATTGTGTTTGAGAAGGGCACGAAAGAGTCCGAATATGCAAAATCCCATTCGTATGTTTCTATGGATTCCCAACTGGGAACCGCATTCACAGTGAAGACAATGCTCTCATCTTCATCGAACGAGGTCGCACCGGACGAAGCCATCAAAGACAAGATATTTGGTGAGGTGTCTTGCACGACAATAGGAGTAGTCCTCTGAGATGCGGATCCGTCCCCATCAGTTACAACGAGAGTGACATCATAGCTGCCGTTGTCTCCGTACGAGTGGGAAGGATTCTGAAGAGCAGAAGTACTCCCGTCACCAAAGTCCCAATACCAGGTAGCAATACCATCATACGCGGATGATTCGTCAGTGAATTGTACGGTGACTCCCTCATACGGTGAATAGGGTGAGAACTCGAATGAGACACTTGGGGATGAATCCTGCACCTGCACTGTATCCCAGTGCTTGCTGGTGCTCCCGTCGCTGTCGGTCACAGTCAGAGTGACATTGTAACTGCCATTCTGAAGGTATACATGCGACACATGTGACGCATCAGATCCCTCTTCAACGCTTCCATCTCCAAACATCCAGCTATAGGATACAATCGTGTCGGGGTCTGAGTATGAGGTATCGTTGAAATACACCGTCGTGTTCTCTAACGGAGATAGGTTCGAGACGGTGAAATCGGCTCTTGGGGCAGCGTCCGCGACGAAGATGTCTTTCGTTAACTCGTCGTAGCTGCCATCATCATCTACAACTGTTAGGCTCACCGAGTAGGTTCCGTCTCCCTCGTAGACGTAAGTCGAGTCCTTGGTGTATGCCTTTTCACCATATCCGAACTCCCATGTCCAGTTCACGATCTGGTCAGGGTAGGACGTCGAAGTGTCAGTGAACGTCACTTGATTGCCCTCGATCGGGTTTGTAGGAGCATAGGTGAATGAAGCAGCAGGGGATGCGTCATTGATAGTGACTGTGAGGTTGCTGTAGTTAGTTAGATTGCCTCTGTCAGTCACTCTAAGGGAGACCTGGTACGTATCGTTTCTCATGTAGACGTGAGGGATAGTCGCACCCTCGCCCATTGTACCGTCTCCGAACGACCAGTTGTATGCGAGTGACGATTTGTCCGAAAACGAATCCGTGGAGTTCCTGCCGTCGAACACCACTTCCGTCCCCTCTATGAGTGGGGGTACGCTGACGCACTCGGCAACGGTGAGAGGAGGGATGTTATTCTGGTACGCTATGGAAATGGAACCTGAAAGGGGCGATGATATCAAGATATCCGTTCTAAGGTCTAGGTTCACGTCTGCCACTCCAACGAAGCCTTGGCCGGCCCCGTACGAGAAGTTGCCGAGTGTCACAAACGAAGTCTGCATCATCTCAACGACGGTGACAACACCCAATGTAGACCCAACCAGCGCCACCTCGTCGAGACCATCGTCATCCACGTCTCCGAGATCAGCGTCAGACACCCCATAGGGGGTCTGATACGTGAACTTCTCACCCTCGTCGAAGCCTTTGTTGAAACCAATGTTCTGAAGGTAGACGACGACGCTACCGTCACTCAGAGCAACCACGATGTCGGGCAGGGCATCATTATTCACCTTCCCGATGCCCATCCATGTGATTTGTGCCGTAGACGACGGAAATAATGTCTTGTTGTCCGTTTGTGAGAATCTGGAGGTCTTCGCGCTCTGCATGTACAGCTCAACCGTATTCTTCGTGTGATTCACCACAGCTATGTCAAGCAACGAAGGCCAACTGTTAGCTTCCTCGTCTCCGATGTTGAGATTACCCGTTGCGATGAAGGTGAAATTGCCATTCGCCAAAGGCAAACTCAGAGATGCGTCCTTGTTGAAGTATGACCCTGACCCGAGATTATAGAATACCTGGAATCCCCCCAAGCATCCCACGACAATGTCCAATCTCCCGTCGCCCGAGACATCTCCGACGGACAGCCCTCTTGGAGCTGTGAAGTTCGTGGTTAGGCTGAGAGACGAACTCGAAGAAGAGAAGAAGTTGGGGCCTCCCCAGTACAACGTCACATTGTCGCTTCCGGAGTTGGAGACAACGGCGTCTAGACTGTTTCCGCTCCTCAGTCTCGTCGACAGAACATCGCTAGGTAACGTGCCAGTTAGCTTCGTTCCTTTCACGATCGAATCGTTATTGACAAACTTCACAGCATTTGAACCCAGTAACAGCGCACCGATCTCCGATGCAGAATCGTCGTCGAAATCCCCTGCGATCAGCGCTGATGGTGTACCCGAGTCAAGAAACGAATTGTCATTGGCGTTGCTCATGAACCCTGAGGTCTGACCATAGTACACCGTGATAGAACCATTTGTGCCCGTCGAATTTGCCGAGAGTACAAGATCTTCAAGGCCGTCTCCATTGATTAGTCCTGTGTTTGCGACAAGAGGAGTCGAATGACACGGAAAAGACACTTCAGGAGAGGACCCATAAGGCACGCTCCCGAGCGGGGTGACGAAAATGTCCACCTTGCTCTTCGAATCCGACGCTACTATCAGGTCAGGCACACCATCGCCATTCTCATCGGTCATCGATATTGTTGATGGTGACTGAAGATCGCTTTTCAGCTTCCACAGCTCGAAAACGGACGATGTTGTACTGTACTTATAAATGGCAACTGCACTACCGCCCCGATCCAATACCACTAGCTCTTCCGAACCAGACATGTCCACTTGCCTGAAAAACAGTTGCGACGGGCCTGACCTAGAGATGGTTTGTACCAGAGGCCACGTCCCATCTACCCCAGGGCCTGTTATATCGTTTCTGAAAACCGTTATCTTCCCGAATCTCGGGTCAGCGATGGCAATGTCGGGCTTTCCGTCACCGTTGAAATCCGAGCTAGAGATATGCCTGGCCTCATACGAGCCAGTGAAGTTTATGTAGTGATTGCTGCCCTTAATGAAGCTCTGATCGCTAAGGTGCACCGCGAAGCTGCAATTGTAGCCTGTGACTCCTTTCCGATGGCTCACCACCGCAAAATCGTCCTTATAATCGCCGTCGAAATCTGCCACCACAACGCCGTAAGGGCTAAGGGCAGCGTCCTTAACGTTGCTGGGGTCGAAGGAATTCTTCTGCAACAGAATGTGCACTTTGTTCTCGGCTGCGCAAGCAACGACAAGGTCATCTGCGCCATCCCTGTCTAGGTCTCCCACGTCCATGCCAGTAGGCGGAGAAGAAAGGATCACAATTTTCCCAGGAGTTGTTCCGAAATCACCAGCCATTCTCTGGAAGTAGAATTCTACCCTGGCAGTTGAAGGACTGGCAACAGCAACATCTTCCAGTGAATCGTTGTTGAAGTCCCCGATTGAGACGAAACCTGGCCACGCACTCGTCTTCAATGAATGAGAGAATAGGTCGAACGATAGATCGTCTCCACTGTCTCCCTCTATCATGAGCGGTGAATCCGTCCCCCAAACGGATCTCGCTTCGCCACTGTCAGGAATGTGAAATACAATCGCTGCGAGCGGAACCACACTCATGATTAGAACGGATAGCAGCAAAGCCCCGCTCGGTCTGAGCATTTGACCCACAGATATCTTTTCATAAGTATGATGATCGGTATATAAATCTTCTTTAGCCCTTCTTTCCCTAAAGATAGGTGATCTGCAACAATAACAGAGGTCGATCGGGAATGGCGCTCTGAGCTCGCTTTCGGTCAGAATCTCTTCGAATAATCAGCATCGAGAATTTGAAACTAAGTCGTATATATCCTTGACCTCGTGATGAATAACATGATGACAGAAGGGATGGACTTCCAGATACCTCGTTTGACCTGCGATGAGGACACGGGGCGAATACTTTCCTTCATCTCGTCGCGCCCCAGCTGCGTGAGGGAGATCTCAAAGACGCTGAACATCTCTATGGCGAAATGCTCAAGGCGCATGCGTGAGATGGAAGAAAAGGGATTTGTAAAAAGGGATGAGGAGAAGAGGGATGGTGTGGACGTATATCGGTCGAACCTACGATTCTATCGTCTGATGATAGAAGGAGAGCGCTTGTGTCAAGAGCTCGAGTTCATAGATGGTAGCAGGAAGACATTCGATCTCGATATTGGACTTCTCATGGGAGAATCGTAAGGGTTCAGAACGGAAACTCAGTCAAGAATGTGATCGATCCTCTCGAATCGCATAGGCAAAGCCATCGTCAAACATGATCTCCGTGTTTCATCCGCCGAACTGTTAAATATGGAACCGTTTGTATAGAATGCCTCATGCGGACATCGATACGCATGGGGGCCGTAATGGGCATCCCCATTTACTTCCATATAACATTTCTTGTCATCATTCCTGTGTTTGCCGCGTTCTTCGCTTTGAGTTCTGGCGTCATCTTTGGAATAGCCCTCGGTTATGGCGACCTGAACACGTCGTTGTTGGCAAAGATCGCCCTCGGTGTTGTATGTTCGCTGATATTCTTCTTCACCATCCTTTTGCATGAACTGAGCCACTCCTATGTCGCCCTGAAGCACGGATACAGCATCCGCAGCATCACCCTCCTTATATTCGGGGGCGTTGCGCAGATGGAGGAGACCCCCAAGGACCCTGCGGTCGAGGGATGGATGTCCTTTGTCGGTCCAGGGACCAGCTTCTTGGTCGGTCTGATTCTTACTCCGATCTACTTTCTGATCGAAGGGGTGATGAATCCAGGCGTCGCACTGCAGTCCTTTCAGATCACCTGCGGCATACTGGGGTTCTACAATTTGATGCTAGGCGCGTTCAATTTGATCCCCGCGTTCCCAATGGACGGCGGTAGGATCTTGCGCTCGATTCTAGCCAAGAAGATGGGTTTGGTCAAGGCGACAGAGATCTCTGTGAAGGTTGGCAAGGTGTTTGCGATTGGAATGACCGTTGTAGGTGCATTGACATTACAGATTTTCATCCTGTTCATCGGCTTCTTCATCTACATGGGGGCTTCCGGAGAGGAAACCATGGTGAAGCTCACGGTCGCTCTGGAAGGGATCAAGGTTAAGGACATCATGAACTCCGAGGTCTTCTGGGTCTCACCATCGATGGCCTTGAACCCCATTCTCGACAGGATGTTCAAAGAACACAAGACATCGTTCCCTGTCGTGGAGATCGGCACTCTTGTCGGTGTCGTCTCCGCTGCTCAGATTGACAAGGTTCCGAGGGATCAGAGGGACAGGATAACCGCCGGCGAGATCGCCGACAGATCGCCATCTTATGTCAGGGACTATGTCGATGCGACCGAGACGATCAAAGCGCTCTCGGATCGCAAGGATTTCGTCGTTGTTCTGGATGAGAGGAACGAATTCGTCGGCACGATCAGCAAGGACGAGCTCCTCAAGATCGTGACAGTCCTGGATATCAGGAAAGGACTGTAGGACGCTTTTCAGGGAGGATCAGGGTCGTTCCCGCGCTGCTTCCATCAATGCGTAGAAGTCTTCGGCCAGGTCCCTGACCTTCTCCTTGTTCTCCGCCGGGGTCATCATCATTCTGCCGTTCTTATAGAGGGTCATCTCCGTTCCGTCTCTCGATGCTCTGATCATTACATCAGGACCCTTGACTTCGAAACCCTTAGATCTTAGGATCTCCGCACATCTTTCGAGGTCATATCTAATGACATCCTGAGGGACGACGGACATGGCGTCCTTCTTGCACAGATCAACGACCTTGAATCTTATGCCCACCATGCTCCCTCAGCAACTCCTCTGCGTGCGTCCTGAACTCCTCGAGCGTGCCCTCGTTCACGATCATTTGGTCCGCCAACGAGATCAGGGTCCCCAGTCCCCAGCCAAGCTCGCGATCATCTCTTTCCGAGAACTGCCTCCAATCTTCTGGGGCGTCCCTCCTATTCCTCGTCCGGAGACGTTCATAGCGGACAGATGCGGGGGCATGGATCGCAACGACCGTTACGTCCTTTCCAAAGACCGTCTTGAAGACATCAAGTTCTGCCCCTCCCCTGCATCCGTCGATGACGGTCATTTCCTTCTTGATGAATGGAACGGTCCTCTTCGCCCAAACGTCATAACCGTGCGTCTCCCTCTCAGAGTGCGCGAATCTACCTACGCTTCTGTCGTCCAATGGGATCCCTCTTCGTGATGCCTCCATCCTCACGACATCGCCCATTCTTACGACATCAAACCCCATCTGCCTTGAGACATCGACGAATTCTTCCTTGCCCGAGCCAGGCATCCCCGTTATGACGAGCAGCTTCACAGCATATCACCGCTCCTTCGTAGCCAAAGTCGTCCTATCTCAGACAAGAATGGACCTCTCGATGTTTTCCAGGGTCGCAGGCTCGACCTCCAGACCCGTGCATGCCTTGATGAACTGTGACGCCCTCGCTCTGTCCAATCCCGCCTTGACCGCGTACCTGGGACATATGCCGAGGACGTAGGCGAGCGCGAGCGTATGTTCCTCTCCGCCGTTCGGTGCGAACGGGCTGAACAGGTCCGATCGGCAAGCTCCCTTAATGGTCGGGATGGAACCCACATTGGTCTGGCTCGATCCCATTTCCTCTATTCTGCTCTTCGCCTCTTGATACGTGAGGCCTTTCAACATCGGACCGACCCCGACCGGTTCGACGCCGATTCGGCTTGAGGTTTCCATCAGTCTCGAGGCCTCTATGGCATCGAATCCCTCGTTCAACAGTGCTGCGAATCCCGGAGCGTCTATGATCAGCATCCCTGGCTCAGGGTGTGCCTCTTTGAGCACCGTGGGGGGTTCGTTGTATTTCGCGAAGGTCCTACATGGCCACGGGCAGCTGAAACATGCCGAATTCCTATGCCGCACTTCATTGAAGTTCTTCAGGTCCATATCAGGCATAAGGCCCTCGATCCCCTGCGAGTCGGCCAGCTTCGCTCTGGCATCTTCCATGGCGGGTAGGCAAAGCTCAAGGAACGAGGCGGGATCTGCTAGCTCAAGTTCACCCATGCCCCGCGTACATATGGCCTTGAGCCTCATGTCGCCGAGTCGCTTCCCCAATCCTATCTTGTCTCCTTCGGACCAGTAGTTGACGACGGCCTGAGCTATCGAACCTCCTTTCTCTCCTGCAGGTCCTATGGATAGGACCTGTATCCTTCCCTCCCCTTGCTCCTCTCGGACATAGTCCACTGTCTTCCACGTGTCCTGCCCCCAAATCTCGTCGGCTGGGAGCAGGTCTGCGATCTCATCGTGGAGCCAAAGGTATACTGGTTTGGGGGAGCGACCATGTACTACTATGAAATCAAATCCAGCAAGCTTGAGCTCGGCGCCCATGAAGTTGACGATAGGTGAGTGCATGATCCTGTCTGCCGTTGGGGACCGGGCTGTGACGACGGACATGGCCGACCCGGGGATCATAGTGGAAGTGAACAACCCAGATCCTATGACCACTGGGTCCATGCTTTCGTATTGCTTGAAAAGCTCGAGGTTGACCGCGGCGCCGCCGAGCTTTGACTCGATTAGTCCATCATCCAATATGCTCTCTCGAGTCTCTCCTTTCTGAAGATCGACCACCAGCATGTTGCCCGTATAAAGGTAGTCCATCTCACTTCACCACCGAAAGGCATCTCGGAGGGCAGATTCTGACACAGTATGGTTCCTCGTCTCCGCACTCATCGCATGCCTCCCTCAGTAGGATGGGTTTCGCCCCGGTTCCCTCCTCGTCCTTGCTCTCCCCCGACCTTTGAATGTCAGGTCCTTCGGGTCTGCCAAGGATCAGGTCATCGTTCGGCAACTTCACCATCACCCCGAAGTAGTTCCTTTTGTCATCCAGGTGAAGCATGATGCTCGATCTCATCGTCGTGAAAACCTTATCTCTCCGGTAGCTGCAAGCGAGCTCGCACAGGCCACAGCCAGTGCATTTCAGAGCATCAATGTTCATCGTCATCCAGCGCACCGCATCCGTGTTAATGATGCTCTCATTATTTATCATTATTCAGTGGGTTTATCCTCCAACTAGACGTTCTCCATGGTTCTGATGCCTTCATCTTCCTCTCGGATTCTTTGTTCTGCTGCTTACAGCCAGGACGATTCTTCTTAAGATGGAAAGGGTTAAATGCAGTTTCACTTATTTCTCAAGGAGTGGTCTTGACGCTGGGTGGGAGCACCAATCTTGTCGATTAACCTCGGAGGAATGATGAATTGGAGCCGGTGAAGTCCGTCGAGAACGTCCTGGAGGAGATAATTCT
>Ga0315289_10013831_pt1 | contig 11287 bp, 10 predicted proteins | sample YL17G11_40_MG_FD_203452 | JGI IMG/M metagenome (GOLD analysis project Ga0315289, IMG submission 203452) | Sediment microbial communities from Yellowstone Lake, YNP, Wyoming, USA - YL17G11_40 | ecosystem: Environmental > Aquatic > Freshwater > Lake > Sediment | place: USA: Wyoming | collected... | reverse complement strand
AACTTCTCATTGCGCTTGCCTCAAACGCGAAACCGAACTTTTGTCTCACTCCGCCGAAGATAAGGGCGAGTCCCGCAGCAACAACCGCCAGAGGCTGCGGCATCGCCAGCGCGCCGATCAGTAGCACAATCGGCAGCAAGTGCCCCACACCGATTGTGAGCGCGACGCTGTTCAGTTGGCGCAGCGGCTCGATCCCCCGCTGAAAAACCTCCCCTGGCGTATGGAGATACACAGCCCATACCAGCGCGTTCGCTAGGGCGGCGACCAGCCCCACGAGCGGTAGCGACATCGCGGAAGGCGCACTGAAAAGAGAGAGGACGATCAGCATCAGTCCGCTGCCAGTCGCTAGACCACACGTCAGAAAGAATAACGGTACGGTCGGTACGTTCCAGGTGATGACGCTGTTGGCACGCAAAACGATCATTCCCTGCGCAACAATGAAAACGAGCCCAGCCAGCACCGCCACGCCGCGCAAGGCCGGGTTAGGAATGAGCCAGTCGAGCCCAGCGGCGATGATGAAGATTCCCCCCGCCAACGCCTCGCGCGACATCCAGGACCGCCGCAGATTGGTCAACAGATAAATGCTGTGCAACGGGTGCCCGGCTTCGGTGGTCAGCGAAAGCAAGCCTACACTAACCAGCACGGGACCGAGCAGCTTGAACACCGTGGTCTGCATCAGAGATTGTGTCCAGTCGCTGCTCTCTGGCAGGGTCAACAACAGAGTGACGAGGTAAAACCCGGCGCCCATTCCTCCCAACGTCAGATTGAGAGCGGCGGGCAGTTGCCATGTGTTCTGTTTTTGAGAAGGCTCCACGGTTACCTCCCAGATAAAGAGAAAGCGAATCCTTCGTAGTCTGTTTTCTCAAAACCTTCCATGGGCATGTTTCCCCTGTCTATAAAGTTGACGGACAGGATAACGTCAACACGATGAGCGCCCGTGAGGAGTCCATCTTTAGCTGCTCCTCCACTTTTGACGGTGCAGAATGTAGGCCACGCAGGGATGATTGCCCACGTCCACCAATCGGTGCACAGCCTCCCCGGCCCCGCGAATCTTATGGGAGACCTCGCTATTGGGATCATCCATGTCCCCAAAGAGTCGCGCTTTGGCCGGGCAGGTCTTGACGCATGCCGGCTTGTCCTCGGCATCTACCCGGTGGGCGCACAGCGTGCACTTTTCGACCACACCCGCTTTATGGTTATAGCAGCGCATACCATAAGGACATGCCATCACACAATACTGGCAGCCAATGCACCGGTCATTGTCTACCAAGATAATACCATCCTTCCGTTTGTACGATGCCCCGGTGGGACACGCCGCAACGCAGGCGGGGTCATCACACTGTTGACAGAGCACCGGGAGAAAGTACATCTCCACATCGGGAAACTTGCCGGTTGGGCCAATGTCCAGCACATTGCTCCAAAAAGATCCTAACTCGATATTGTTTTCTTGTTTGCACACAGCGGCGCACGCGTGGCACCCAACGCACGCATCGAGGTCAATCACCATCGCCATTCGAGTCATCGGTCTTCACCTTCTTGTGCTTTTGGTAGAAAGCCCTTCAACTGCTCCGTCAGGGGCCCACTTCAAAAAGGTTGATGCCATCTGTCGGTGGACAGAATGGAAAAGACAGGTTTTCCTGCCCGCACGCGATCACGCAGGCATAGCAACCCGTGTATTTGTTTAGATGGGTCAAAATCCACATTCTTTTGCTGGGCACAGAAGCTCCTCAGGGTCAACCTTTGGCCCTCGACAGCTTGATCAGTCTGTCCAGTTCCTCACGATCCAAAGAAATCCAAGCACTCAAATAGGAAGCTAAAGATTTATAAAATTCCGTCCAGGCAACCTCCTGGATGTCCTTGCAGAAGGAGGGAACCCAGGGAGAAAGATGTTGTCGAAGAAATTCCCTTTGCTGTTCGAGATGAGTGAGGGCCTCCTGTTTCTTATCGTTCTTCAAGGCCATCCCAGCCTGATGAGCCAGGTTTGCCATGAAAGTCAATTCGATGGCGATGTGATCTTCGGGTTCCTTCAAGCCCGGATTCTTCTTGAAACCCATCTTACCGTAAAAATCCCTCACCTCGTCGAAGGGATCCTGCATCAGCAATCCTAACTTGGTCCGATAAACCGACTCGTACGGGAACGCCCCTGGGGAGTTCAAGCCTAAGAAAATACGCGCGAAGTCAACGTCGAGTTCTTCTTTGAAAGATTTCACTTCCTTTCCTTTCGGCGGAATCAAGTTCCCGATACTCTTTTCGCTTCTCATAGGAGGCAATGGCAAGGAGGATAGTGTTTCCAGTAGCTCCACGGAGGCCTCTTTCAGGAAGAAAGAGGAGAGAAGCCGATAGAATTCACCACGAAAATCGATGACCCGCGCAAGATCTTTCATTTCTCTTCTCCCTTATATACTTTGCAAAGCAGGCCCCTCAAGGTAGAACTCCCGATGATGGGATCACAATGTTCGCCGTCTGTAACGACATTGATGTTTGACTCCCAGCAGCCATGCAGCGAAGGCTCCTGGCCCGGTTTTTCCGGAAACCACCAGCCGTGTTCCGCATGGACGACCTGGGGATGGATCCCCTGGGTTAGAGTGGCCCGTTGCTTGCACCTGCCCCTTGGTGTTTCAATCCAGACCCAGTCTCCCTCCTTGATCCCTAAACGCTCCGCGGCTTCCGGATTAATCTGCAGCTTGGGGTCTCTCCAGATCTCCCGAATCAACGGGAGAGCTCGATGTTCCGAATGCATATACCCTGGGACTCTGCCGCCCGTCGTCAGTACAAAAGGATATTCACGGGCCAGATCAGGGGTGCTGAGTGGGCTTTCTGCAGGCTCTCGATAGAAGGGCAGTGGATCAAAGCCGAGTTGCTTTAAAGCTAAGGAATAGACTTCGACCTTCCCGGAGGGAGTATGAAGATGATCGTAGTTCCGGTAGGTCTTCTTCCCAACGATGAAACTCTTGTTCTTTAGGTCCTCCCAGTGATACCCGGACCCTTCGCAAAGAGACTCCATGTAATCATCCATATTTTCCCACGGGAAATATTCGCCCAGGCCCAAACGCCGCCCCAATTCCATGCAAATCTCTTCGTCCTGTTTACATTCAAAGAGCTGAACAACCTTTTGCTGAAAGCCGAGAATCGCATCGCAGAAGGATGGCCAGCCGGAGATCGAACTTCTCTCAAGCCAGCCCGCAGCAGGCAGAACCACGTCGGCCATCTCAGCCACCGGAGTCATGAAGAGGTCTGCAACCATGAGGAAGTCGAGACGCTTGTACGCTTCATAGGCGAGGTTCTTCGCATCCGCGCATCCGAGGAAGTGGTTGCCGCCGAAGACAAGCATCCCTTTGATCGGGTAAGGCTTTTCTGTAATGATGGTCTTCATCAAGGAGGGAATATGGGCGGAAGGGAAGAAAGAGGTTTTTCCACAGCCGAGAGGATACTGGTCTGCTCCTATCTGTTTATCCAGTTGTTCGGGAGGAAGCTTTTCAGACAAGGGAAGTTTCAAACTGTAACAGCTGGTGATGTTCGGTAGCTGGAGAGGGAAGATGTTTCCACCTGGCACGTCCAGATTCCCGCAGAGAACGGGAAGCAAGGCCACGGCTCGAGCGGTCTGAATCGTGTTGTTGGTATGATCGAAAGCGACTCCCCATTGATAGCTGGCAGGCTTCGTCTTTGCGTAGAGCCTTGCGGCGTCGAGCACCCTTTCCGCTGGAACCCAGGTGATTCGTGATGTTTCTTCGGGTGTAAAAGGTGCAACTCGCTCCCGCAGTTTTTCAAGAGCTGTCTTACAAACGATCCCACCCACCGTGAAGGTTCCAAACAGCGCTGGAGCGATGTCAGGATGGTTGAAAGGGCAAGCTGTTTGTGTCTTCTGGTCCCACACCAGAAAGGTTTTGGGGTCCCCTGTTCCACAGACATCGGCCTCTGTGAGGGGGTCACCGTTATCCTCACGGATCAGGAAGGTGGCATTCGAGTGGTCCCTGAGGAAACGTTCATCGATGTGTCCCTCCTTGACGATCGTGTGAATCAGGCCGAGAGCGAGAGCATCATCCGTACCCGGCCGCACCGGAAGCCAGATATCGGCTTTGGATGCCAACGGCGTGAAACGAGGATCGACCACGATCAGCTTCCCGCCCGATTTCGATCTCGCCTCTATCAAACGCGTCGATATATTCCCATTGTCATTCGAAGCGGGAGGATTGACTCCCCAGATCAGCATGCATTTGGGCAACACTCCCCCAAAACCATAGTAGTCTGGCATGTGGTAACTGCCGTGGGTCAAAAAACATGCACTGACGCGGGGGAACAGACACTGCTGCCAGCCCGGTTCCATCCAGTTCGGCGTCCCGAAGGTATTACAGAGGCGAACGGGGAGCATGAAGAAAAGCCGGCCGGTGCCCTGCCCCATGGCCATTGCCTCAGGTCCATAAGCTTTCTTGATTCGTGTCATCTCTTCGGCGACATAATCAAGGGCCTCTTCCCAGGAAACTCTTTTCCACTTCCCCTCTCCCCGCTTTCCAACCCTTTTCAACGGATAATGAAGCCTGTATGGAGAATAGAGTTGCTGGATCGATGAAACGCCCTTCGTGCAGAGAGAGCCAAGGTTCATTGGGTGTTCGGGATCGCCCTCCACTTTTCGCACCCTCCCTTTAGAGACATGAACAAGCGTTCCGCAACCTCCGTGGCACATCCGGCAGAAGGAACGGAGGATGCGGCTATCTTCCTGTGAGGATTCCTCCAGGCCGTTCCGGACGAAAATACTCTCTACAGGAATCGCCTTGAACAATGATTCCCAGGCTTCCCTTCGATCAAGGAAGTCTTTCAATGGCTGCTTCATGAAACCTCCTCTTCTCATGCTATGAAAGGGTTGGGTCTCTACAAACCCAAATAGGCCTTCTGGATATGATCATCCGCTAGCAGGCGAGCCCCCGTGCCGTCGAGGACGATTTTTCCTGTCTCCAGTACGTAGGCGCGTTGAGCAATCTGAAGGGTGGTCTGGACATTCTGTTCTACCAACAGGATGGTGACCCCCTGACGATTGATCTGCTGAATCAATTCGAACATCTTGAGGACAAAGAGCGGAGCAAGGCCTAAGGACGGTTCGTCGAACATAAGTAGTCGAGGCCGGGACATAAGTCCACGGCCAATGGCCAGCATCTGCTGCTCGCCTCCAGACAGGGTCCCCGCAAGTTGCCCTTTCCTTTCGTGAAGCCGCGGGAAAAGGTCGTAAATCCGCTTCATCGATTCAGAGAGCTGCGGTCTGGCCCTTCCAGAATAGGCACCTACCTCGAGATTCTCCTGAACGGTCAAAAAGGGAAAGAGTCTTCTCCCTTCAGGGACCAGGGAAATCCCCCGCTCCACCCTCTCATGAGATTCCAAGGCATCGATCCCGCTTCCCTCAAAAGAGATCGATCCCTCTCTGGGTTTGAGGAGTCCGGCCACCGTGCTCAAGGTGGTCGTCTTCCCGGCACCGTTAGAACCCACCAGGGCCGTTACAGCCTTCTCCTGGACGAAAAAGCTAACTGACCAGAGGGCTTGAACCCCATCGTAGAAAACAGAAATGGAAGAAACGTCTAACAAAGCAACCCCTCACATATGGAGTTTTTCTCCGAGATAAGCTTCAATGACGGCTGGATTCTTGGACACTTCCTCGGCATTCCCCTCGGCGATCTTTTCTCCATTGTGCAATACAACGATGCGGTCGGAAAGGCCCATCACGGCCTTCATGACATGCTCCACCATGAAGATGGTCAATCCCATCTCGTCCCGGATTCGTCTTACCAACTTCATCGCTTCGGTCGTCTCTGTGGAAGTCAAACCCGCAAGCACCTCATCGAGTAATAAAAGCTTGGGCTTCGTAGCCAAGGACCGAGCCACTTCGAGCCTCTTTCTATCGGCAATGGTCAGCCCTTTAGCAGGAATTTCTTTCTTTTCATGGAGGCCTGTAAACTCCAGAACCTTCATGGCTTCCTCTTTTGCCCGGGAAACGTTTTTGCACTTCTGCACACCAAACAGGGCTCCCACCATGACATTATCCCATACCGTCATGTTATGGAATGGCCGAACAATTTGAAAGGTCCTAACCAACCCCTTTCTACAAATATCGTGAGTTTTCAAACCTGCAATCTCGTCCCCTTCAAATCGAATGGAACCATTCGTAGGAGGATAAAAACCGCTGATCAAATTGAACAGGGTCGTCTTTCCAGCCCCGTTCGCTCCTATCAAGCCAACAATCTCTCCTTTCTCGAGCTGGAGACTCACATTCATGACGGCCATGAGGCCACCGAAATTCTTTGTCACTTCTTGACATTCCAAAAGGGCCATCTCATTTCCTTCTTACAAATTTGACAATCTTTCCAGCTTTCCCAAAGAGTTCGAAGATCCCTAAGATCCCTGAGGGCATAAACTTCACGATAAAGACCAGGATGACTCCTAAAATGATAAGGTAGTAGTGCGGATATCTGGCCCACAGGAATTCCGAAATGAGTGTCAGGATGCAGGCGCCCAGAACGGGTCCGTGGAGCCTTCCCATGCCCCCAAAAAAGGCCATCACGATGATCTGGAAAGAGACGATGGGGTCAAAGACGGAATACGGATCGATGTACGTTCTTCGAAGGGCCATGGTAGCACCGATCGCTCCGGGGAAAAAGGCGCTGATCCCAAAGGCCAGCCATTTGTAGATGCTCGTGTCAATTCCGAGGGACTCGGCCGCATCTTCGTCTTCTCTAATACTAAAGAGCCCATACCCGAATCTGGAACGCTTGATCAAGTAAGCGCAGAGGATCGTCACGATCGCGATGATCAGGAGAGAAAAGTAAAGGGTCCTGATGTTGGGAACCCCTAACATGATTCTTCCCACCGTCCCCTTCACGTTCACTTCATAGTTAATGAAGATATATTTTGCGAATTCTGAAAGCCCCAGAGTTAAAATGACGAAATAGGGTCCTCTGACCCGGAGAACGGGAAACCCGATCGCAAAGGCAAGGGCCATGCTAGAGGCAGCCGAGATCAGGATGATCAGGGGATAAGGGAGTTTCAGCCACGAAATGGCCATCACATAAGCACCGATCCCAAAGAAGGCGGAGTGGCCGAGAGAAATGTACCCCGTGAATCCTGACAGGATAATCCAACTTTCTGTTAAACCAATCCATGTCAAGATGTCGAGGAGCACAGAAACGATATAGTCGGTCGAGTGGAAGGGGATGACGCAAAGGAAGATAACTAAGCCCAGCAACCCAAGGCCTGAAAGATACTTGCCTAGCCTTGATGTCGTCATAATCCCTTGCCGAAAATGCCTTTAGGACGGTAGAGGATGACCCCGATAAAGACTCCGTAGCTGATAATGGATTGGAGCCCAGGTGAGGTAACGCTGATCCCGACTGTCTCGACAAACCCAAAGATAAACCCGGCAATCAGGCTTCCCAGAACATTGCCGAGTCCCCCCAGGACAATGACTACGAATGCAGTAATGGTATAGGGGAATCCCATGAAGGGAGACAACTCATAAATCATGCTGAGCAGGGCACCCGTCAGACCGGCGATGCCAAAAGCCATCATAAAACTTACCAGATAGAGGCGGTCGGAATTGATCCCCACTAATTTTGCAGCCGTCCGATCCTGGATCAACGCTCGAATGGCCTTCCCAAGCATCGTTTTCTGAAGAAAAATATAAGCAACGATGCAGATGACACATGCCACGAGAAAGGCATTCAGCCTGTTCAGCATCACTGGAACATTAAGGATTTGCACCACCCCTGTCAGATAGGAATATCCCCGAATGTCTGCCGTCCAAATAAGGATCACCACATTCGTAAGGATGATGGAGATGGCAAAGAAGAGAAGAAGCGAGTTGGATTGGATACTCTCCTCAGACTTTCCTGACCGAATCATGGGGAGGAAGATGACCTTACAAATGATCAAGCCAATGACGATGGTGACGAAGCTGGAAATGAGAAGAGACAGGAAGGGGCTTACACCATACGCAGTAAAAAGCCAATAAGCGACGTAAGCCCCGATCATGATTATTTCACCATGGGCAATATTGAGGAGTCGCATCGTTCCGTAGATGAGGTTGAGCCCTACGGCCACGAGGGCATAGATGCCTCCCATGATCAGTCCTGTGAAGACAATCTGGAGAATTCTTCCGAGGTCCATACGATTTACTTACAGAATTGTAGAGCGTAAAAGTTGCCTGTAACTACCCATTATTTTCCAATACTTCTCTTGGTTCGATAGGTGACAACCCGTTCATGGGAAATTGCATCATGGCCGCAGTCTTCAGGCTGAAGGGTACGGCCACAAGCCTTTCAACTCCCCCCACCCCCCTTTGCTAAAGGGGACGAGGGGGGAGTTGAAATTTTCATGGTCTGCGATCAACGATAAACTATCTCTTCGGCCAGGGAGGCTTCGGATAGAGCGGCTTGGCCGTTGCCACTTCAGGAGGCCATGCAATCTCTATCTCCCCCTTCTGCCACTGAAGGACCATATAGGGTGTTCGAAGGTTCTCTGATCCTGTAAATTTGATAGGACCGTTGATTGTCGAGAACTCATCCCTCGCAATCACATCCTTAATCTTTTCCCAGTTGAGAGTTCCTGCTCGTTCCGCAGCCTGTTCCACAATCTGGCAGGCAACATAAGCCAACGAGGAATTGAGGTAGTCGGGTTTGACCTTAAACTTGGCCAGATAGTTGTCATGAAACTCTTTGGCCCCAGGCCATGGGGCTTTTGGACTCCAGTGGCCAAACGTGGAGATCCCTTCTGTTGACGCCCCAAATTTTGGCCCGTAGGCAACGGAAGCTGCTCCCACGAGCATGAAAAAGAATTTTGGACTTAAATCCACTTCCTGAGCTTGGGTAGTAATGAGGAAGGTATCCGGTACATAAGTCAACGCAATAAAAGCATCCGGATTCTTAGCCTTGACTTCGGAAAGCAGAGGCACCAAGTCTTTTACTCCCCTTGGGTAATCCTTTTGGAGAACGATATCGAAACCTCCTTCCTTCAGAAGAGGGATGAGGTACTCATAGTTCTCCCTGGGAAATACTTCCTGGACGCAGACCACGGCAACGGTTTTCACCTTGAGCGATTTCAAAAAGTTCACCAAGGCTTTCATATTCAGATCGGGCATTGTTGCAGTGACAAACCAGAAGTATTTCGATTTCAGTTCTCTCAGCTTTACCGAGGCCGCCGTACTTCCCACGATGGGTGCCTTATACTTTTCCGCAATTGGGAAAATTGCGAAATGAATTGTTGTGCTGTTGGGGGAGAAGAGTAGATCGACTTTGTCGTCTGTAATCAGTTTCTCATAGACCTTGGCCGCGGTTTCCGCCTCACTCTTATCATCATAATAGACCAGTTTTACAGGAAGTCGTTTTCCAAATTCCTTGATTAAGATCCCTCCCTTTTTATTGACCTGCTCTTCCCAGAGGAGATAGGCTTCCATCTGCCCCTTGGCCGCCGGGGCATAAGGTCCAGTGAGGGCCATGGAGAAGCCGATCTGAATATTATCTTTCGCTATGGCTCCATGCATTGACCAAAGAATAACGAAGAAGAATAGAAACGTTACAAATAAGAATTTTTTCATAGTCCGTCTCCTTTCTATCATTCAATCGATAAAATAGATCAATTTTTTGAAAATTTCTTCCCTTTTACCTCCTTCTTCACCTCCTTTTATAGCTCTATCATTATCCTCCTCTCGTAGGAATTATTACTTCAATTGAACAGTTCTTGTCAAGCAGTTTTTCTGAGTTGTCATGATCTGGTCTTGGAACACTGCGTGTCAGGAAGGGTGTAGGAGAGCCCCATAGCAAACAGTCCGACAAACGCCATGAATAGGAATCCCACTCCGAAGCCCCCTGTCAAATCTCTTAAATATCCCGTAAGAGGGGGGCCTATTAAAGCACCGATATATCCTATCGAAATGATCGTGCCGGCTGCACGGCCAACTTTCCCTCGTTCGACAAGTTCTACAGGTAGGGTGAGAAGGAGGGCGAAAGTCCCGCCAAATGTTATACCCAAAATGGGGGAGACAAACCAACTCAACGATGGGCTGATCGATACAATGGCAGAACAGATGGAAATCAATGAAAAACTCAAAATCATAATGAGTCTCCTTCTTCCTATCCTGTCCCACAGCATGGGAACGAAAAGGACTGCAGGTATTTCAACAAAGGATATGACGGAGGTTACCATAGCCGCCAAGGTCGAAGTCCAGCCTCGTTCAGCTAAATACGTTGGAAGCCACCCAATAGTACAGTAAAATATTGTGTTTAGAAGCGAGAAAATTAAACCCGCAATGAGTATTGAGTTGTAAGGAAGACGTGGGGGATGATGAAGTAGGTTATCATTCAATGGTGGTTGGATAGTCTGCTCTATAGGTTTATGGTGCAAAGCCTGGAAGCCAGACCGACTTCTTCGTCTTCTGTTTTGTCAAACCACAATCCACCAGAGAACGATTACCGGGATTCCCGTTATGCTCCATATCAACAAAACCTCCCGCCAACCACCGGTCACTGCCAGAAGGGGTTTTGTCAATGCAATTCCTAAACCGGCGCCGAGGGGTATCGCGGTCGTATACAATCCCGTTGCGGTTCCGGTAAGGTGTTGAGGAAAATTTTCTTTTACCAGCTTGGGTAGGTTTGGGAAACATGTAGCGAAACCTAGTCCGACCCCTGCTCTCGAGAGGACGAGGAGAAGAAAGTTGGGTGAGAGGGATTGGACTAAGGAGGATGACACAGCCATTAGAGCTCCACATCCCACCGCTATTTCCAGGCCAATTCGATCGGAGATGATCCCCAACGGGTACGAAAATAAGGCAACCATTAGGATTGGAAGGGAGTAAAGAAATCCTCCCATCGAGTGTTTGAGTCCGAAATCAATGATCAGATTAGGTAGCAACGGTGAAATGCATTGCATTATAATGGATAGAGACAAAGCGACCAGCCAAATGCATCCAAGGTTCCACAACGAAGTGCTATCTATCGAATGACCCCACCTCATCTTCATCTCCATTCAGACACTGAAATGTCTTTCCCTTAAATTCTTAAAAGTTAGGTAGAACACTTCATTTGTTTACATTGGCATCAGAGAATAGCCTTCTCAATTCCCAATTCGATAGCAAAAAGAAAAGGCCATGGAGAGGGTTGAACCCCTGCCATGGCCTTTCTCACCATTCACCATCCTGGTGGTCGGGAAACCGTGATATGAGGCTGGACCTCCTCAAATTTAGGCCACCATCCTGGTTTAATATTCTTTCCGATCGGATGGACCTCATGGGCATGGCGGCCTTCAGGAAGCGGGG
>Ga0315289_10013830_pt1 | contig 11287 bp, 13 predicted proteins | sample YL17G11_40_MG_FD_203452 | JGI IMG/M metagenome (GOLD analysis project Ga0315289, IMG submission 203452) | Sediment microbial communities from Yellowstone Lake, YNP, Wyoming, USA - YL17G11_40 | ecosystem: Environmental > Aquatic > Freshwater > Lake > Sediment | place: USA: Wyoming | collected... | reverse complement strand
GCTTCGCCGCGTGGCAAATCGTCCGCGCCGGATTGTGGAACGAAGCGCGCAAGGTGCGAGCAGCGGCGCGGGCGGGAGCGGTTAGACAAGAGGAGTTGGAGAAGCGGCTGGGCGCGTACGCGCAGGTAGCGCGTCTTCTTGCGTAGGGTGTAAGGGCAAATGACGACGAGGCTTTCGGTTATTATTCTGACCCACAACGAACAAAAACACCTCCGCGACTGTCTTGCCTCCGTGCGCGATTTTGCGGACGAACTACTTGTCCTCGACGATTACAGCACCGACCGCACGCTCGACATCGCGCGCGAAATGGGCGCGCGCGTCGAGTCGCGCAAACTCGACAACTTTCCGAACCAGCGCAACGCCGTCATCGAACTCGCGCGCGGTGACTGGATCTTCTTCGTCGACGCGGACGAGCGCGCGACGCCGGCGGTCGGACGCGAAATCCAATCTCTAGTCTCCAATCTCCAATCTCCAGCAGTAGGGTTTTGGATTCCCCGCCGCAACATCATCTTTGGCAAAGAAATCCGCTATACTGGTTGGTCGCCGGACTATCAGCCGCGCGTGATGAAAAAAGGGTTCGCGCAGTTCGATCCGGTGCGCGAGGTGCACGAATTGGTGCTGTGGGATGGCGAGGTCGGTTACTTGCGTGAGCCGTTGATTCACTACAACTACGAGACGGTTGCGCAATTTCGCGCCAAGCAGATCAAGTACACGCGGTACGAGGCGCAGGTGTGGTACTCGGAAGGCAAGCGCGCGCGCTGGCGCGGCGCGATCGTTCAGCCGGTGCGCGAATTTTTCCGCCGCTATGTTTCACTCCAAGGTTGGCGCGATGGCGGGCACGGATTGCTGCTGAGCGCGCTGATGGGGTATTACGCGTTCGTGCGGTGGAGGATGTTGCGGGAGATGCAACACTGCGCGGGGGCAGGGGAGCGGGGGAGCGAGGGAGCAGTATGATTGGCCTGTCTGTCTCTCTCCTTGTTCCCCCATCTTTTTTGACGCGTTGGAACAGTGGTGCTATACTATCGACACAGTAGAATGGCTGTGGCGGTCGGTTCGTCTGATCCTGAAACAATGGAGCGCGCGGATCCGAACATTCCGCGCGAGTGGCTGGAGGAATTTGATGCGGCGGCGCGGCGTCCACTCGCGTTGCGGATGCGGTACGCGTTCATTCACACGTACAAACCAGTGCTGGACGATGCCGCGCATCGTTCGTCCGATACGATGGAAGAGTACCGCCGGTGGTGCGAAACGAATTTGCCGGGGTGGTTGGGATATTCTTGTCAAGTGGGTTAGTGATGAGCCAAGACGTTCTCGTTCTCAACCAAAACTACGAACCGCTGAACGTGTGTCAAACCAGACGCGCGGTTGTCCTCCTCATCGGCGGCAAGGCGGAAATCGTCGTCAACAGTCGCGGCTACATTCACACGCCGACGATGAAATTTCCGCGTCCCTCCGTGATTCGCTTGGCGAATCAAGTGCGCCGCCCGCGACTGCGCGTGGCGTTCACGCGCCGCGCCGTTTTTCGCCGCGACAATTTCACTTGCCAGTACTGCGGCGCTCAGTCGAATCGCCTGACGATTGACCACGTGATGCCGCGGCATCGCAGGGGCGCGCACCTCTGGGAGAATGTTGTCAGCGCGTGCCCCGCGTGCAATCGCAAGAAAGGCGGCAAGACGCTTGCCGAGGCGCGGATGGTATTGCGACACCAGCCCGGCGAGCCAAGCGCCACTGCGCGTTCGCTCTTCGGGCATTACCTCAGCGAGTACCACGACTGGGAGCCGTTCCTCGCTGGATGAAAAACGCCACCGCAAGCGGTGGCGTTTCAAATCTCACTGGCTGACAAATCCTCGGTTTCGGATGCCTCCTCTAGTTCCGTCGGCAAAAAGACGTGCCAGACCTGGCACGGGTCTGTTTCTCTCCGCAACTTGATCGATTTGACTTGGCGCGTTTGAAACTCGTCGCCGATCCACGCAAACGTTGCCGCGTCGATGAAAATATTGCGCTCTGGTTTGACGGCGAGTCGTTCGGCGATGCTGACGATTTCGCCGAGGATCGTGTAATCGGCATGCGCGGCGGAGCCGATCGGTCCCGCGATCACGTCACCCGTCGTGATGCCGATGCCCACCTTGATCGCCAATTCCTTCGGTTGTTTTTGGTTGAACGCGCCGATCTCCCGTTTGATCTCCAGCGCCGCGTGCAGCGCCTCCCGCGCGTGATCGGCTTGATCGAGCAAAAGATTCCACGCCGCCATAATCTCTTCGCCCGTATGCTTGGTGACCGTGCCGTTGTGCTGGAAGATGATCGCGACGATCAACGCGACGTACTGATTGAGCAAATGGAAAAGCCCGCCGGGAGTGAGGGACGCGGCAAGATGGGTCAGATCGCGCAGATCAACGCACAGCACAGACACTTCGCGCCGCACTCCGCCGAGTGGCAGCGCCGCATCATCGAAATCACTGGTCACCTGATCGACCGCTTCGGGCGCGACGTAGCGACGAAATAATCGCATAATGGACGCGCGCCGGCGTTCCTGCGAAAAGTAGCGAAACGTGCTCGAGCCGACGAAGGCGATGAACAACGCGACCGTCGGATAGAGTGGCTGGACGAGAATGCCGTTGTTGAACATCGCGAACGCGTAGCCCAAATAGAGGAGAAAATAGATGATCGCGAGCGCGAACGCGGAGAGCAAACGAAAGTGCGGCAGCGTGGCTCCGGCGAGAATCGCCATCAGAAACACCATCACGATTTCGGTCAGGCGATCTTGTTGAATCAAAAGGTGATTGCCTAAAATCGTTTCGATGACATTCGCCTCAATCTCAACGGCATAGACACGGCGGCTCGGCGAAAGCGGCGTGACGAAATGCTCCGAGGTCGCCGCATTCATCATCCCGATCAAGACGATTTTGTCGCGCAGCGATGCCAGATCGGCACGCCCGCGCAAAACCTCTGCCGCCGAAACGACGCGTTGCGCCGCCAGACTGACGAAGACGATTTTCATTTGTCCGTGCGCGTCGACCGGCAAACGCTGCGCGCCGAAAGCGACTGTGTGGTTCTCGACGTGCGCGTCCAGCGCGAGGTTTTGCGACGCCGCGAGCGCGGCGATGCCAAACGCGGCGTACTGCCGTCCGACGGATTCGATGGCGACCGAAATGTGGCGGACGACACCATCCGCGTCCGGCGCGATCATCGCATGCGCGAGGCGCGTGGTCGAAGTTTGCAGGGCGGGAGCCGGAGCGAGGACAAAATCGAATCGCGGAAACGTGTTGTCACTCAGCGGGTAGCGCGTGGCTTCCACGCCGACGACGGGTTGAATGACGTTGGGCGCGCGCTGCAGCGCGGCTGCCAACGCAGCGTCGTCGTTGGCTGATTCAGGGAGGAGGAGATCGAGTCCGATGACGCACGGTTGCGCGGGGATGAGCGCGTCGACCAACGCGGCAAGCGTCGCGCGCGGCCAGGGCCAGGCGCCGATCTCTTTCAAACCCGCATCGTCAATCGCGACGATGACGACCGGACCGGTTGGCGGAGGCGATTGGTACAGGAAATCCGACCATCGCGCGGGCGCGGCGCCAAGAATGTCGGAGATGATCGCCGCGGCGATTACCAGTCCGATCCCCAAGCCCAACGCGCTGCCAAATTGCAGGCGCACGTAGACGCGTCGGTCGTGGAGGAGGCGGGAAAAACGGGCGCGGATTGAGGTTAACAATCGTTTCAGCGAGCGTTGTTGGAGATCCACATTTTGATTCTTTCGTAGCCAGAGTCAATCAATTTTTCAAGACTCGCCGCGCAATCTTGGTACTCGGCGAGCGTGCCGCCGTACGGGTCGGCAATATCAAAAGTGCGATCGATCAGTTCGCTCATCAGACGGATCTTGGAACGCGTTCCGGGAAATTCGGAGGCGAGCGCGTCGCGGTGACTGCGCGTCATCACGATCAGGACGGCGGCCTGGTCGGTCAGTTCACGGGTGATGGTTTGACCGCGATGGGCGGTGAGAGCGATGCCGCGCTCCGCCATCGTGGTGATCGCGTGATCCGACGCGGGCTGATCCTCCAACGCCCAGGTGCCCGTCGAGCGCGCGACGTAGATGTGATCTTCACCCGCGCGGCGCGCGTGCGCGTTGAACAGTCCTGCCGCCATCGGCGAGCGACAGACATTGCCGGTGCAGACGAAGAGGACGCAGTGACTCATTGTTCAGAATCGAGCAGGAGATACTCCAACTCTTGCAGGCGAATGATCTGTTCGTCGTCCAAACCGATTTCAGTTTCCAGCGCGAGCAAGTCGAGCAATTCGTCGTCGAGGCGATCGAATTCTCTGGGACTGAGGCGCGGACGGCCCGCGCCCGCCATTTTGTACCGCTGGAGATAGTCGCGGTACTCGTCCGAGTACGCCGGCCCTTGAGCCGGTTCGGCTGTGAACGGGGCGCGGGTCTTGGTGGTTTTCTTTTTCACCGGGACTGGCTTGGACGACCGGCTTTTTCTTTTCGCAGGGGACTTGGATCTAGGCATTGGCTTGTCCTTTTCCAGGAACGCGCGCGGGAAACTCGGTAAGGTTCGTCTGGCACCAAACATTATACCACAATCGGAGCGGATTTTGTAGGGGCGAACACTTTTCTTCCCCGAACCTTGCGAAGGTTCACTTGCAAAGCGCAAGTCGGAAGCGGGAGCAACCTTCGCAAGGTTGAACTCTCACTCCGCCAACGCGTACATCCCCCCGGACACGACGGAATGACCGCCTAGCAGAATGGGGATTGTTGCTTCGCGCGCGGCGATAGTTAATTCGCGGATGAAAGGATCGGCGATTTGTTCGGCTTGCAGTAGATCGGAATTGAAACGATCCGACGCGGGCGGATCCAAGCGGCGATGCGCGAACAGAACGCGCGTGTCGATAACGGCCGCGTCGGAGAGACGCGCGAGGGTCGCGAAAAATTCGCGCGCGCCGACACTATCGAGATAATAACCAAGCAGAGAGCGCACTTCGCCGCGCGCGATGCGTCCGCTCGCGCGCATTCCGCGCTCTTCGCTGAAGATGCGCCATTGGCAGCGCGTCGCGCGCTCGAGAAACAGTGCCAGCGACGCGGAGACGCGCCCGGCGACGAGCGCGGTGGCGTTTCGGTTACCCAAGACTGTTTTTACTTCTTCGATGCGCGTGGTATCGAGGCGCGTCGTGTTGAGAAACGCGCGCAAATGTTGCCCGACGGCTGGATGCTGCGCGGTGGTCAGTAAATCCGTGGGTGTGTCAATGTCCAATTGCGTCGCCGCGTTTTTGGGGAGAGGAATGACCCGCAAGCCCGCGTGCTCGCCCAGGCGGAACGCGAGGTCGTTGTCTACGGCGGGCGGTGCGATTTTTTCCAGCGCGTCGCCAGGGGACCACGCGGCGAGATCGCACGAGAAGAAATTGTTGGTGACGACGGTGTTTGGCTCGCCGATGACCTGCTGGAGGATCGCGCGCCAATCGTCTGCGCTCAAGAGGATGCCGCTGCCGCCGCTGATGTACAGCGGAATCGCGGCGTGGTATTTTCGCACGAGATCGCGCAGGCATTTGCCCCAGTGGAATTCTTCGTCAATCGGATCGTTTTCGACGCGCGCGCCCCAGGCGTATGCGCGCGCGGCGAAAACAGCGCTGCGCGTCGCGACGACGATTTCGCCGATTTCCGGCAGCGTCCGAATTTTTTCGAGCGTGTCGAGCGCGGCGGCGCATTGTGCGTCGGCGACGAGTTGTTCGACGGGGGATTCGGCGGTACCTTTAACGAACAAAAAGAGGGTGGCAGTTTGAGACACCGGTGGCTCCAGATGAGAGACCCGGTTTCTCCAAGAAAACGGGTCTCTTGGTTTGAACGGAAAAGGGGTTAGGGGACTTGCCCCCAACCCCGTGGCGTTTTTTCGCGCGATCGGTTTTATCAAGTGGCGGGTTCGATCAACCCGTAGTTGCCGTCGTTGCGTCGGTACAGCACGTTGATTCTGCCATGCTCCCGGTTGGCGAACACGAAGAAGTTGTGTCCCAGCAGTTCCATTTGTTCGATGGCTTCTTCCTCCGTCATCGGTGGAGTCGGGAATCGTTTGACGCGCACGATGCGCGGTGGTTCGGCTTGGATTTGCGCCTCGATTTCCTGCGGCAGCGGCGCTTTCTCACTTTGCGTGCGTCCGCGCGCGCGCTTGCCTTTGAAACGCTCGATTTGTTTGTAGAGTTTCTCGGCGACCGTGTCTACGGCGACGGTGAAATCGGAGGAGCGTTCCTCACCGCGCATAATCGTCCCATTGGTGCGCAGGGTTACCTGGACGACTTGGCTTTTCTTGACGTTCTTGGTGTTTTCGAGCGCGAGTTCGACACGGGCTTCGGCGAGCGCGGGCAGGTAGCGATCCAGTTTGCCGATTTTCTTTTCGACGTACTCTTTGAGCCAATCGGACACTTCAAGGTTTTTGCCACTGATGATCAGTTGCATGGCGGTCCTCCATCGCTTCAGAATTTTTTGACTGAAACTCCATTGCTTCACTGGAGAATTTTAGTGATCTCACCTCCTTGTGAGAGTAGAGCGGATTCGGAATCCGCTCCGCGCGGGCGGGATGGCAAATCCCGCATCTGGGTTTGCGCCGGGGTTAGCGCACGCGCGCGACGGCTAGACCCCAGACGGATTTTGCGCCGCGCGCGTAGAGCGCCGTGCCGCACGCATCCATCGTCGCGCCGGTCGTGCACACGTCGTCAATCAACAGGACGCGCGATCCGCGCACCTGATCGGTTGCCACAAAAGCGTTGCGCACATTCTGGCGGCGTGCCACCGCGTCGAGTTCGGTTTGGGATTGCGTTGCGCGGACGCGCGTCAGCACATCTTCCCACACCGGTAAATTGTAGCGCGCGCCGAGCGCGCGGGCGAGGAGCAGGGCTTGGTTGTAGCCGCGCGTTCGCTCGCGAGTGGAGTGGAGCGGCACTGCAATTATTGTATCCACAGGGAGTGGAAACGTCAAGAGGTAGTCGTGCAACATGGCGCCAAAGTCGCCTGCCAATTCGGTGCGGCGTTGGTACTTGAACGCGTGAATTGCCTCGCGCAGGGTGCCTTCGAAAAAGGCGACGGCGCGGGTGCCGTCAATTTGTATGGGTAACTTGTCGCAATAGGGACAGGTGGAAGAGGACAAGGGTCTACCGCAGTGTTGACAAATGGGCGGCACAATTTTTTCGATGCTGGCGCGACATGCCGCGCAGAACGATTCTCCCGTGCGTCGACAGACGACGCAACGGGGTGGAAACAAGAGATCGAGCAGCGCGGTTCGCATTGCCGCGACGCTGCGGGCGAGCCGCGCGAACATAGTCCTCCTGTAGGAGCGACCAGCCGGTCGCCCCTACGAGATTACGTGATTTCCAGTTCGATCTGATCGTCAATGCGTGTGCCGGTTTGTGTGATCGTTCCGGCGGGCAGTTCCAGCACGGCGGCGGCGCGTGGAATCAAGGGGCTGAAGCGCACAGGGGGCATCGCCGGAATCAAATGAACGATGCGCCCCGCGTTATCGAGAAACAGCACGTCAATGGCAAAAGACATTCCGACGGTATGAATCGCTTTTTCGCCGCGCAACAACAAGCCTTCGCCGGGTTGGAGCGGCGCGTGTCCCAACAAGCCGCGCAAGCGCGTCCAGCAACTCTCGGCAACCGTACCCTCTGTCACCAGAGTCGCATTACGCGTGCGATTGAGCGCGCGCAGTCTATTTGATGCCAAAGCCGCCGCCGGTGGTGAATTGGAGGACTGCGGGACCCAGCAGCACAATCAGAATGGATGGAAAAACCAGGAAGACGAGCGGGATGACCATTTTGACCGGCGCTTGGTTGGCGAGTTCTTCCGCGCGCTGGCGGCGTTTGACGCGCATCTGCTCGGACTGGATGCGCAGGATTTTGGAGAGACTCACGCCGAGTTGATCGGCTTGAATGACTGCGGCGATAAAGTTCGTCATGTCCGGCACGTCGCAGCGATTTGCCATATCGCGCAATGCTTCGCGGCGGATTTTGCCGAGCCGGATTTCGGCGCTGACGCGGCCAAAGGCGCGGCTGAGTTCATTGTCCTCCTTTTCGGTCACTTTGACCATCGCGGCGTCGAACCCCAACCCGGCTTCCACGCTGATCGTCAACAAGTCGAGCGCGTCGGGCAGGGCTTTTTGAATGTCGTGCTGGCGTGTGCGAATCTTCGAGTTCAACCAGAAGACCGGCAGGTAATAACCAAGGACCGCGCCGCTGACCAAGAAAAGAATTTTTTGCGGTGAGGGGGTTACCACAACGAGTGTCAGGATCAAGACGACGACGACGGTGATGACGGCAGCCAAACCACGCACTCCCAGAAAATCTGCTGTATTCCAGTTGTTCGGATTGCCCGCCAGATCTAGTCGGTGTTTGAGGTTCTCGATATTGCGTTGTGGGGTCAATCGGTTCAGCAGGCCAGCGGTGCCTCGAATGAGCGGCAGGGCGACGCGTTCGCCGAACGGCATCGCCATCTCCATTTCGGCGAGAGTGCGCGGGCGGGTGCCGTACGTTTGCAGGCGTTCCTGTTCCCGGCTGGGTTGCGAAGGGATGCTCAGTCCGACGAAAATCAAAATGATGCTGAAGCCGAGCAAAAGGGAGACTACAAGGATCACAAGTCTTCTCCTTAAATTTCGATGTTGGTAATGCGCCGAATGACTAGATAGCCGACGATGATCATACATCCACCGGTAATCAACATCATAATCCCGCACGGTTCGGTAAACATTTTGCCGATGTAACTCGGATTGATCATGAACATGACCATGCCGAGAATGAACGGCAGCAGGGAGATGACGTAACCGGAAAAGCGTTGCTGTGCGGTCATCGTGCGGATTTGACCTTTGATGCGGACGCGTTCACGAATCGTGTGCGAAATCGTATCGAGAATTTCGGCGAGGTTGCCGCCCACTTCGTGCTGAATATTGATCGCCGTAATGACCAGGTCGAGGTCGTCGCTGTTGATGCGCTGGAGCAGGTGCGCCAACGCTTCTTCCATGTTCAAGCCCAAGCCGATCTCGCGGGTGACGCGCGCGAATTCGACAGACATCGGCGGAGGAAGTTCGTGCGAGACGGTTTCCATGGATTGCAGCAAACTGTACCCGGAGCGCAGGGCGTTGGCGAGCAGGAGCAAAGTATCGCCCAATTGATTATTGAAGGCGCTGAGCCGGCGCGCCTGCAGTTGCCTCACCCACAGGCGCGGCACGTAGAAACCGAGGACCCCCCCGAGGAGACCGAACACCAGACTGGCTCTGCCCAAGACGTAGAGAATGAAAAAGGCGATCAAAACGGAAACGAGGTTGATAAAGATGAATTCGGCAGGTGTCAGTTTCACATCGGCGCGCGCGAGTTCGGCGGCGAGTTGGGCTGAGCCGCGGCCGCCCAACGCGCGATCCAAGCCGCGCAAACCGCTGCGCCGTTCCGCCTTGGTCGCGTCGGTTTCGGCGGCGACGCGCGTGGCGTACCGCTCCAGGCGCGATTCAACGTCGCTCGTTTGCGCGCTCAAGACGCGCTCCAGCCCAAAGAAGAGCAGAAATACGGAAAGGAACGCGAATAGACTGAGAAGAATGGGCGAATCCATATCTGTCTCCTACGAACCGCTCAACCTTGCGAAGGTTTGACGGCGCATCGGGCAGAAAAGCCGCATCGTTCTTGCAACCCTTGCAAGGTTGGGCTACCTTTACGCAAACAGCCGCGAGTCTACGCCGAAAATTCGCGGCGGCAGGAAAATGTTCGCGGCTTCGATCTTCTCCATAAACTTGGGGCGAATAGCGGTCGGTTTGAGTTTCCCTAGCACCTGACCGTCTTTCACTCCGGCGTACTCGAACTTGAAAATTTCCTGCGTGACGATCACCTCGCCTTCCATCCCTTGCACCTCGGTTACTTCGACGACCTTGCGCGTGCCGTCGCGCATGCGCGCGATTTGGATGATGAGGTCAATGGCTCCGGCGATTTGCTCGCGGATTGCACGTAGGGGCAAGTCCACGCCCGCCATCAACACCATCGTTTCCAAGCGATGTATCGCATCGCGCGGAGTGTTGGCGTGCACGGTGGTCATCGAACCTTCGTGACCGGTGTTCATCGCTTGCAGCATGTCCAGCGCTTCGCCCGCGCGGCATTCGCCGACGATAATGCGGTCGGGGCGCATCCGCAGGGTGTTGATGACGAGATCGCGCATCGTCACTTCGCCGCGTCCTTCGATGTTGGGCGGGCGGGATTCCAAGCCGATCACGTGTTCCTGACGCAGTTGCAGTTCAGCCGCGTTTTCGATGGTGATGATGCGCTCGCGGCTCGGAATGAAACCGGAGAGGATATTGAGCGTCGTCGTTTTCCCGGAACCGGTGCCGCCGGAGATGACGATGTTGAGTTTGGATTCCACACACGCCTTGCAAAATTCGACGAACTCGGAGGTGAACGTGCCGCGCTGGATCAGGTCGTCAAGCGTGAATGGTTTTTTGGCGAACTTGCGGATGGTGATGGTCGGACCGGCGAGCGCGAGCGGTGGGATGATGACGTTCACGCGCGAGCCGTCAAGCAAGCGCGCATCGACAAACGGCTGGCCTTCGTCCACGCGGCGTCCCAGGGGGGAGACGATGCGGTCAATGATGCGCGAGACGTGCGCTTCGCTTTCGAAGGTCGCGGAGACGCGTTCGATTTTGCCGTAGCGTTCGATATAGATATTGCGCGGACCGTTGACCATGATTTCGTCAATGGTCGGGTCTTCCAAAAGTTTTTCGAGGGGACCCAAGCCGAGGACTTCGGCGACGACTTCCTCGAAAAGGCGCGCGCGTTCGGTGCGCGCGAGCACCACCTCTTCTTGCGTGAGAAAGGCGTCGAACATTTCCTGGATTTTCCCGCGCACCTGAACTTGCTTCGACAGATCGAGTTTGGGATCCAGGTCGGCGACAACTTTTTGCTGGAGGCGGACCTTGAGATCGGCGTAGGCGTCGTGCGGCGGCGCGGGGGGTTGCCTCCGGCGGAGTTCATCGGGGGTGGCAGTCGGCACAGCAGGTGCAGGTGCAGCGCTCGGATGCGCCTGGATGGTTTTTTCGATTCGTTTGAGTAAAGACATATATACTCACCTTCCATTCTTCTTGGCATTGGGAGCGCGGGCTTGGCGACGAAGCACAAGTCCGTGGGGATTGCTTCGCGGACTAGCCCCCAATGACAGCCGGACGGTCATTTACGTTTGGGCGCGCCTTTCTCCGGCGCAGCGGGTTCTTTTGCGGCGGCGGTGCGGCGCAGGACGAGGCGCGCGAGGTTGTGAAACGCTTGCGATAGCGGGAGATTCGGTTGG
>Ga0315289_10013828_pt1 | contig 11287 bp, 13 predicted proteins | sample YL17G11_40_MG_FD_203452 | JGI IMG/M metagenome (GOLD analysis project Ga0315289, IMG submission 203452) | Sediment microbial communities from Yellowstone Lake, YNP, Wyoming, USA - YL17G11_40 | ecosystem: Environmental > Aquatic > Freshwater > Lake > Sediment | place: USA: Wyoming | collected... | reverse complement strand
GACGAGCCGTCAAATCCCATGCCCTGCTCCAGCGCGCCCTCCAGCTCCTCCACAGTGATGGCAAAGCTCTTCAGCATCCCCAGGATGTCTGTAAACCACAGTTTGATAAACTTCACATCGTGCTCTTTTGCCATCTTAAGCACATATTCCTTGCTCTCCTTTTTGCTCTTGGCTGCCATTTGTAACCTCCTTCTTAACTTATCTCCTGATTTTGTATAATGGTTTATATTATATACTATTCATATGGCGTTTTCGCCCTCGTCTCCTGTTCTCACACGAACTGCGTTCTCTACAGGCAAGATGAATATCTTGCCGTCGCCTCTTTCACCTGTTCTTGCCTTCCTGACAATGGCGTTGAGTGTTTTGCCTACATCATCGTCGAGCACCACTGCCTCGATTTTTACCTTGGGCAGGAACTCCACCCTGTATTCACCAGCTCGCCACTGCAGAGAAATGCCTCCCTGGCGGCCCCGGCCACTCACCTCAGTCACGGTAATACCAAATACGCCGATCTCAGCCAGGGCCGACCTCACTGGCTCCAGCTTCTCCGGCCTGATGATTGCCTCTATTTTTTTCATGGTGCTATGCCTCCATAGGCCCTCTCTCCGTGCTGTGAAATATCCAGGCCTACTACTTCCTCCTCTTCTTTGACCCGTAGCCCGATGGTAACGTCAACCAGCTTGCCCAAAATCCAGGTGACGACGAAGGCGAAGGCTCCCACCGCAGCGATGCCGGTGAGCTGCTTTGCGAGAAGCATAGGGTTGCCATGAATTGCTCCGTTGGCACCTGCCGCGTTAACTGCAACGCTGGCGAAGATGCCGACCGCAAAAGTGCCCCATATACCTCCCATGCCGTGTACTGCCCACACATCCAGTGACTCGTCAATACTTCCTTTTGCTCTGAGAACCATACAATAGTAGCAGATTAGCGCGGCTACTATGCCTATAGGTATCCCCGCAAGCGGCGGTATAAATCCTGCGCCAGGAGTGACCGCGGCCAGTCCTGCTACAGCCCCTGTAGCTATACCGAGTACGGAGGGGCGGCGGTAAATCCAGCCCAGAATCATCCAGGTTATGGCGGCTGCCGCTGCTGCGGTATTGGTGGCCACAAATGCGCTGGAGGCAAGCCCGCCGGAAGCGAGAGCACTTCCTGCATTGAAGCCAAACCACCCGAACCAGAGCAGGGCCGCACCTATCATCACCATAGGTATGTTGCTGGGCTCCATCGGTTCGCCCTCTTTATATCCCTTGCGTGGGCGCAGCAGCAAAGCCAGGGCTAACGCCGACATGCCAGCGTTTACATGGACAACTGAACCGCCGGCGAAGTCAAGGAAGCCCAGCTTGGCCAGCCAGCCTCCGTGTCCCCACACCCAGTGTGCCACCGGACAGTAGACGAAGGTGAACCATAATATTGCCAGAACGAGAAAGGCGCTGAACTTCGTTCGTTCTACTATGCCTCCTGTCCAAAGGGCTACAGTGATGACAGCGAACATGGCCTGGAATATCATAAATGCGAGTTGAGGCACTGTCGTGGCATAAACACTGGAAGCCTCCTGTCCCACATGCCTCAGGCCAATCCAGTCCAGTTTGCCGATTATGCCGCCTGCGTCGGGACCGAATGCCAGACTGTATCCATAGAGAACCCAGAGGATGGCGATCACCGCCAGGAGAGCGAAGCTCATCATGATGGTGGACAGAACATTCTTGCGTCTCACCATGCCGCCGTAGAACAGAGCCAAGCCCGGCGTCATCAGCATCACCAAAGCTGCTGACATCAAAATCCAGGCTGTGTCGCCGCTGCTTATCATTTGTCAGCCCCTCCTCTTTCACAGAGTGGGTTATTTCTAGGAAATATAATGAAGGAATATTGTTTCAGACAGATTACAGAGAGGTTAAATCTGTGTTACAGAAGGGGTATGTTGGAAGTCAGCTATGCGCTTTCCTTGAACCTGTAGCCGATGTTTCTCACAGTTTCGATAAAGGTGTGGTCTGGGTCCTCGAGCTTGCTCCTGAGTCTCGTGATGTGGACATCGACTGTCCTGTCGCCGCCGTAGTATTCGTAGCCCCAAACTTCGTTGAGCAGGGACTCGCGGGTGAAGACCCGTCCCTTGTTCCTTGCCAGGAATCTGAGCAGCTCGTATTCTTTGAAGGTTAATTCTATGGGTCTGTCGTTGACATGAACCTCATACTTTGCCAGGTCTATGGTCAAGTCGCCGCACTCGATCAGTTCCTGATTAGTGGCTTCTGCCGTCTTCCCCAACACTCGTTTGGCTCTTATCGCTATTTCGTTTGCGTCCCAGGGTTCGACCACAAAATCATCAACGGCAACTTCGGGGTCGAGCTTGAGCAAGGCCTCTCTGGATAAAAGCACGATGACGGGCAGATTGCTGTCACGCTTGATGGTCTGAGCCAGGTGCATTGCTTTCTGACTGCTTGGTGAGCCATCAAAGGCCATTAGCACCAGATCCGGAGAGCGCCCATTGCTTTTCCCGAAAGCCCTCTCGCTTTCGGGATTAATTGAGCAGACTAAGCCCCTATTGGCAAGCTCCAAACTGAGCTTCGCCAGCCGCTCTTTTTCATCAGTGATTAACATGGCCCTAAACAAAGCTGGTCGTCCTCCGCTAGAATTATACCGATAGCTCGCAGAACCTTTTTAGCTTCGCGTAGTTGATTACCCCGCTCATGGCGCGATTCGTTACTTCTATACCTGCTTCCACAGCGGCTGCCACCGGGTTGAGCCCGCTCTGGAGAATCATGCCTATCTTGTTGAACCCAACCGGTATTTCACACAGAGTCTCATTTGGCTTCCCCATGACTACAACGCCATCTATGCCCGCCTCTTTTGATTTTTTCAATATTGTCTCGACCATCGGCTTGCATGGCGATGGGAGCTCACGGAAATGAGCCAATATCTTGCCCTCTCCCGAACTTGCTACTTCGCTCACCCTGGTCATCTTGCTGGCGACGAATATCTCCGCGGGCGAAAGTGAGCAACCGGAGCATTCTATCAGCTCGATGAAGCGAAGCGGGCTGTTGTTCCGAAACTGGAGCACTCCGCCGAACCTGGAATCGAGTGGAATTCCAGCTTTCAATAAAGCCCCGTTTATCGCTACGTTCGATACAGTGGCTAGTCCCACCATGCCTGGTGGCACTGTCACCTCACCAAGCATCTCCCCTTCGAAGGCTACAGCAACAAGCTCACTGACACAGAGCCCGGCTTTGAACGGCCCTTTCATTATTTCAAGAGCCGTCTTAAATTTCTCTCTGGAGAACAACGAGGTGTTAATAGGCACGTCGCCGGTGCGTTTATCCAAATCTAGTGAAGTTCGATAGGCCAGTAGTTCGATTCTAGCAGTTATGGCCCCTACTCTATCACGAACAAGGGCACCGCCCAGTTCTTCAATCCCCTGCTTTGTGATATTTCTGCCGTCCCTCGCTCCCACAGGGCGGGTAAGTCCCCGTTCATCCATCAGCTTGAGGTGATATCTAACAGCCCTTTCGCCCAACTCTATGCCGAAGTCGCTGAGGCGACGGGCAATAACCCTGCCGCCCAGAGGCTCCTGGGAATCGCTAAGGACTTTCAAGATCGCTACTACTTTTCTCTCAATTTCTGGAGTCTCCTGGCCTATCATGTTTCACCCCCACCTTAATAAGCGTAAAACGTGCCATAAGGTCTGAGCCAGCGTGGGAACAGCTTGCTAAACTTTTGCTTCAGTATCTCCTCAGCGTCATAGCCGAAATAGGACGCAAACTCACCGACAAGTTCCTTAAGAGTCTGATAGTCTTTCTCTTCCAGTTCCGCAATTCCCACCTCTTTGCCAAGTTGATAACTATCCACGCTGCCTCTAAGATAGATAACACCAGCGTGCATGCCAGTGCCGATGAATTTGGCTTTATGATGTTCACCTTCTTTCAGATTGAGACCAAGTAGGATTACAACCCCACCGGCCATGGACTCACCGAAAAAGTCCTGAGCTGTGCCTCCGATGACCAGCACTGGCTTCTTGTCCTGATACTCCTTCATGTGTATGCCGGCTCTGTAGCCTACGTCATCGCGGACAAAAATCTTGCCCCCTCTGGCTGAGAGACCTATAATATCGCCGGCGTGGCCATGGACGATTATCTCGCCATTGTTCATGGTGTTGCCGCAACCATCCTGGGCGTTGCCGCGGACGATGATCCGAGGCCCGTCCATGAACGCGCCTAAGTCATTCCCCGGCACTCCGAATATCTCAATCTCGACCGCTTTGTTCAAGTCCGTGCCGATGTATCTCTGGCCGTAGACATTCCGAAGCTCAATCCTCTGGGTCCCGTTCGAGACGGCCTCTCTCAGCTTGGCGTTCAGTTCACGATGGGAGAGTCCGTAGGCGTCGATCTTCACTATAGAGTTAGTTTTCTCGTTGTGAACTTTACCTGTCATTCTAGTTACCTGCCATTCTTACTCCTAGGATTTCGAGTTCGGTGTCGGTAAGCCCGATGCCTCGCAAGTGCAAGCGGTTGCCTCTCAGGCTCTCCAGGGCATTGACCCCCATGCCGCCCAAGATATCTTTGAGTTCCAGGCTCCAGCCGCGCAGAAGATTTGCTAGCCTTCTGGCTCCGATGTCCGGGTTGATCCTCTTGGTCAAGGCGAGGTCTGTTGTACAGATGCCCCAGGCGCATTTACCCGTGTAGCACTTCTGACAGATAGTACAGCCCAGGGCAACCAGGGCTGCAGTCCCGATGTAGACGGCGTCAGCGCCTAGCGCTATCGCCTTGGCCACATCGGCGCTGTTCCTGATCCCTCCCGAAATTATGAGGGAGGCCTGGTTGCGTATGCCTTCCTGCCTCAGCCGACTGTCTACAGAGGCCAGAGCCATCTCGATGGGGATACCGACATGGTCACGGATGATTTTGGGCGCGGCTCCAGTAGAACCTCGCAGCCCATCGAGCACTATAATATCCGCTCCAGCTCGCACCATCCCGCTGGCGATGGCTGCCGAGTTATGGACGGCAGCTATTTTGACCGATATCGGCTTGGTATAGTTGGTAGCCTCTTTCAAGGCATGGACGAGCTGTGCCAGGTCTTCAATAGAATATATATCGTGCTGTGGCGCTGGCGATAGGGCGTCTGTCCCTTTGGGAATCATCCTGGTCATTGATACCTCGGCGCTGATTTTTTCCCCGGGGAGGTGTCCCCCAATGCCGGGCTTAGCTCCCTGACCGATCTTTATCTCAACCACTGCTGCAGCATCGAGGTACTCTTGGTGAACGCCGAACCTGCCTGATGCCACTTGGACTATTGTGTTGGCACCGTACTTGTATAGCTTCGGATGAAGCCCGCCTTCTCCCGTGTTCCATAGAGTGCCTGCCTCAGTGGCTGCGCGTGCCAGGGACTCATGCACATTCAGGCTCACTGCCCCGTAGGACATGGCAGCGAACATTACGGGCACATCGATCTTGACCTGCGGAGCGAGCTCTGTCTTCAGGCTCAGCGTTTTCGGATCTATTTCCACCTTATCTGGCTTCCTGCCCAGATAAGTGGCGAGCTCCATCGGCTCGCGCAGGGGGTCGATGGAGGGGTTAGTCACCTGGCTGGCATTGAGAACCAGGTGGTCCCAGTAGACGCGGTATCCCTTGTCGTTGCCCATCCCTGTGAGAAGAACGCCACCGGTCTCAGCCTGCTTGATGATGTCTTCGATTACTTCAGGACGCCAGTTGTAGTTCTCCCGGTAGTCCAATGGGTTTGCTCTAACAGTTAATGCGTTAGTGGGGCAGAACACGACGCAACGATGACAGCCGACGCATCTGCCTTCGTGGCTCCTTACTATGTCATCCTCGGCATCGTAATAGTGCGTGTCGAAGGAGCACTGGTTGACGCACACCTGACACTGTATGCAGCGCTCAGGATTCCGCTCAACGATAAATTTTGGTGGCAAATATGTCTTCAACGCATCCCCCTGTTATCTCCTGACCGGAATCCCTCTTTCAGCCAGATAGTCCTTTGCCTCGCGAATCGAATAAGTTCGATAGTGAAATATGCTGGCGGCAAGAACGGCATCAGCCTTACCAGCTATAAGCGCCTGATAAAGATGCTCGAGATTGCCCGCGCCCCCGCTCGCTATCACCGGCACACTCACCGTCTCGCTTATGGCTTTAGTCAATTCCAAGTCATAGCCTGCCCGGTGACCATCGGCATCCCAACTGGTGAGAAGGACCTCTCCGGCACCGAGAGCGACAGCCTTTTTGGCCCACTCCAAGGCATCTATTCCCGTTGGCTTTCTTCCTCCGTGGGTGTAGACCTCCCATCTGGGCGCTTCGTTGTCCTTTACTCTCTTGGCATCGATAGCTATGACTATGCACTGAGAGCCGAACCTCTGTGCTCCTTCACTGATAAGCTCCGGGTTGAACACAGCCGCAGTATTGATTGCTGTCTTATCGGCTCCTGATTCCAACATGAGTCGCATGTCGCGCGTGCTGCGCAGTCCCCCACCCACGGTGAGCGGGATGAAAACCTGTTCTGCCACTTTCTCAATCACTTCCACCATGGTTCTGCGTCCTTCCGGTGTGGCACCTATGTCCAGGAAAACTAGCTCATCGGCATCCTGCTGGTAGTAAAAAGCAGCCATCGCCACAGGGTCACCGGCATCGCGAAGCTCGTTAAAGCTCGTGCCCTTAACTACGCGGCCACCTGTTACATCCAGACACGGAATAATCCTCTTGGTTAACATAGGCTCGAGTCCTATTTAGCAGCCTTCAACTTCGCTTCGTTTGCCTTGCATCCCTTAGAGCTCTCAGGCACACCATGCTCGACCACGCGCTCAACGCAGTTCGGGCACCAGCCCTCGTAAATGTGCTCAAATCTTTTCAACTCCTTGCTCAGATACTTACCATATTCTGTCAAAACCACCGGATTGCCGCACTTAGGGCAGAACCCTTTTGCCGTTTCCATTTCAATCCCTCCTCACCTAACCCCGCTTCTCTTACTGTGTGCCTCTGCTCTCGCGCCTACCAGTGCACCTTGCGGCTTCAGCCTGCCTATAATGGGCTCGCCACCCATGGGAATCCAGCTGCGATCCAGGTCCGGGCAGATAAGGCGGATAGCGGACTCCTCGGAGGAAAGGTAAAGCACCTGGTCTTTCACCCCTACCGTGAGCGGACGCAGCCTTATTCTGTCGGTAAGACCGATCATTTCGCCGTGATGAGCTATTATTATGGTGAAAGGACCGTTCATGAGCAGGCTTCCATACACCTGACGCAATGTGCGAAACAATTTTTGTTGCCCTTCCGGAAGACGCTCTATGTCGCTCCAGAAAGGGGGCGCCAATATCTTGGCCACTATCTCAATAGGGAGGCCGTGCCTTCGCACCAGAAGGTCTACGGCGTAAGCTATCACCTCAGTATCGGTCTGCAAGGTGCAATGGTAACCGAAACCCTCGAGGTAGCGCCTGTTTATCCCGTAGGATGAGATCTCACCGTTGTGGACTACTGTCCAGTCCAGAATGTTGAAAGGATGAGCGCCTCCCCACCAGCCCGGCGTATTGGTAGGGAATCTGCCGTGAGCTGTCCACAGGTAGCCCTTGTATTGTTCCAGGCAGAAATACTCGGCTACCTCCTCAGGGTAGCCCACCCCTTTGAACACCGCCATATTCTTGCCGCTGGAGAAAACGAAGGCATCCTTAATTCCGGTGTTGATCTTCATCACCATTTCCACAACATAGTCGTCCTCTGACAGCCTGCCGCCGTTATGTGGTTCCACCTGGAGAAAATAGCGCCATACGAGGGGTGGATTCACTATGGCAGGAGTAGGCTGTGTGGGCACCTCCCCTGCGGCCACGATGCAGAATCCCTGCTTGAGAAAAGTCTCTACCTCTGATTTCGCTTCAGGGCTGAGATACATTATGTGAAAGGCGTAGCAATCAGGATACTGTGGATATAACCCATAGATGGCAAAACCACCGCCCAGTCCATTGCCGCGGAAATGCATGTTGGTTATGGCTTGGATTACACCTTTGCCTGAGAATAGCTTACCTGTGATATCCATCATCCCAAAGATAGAGCAGGCGTCTATCACCTTATCGTCGGAATGGAAATTGTTGATCTTAGCCAGGTCTCTCATCTTTTCAAACCTCCTATAATAGTGGTCTCTTTCTCCAGTCGCTTCTGCCACAACTCCTTGGGCAAGGATACCAGCCCGAAGTTATCGCTCAAAAGCATCTTCTTGAAGCTGCTTACTTTAACTTTGTCCCTCATCAGGCTGAAGAGTATGCCTGCTTTCTCGATAGCGCCCACACAGACCATTCCCACTATTTGGTCATCCCTCAGGACTACCCTCTGATAGACACTATCCTTTTGTCTACTGATACACTCACAGGCGTTGCCCTCCGGCGGGCTCGCTATACCTGCTGAAGCGATGTCCAACCCGAAGTAATTAAGCGAGTTCATTGCTGTGCCGCCGGGATATTCAGCTTTAACTCCGGCCATGTTGTAGCCTGCAACTCTGCCCCCGATGTAGGCATTGGGCCAGATCGGAGTCAGCCGATTTGTACCGTACACGAAATCATAGGCCTCGGTTGCGTCTCCGCAGGAGTAAACGTCAGGATAGTTGGTAGCCATGTGCTTATCCACTGATATGCCGCGGTTTACCTTAATCTCAGTGCCTCGGGCTAACTCGATGCGCGGCGACACCCCGATAGCGACCACCACCAAGCTACAGGGCATCTCCTCTCCGTTGTCGAGCACTACTCCTCGCACCAACTCCTTACCGGTAATCTCAGCCACAGTGCGGCCGGTGACGATCCCGATACCAGCCTTTTTCAAGGCTTCCTCTGCGATCGAGGATGCTTGCTCATCGAGGATGGTATTCAGGATTCTATCCTTCATTTCTACTACCGTGACTTTCACACCGCGCTTTTTGAGGGCTTCGGTCACGCTTATGCCGATAAGTCCACCGCCGATGACTACTGCGGCATGAGCGTTCTCGATGAACTCATCAATAGCCTTAGCATCGTTGAGGGTGGTAAAGGTGAAGATCCCTCTTTTGCCGGCGCCTTCCATCTTGGGGACTATGGGTACTCCTCCACTGGCTATCAGCAGCTTCTCCCAGGAGATATACTTCCCGTTTTCAAGTTCAGCCGTGCGGTCGCTGAGGCCAAGGCCCTTGACTTTCTTCCCTAGTATCGCCGTGATGTTGTTCCGGCTGTAGAAATCAGCCGGGCGGAAGAGCATAGTCTCGAGGGTACGTTCCTTGGTCAAATACTTCGAGATTAGCGGGCGGGAGTAGCAGGGATAGGGCTCGTCGGAGACTATAGTGATTTGCCCTTCTCTGTCTATCTCGCGGATTGCCTCGGCAGCACCTACGCCTCCGGCGGAGTTCCCTATAATGAGGTATCTCGTTGTCAGCGCTCTTGTCTTTGCCACAGCATCTACTCCTTGACTCCGGACGTCTTTAGGAAGTTGTCGTACATCTTCAAGCCGATGGTGCCGCTTTTCTCAGGATGAAATTGAGTTGCTACCAGGTTATCCTTAATAAGCACGCTGCATAAGGTTACCCCGTATTCAGTGGTTCCGGCTACAACCGTCGCATCTTTCGGTTCAGCGTAGTAGCTGTGCACGAAATAGAAATTTGATTCATCCGGAATACCCTTGAAGATAGTATGCCGAACCTTCTGTCTTACCTGATTCCAGCCCATGTGTGGCACTTTAAGCCCTGCGGGCAATCTTCTGACTGCACCGGGGACTACTCCGAGGCATTCGTGCCACCCTCCTTCCTCGGTTGAGGACATCAAGACTTGCATCCCTACGCAAACGGCAAAAAGTGGGTGGTGCTTGCGTATTACTTCCTGAATAGCTTTATCCAGGCCGGAATCTCTCAGGCTCTGTATAGCATCTGCGGCAGCACCAACGCCAGGGAAAAGCACCGCGTCAGCACTGAGCACATCCTTCGGCTCTCTGGTCACTTTCGGCTTATAGCCTAGTTTGATCAGGGCATTTGTGACACTGCGCAGGTTTCCGGCACCGTAATCGATTACCGCGATCACTTGGCTTCACCCCCATCCACGCTCAGCACCAGCGCTTCGTTGGGACAATTAGCGACGCAGACAGGTACAGCCTCACCGGCACAGAGATCACATTTCGCGACAACTTTGTTGTTCGTATCTTTGACCAGGGCTCCGTAGGGGCATACTACTATGCAAGTCCAGCAGCCAGCGCACTTTTCAGTGTCGACAGTTACTACGCCGCTTGCCGGATCCTTATGCATTGCGCCGGTCAGACAGGAGTAGACACACCAGGGCTCAGTGCAATGCCGGCATTGCACTGAGAAGCAGACCTCACCGTTTCTCTCCACACGGATGCGGGGCAGGGGATGGGGTGCCTCTTTCTTAAATGCCTTGATGATGTCTTTCGAACGAGAGTGCTGCGTCTGGCAATAGACCCGGCAGAGACCGCAGCCGATGCAGACATCCTCTTTTATCAGTATCTTTATCACTGTCGTTATCTCCTGATAGTGGGCAAGCGGTGAGCGGCAACCGCTTGCCGTATGCCTAAACGATATCACTGTTTATTCACTTTGTCAATAGTACTAATGCCCAAAATGATAACAAAAATGTGTCATAAATTGCCGCATCAATGAAATAGTGGGAAGATGGACGCGAAATGTTTTTCGTAGTATAATCCCGCCACACACGATTAAGCTCAGGAGAAGATTATGGAGAAAAGACTTTATCGAAGCCGGACGGATAGAGTGCTCTGGGGAGTATGTGGCGGCCTGGCCAAATATTTTGACATTGACCCTACCATCGTGAGGGTGATAGCGGTGTTATTGATATTTGCCGATGGTCTCGGGATTCTCGCTTATATAATAATGGCCATCATTGTCCCGCTGGAGGGGTCGAAGGTTGCCACGCCTCGGGAAGTGTTAAAAGAGAATATCGAAGACATTAAGGAATCAGCCAGCCAGGTAGGCGGCGAGCTTCGTTCTACCTTTGGAAAGAAAGAGGGCGAGGCTGAAGATGTCTATGGAATTCATCATCGCCGCCGCACTTTCCTGGGCATTGTCATCGTCGTTATCGGTATTGTTTTGCTGTTAGGCACACTCGGTCTATTCTGGTGGTTTCACTGGGGCATATTCGTGGCTGCCGTTATTCTGATCATCGGCCTGTTTATCATATTAAGTGCTGTGCGGAGGTAATCATGTCTGAAAAAGGACCTCGGCGAGCGCGTGGCGCTCCTATCTGGGGCATAGTATTGCTTTTTCTGGGGATAGTGTTTCTCCTTCAGGCGCTTGATGTCTTTCCCTGGGGAGTATGGGG
>Ga0315289_10013826_pt1 | contig 11288 bp, 7 predicted proteins | sample YL17G11_40_MG_FD_203452 | JGI IMG/M metagenome (GOLD analysis project Ga0315289, IMG submission 203452) | Sediment microbial communities from Yellowstone Lake, YNP, Wyoming, USA - YL17G11_40 | ecosystem: Environmental > Aquatic > Freshwater > Lake > Sediment | place: USA: Wyoming | collected... | reverse complement strand
CCTCATTGACCAGGATGGCCAGCGACTCGTTGGAGCTGACGGCCAGGCCCCGGGGGTGCTTGGCCTGGGCATGGGGCACGGAGATCAGATGGCGTTCGACCAGCAACTGGCGGTCCAGCGCGCCGACGGGCCCCAAGTCCACATAGAGCATCTTGGGGGCCAGCTCAGCCGACAGGATCGTGTCGCGCAGGCGGTTCTCCAGTTGGCGGGCCCGCTGGACGCTGCACCGGGACAGGAACGGGGCGTCGGCCAGGTTGCGGGCCAGGCGCACCCGCGAGGACACCACCACCTCGTTCATCGGCCCGGTGCCCCGCAACCACTCCCCAATGTGATGCGTCAGATCGGTCAGAGCCATCAGTTCTCCAGCTCCTTGATCTGGTCGCGCAGGCGGGCCGCCCGCTCGTAGTCTTCCTCGTGAACGGCCGACCGAAGCTCCAACCGCAGGCGCATCAGGGCGGTCAGGCGCTTCTGGGTCGCGCTGGCTCGCTCGGGCACCTTTCCGACGTGGTGGGTGGCGTGATCCTGGAACCGCTCGATGAGCTCCGACAGCTCTTGGCCGAAGGCATCGTAGTCGTTGGGGCAACCCAGCAGCTGCTGCTTGCGGTATTCCTCGAAGCTGATCCCGCAGGCCTGGCATCGCGGGGAGGGCGGCCCCTGCTTGGACACCGCCTGCATCACGAACTCCTCCAGGAGCTTGGTGATCGAGGCGGTGGAGTCGATCTTAAGCCCCTCGCCCGCGGCGCACTGCTCGCAGAGGTGCTTCTCGACCTTCTTGCCGTTGCGGATGTCGGTCAAGTGAAACGGCGCGGGCTTGCCGCAGTTGTCGCACTTATAATCCATCGGTTCGCCTCCTATACAGTCTATGGTAGAAATCGCCCCTTGGATCGTCAAGGTTGACTTCCCGCAGCCAGATGACGGTGGCGCGCGGCCCGCACGCATTACGCTGCGATTGGGGGACTTGCCCCCTGACGGCGCGAGGATGTCCAACAGCTACGACGCGCTAAAGCCCCGCTGGTCTTGCACATGCGGGGGGGCCAGACTATAAAATGCCGGACCGGCCAGAACTTAGTGCGGCGGCAGGCCGTAGAAAAAGCGCCGGTTACAGCGACCGTCCATCCAAGCGGACCCCTGCCAAGAGCTCACCGCGGAGTAACTTATGGCTCATGACATCATCAAGGGCTCCATTGAGAAGCAGACGTTCCGGGCCAGCTTTCTGATCTTGCTGATCCTGCTGGGCGGGGTGCTGGTGCTCAGCTCGTACATCGCCTCCTGGCTGTTTGCCGACCAGACGGAGTTCGAGGCCGGCAAGAAGTTTAACTTCTACAGTGATTCGCTGGCGCTGCTGGGGGCGATCCTGCTGGGGGCGCCGATCATCATCCACGCCATTAAGCACCTGCTCCACGGGCACATGCACATGGACGAGCTGGTGGCGCTGGCGGTGATCGCGGCCATCACGACCATCGACTACAAGGCCGCCGGCGCGGTGGCGTTCTTCCTGCTGCTGGCCAACCTCATCGAGACCCGCACCGCCCTGGGCGCCCGCGCCAGCATCGAGTCGCTGGTCCGCCTGGCGCCCAAGAAGGCCCACCGCTTGCGAGCCGACGGCGGCGAGGAGTTGATCGACCCGCTGGCCCTTCGCCCGGGAGACGTTATCCGCATCCGCCCGGGCGACAACATCCCCGCCGACGGCGAGGTCATCAGCGGCCAAACCTCCGTCAACCAGGCCAACGTCACCGGCGAGTCGCTCCCAGTCGACAAGGGCGCGGGCGACGAGGTGTTCTCGGGCACCAACAACCTGGCCGGGGCGATCGACGTGAAGGTCACCCGCGCGGGCGCCGACACCACGCTGGGCAAGGTCCAGAAGCTCATCCTCCAGGCCGAGCAAAGCCGCATCCCGATCATGCGGCTGATCGACCGCTACGCCGCCTGGTATACCCCCACGATCCTGATGCTGGCCGGGGCGGTGCTGTTCTTCACCCGCGATGCCGATGGGATGAAGCGCGCGGTGACCATGCTGGTGGTGGCCTGCCCCTGCGCGTTGGTGCTGGCGGTGCCAACGGCGATGGTCGCGGCCCTGTCGGCGGCCGCGCGGCTGGGCATCCTGGTCAAGGACGTCTCCACTTTGGAGATCGCCCGCTCGGTCAGCGCGTTCGTGTTCGACAAGACCGGCACGCTCACCACGGGGCAACTGGCCCTGACGCAGATGGGCCCGGCCCCGGGGGTGGACGCCGCCGACCTGCTGGGGACGGCCGCCTCGGCCGAGCACCTGTCCAAGCACCCGGTGGCCCGGGCGGTGGTCGCCAAGGCCGAGGAAGCCCGGCTGAGCCTGGCCAATCCGGTGGACTTTGAGGAGATCGTCGGCCGGGGTGTGCGGGCGCACCTGGACGGGCAGACCGTCCTGGTCGGCCGGGCCGCGTGGGTGCAGGACCAGGGCGTGGACGTGAGCATCATGCAGAAGACGGACTACCCCGAGCCTGAGGGACTCAGCACGCTGTACGTGGTGCGCGACGGGAAGCTCCTGGGCTGGATCGGCCTGGAGGACCGCACCCGTCAGGAGGCCCGCTGGGCCTTGGATGAGCTGCGGGACCTGGGGATCAGGGACCTGGTGATGGTGACAGGCGACCGCTGGTCGGTGGCCCGCCGGGTGGCCCGGGAGATGGGCGCCACCGAGGTGCAGGCCGAGGTCCTGCCCGCCGACAAGCTGGAGCTGGTGGCGGCGCTGAAGCAGCAGGGACACCGGGTAGCCGTGGTGGGCGACGGGGTCAACGACGCCCCGGCCCTGGCAGCCGGCGACCTGTCGATTGCCATGGGCGCCGCCGGCAGCGACGTGGCCATCAATTCGGCCACCGTGGCGCTGCTGAACAACGATCTGCGCCGCCTGCCGTTTCTGGTGCGCCTCAGCCGCCGGGCCATCAACGTGATCCACCAGAACCTGCTGTTTGGCATGGTGTTCATCGTGGCCTTCATGATCCTGGCCGGGATGGGCTGGATCGCCCCCATCATCGGCGCGGTGCTGCACGCGGTGGCGGCGACCTTCGTGATCTTCAACTCCGCTCGGCTGGTGCGCTTCGGGGAGGAGTTGCACCGCGAGCAGGAGGCCGCGCCGCCGGTACTCCGGGCCCGCCTGGAGGCGGTGCCCGCCGGCTAGGCCGTCGGCCCAGCGATACCGTGGGAAATCTATTGGCGTGCGGATGTGAAATGAAGCCGGGTCTTGGGCAATACCAGCAACCCCAGCAGCAGCGCCGCGGCGGCGGTGGCCACCATCACCACGACGCGCAGCCGGATCAGTGTCGGCGCGGCGGAGGGATGCAGCAGGACGGTCAGTCCGCCGGCCAGCACCGCCCCGGCGGCTACCAGCACCAGCCAATAACTCCAGCGCACCCCCCGGCCAAAGGCGCCGGCGATGATCCAGACTGCCGCTCCCACAACGATCATGCCCACGCACTGGGCGATGCCCGCGGCCCTCTGGAAGCGCGGCAGAGAGAGCATGATCGCTCCGCCCAGGCCCAGCGCGGCGGCGCCGGCCCGGCCCAGCCAGGCGGCGACGTTAAGGCCGCTGGGCAGGGTGCTGGAGGCTTCCTGGGCCTCCAGGGCGCGGCGCTGGAACAGGGCGATGCCCACGGCCAGCACGGCCCCCACGTACAAGAGGCTATAGAGGGCGGCCAGGGCCACGTAGTCGCCTGGAATTTTCTTGCCGGCCGACAAGGCCGCCTGGGCGTCGAACAGGCGCAGGTTCGGCCAGATCCAGCTCAGCGCCGCCAGCACCGGAATCCTTGCGGCGTCCTTGAAAAGGAACGGGAACAGATAGCCCACCAGCAACACCGCGGCGCACACCAGCAGCGTCATCACCTGGCCCAGGCGGGTGCTGGCGGCGACGGCTATGGCGGTGAACACCATCACCGCCAGGAAGGTCAGGCCGATCGCGATGACCAGTTGCGGGGAGATCCCCGTGCCGAACGGCGCCAGGCGCCAGAACTTCCCTATGAAGCCGATCAGGCCGCCGGCCAGGCTCATCAGGATCAGCGCGGCGAACACGGCCGTGGAGGCAAACGTCCAGCCGAACATCACGTTGCCCGCCAGGGCCACCGCCAGCGACAGCACGAAGCCGATCACGCCCAATACGATCACCGGCGTGTCCGGAGGCATCTGGCTGGTGGCCAGCACGCCGTGGCGGACGGTCATCAGGAACACCAGGGCCATCAGATAGAAGGCCACCAGCACCCCCCCTGCCACCCCGGCGAATTTGCCCAGCACGAAGGTGGCGCGGGAGACCGGCTTGGCGATAACGGTCAGGACGGTGCGGTCCTCGATCTCGCGGGACAGCGCCGAGGACGCGCTGAACGCGGCCACCAGCAGCCCGGCGGTCAGCAGGGTGCTCAACCCCAGGTCCTCCATCATCCGCTGGTCGGACGTTTCGTACTCGCCGCCGGGGTCCATGGTCCATCCCGACAGGACCACGCTGATCAGCAGCACCACGAAGGTGGCCAGGATCAGCACGCCGTAGACGGGCTCGCGAACGGTCTGCACGAAGGTGTTGCGGGCGATGGACCAGAACCTGATCATGGCGATTTCCTGTATCGTGCGAACAATCGGCGTAACAGGGATGGTACGCCGCGTGGCGCCGGGCCGCTGGGCATTGTAGGGCCGCGGCCGGCCACGCAGCAAGCACGGGAGTCGCGGGCGACGATCGCCCGCGGGCATCCCGATCGGAGATAGCCCTTTGGACCACGTTTCCCAACGACGCGGCAAGAACGTAGCCGTCATCGGCGCGGTGCTGCAACTGCTCTTCACGCTGGTGATGACGGGCCTGTGGTTGCTGAACGGCTCCATCGCGGCCAAGGCCGGCGCCTGGTTCCTGGCCGGGGGGCTGGGCGTCTGGCTGATGGTGGCGCTGCTGTTCTACACCCGCCAGTTGGAGCGCCGGGAGGCGCTGGAGCTGGAGGAGCTGTCGGCCAAGCAGTCAGGCACGATCTTTGACGCCGAGGCCGCCCGCGAGGTCCGCTCAGCCCAGCGACGCCTGGCGTGGATGGAACGCTGGGCCGTGCCGGCGTTCACGCTGTTGTGGGCGGCGTACTACGCGGCGATGGGCGGCTACCTGGTCCGCCGCCTGGGCTTGGCGCCGCTGGGGCCTGATCACATTCGCTCGGCGGCGCTGGGCACGTTTTTCGCGGCGTTCATGACGTTCCTGTCGTTCCTGTTTTCCCGCTACGCCCTGGGCATGGCCAGCCGCGCGGAGTGGCGCCTGCTGCGGGCGGCGGGCAGCCACCTGTTCGCCTGCACGTTGGCCTTCGCGGCCGTGGCGGCGGCCATGCTGCTGGCCCATCTACGCGTGCCCCGCGCCGATCTGTACATCGCCTACGCCGTGGCGGTCGCGATGATCCTGCTGGCGGCGGAGCTGCTGCTGAACTTTGTCCTGGACGTCTATCGCCCGCGGGTGCCCGGCCAGGAGCATCGGCCCAGCTTCGACTCCCGCCTGGCGAGCTTCATCGCCGAGCCCGAAAGGATCGGCCACTCCATCGCCGAGGCGATGAACTATCAGTTCGGCTTCGAGGTCTCCAGCACCTGGTTCTACAAGCTGCTGTCGCGGGCCATGGCGCCGCTGATCGTGCTGGGGGCGCTGATTCTTTTAGCCATGACGTCGGTGTTGGTGGTGAGCGAAGGCGAGGAAATCGTTGTGCGGCACCTGGGGCGGATCGATCCATCGCGCGGAACGCTCAAACCTGGCATCCACCTGGTCTGGCCTTGGCCTATCGACGCGGTCGACCGGTTCCCGACCGGCCAGATCCACCAGATCCTGCTGGGCGCCGGCCCGGCTCGCCTGGAAGAGGAACGCCAGCAGGACATCGTGCCGGCCGGCACCTTTAAGGGTCGCGAGCTGGCCCTGTGGTCAAGCGAGCACGGCCAGTACAAGGAGCGGGACTTCCTGGTGGCGATCCCGCCCGACCGATTCCGCTCGGGCGAGCTGGGCGCCAACCGCCCGCCGGTCAGCATCATCCGCCTGGTGGTGGCTGTGCAGTACGTAATCGAGGACGTCTACAAGTACGGCTATAACTACCGCTATGAGTACAAGCACAGGCAACAGGTCGCCGATGCCCGCGCGCTGCTGGAGGACGAGGCCTACCGGGAGATGGTGCAGTATCTGGCCAGCGCCACGCTGGACTCTCCGGTCGGCTCGGGCGAGGCCGATCGCCCCGAGGCGATCATGACCTACGGCCAGGGGCGGGCCTGCGACGAGCTGCGCCGGCGGATCCAGGCGGTAGCCGATCAGTTGGACCTGGGCGTGCGGATCGTCCACGTGGGCATCCTGGCGATCCACCCGCCGCCGGGGGCCGCCCCGGCCTTCGAGGACGTGCTGAAGGCCCAGATCCAGATCGACCAGGCGCGCTACAAGGCCGAGTCCAACGCCAATAGGCTGCTCTCGCAGGTGGCGGGCGATCCGGACTCGGCGCTGCGCCTCGCGATGGCGATCGGGACGCTGGAGGACCTGGCAAAGCTCTCGGACCTCCGCGGCAAGCCGGAGGATTTCCAGGTGTCGCTGCGGGACTATCTCCGCCAGGCCCGTGAGGACTTGAAGGTGCTCCAGGAGGAGATTCGGCGCGAGCGACTGCTGGGCCAGCAGGCCCTGCTGCGCGAGCAACTGGCCGCCCAGCAAGCCCAGCGGCTGGCGCTGCTGGAGCAGATCGCCCAGGCCGGGCCGGCCTACTCGTTTGACCAGCAGCTCCAACAGCTCCGCCGGAAAGTGGATGAATTGTTTGCCTTGGCGGCGGGGTCGCCGGCGTCGCTGGAGGCCGACGCCGTTGCCAACCGCTGGTCGCGCGAGTTGACCGAGCGGGCGAGGGCCGAGTCGTTCCAGCGGGAGGTGCTGGCCTATGAAGCCAGCCCGAACATCTACATGCTGGACCGCTGGCTTGAGGTGTACGACCAGACGCTGCCCGGGATCGACAAGTACGTGGTGGGCGTGGACCGGCGGCTGCTGGAAGTGTGGCTGAACATTGAGCGCGAGCCCGGCGTGGGCGGCGAGATTGCCCCCGGCGCGGGCGCGCGGGCGCAGTGACTTTGGACATTCTTGAACGCGAGGAACCGCGGCGATGAGAAAACACATAGGAATGATCGTGCTGGCCCTGCTGGTCATGCTGGTGCTGCTGCTGAACACCGTGGTCCAGAAGGTCAACTACACGCAGTACGTGCTGATCAAGACCTTCGGCAAGACCACCTCGGTCTACGACGGCCGGCAGGCCGACCAGGCGGGCCTAAAACTCAAGTGGCCCTGGCCCATCCAGAAGGTGGTGAGCTACGATGCGCGGACGCATGTCTTCGAGGACCAGCACACCGAGCTGCCCACCCGCGACAAGCAGAACATCCTGCTGACGGTCTACAGCGCCTGGCGGATCAGCGACCCGGCCCGGTTCCACACCCGCGCGGTCACCGTGGAGACCGGGCAGGACCGCCTGCGCGACCTGCTGCGCTCCGCCAAGAAGGACGTGATCGGGCGGCACTACATGGAGGAGCTGGTCAACACCGACCCCCAGAGGATGCAGATCCCGCGGATCGAGCAGGAGATCCTCGAGCTGCTTCGCCGGCAGGCCCAGGACTCTTACGGCGTCCAGATCGTCTCGGTGGGCATCAAGAGCCTGTCGCTGCCCGAGGAGGTCAGCGGCGCGGTGATCGACGCGATGCAGGAGGAACGCCGCCGCGACATCGCCAAGTACCAGAGCGCCGGGGAGGCGCAGGCCCAGGCCATCGAGGCCCGCGCCCGTTCGGCCAGCGCCCAGATCATCGCCTTCGCCCAGCGCAAGGCGGCGGAGATCCGCACCGAGGGCGACCGCCAGGCGGCCGGCTACTACGCCCAGTTCGCCCGCAACGAGCAGTTCAGCATGTTCCTGCGGGCCCTGGAGTCGCTCAAGACGGAGTTGGCCTCCAAGAGCGTGATCCTGTTGGACGCCTCGCAGCACCCGGCCATCGGATTCTTCCGCAACGGGCCGTCGCTGGAGCCGTTCAACCGGCCGGTGGCCGCGCCGGCGGCCCAGGATGCCGGAAGCCGCGCCCAGCCGGCGACTCCCCCCAACGCCGCCCAGGCCCAATGACAAGGCGACAGGAGCTGATTTATGGCCCTGAATCACGACCATGACCCTCCCCACCGCGAGGCGGCCGGCGTCGAGCGCTACAGCGATCCGGCCGGCCAGAGCCTGGCGGACGCGCTGCGGGTGAGTTTCCGCCTGCTGACGCTGATCATGATCGGCGTGGTCATCGCGTTCCTGCTGACAGGCATCAAGACCATCGAGCCCAACCAGGTGGGGATCATGACCCGCTTCGGGAAGGTGGTGGGGTTGGCGCGCCAGGGGCTGGCCTACACCTGGCCCTACCCGGTGGGCGACATTGAGAAGATCAACGTCGAGGAGCAGAAGGTTGACATCGACGACTTCTGGATCTTCGAAACCCCCCAGGAGAAGCTCAAGCCCCTCTCCGAGCGGACGATCAGCAGCCGGGGGCTCAATCCGATCCGCGAGAACGCGCTGCTGACCGGCGACCACAACCTGTTGCACGTGCGATTGACCTGCAAGTACACCACCGCCGACCCGCTGGCCTACCGCCAGAACGTCGGCAAGCTCGACGCGGGCCAGGACGACCTTAACGCCGTGATCCGCTCGGCGGCGGTCAAGTCAGCCATTATCGCCGCGGCCCACTACACCGCCGACGGCCTCCAGCGGACGGATCGCGACCGCTTCGCCTCCGAGGTTCGCGGCGGCGCCCAGGACGAGCTGGACCGCCTGCAATGCGGCATCCAGCTCACGCAGGTGCTGCTGACCGAGGCCACCTGGCCCCTGCGGGCGATGATGGTGTACACCGAGGCCCAGAACGCCGTCACCGAGGCCGAGCAGCGGCGCAACCGCGCCCGAGCCGAGGCGGAGAACATCCTGAACGCCGCCGCCGGGCCGGCCTACAAGCTGCTGGTGGGCGACCCCACCCGCATCCATACCATGCAGGGCACGGACCAAGCAGGCCAGGGGCTTTCCCAGGAGGATCAAGTGGTGGCCGACTTCGGCCTGATCGGCCTGTACCGCCTTCAGCGCGACAGGGCCGCCCAGACCGGGGACTTTGCCCCGGCCGAAGCGACGCTGCGCCGCGTCGATGATCTGCTGATGTCCTCGGCGGTCGGCGGCCAGGCCAGCCAGATCATCCTGGAGGCTCGCGGGGACAGCACCCGCACGGTCGAACAGGTCAAGGGTCGCGCGCAGCGGTTCGGCGAGCTGCTGTCCGAGTTCGAAAAGGCCCCGCAGTTGATGCTGGAGCGGCTGTGGGCACAGGCGCGCGATGAGGTGCTGTCCGCCCCGCAGGTGGAGAAGTTCTACCTGACGATGGGGCCGCAGAAGACGGTCGTACAGATCAACCGCTCGCCGGAGGTCGTCCGCCAGATGCAGCAGGAGGAGGCTCGCCTAGCCGCCGAGGCTCGCAAGCAGAAGATGATCGAGGCCGATCGCTGACACAGAGGCGTCCCTGGGTGCAACCGATGGCTGAAACCGACAATGTGGTGATCGAAACCCGCGGCCTGACCAAGGTGTTCCGGGACTTCTGGCTCCGGGAGAAGGTGACGGCCGTATCGGACTTGAACCTCCAGATACATCCCCGAGAGGTGTTCGGGCTTCTAGGTCCCAACGGCTCGGGCAAGAGCACGACGCTCAAGATGATCCTGGGGCTGCTGTTCCCCACGCGCGGGCGGATCATGGTGCTGGGCAAGAGGCCCACGGACGTGGCCGTGAAGGCCCGCATAGGCTTCCTGCCGGAAGAGTCCTACCTCTACCCGTTCCTGGACGCCCGCGAGACGCTGGACTTCTACGGACGGCTGTTCCATCAGCCGCGCCGCCAGCGCCGCAGCCGCATCGACATGCTGCTGGAGATGGTGGGCCTCTCGAGCGTGGCCTTCCGGCGGGTGGGGGAATACTCCAAGGGCATGCAACGGCGGATCGGGCTGGCGCAGGCGCTGATCAACGACCCGGACCTGCTGATCCTGGATGAGCCCACCAGCGGCATGGACCCCATCGGCACGCGGCAGTTCAAGGACCTGATCCGCACGCTGGCCCAACGCGGCAAGACCGTGCTGCTGTCGAGCCACCTGCTGGCCGACGTGGAGGACGTCTGCGACCGCGTAAGCATACTCTACGGGGGCAAGCAGCGGGCGGTGGGGACCCTCGGCCAACTGCTGGAGCGCGAGGAGGCCACGCAGATCACCGCCGAGCGGCTCGACGAGGCCACGTTGGAAAAGGTGCGCGCGGTGCTGGCAGCCGCCCACAAGGACGTGTTCAGCGTGAGCGCCCCGCGCGGCAAGCTGGAGGAGCTGTTCCTGCGGATTGTGCGGGAGGCGCAGGAGCAGCGTCTGGCGACCGGCGGCGTGACGGCGGGGGGGCAGGTGGCGGCGTTCCTTCGCGGCCAGGAGCCGACGGCCGGCGAGGCGGTCATTCAGGAACTGTTGTCTGCCGCGGCCCCGCGAGCCGCTGATCAACCGGCCGCCCCCGCGGCGCCGGCGCCGGCGGCGCCTCCCAGCCCCGAGGTGCTGGCGGAGTTGGTAACCAAACCCGCTCAACCGCAGGCCCCGCAGCCGGCCCAGCCCAAGCCGGATCGTCCGGCGGTGGACCGCGGTGTGCTGGAGGGCTTGGTGGGCAAGCGCCCCTCGGGCAACGCCAAGCCCGGCCCGGCCCCCCGGCGGGAGGACGCGTAGCATGCGCAGCATCTGGGCGGTGTCGCGTCACACGTTCTCGCATTGCCTGCGGATGAAGATCGCCGTGGCGTTCATCCTCCTGCTGGCGCTGACGCTGACGATCATGCCGTTGGTGTTGAAGGGCGACGGCACGCTGGCCGGACGCATCCGCACGCTGCTGTTCTACGGGCCGGGCATGACGTCGCTGCTGCTGTCGCTGGTGACGGTGTTCGTTTCCACCTCCGTGGTGGCCGGCGACGTGCGGACCAAGCAGATCTTCACCGTGGCCACCAAGCCATTGGCCCGCTGGCAGTACGTGATCGGGCGCTGGCTGGGCGTGGTGCTGCTGGACGTGGCGCTGCTGGCCGTGGCGGGGGGGGCGATCTTCGCGGTGGCCCAGCATCTGCGGGGGGCCGAGGCCCTCAACGCCGCCGACCGCCAGGCGGTGGAGTCGGAGGTATTCGCGGCCCGGCAGCGCGTGGGGCCTAAACCGCCCGACATCCAGGCGGACCTGCTCGATCGCGTTCGCCGGCTCCAGGCCGACGACCGCTACGAGGAGGCCGTCGGGTCCCTCTTGCCTCGCTTCAACCAGGAC
>Ga0315289_10013824_pt1 | contig 11288 bp, 10 predicted proteins | sample YL17G11_40_MG_FD_203452 | JGI IMG/M metagenome (GOLD analysis project Ga0315289, IMG submission 203452) | Sediment microbial communities from Yellowstone Lake, YNP, Wyoming, USA - YL17G11_40 | ecosystem: Environmental > Aquatic > Freshwater > Lake > Sediment | place: USA: Wyoming | collected... | reverse complement strand
GTGTCATGGCAGCCGCGAAGACTCCTGGCGTAGTGAAGATTACGGCCGTCAACTTTGGCGGGAAACTCGGCCCCTATCAAATCCAGCTCGTAGACGCGCTCAAGTCCGTTACCTAATCCATCTTCTTCGCCGCTACCGCATTGGAGATGATTGCGAATCGACAATTTCACGATAGGTTAGCGCAATAGACAGTATTCGTGGAACTGAATAGAGGCGCGAATTGACCGGAGGAGCTAAAAGAGAGTTGAGTTCGTCGGTCTTCGGTCCCCCCTCTAGGCGCACAGCCTGTCTACTTCTCATCCTTTGACACTCCTCATCTCTCCAAGTAGCTCCGTTGTTGGAGTTCGCTGTCACTGTGATGCGAGGCGATCGTGTCGTTTTGCAATTGTCCTGTCCCTTGGAAAAGAGCTTAATATTCCGTAACCTACTTCTTGCAGGTATTCTGGGATGCATTTTTATGATGATAACAGTACGCGTGTTTCCAAGGAAGGATCTGAATAGCAGCTGGAATAGCGTCTTAAGTAACTTGCAGAAGATGACCGGTGAACATTGTACACCGCTATACATTTCCCAACAAGAAGAGAAAGACTTCATGAGCATAATGTGCGATGTCAAGGACATCGACGCTTTCGCCGATGTTCTCGTGCACAAGATCCCATCGGCAGCTGACTCAGCAAAGACAAGGACTATCACCCTCCTGAAACCGGTGTTTTTCCCGGCTCCGAAGGATAGACCTTTGCAGCTTGAGAGATATCAGGTTGCCTTGAGGGTAGCCTCGGACGAACTTCACAACGTCTTCAACCACACGATTCACTTGGACTATTCAAGCGACGTGTTCCCAACTTACGCCGCATATTCGTTTGGGGAAGACGACATCCTCCTGTCGATGCTTTCTGTGAGCAGGGACAAGATTAGAGCATTTGTGAAGAAAAACATAGAATCGGAGAAGGGAGTGCTCGGCGTTGATGTCGCACGCATCAACATGTCGAAGAGGGTCGCTCCGACTGAGATGTGGAAGAAATACAGGGAGAAAAAGTATCTCTTCAAACCATACAATGGGTACGAGGAGTACGACTATACTGAGCAAGCCGCTCTGGAAGGCGCGTTCGTAAGGGACGTCTAGCGAGCCCTGAAAGCCGAACGCAATCCAACCCCAATGTGTTTCTGATATCACGTTGACGAACGAGACGGCGCGTTGTCCCTGACATCACGTGAATCCCTTTCCTGCAAAGGAGATCGATCGCGCATCGCGGCCTCAAAGGGGTGCGGGCATCTCATTGCCTTGGACAGAGATCGTCAACGACGTATTCTTGATCGACAGTCTTGCGACCGGGAGTCCAGGCCTTGTGGCCAGCTACCTGATCAAAGGTGAGAGATCAGCTCTCATAGATGCTGGATACTCTTCAAGCGTGCAGAGTGTGCTTACTGAATTGTGGGGTCTGAATGGTGGTGGGGTGGATGTAGATCTCCTGATACCCACTCACGTACACCTGGATCATGCAGGAGCGATTGGGCGTCTCTCCGAAGCAATGCCCAACGCACAAGTCCTGGTGAACGAACACGGACTCAAGCACTTGATCGATCCATCCAAGCTAGTTGAGACCGCCGCAAGGCTATTCGGAGACAAAGCCATGTCAGTATACGGTACACCTCTACCTCTGCCGAGAGAACGGCTCCAAGCGGTCGAAGAACTGCACCAATTGGATCTCGGGGCTGGGAAGAAGTTCAGGATATTCCATACCCCCGGCCACGCTTGGCATCACATGTCCGTCTTTCTGGAGAAAGAGCGCCTTCTGATTACTGGCGACGCTGCTGGATTGTACTATCTAGGGTTCAATTTTCCAATCCCAGCCACGCCTCCCCCCGGCTTCGATGAAGAACAGTATGTGAAATCCCTCACGAAATTCATGAACATGAACCCAGCGGCGTTGCTGTTGCCCTCACTTCGGGCTTGTGCCTGAAAATGTACGAGTTTTCCTTGAAACAAACGTTGAAACGATTAGGCGGTGGACATCAATCGCTGCCGAAACAGTGAAGGCCGAGAGTTCTCTGGACCGAATCTTCGAATTCTTCATGGCTGATGTCGTGGATCGCAGCGGCAGAGCGCGAGAAGAGATGCCTGATCACCTCGTCCTGAGCATCAAGCTTAGCGCGATAGGTCGCTACACATACGCACAAGAGAAAGTGTCCAAGCGGTGAACGATCGTTTTCGGACTTCTGTCAAGATCTTGTGTTCGCGAATCCTCTCTACGTGAAATTGAGGAACGAAAGAGTGCAGTGCATCTGTGAGCGCAGATACGTAATCGACGTTCAACAGATGAGGGTTCCCATGACACCTACGAGGAAGAGAGCCAAGAAACAGTTCAAGCATGAACAAGTCAATATCTGAGTTTCTTATGTGCAGCAACATGCGAATGACTGGATGCTTGTCAAGTGTGACAGTTGATGCTGCTGGGCTGCTCGACTAGATTTGTCGTTTAACGAATAATCGGTTTCCATTTTGCGGGGTTTGAGGAATAGCTCGAATCTGTGGGTTAGTCTTATATGAAAGGTTGAGAGCTTCTTGCCGTTCTAAGGACCTTGCGACACCGCGAATTACGAGCTCTCTTCAAATTCGACGGACGATCGGTAGTATTGACGATCGCCGTCAGTGTCGTCCTAGTCCTTATTATCGTTCAGTAGACCTCGCGATTATCCAATTTTTCGCGGGGTCGAGAGAAAAAGAAAGGAAGTGACCATAATCGATGGAGATGTCCGGCGCGAACGCACTGGTCGAGGCGCTTAGACGGGAGAAGACGCAGGTCGTATTCGGTCTTCCAGGCGGCGTCATAATGCCAGTGTACGATGTGTTCTACAAGATGAAAGACTTGCCGCCCGAGCTGGCGATCAGGAATATTCTGGTTCGCCACGAGCAGTCAGCGGCTCACATGGCGGACGGATACGCTCGGGCGAGTGGGCGTGTAGGAGTGTGCATGTCCACCTCTGGGCCAGGGGCCACGAACCTTGTGACTGGAATAGCGACCGCCTTCATGGATTCATCACCCATAATAGCAATCACAGGTCAGGTAGCAAGACCCTTCATCGGGAAAGATGCCTTTCAAGAGACAGACATCATCGGAGTTGTCACATCCGTTACCAAATATGCATTCCAGCCCAGGAAGGCTTCAGAAATCCCTCAGATGGTGAAAGCGGCCTTTCGAATCGCCACCACACGGAGACCCGGCCCGGTCGTTATTGACATTCCAAAAGACGTGCAGCAGGAGATGGGTGTCGTAGAGTTCACGGATCAGCCTGTTCCAAGACGGTATGGGCCTCTTCCTGATCCAGAACCTGGTACCGTCGGGAGAATGGTTGACGCTCTAGCGAAGGCGAAGACTCCACTGATCATTGCTGGAGGTGGAGTCAGGATCGCTGAAGCTTCCCGGGAGCTTGTCGCATTGGCAGAACTGCTGATGTGTCCGGTCGCGACTTCGCTGATGGGGAAAGGATGCATTCCGGAGGATCACCCGCTCTCTATCGGAGTGATGGGAATGCACGGGCCCTCTGAAACGAATCGCATCGTATCGAGTGCAGACGTTCTATTAATAGTGGGATCTAGACTCTCAGACCGGACAACTGGAAACATAGATAAATTCTGTCCAAACAGTCAAATTCTACACGTCGATACGGACAAGGCCGAAATTGCCAAGAACAAGACGCCAACAATCTCGCTTGTCAGCGACGCAAGGAAAGCGCTGAAAGCCCTTCATACGGGCCTTGTGAAGCGGCTCGCTCGGGAACCCAAGTCACACTGGTTCCAGAAGGCCAAGAACGACATCGACCTATGCGATCTGCAAAAAGACGGTCCGTACCTCTCCGCGGTTCACGCTATCCGACTGCTACGGAAACTGCTTCCTCGCGAAGCGATTGTGACTACAGAAGTGGGACAGAATCAAATGTGGAGTGCTGTCCACTTCCAAGCATACGGGCCGAGGCAGTTCATCACGTCTGGTGGTCTCGGCACGATGGGTTTCGGATTCCCAGCAGCACTCGGTGCGAAGGTCGCGTGCCCCGAAACCCCGGTTGTCGACATTGCCGGCGATGGCAGTTTTGCGATGACCGAGAATGCGATGGCAACATCGATCGAAGAACAGATTCCTGTAACAGTCGTGGTTCTCAACAATCGTATGCTTGGAATGGTCGCCCAGTGGCACCGCTTGTTTTACGGGCGAAGATATTGCGGTGTCGAGCTTGGGAGATCCCCGTGCTTTCCGAAACTTGCGGAGGCCTACGGGGCTGTAGGGGTTGCGGTACAAGACTACAAGGAACTGAGTGAAGCGGTGAAGAGTGCTCTCGCGAATGAAGTCACGACCGTGATCGATGTTCCCATTTCCCCTGAAGAGGATGCCACACCAATGCTTGCGCCAGGCGCGGGCCTGGAGGAGGCAGTCATCGCATGATCTCTCCTCAAGAGGAAGTAATTATCGACGTGCTCGTCGACCACAAACCGGGGGTCCTCTGCACAGTCTCGAATCTGTTCAGAAGACGAGGGTTCAACATCAGCAATGTAGCCATCGGAACCTCCGAGAAGGATCGAGTAGCTCGAATGACGCTGACGATGCGCGGGGGCGAGAAGGAAGCTGTACAGCTCGTCAGACACCTCGAAAACTTGGTGGACGTCATCAAGGCAGAGATAGTCGATGCTGGCAAAGCAGTGGTTAGAGAGCTCGCACTCGTGAAGATTGCTCCAAAGCCAGAAGACAGACTTCAGATCATGAGTTTCGTGGACGTGTACCGAGCCAAGATCGTGCACCTCTCAGATGACAGCATAATTGTTGAAGCGTCGGGCGACTCGGACAAAATCGACGCCTTCATTGAGCTGAGCAGAAACTTCGGACTCAAAGAAGTTGCACGAACCGGTATCACGGCGTTATCAAGAGAACAGAAGTCAACAGAATCAGAAGGAAATGATGTGGGATGGTAAAAGTATACCTAGACAAGGACGTTGACCTGAGCAGTCTGAAAGACCAAACGGTCTCAGTAATTGGCTACGGGAGCCAAGGCCGCGCACAAGCGCTCAACATGCGAGATTCCGGCGTGAAAGTCATCGTTGGACTTAGGCCGGACGGCAATTCGTGGAAGAAGGCAGCAGCCGATGGATTTGAACCCCAACCGATCCGCCAGGCTACCGGCAAAGGAGACATAGTCCACTTTCTCATTCCTGACATAGAACAACCTGAAGTCTACCAGGAACAGATCCTGCCCAATCTTACGGGCGGCAAGACGCTGGGGGTCTCGCATGGGTACAACATTCACTTCAAGCAAATCATACCGCCCAAGAACGTCGATGTCATCATGATCGCGCCGAAAAGTCCGGGATTCAGAGTTAGGGAACTCTACCAACAAGGGTTCGGTGCCCCCGCGCTGGTGGCCGTCTACCAAGATTTCTCAAAGAACGCGAAACAACACGCTTTGGCAATGTGTAAAGCCGTAGGCTCAACTCGCGCCGGGGTAATCGAGACTAGCTTCAAGGATGAAACCGAATCCGACCTGTTTGGTGAACAGGCAGTTCTGGTAGGAGGCCTAATTGAACTAATCAAGAACGGCTTTGAGGTTCTCGTCGAGGCAGGTTACCCGCCCGAACTAGCGTACTTCGAAACATGCAACGAAATGAAACTGATCATGGATCTAGTCTACAAGGGCGGTTTCTCCGGTATGTTGCGAGGCGTCTCTGACACCGCGAAATTCGGAGGGCTCGTCGAAGGACCCCGAATCATCGATGCTCATGTGCGCGAGAACATGAGGGCGGTGCTCGAAGACGTGCGCAACGGAAAGTTCGCTGAGAAGTGGAGCTCAAACCCCGCAAGAAGCACAATGGAACTACGGCATTTCATGGACGAGATGGACAAGCACCAGATCGAGAAGGTTGGGAAAGCCATCAGAAAGATGTGCGGGCTAGAATCGTAGGGAACCTGATGTGAACATCATAGAGAAGATACTTGCGGAGGCCTCTGGCAGGGAACAAGTGCGTCCTGGAGAGATTGTTGAGGCAGAAATCAAGTCTGCGATGATCCATGACATTACAGGGCCGTTAGCTGTTCAATCCTGGAAAAAGCTCGAAGAGGCGAGGGTATGGGATCCTGATAGAGTTGTTGTGATCTTCGACCATTTCTTGCCGCCTCCAACAGAACAAGCCGCAAGCCTCCAGAAAATTATGCGCGATTTCGTGAGTGAACAAGGGATCCAGAACTTCTATGACGTTGGTCGCGGGGGAATCTGCCACCAAGTAATGCCTGAGAAAGGGCACGTGCACCCAGGAGATGTTATCGTCGGTGCGGACTCGCACACCTGCACGTACGGGGCTTTCGGAGCGTTTTCAACAGGAATCGGATCCACTGAAATGGCTGCGGTCTTTGCAACTGGACATCTTTGGTTCAAGGTTCCAAGAACGATCAGAATCAACGTAACCGGCAACTTGGGGCCCCTTGTCATGAGCAAGGATCTGATCCTCCACATCCTCGCAAAGCTTGGTGTCTCCGGAGCAAACTACAGAGGAATGGAATTCACGGGCCAAGCAATTGAAGACATGAGCATATCTGGGAGAATGACCCTCTGCAACATGTCCATTGAAGCAGGGGCCAAGACCGGAATAGTCGCGCCCGACACGAAAACTGCAGAATACTTGGCTGCAGTCTCTTCGGATTCATTCCAAAGCATAAGGAGCGATGAGGATTCCGAGTACGAGCAGACAATCCAGATTGATGCATCAACCCTTTCGCCACAAATCGCGCGCCCTCATTCTCCTGACAATGTCGTGTCCATTGAGGAAATGCCAGAAACAGGAATCGATCAAGCCTTCCTAGGTTCTTGCACGAATGGCAGGACCGAAGATCTGCGAATCGCCGCGAGAATCCTTGACGGAAGAAGAGTCCATGAACACACAAGACTGATCATTACACCAGCGTCGCAAGATATCTACCGTGAATGCCTCAAAGAAGGAATCATCGAGGTATTCACTCAATCCGGAGCCTTGGTAACCAACCCCGGATGTGGAGTTTGCATAGGAATCCACATGGGTATCCTGGGTCCGGGAGAGGTTTGTGTCAGCTCGTCGAATCGTAACTTCGTTGGAAGAATGGGAAGCTCTCAAGCCAAGATATTCCTAGCCTCCCCGGCTACTGTGGCCGCATCGGCAATCGCAGGCAAGATAACCGACCCTCGTAAACTGAGTTGACTTCAGCATGATTGTGAAATCCAAGGCCGTCAAGCTCGGAAACAACGTAGACACGGACGTAATCCTGCCAGGGAAGTACTTGGCTCTGACAGATCCCGCAGAACTCGGAAACCACGCCATGGAAGGAGTCTCAGCTGGCTTTGCCTCGAAGTTCACCGACGGAGCAGTCATCGTCGCCGGAGAAAACTTCGGACAGGGGTCGAGCAGAGAACACGCCGCGATTGCTCTAAAAGCTGCTGGCGTTAGATGCGTCGTTGCAGAGTCCTTTGCACGAATCTTCTACAGAAACGCGATTAACATCGGTCTCCCTGCTCTGGAATGCCTAGGCATTCTAACTCAAGTTACCGACGGGGACCAATTGTCAGTTGATCTCGAACGCGGCGAGATCAAGAATCTGAGGACCGGAGCGACTGTCGGCGCCGAACCGATTCCGCATGATCTCCTTCAGGTGTTGAATGACGGCGGGATCATTGAGCATTTGAGAAAGAAGAGAGCTCACCGATGACAGCATACAAGATCTCACTCATACCAGGCGATGGAATAGGACCCGAGCAGACTGAAGCAACCATCAGAGTCCTCGAAAGAGTTAGGGAAGCCTTCGGACTGAATCTTGAATTCGTCTGGACGGAAGCCGGCGACGACTGTAATCGCAGACGAGGTTCAGCGCTTCCTGACGACACCATTCGAGTGCTCGAGACGACAGATGCGTGCCTGAAGGGTCCCGTAGGCGAAACCGCGTATGATGTAATTGTGAATCTGCGGCAGATGTTTGATCTGTACGCTAACCTGAGACCGTCCCGAACCTACCCGGGCTTGAAGTGCCTCGACCCCGACACTGATCTCATTGTAGTGAGAGAGAACACAGAGGATCTGTACAAGGGGCTTGAGTTCGAGGTCGGAAGCTCAGTAATTGCGTTGAGAGTAACCACAAGCATGGCCTGTCAGAGAATAGCGTCCAAAGCGTTTCGCATCGCAGAACTGCGGAACAGAAGAAAGCTTGTTACAGCTGTGCACAAGGCAAATGTCCTCAGGAAGACGTGTGGTCTATTTGCTGCGACCTGTCGAGAGGAAGCGAAGCGTCACCCCGATATCTCATTTGAAGAGATGTATGTCGACGCTGCTGCCATGAATCTTGTACGAAAACCTGCACATTTCGACGTGCTCGTAACAACGAACATGTTCGGAGACATACTGAGTGACGAAGCAGCTGCAGTTGTAGGCGGTCTGGGATTAGCTCCATCAGGTAACATAGGGGAGGAATTTGCACTATTCGAGCCGGTACACGGATCAGCCCCAGACATAGCCGGCAAGAAGATTGCAAACCCGACCTCGATGCTACTGTCCGCGAGCATGATGTTCGAGTGGTTGGGTGAGAAGTTCGGTGATTCCAAATGCGGCGCGGCTGCTCATTCACTAGAAGTCGGCGTGATTCAAGCTCTTGCTGATCGAATCACCACTCCAGACCTAGGAGGCAACCACACAACACAACAAGTCGCAGAGGCTGTCGCGGAAAGAATACCACTGGAAGTGATCGGATGAATTCCAAGCCTACCATGCATGTTCGAATATTTGATACAACATTACGCGACGGAGAGCAAACCCCTGGTGTTTCACTGACTCCTGAAGAGAAGCTTGCAATCGCGAGGCAACTTGCGCGTTTGGGCGTCGATGCGATTGAGGCCGGCTTCCCGATGTCATCAGAGGGCGAAGCAGCAGGTGTGAGGCTCATTGCAAAAGATCGGCTGTCTCCGGAAGTCTACGCTCTCGCACGCGCGAATCCACACGACATCGATGCCGCCTTACAGTGTGACGTTGGTTACGTTCACGTGTTCATCGCAACATCTGACCTACATCTGCAGCGAAAGCTCAAGTTGTCTCGTCAGCAGGCCTTGGAAAAAGCAGTGCAGGCAGTCTCCTACGCAAAGGATCATGGACTGACTGTCGAGTTCTCAGCTGAGGATGCTACTCGATCAGATTCTGAGTACCTAGGACAAGTGTTCCGATCAGTCTGCGAAGCAGGCGCAGATCGCATAAACATACCTGATACCGTTGGTGCATCGTCGCCTGAGAGAATGCGACATGTCGTTGACTCGGTCAAGCAGTTCGTCGACAAGCCGATCAGTGTACATTGCCACGACGATTTCGGGTTGGCAGTGGCAAACAGCCTCGCAGGAATCGAAGCAGGCGCCGTTCAAGCACATGTTACCGTGAATGGTATTGGCGAGAGAGCTGGAAACGCTTCGCTCGAAGAACTGGTAATGGCCCTGCACCAACTTGCCGGCATGAAGACCCACATTGACGCTGCCCTTCTCTACGAGACTTCGAGAATGGTCGCTAAGATCACTGGGGTAGTCCTTCAACCGAACAAAGCAATTGTGGGAGACAACGCATTTGGTCACGAATCTGGAATTCACACTCACGGAGTGGGTTCAGAAGCATCCACGTACGAGCCATTCGACCCAGCGATCGTAGGAAGAAGAAGGTGGTTCCAAGCTGGGAAGCACGCTGGGGCGCATGGGATCGCCGCTCAACTGGCTGAGATGGGGTTGTTTCCAAGTACTGATGAACTCTCTCAGGTCGTTTCCAAAGTCAAGGACTTGGCCGATAAAGGAAAGACAGTCACTGACACAGACCTCTCCGCAATCGCTGAGACAGTAATCAGCACTCTCTCGCCGGACAGCAATCCGGTCTCGCTGGCTGACTTTGCAGTCATGACGGGAATCGGCGTTGTCCCGACGGCCTCGGTGCGCATCAAGATCAACGGAACCGAGTACGTCTCGTCTGAGACAGGTGTTGGCCCGGTCGACAGTGCGGTCAAGGCTATCCAGAAACTGACGGACCCGCTTGTTCATGTGCGATTGAAAGAGTACAGACTCGACGCCATCACCGGTGGCTCTGACGCCCTAGCTGAAGTGGTTGTGAGAGTCGAGAACGATGATGGCACCACCGTCTCGGCACGAACAACTGGTGAAGATGTCGTTCGGGCGAGTGTCGAGGCGATGATTCTGGGAATCAACAAGCTTCTCCTCAAGAAGCACCTGATCAAGAAGAGTCTAGGGGAATAGGAGGCACATCTGACTTGAGATCGGACACGATTAAGGAAGGGCCTGAAAGGGCGCCACACCGAAGTCTCCTAAGAGCGTGTGGGATTAACCCAAAGGATTTCTCAAAACCCTTCATTGGGATAGCGAACTCGCAGGCAGACATCGTACCTGGTCACGTTCATCTCCACGAGTTTAGCGCGGTCGTGAAGTCAGCAGTTCGAGAGGCAGGCGGAATTCCATTCGAATTCAACACCATCGCAGTCGATGACGGAATCGCCATGGGCCATCCTGGGATGAGGTACTCGCTTCCGAGTCGAGAATTGATTGCTGACTCGGTTGAAACGATGCTTCAGGCTCACCAATTCGATGGAGTCGTATGCATTCCCAACTGCGACAAAGTCGTGCCCGGAATGGTCATGGGCGCCGTTCGTGTCAACATTCCAACGATATTCGTCAGCGGCGGGCCAATGGAAACAGGTCGAACAAAAGAAGGCGCACCTATCGACCTGGCCTCTGTATACGAAGGCGTCGGACGATATCGCGCAGGACTTATCACCGAGCAGCAGCTCACCGAACTCGAGGAAAGAGCATGTCCCTCCTGCGGAAGCTGCGCAGGACTATTCACCGCCAATTCGATGAACTGCCTCTGTGAAGCAATTGGACTGGCACTTCCAGGAAACGGAACGATCCTTGCGAACTCTCCGGCGAGAATCGAACTCGTCAGAAGGGCAGGCCACCAAATCATCTCACTCGTCGCCCGTGACCTGAAGCCCAGAGATATTGTAACTGTAGAGGCCATAGATAACGCGTTTACTCTGGACATGGCAATGGGAGGATCCACAAACACAATTCTTCACACTCTAGCAATAGCCAGAGAAGCACAAGTTGACTACTCACTAGGTCGGATAAACGAAATCGCGAAGCGGACGCCCCACATCTGCAAGCTGAGCCCAGCATCGGACTATAGAATGCAGGACCTACATCGTGCGGGGGGAGTTAGCGCTGTTCTCAGAGAACTCAGCAAGAAAGAC
>Ga0315289_10013823_pt1 | contig 11289 bp, 8 predicted proteins | sample YL17G11_40_MG_FD_203452 | JGI IMG/M metagenome (GOLD analysis project Ga0315289, IMG submission 203452) | Sediment microbial communities from Yellowstone Lake, YNP, Wyoming, USA - YL17G11_40 | ecosystem: Environmental > Aquatic > Freshwater > Lake > Sediment | place: USA: Wyoming | collected... | reverse complement strand
CGCCGTGATTTTCTGCCCGGTGATGAACTGGACGAGGTCGCACCAGTGGCTGCCGAGGTCGGCGACCACATTGGCCCGGCCGGCGATCTCGGAATCCAGGCGCCAGGAATAGTCGGTGTCGTAAAAAAGCCAATCCTGGAGAAAATGGCCGACAAAGGCGCGGACGTCTCCCAAGTCCCCGCGGCGAACCCGGGCCGCGGCCTCCTGAACCACCGGATAGTACCGGTAGCAGAAGTTGATGGCGGTCAACGTCTTGTGCTCCGCAGCCAGCTTGACGAGTTCGGCCGATTCCTTGGAATCGAGCGACAGAGGCTTTTCGGAAAGCACGTCTTTTCCCAAAAGGATGGCTTTCCTGTTGATTTCGAAATGGACGTGATTGGGGGTGCAATTGTGGATCACGTCGATCTCCCGGTCCGCGAGAAGGTCGTCCGCTTTTTCATAGACTTTCGGAATTTTCAACTTCTCCGCGGCCCGGCGGGCGAGGGTTTGATTCGTATCCGCCACGGCAACGACGTCGACCTCGACGATCCGGCGCAACATTTCCAAATGGACCAACCCGATGTAGCCCGTGCCGATCAGCCCGACGCTCACCTTTTTCATCAGCTCCTCCTGTTTTGCGATTTCTCAATGGATTCTCTCACCCGTGGCTTGTATCTATAACGAGAAGACGGAGTCACGGATCGAGCGGACCTGTCCGGTTTAGTCCTCACGACCCGTTCGGCGAGGGAAGCCGGATCGGAAGAAGCCGGCCGGCGAAGTTGTCTGAGCCTCCCGGCCGACTCCCGTAGAATCAATGCCGGGAGGCGAGTTCTTCGCCGCCGAGCTATCCGGAAGCGCTCCCAAGACTTTGCCGTATTGATACTCACCCCCTCTACTCCCCCTCTGAAAAGGGGGAGCCCCGAAACAAGACAGCGCTTCCGAGAGTCGGAGGGCGTGAAGAACCGGACCGGGGAGCGAGGCCGTGAATTCGTCATCAATGATCCGTTTCATCGGGATGAGAGACCCGCATTTTATCATGGTCGTCGTGAAAGAGCGCCTCCTCCAGATTGAGTCGGCGGATCGTCGCCCGCCAGCGATTCCGGAGACGAGGCGGCGTTTTCCGGTCGATCAGGAAGATCCGACGCGGCGTGCCGCTCTCGGTGAACGCCGTGACGTCGAACGACGATCGCGGCCGGACAATCCGGAAGTCCGAGGCGAAGGCGGCGGCATCGACCAGAATCGCCCTTCGTTCGGACGAACTCAGCCCTCGGATGAACTCCGGCGGCGGCCCGTTGACCGGGAAAGAGATCCCTTCGGGAATGAGTTTGCGGAAGGCCGCTTCCGTGTCGGCGCGAGGCCCGGAGGCGAGGCCCCGACCGAAGAAACCCATCGCCGCGGCTTGCCGAAGAGCCTCCCGTCCGTCGGCCTGCGTTCCCGTCGTTTCAAGACGCCGAATCCGGCCGGCCCCGAGAGATAAGATCCATTCCATTTTAAGAATCGATTTCTCCCTCCCTCTTTCGTGCCAGATAAGCCGTCCTGGTCCGTAAACCGCGACGGCGCCCCGGCCGTCCAGCCTCGCGGCGATGATCCCGGCGATCCTTTGAAGGAGATAGCGTTCGCGTTCCCGCCGCCTTAAGGGATTGTCCCGTTCCAGCGACGATTCCCGAACGAATTCTGCTGCAAAGACGGTCGCCGGTCCCTTAAGACGTCCCGTCCGGGCGAGCCAATCGGCCGGACAGAGCGGTTCGGCCCGGCCGGACGGCCATTCGGATTCCCGGGCGCGTTTTCCGGCGATCGCTCCGCCGATGAGCGTAACGACCGCGGCGACGGCGAGGAGCTCCGCCGTCCCGACGATGAACATCCCGGCCGCGAGATGTCCGACTAAGACGGCGCTCCCCGAAAAGAACAAGAGGCCATATGCTCCGCGGGCATAGGCGCGCATTTGGGCCGCCGCGAGCCGGCCACGTCCGAGGAAAAACAGGCCGAAGGCCGCGAAAAACGTCCAACCCCGGGGCCCGTAATACGCGCAAGCGGCAAGCGCCGCCGGAATCCAAAGGATCACGGCCACGGGCGCCGCGAGGATCGAGAGGCGGCGTTCGAACCCCTCCCTCAATCGTCTCAGGACGGGCCGGTCGAGCCGCTTGAGGTCGAAATAGAACAACTGGATCCACTCGAATCCGGCGCGAATGAGCGGCCCGGCGGCGAAAATGAGCGTCGCGCCGGAGCGGATCCTCGGAACGGAAGCGAAGGCCAAGACAAGAACGAGCAGGGCGTCGAGGCGCATCGCGGCGTAGGCGGCCCCGGCGGCGAACCATTCCTTCGAGCCAAAGCCGGAAGGTTTGCGCGGTCCGCTCCGGCGGAAGATCCGCAGGTTTTTCCAGGGCGAGAGACCGAAACGGCGGTAAGCGCGCCCGGTATAGTGAAAAACGAGCGAGGCGGCTGTAAGGCTGGATACGGCCGAAGCCGGCGGCAGGCTCCATAATCCTATGAGCGGCCAGGCTGCCAGGAGTGTCGCGAAACTCAGAAGCTCGGCTAGGACGACGGATACGAGAGGCCGGTAGACGCGCCGAACGGCATAAACGCCTGAATGAAAGGCTCGGGTCGGGAAATCCAAGGCCAGCCGGAGGAGGATGGAGGAGAGAAAAAAGTCGGCGGCCGAAGCGCCGCGGCCGAAAAGAATCGGACAAGCCGGAAGGATGAGAACAGCCGCGACAAAAGCCGCCGTCCCAAGGCGAAGGGAGACGGAAAGCCACCGGCCGATGAGGCCGTCGAGTCCCCGCCGCCGTCCGGCTCGATAGTCCTCCCTGACTTTTTCCCGGAGGATTTCGAGCGATCCCCACCAGAACCCCGAGGCGAGTGTCGCCGCCGATTGGACGATCAGAACCGCGACGAAGGACCCAGGAGCGAAGAACCGGAAGGCGAGGATGATCTTCAGGGCGTGGAGCGCCGCGGCCAATAGCGTGCGGACCGCGAAATAGCGGAGACGATAGGCGGCGTAAGCGGGAAAGCGGCCGCCGATCAAGGCATCTTCGAGAAGGGGAGTCCGGGCGGTCCGGTGGGCTTCTTTGCGGAACCAGGCTTCGATCTCCTTCACCCGGTCCTCGGAGGCCGGACATTCCGGCCATGATAAAGGGAGTCCAAGCCCCAGTCCCGGCGGAGGGTTCGGTAGGGGAGAGAGCGAAATCCCCGGATTCCCGTCCGTCCGGTCACCGTCCCGACGACGACTTTGGCGATGAGATAATCGAGCTCGAGCAGCTTCGGGCGGCGGGTCACGACCCGGCGCAATACGGAGGCCGCCGGTTCTTGAAAAAGAAGCGTCTCGGCGGCCAGGGCCCTGTTCAGAGCGGCGCAGACGGCCTTGCCTCGGACTTCGAGAGACGCCCTTCGAAGCGCTTGGGCGGTGCGGCGCGCCCGGGCGGCGAGATCCCGGAGAAGCGCCCTGGTCTTCTCCCCGCCGAGCGAGGTCGTCCCGTCCGCCCAGACGTCCAAACCCAAGAACGGAACGGACGGCGAGCCTCGTGTCGAGGGTGCCTCGGCCGAATTCCGGCCGGCGGCGTTCAGGTAGAGATCGAGACTCTTTTCCGCCTTGAGACGAAGGCCGAGTTCGGCCAGATTTCGTTCGATGGCCGCTGAGGCGGCTTGAGCGACTTCGGCGTCGGGATGAGCGAAGAGAATATCGTCGGAATACCGGGCGTAAAACCCCCCCGGAATCGCGGCAAGCTCGCGGTCGAGCTCATGAAGGTAGAAATTGAACAAGACGCAGGCGACAGGCTGTCCGGTCGGAACGCCGCGAAGAAGGCTGATGAGCCGTCCTTCCTTGTCGTGAACGACCGGCCGGACGACCGACTCCAAGATTCGCCAGTCGTCCGGCTCGATCCGGCCCTCAGGCGTCTCGAACAATTCGCGGAGCATCCCCCAGAGAGGAGATCCGGCCCCGACGGGGATCGAATCTGTGTACGCGTCGACGTCGCGGCGCAAAACGAAAAGACCCCGGCACCGGGGATCGGGGCGCGCCCGGCGATGGGCTCGGACAAAATCCGAAAACCGGCTGACGGCGTGCCACCAGGATATACCCTTTCGATACGAGAACAACTCCGGGGAGAGGAGCGGCGCCGCGGCCTCCTCGATGATGTCGGAGACGACGCCGTGGACGATAAGGTCGACGAGCCCGAACGAAAAAACGTCGCGGAGTTTTCCCTGGACGTGGATTTCGCGGACACGGCCGGGCCGGAATTCAAAGGCGTTCCGCCCGATCGTCCCGGCGAGGAGGCGGGCGAGGCGCCGCCGGCGGTCGAAGACCGAGTCCAGGGAAACTCCCTCCACGCGCATGATCCGGCGTTGGGCGGCGGCGTGGGTGCGTTCGCACAGGCGTTCGATCTGCCGGCGGTAGCGGCCTCGGTCTCGGAGGGCACGGTGAAGGTCGAGCACGTCCCCGTCTCGTTGCGGGAGCGGACATGAAAGTCCGGCCGGCGGCTCGACGTGTCGTTGGTTCTTTGTCTTGTCGGCGAGGGGTCGGGTTGCGCCCGCTGGGGCGGTTTGGTCCCCCACCGGCTTTTAACGTCGTGCCGACGCGGACAAGACCGCAGTCTCTATCCGCGTCCTCGAGATCGCGGTGCGGACCGCGAGAGCCGTCGAGCCGCGGCCGGACATTGGTATATCCCAAGGTCATCCTCCTGTCAACCGCGGCTTGACATTTCGCGGGCGGGGACGATAATCGGAACGCAGACATGCACGGTTCCGAAGGGAGAACGGCGATGATCCGAAAGACAAAAAAAACGGCGAAGTCGATCGGAGGGTTAGTCGCAATGGCGGGCGTCCTCGCGATAGCTTTCTTATCGGGCGCGGTGGGCGCCGCGGAACCGGCCGGCGCCGCGAAGGTGAACATCAATGTCGCCCCGGCCCCCCAACTCCAAACCCTGCCCGGCATCACCCCCGATTTGGCTCAGAAAATCGTCGGGGCGAGGCCGTATAAATCCGTGGACGACCTTGCCCGGGCCGGATTGACCAAGGCCCAGATCGACGCCGTCCGGCCTTTCGTCACGGTCTGGTCGCCGCGGACGAAAAAGAAGTTTTACCGCCTGGCGCCGGGCGAGAAAATCAACCTCAACACCGCTTCCGAGGAAATGCTCATCGCTCTGCCGGGGATTGGAAAAGCCCGGGCGATCGCCATCGTCGAAAGCCGTCCTTTCGCCAGGATCGAAGACCTCATGAAGTTGAAGGGAATCAAGGGCAAGACTTTCCAGCGCTTGAAGGCTTTGGTCACGGTCTAATCGCGGACAAAACCATGATCGGACAAGTTCTTTCCCATTACCGCATCGAGAGCCTGCTCGGCACGGGCGGAATGGGGGTCGTTTATCTGGCCCGGGACGAACGGCTGAACCGGCCGGTCGCTCTCAAGGTCCTCAAGACGGAGCTCACCGCCAACCCGGACCGGCTCCGGCGATTCTTCCAGGAGGCGCGCTCGGCGGCGGCGGTCACCCACCCCGCCATCGCCCAGATCTACGACGTCGGCGAGACCGGCGGGACGACTTATATCGTCATGGAATTCGTCGAGGGCAAGACCGTCCGCCAGCTGATCGCCCAGCAGGAGCTCGACCTCCTGGGCTCCGTCGAGATCGCCCTTCAAGTGGCCGAAGGTCTCGGCCACGCCCACAGGGCCAACATCGTCCATCGGGACGTCAAGTCGGACAACATCATGGTCACGCCCAACGGCCACGCCAAGCTTCTGGATTTCGGGCTGGCTAAGCTCATCGAGGAGGGGCCGGCGGCGCCGGAGGAAAGGAATCCGGCCGACCTGACCCGGACGGCGACGATGTTCCCGACGGGGACGCCGACTCAGACGATGGTCGGGACGGTCATGGGCACCGTCGCCTACATGAGCCCCGAGCAAGCCCGGGGAAAGGCGGTCGATCAGTCGTCGGACGTTTTTTCCCTGGGGATCGTCCTCTACGAAATGGTCACCGGCGAACTGCCGTTCCGGGGGGTCAGCCCGATCGACACCATGCATTCGATCGTCTTCGACGAGGCCAAGCCGGTGACCGAGGTGCGCAAGAACCTCCCCTTAGGCTTGCATCAAATCGTCAGCCGGTGCCTCCGTAAAAATCCGAGCGTTCGGTACGCGGACGCCGGCGCTTTGGCGGACGACCTCAAGCGCCTGAAAAAAGAGATCGAAACCGGCACCCAATCCGCGCTCTCCGGTGCTCGCGCCGTCCGTCAGGTCACCGACTGGATCCGATCGGGTCAGGCCTTCACGCCTCGGGGGATCGTGTTTCTTCTGGCGGGTGGGGCCTTGATCGTCCTGCTCCTGACGAGGAACTTCAATTGGGGGAGCCTCATCCCGGTGGGGTTCATCGGCCTCATGGTTTACCGTTCGATTCGGGACCGGAAGCGCCGGATGATGAAGCGTTTCACGGCCAAGGCATCGCGGATGCCCGGGGTCAAGGCGATCATGGTCCGGGAGGATCGGATCGCCGTCGTCGTCGAAAAAGCCCAAGCCAAAATCTATATCACCCTCAACGCCCTTCTCGACGACATCAACCGAAAGCTCTATTTCGGCAAGCCCTTCAGTCTGATCGTCCGGGACGACCTGGCCGAAGACGAATTCCAGCGCCTGCTGAGGGATGCGGGCGTCGTCTTCGTCGCCGAGAACGTCGTCCTTAAAACGCCGGGCCCTTCAACTACTTGATCAGGTGGAAGGCGGTCTGGCGGCCGTCGAGGAAGAAAACGCCGTCTTTCGTGACGGCGATGTCCTGCTCGAGGGGCAGGCGGAAATCCTGTCCGTCCCATTCCGGGAAGGGCCCGGTCACGCTGAGCTCGGCGGTGAAGCAGCTGTTCAGAACGAGCTTGACGTCGCCCCGTCCCGGATTGTTGACCTGCTCCCAAGGCAGGCCGATGAGCGGACCGGGTTCGTGGAGGAAAAGCCCGAGAGAGTGGGAATAGATCCGGGGGTTGGGAATGCCCTTGAACTTCGCCTCGGCGAGGATGGCGGCCAGCATTTCGTTGCCCGTTAGGCCGGGCTTAAAGCCGGCGGCGTAAACGTCCTGGAGCCGGCCGGCCTCGGCCATCAGCTTTTTAAAAGACGCCGGGGCGTCGGTCTCGCCCGTTTTCAGGACATAGGCCAGCTCCTGATGGTCCGAGTTCCAACGCATGTACTTGAGCCCGACGTCGCAGTGGAGGATGTCGCCGGGGCGGATGACCTTGTCGCCCTTGCCGAATTTTTCGACGTCCTTGGGATGGCGGCCGCGGACCGAGACGAAGGGGCTGAACGAGACTTTGAGGCCGAGGTCGGCGACGCGCTGCCAGTAATAGTAGCGAAGGTCGTCGGTCGTGGTGAGGCCGACGGTCACGACCTTGTTCGAGAACATGTCGGCGATGATCGCATGAGAGATGGCCGCGGCTCGTTCCATGATCTCGATTTCCTCGTCGGTCAACGTCTCGCTCCAGAGCGTTGCCAGAGGCTCGGCCGAGGCGAGCCGGGCGGCGTAGGCCGGGCCGATCGCCGCGACGATTTTATTTTTCAGGGCGACGGTCAGGCCGCCCGCGACCCATTGGGTCTCGCCCTCGTTGAGGCCGATCCGCTTCGGATCGCGCTCGCGGACGATCCGTCCGAGACAGTCCCACTGGCTTTCCTTTTTCTGAGTGTCCCACGCCGTCGCGTCCCAAACGTTCTTGAATAATTCCTGCGTATTCGTGCGCGAGACGTTCAACCGCTCGACGCCTTTGTCGGGGCCCTGGTCGTAGAAAACGAGGATCTGGGTGATCGGGTTCCAGTTTTCATAGGGGATCATGGTCTCGAAGATCGGGTCGAGGTTGTCCTCGTTGCAGGAGATGATCCACATGTCGAAACCCGTCTCGCGCATCATCCGCGGCACGAGGGTGTCCAGGCGTTTCTGGACGATTTGAAGCACGAGCGCGGCCCGGTCGCGGATGCTCAAGACCGAAGGGGTGTTTTTCCCCTCGGCGGAAGCGAAACTCCCGGACGCGAGAACGAACGAGACGAGTAGAGCGGCGAACAGAATTTTTTTCATGACAGGCATACCTCCAATGCGGAAGAATTATACCACGCCGGACATCGAGGATCTTTTGGAAAATAGGCTGATTCCGACGGCCAAGGCCATATTGACGACAAGGGCGACAAACCCCGCGTTCAGGCCGAAAAGGGGATCGTGGCCGGTGAAGACGAGCCCGACGACGAGGGCGAACCCGGCGATCAATCCGGCGAGCACGCCCGCGGTTCGGACGCGCTTCCAGAACAGGCCGAGGACCATCCCGGGGAAAAACTGGGAAACGCCGTCGTAGCCGATGAGGAGCAGGTTGACCAGGGCGCTCGGAAACAGCAGGGCGAAGACCAATGCCAGGGTCATGATGATCAGGACCATCGCCCGGGACAGGCGCAGAACGGTCCGTTCGTCCGCCTTCGGGTTGAACGCCCCCTGATAGACGTTCTTGGCCAGGAGGGTCGAGGCGAAGAGGACTAGGACGGAGGCGGGGACCATGGCTGTGACCGCGCCCGCCGCCCCGACGAAGCCGAGGAACCAGGCCGGATAGGATTTCTGGACGAGGGTGAGGAAGGCCATGTCGCCGTTCTTGAGGCCGGGCAGGACGAGAAAGGCGGTCAGTCCGACCATGAAGACGAGCACGATGGGGATCTGATAGAAAGGCATGATGACGGCGTTGCGTCGGAGGACTTTCTCGCTCTTGGCCGAGAAGGCCGAGCCGACCATGTGCGGCCACATATAGAAGCCCGCGCCGGTCAGAAGGGCGGTGGACATGACCCACCAGACGTCCAGGCTCGGCGTCGCGCCGGGAAAGACGAGATGGCCGGGGTACTGGGCGATCAGGGCCTTGAACATCTTCCCGTACCCGCCGAAATATTTGAGGGGCACGCCGATCCCGACGATGCCTACGGCGGCGATCATCAGGACGTCCTTGATGACCGCAACCCAGGCCGATCCGCGCAGTCCGCTCGTATAGACGAACGCGCAGGTCAGGACGAAGGACACGGAAATGGCCACCTCCGGCGAGACGGCCCCGCCGCCGGCGACTTCGACGATGAGGCCGAGGCCTTTCAATTGGAGTTGAAGATAAGGGACGATCGAGACGATGCCGATCAGGGCGACGAGCACCCCGAGGGTCCGGCTGCCGTAGGCGGCGACGAAGAAATCGGGCTGGGTGTGGAGGCCGCGCTGCTTGCCGATCCGCCACAGCTTGGGGAGGATGAAGAAGGAGATGACGTAGGCGAGTGTCCCGTAAATAGGGATGTAGTACGTCGGCGCCCCCCGCGAATACGCCCAGCCGCTGGCCCCGAGAAACGTGAAAGTCGTGTAAATCTCTCCGGCCATGAGCAGCCAGATGAGGAGGACCCCGAAGCGCCGGCCTCCGACCGTCCAATTCTCGAGGCTGAGGGGCTGGCGGCGCCCCGCGTAGACCCCGAGCGCGGCCGAGGAGAGAACGACGACGAGGATGATCGCCAAGGCTAGGGTCATGGCCGCTCTCCCGCTTTGTCCTTATCGCGCCTCATCTCCAGCCGATAGGCCGCGTAGAGGATCGGGGGGGTCAGCAGGATCCAGAGCACGATCCAGAAGAGGACGAACGGAAAGCCGAGAATGACCGGTTCGATCCGGTTGACGAACGGCAGGGCGAAGACGAGAGTGAGGAAGGGGATCGCCCCGAGGACGAGCGACCAGCGGATTTTTTTCTTCATGGTTTGACGGCGATGCACTCGATCTCGACCTTGGCGTTCAAGGCCAGGCCGGAAGAGCCGAACGTCGCCCGGGCCGGGGCGGGAGCCTTGAAGAACTCGGCATAGACTTTATTCATCGCCGCGAAATCGTTCATGTCCGTGAGGATGACCGTGCATTTGACGACGTGATCGAGAGAGCTGCCCGCCGCTTCCAGAACCGCCGAGAGGTTTTTCAGAACCTGGCGGGTCTGTTCCTCGATCCCTCCCTCGACGATTTTTCCCGTCGCGGGGTCGAGGGGGATCTGGCCGGCACAGAAGACGAATCCGCCGGCGGCGATGCCTTGGGAATAGGGGCCGACGGCTTTGGGGGCCTTGTCGGTCCGGATTTCCTTCTTTAAGCCTTCGCTCTTCTGGGCCGTTGCGCCCATCCAACAGAAAACGCCGATTGCGCCGATTAGAGCAAGGATTTTTTGTTTTTTCATGCGACGTCCTCCTTCTCAAAGTCCGGAATCATACGGTCGGACCGCTCCGGCCGGGGCCATCATATCTTCAACAAAACACCCGAATCAACCCATTCGACTTCCCGGTCCTGGCAAGGCCGGGGCCGGGCTTCCCAGTCCCGGTCCTGACAAGGCCGGGGCCGGGCTTCCCAGTCCCGGTCCTGGCAAGGCCGGGGCGGGATGCCGCCCGACTTCGAGGTTTGCTTTTTTGCAATCGAACTTCGTTTCTTTTAGAATGGGCCGAAGAGGGGAGGAAAGGGCATGGCATGGCCAGAAAATATCAAATCGCGATCCAGATCGGGGTCATCGCCCTGATTTCCTGTGCCGTTTATTTCCCCTCGCTGAAGAATGGTTTTACGAATTGGGACGACAAGATTCTCGTTCTTGAAAATTCGAATATCCGCAGCTTGTCCGTCGACAACGTGGCCAAGATCTTCTCCGCCTCCTATGGCGGATTCGGAGGATATACGCCTCTGGTCTTCATGAGCTATGCCTTGGAATACCGCTTCTTCAAGCTGGATCCGCGAGCATACCATGCGACCAATCTGCTGATCCATATCCTCAACAGCCTGCTTATTTATTGGCTGATTTATCTGGTCAGCCGGAAAATCCGGCTCAGTTTTATCGTCGCCGCGTTTTTCGGCATCCATCCCCTGCACGTCGAAGCCGTCGCCTGGGTCCCCGGAAGAAAAGACGTCCTCTTTTCGCTGTTTTACCTGTTGGCCTTGATCACTTATCTCCTTTTCCTTCAAAAAAGACGGAAACGGAGTTATTACCTTTTGGCGTTGCTGATGTTCACCCTATCCGTCTTCTCAAAAGTGACGGCCGTTTCCTTTCCCCTGGTGATCCTGCTGATCGAATTCCATCTCGCCAAAAAGCTCGATAAATCGTCCCTGGCCAGAGTGGTCCCCTTTATGATTTTATCCATAGGATTTCTCTTCCTGGCCGTCATCACCAGCAGGTCAGGCCTCCCCCAGGCGCCAACGGAACAGGTCGGTTATCTGCAGAATCTGGGACTATTCTTTTACTCGTTCGTTTTCTATATCGGCAAATTATTTCTCCCGGTCGGCCTTATCGCCCGCTATTCCGTCGAGATCGGCCGATATCCCTGGCAAATATTACTGAACT
>Ga0315289_10013822_pt1 | contig 11289 bp, 11 predicted proteins | sample YL17G11_40_MG_FD_203452 | JGI IMG/M metagenome (GOLD analysis project Ga0315289, IMG submission 203452) | Sediment microbial communities from Yellowstone Lake, YNP, Wyoming, USA - YL17G11_40 | ecosystem: Environmental > Aquatic > Freshwater > Lake > Sediment | place: USA: Wyoming | collected... | reverse complement strand
TACTGCTTTGTCAGTATCTTTGTCTGAGTACGTTGACTCGAATACAAGCAAATCAGCTTTCCTAAAAAATTTAGGAAACGATGGATGGGGGCTTGTATCTCCAGAGAATCCTAATATCCTTCCTTGTCTTGAAGGCCCAAGGATCATTTCTGGTTTGATGATTTTTTTATTTAGGATGATTTTTTCTCCAGATTGAATCTTGTGCCATAAGGGTCCCTCTGGTATTCCTAAACTTTTGGCTTCTTGTATGTTGAATCTTCCAGGTCTAGGTAGTTCCTTCAGAAGATAGCAGTAATTATTGACAAAATGCATCCCTTTTTTTGTGTGGACCTCATATTCCTTCTCTTTGATAATTAACCCCTCTTTGACCTCCCAAATATTTATTGGATATTGGAGTTCTACTCTTAAATAATTAATCGTCGAGTTTATGAAACCTTTGATTCCCCTCGGTCCATAGATATCTACTACCTTGGTGCGTTTAAGCATACTCATTGTCTGCAATAGACCAGCTAGTCCTCCTACGTGGTCACCATGTATATGAGTAATCAAAATCTTCATCTTTCTGCAGAAGCCAATGGTCGCAATAACCATCTGTCTTTGAGTTCCTTCACCACAGTCTATAAGGATGACTTCATCTTTTCTAAGAACTGCGATTGATGGAAAACTTCTGTTAGCTACGGGTACAGCTGATGATGTACCTAGAAAGACTACCTTGAGACTCATAATCTTTCATCCTAAGGTTGTTAGGTAGTCAACAATTACCTTAGAAGCATCAACCATGCTATATACTGTTTGGATGGTATTCGAAGCTATAAGTTTTGTGACACCTGCCTGTGTCATCCTCTCCATAGCTCCAGCCACCAGAATTGGATGTACACATACTGCAATGATGTTCTTTACACCGAAATCCTTTAACACATTTGCAGCTTTAACGATTGTACCTCCAGAAGATATCATATCATCGACAATGTATACGGTTCTTCCTTTAAGATCTATGGACGGTGACTTGACCTTGACTTCACCTGTTATGCGGTCTCGTTCCTTTTCTAAGATATAATAAGGTCTGTTGACAAGCTTGGCGAAAGTTTCTACTCTTGCGGAGCTGCCGAAGTCTGGAGATACTATGAGAGCATCAGAAATTTTTTCATTCTTACTAATATATTCTGCTAGTAGTGAAATTGCTGAAGAACTAAAAGCAGGGAAAGAAAACAGACCTAAGCCTTCAACATTGTGTATGTCGATTGTGAGTAATCGTTTGATATTTACACTTGACATAAGTTGCCCTACCATCTTCAAACTCACAATCTCCCCTGAAAGATATTCTCTATGTTGCCTAGAATATCCTAAATATGGGCAAATGGAATATACTAATGCCCCTGCCTCGGATAGCTTCTTCGCGAGGAATAGTAGTTGTACTAGATGATGGTCTACTGGTGGGCTCAGAGATTGTACAAGAAGCACTCTTTTGTCTTCAACCTTTGACAGAAGTCGAAAATAATTCTCACCATCTGCAAACTCCTTGAATTCTAAATCAACAACATCACAATTCATCTGTTTAGCCATAGATCTCGCAAAGAGCGTTGAGGCTGGGCCAGGTAGTATTGCGAAATCTTTTGTACTCATAGATAGTCATATAAGCAACTTGTGAACTAATTAAGCGTTAGGGTATGATAAAGGAAGCCGAATGTTTTGAACAGCGCGAGGGCAACAGTGTTAAATGTTTTCTTTGTCCTCGAAGATGTCTGATTAAACCTGAAAATACAGGCTTCTGTAGGGTAAGAGAGAATAGAAATGGCAGACTTTATACACTAATCTATGGCGAGACATCTACTCAAACTGTTGAACCAATAGAGAAGAGCCTGTTCCACTTTTATCCTGGGACTCAAACCCTCTCTTTATCTACTGTGGGATGCAATTTTACTTGTTCATGGTGCCAGAACTACAATATCTCACAATCCGGAGTTGGAAATCTTGTTACTTTTGAAACTAAACCTGAAGAAGTAGTTAGTATGGCCAAGAAGTACGGTGCACAATCAGTCACATACACCTATAATGAACCAATAATTTGGTATGAATTCATAAAAGATACTGCGAAGTCGAATAAAAGCGAGAACATAAAGAACATCTTAATAACGAACGGATACATTACAATAGATGCATTAAAAGGCATTGTTGGATGTATAAATGCTCTAAATATTGACATAAAGAGTTTCTCTGAAGAATTCTATAGAACGTACTGTAACAGTGAACTTGCTCCTGTGCTTGAGGCTACAAAGTATTTAATAAAGAAGAATATTCATGTAGAATTAACCTATCTTGTAATTCCTTTGCTTAACGATTCTCAGGAAGAAATCGGAGAATTTGTAGATTGGATTCTAGGTCAACTAAAACCTAGTGTTCCAGTTCATTTTGTTAGATTCTTTCCTGCCTATAAAATGACTGATAGACCTCCAACTCCAGCGGACACGCTTGTGGCTGCTGCAAATCTTGCTTACGGGAAGGGTCTTGAATATGTATATGTTAAGAATGTGTTTATTGAAGGACTAGAAGATACCCATTGTCCGAGGTGTCATACTACTCTAATTTCTAGATACAGTTCTAATGTTGGAGATGTAAATCTAACTGAAAAGAATGAGTGCCCAAGTTGTGGTCTGAAAATACCCATTGTAGGTAAACCAAAGGCTCCTTTGTTTAAGCGTTACTGATTAATTTTTTTACTTAGATCGGAACAGTAGGTTCACCCTTGTCCATGACAAGCTTGCCATCGACATGGAGCTTTCCTTTATCCATGAACTTAATCATGTCAAGATGGGAAGATGCTCTATTTTTACCATGATATGCTCCAATGTTGTTTCCAACTGCGATATGTATTGTACGGTATATCTTTTCGTCCACAATTATGCTTCCATTAGAATATTTTGCCCCTGGATTACACCCAATTCCCAGCTCTGCGATACGATCCTTTTCGCCAGAATTTGAGTCAAGAAACTTTGCGAAGTTATTTGTACCTTGTTTTGCCTTGAAATCTACAATTTTACCTTTGTCAAAAGTAAGCCAGAGACCCTTTGCTTTGCCAAAACTGTTGAACTTGACGTCACCAAAGTAGATCTTCCCATATGCAGAGCCCTCTATTGGTGCGACAAAAACCTCTCCTGATGGTATGTTTAAACCAATATCGCCATTTAACCAATCTTCGTCGGATATTATTCCATCATCTACTATAATCCTTCTATCCTTTATCTTAAATGATAGATCTGTACCGTCATCTGCTTTAATATCTACTGTGTCATGTTCAACAAGTGAGTCTTGATAATATCTGCAAAGCTTTAACATCTTATTAGAGAAGGATTCTTTAATACTGTCAAAGAAAATTTTCCTAAAACGCCTGACAGAAACACCATAGCCTCTTGCTGCTCTAGGCAGAGGCCAACCAAAATAAAGCCATCGAACTTTCCTATTATCTATTATCTCTCTGACTTGTTGCCTGATTGGTGCATCGATCTTAAGTTTGTCAGCCACTGTCTTTGACCAGTTTGGATCATCGTATTCTCCGATGAATATGTTAACATCAATAGTTTCAGCCAAAGTCTTACCTAGAGGATTCATTTTCATAAGTGAATCCTCAGGTGCTGTCTGATAGTATAATTTGCTCCTTCCATTAGCTTGTTGAATAAGAACAGTATATGCACCAACTTTCCAACATTCCCCCTCAACCATTGTTGCCATCTTAAAGCAAGTAGGATCAGTAGGATTATAGATGATCCTTACTGATTCAAATGTGCCATCAGGTCTTTTACCAATTCGAAGGCTTTTGTTAACAACATTTTCAGCTAAGGTCTTCATTTCATAATTTGTGAGAGCACTCATAATTGGATGTCAAAATCGACTTGTTTAAAAGCATTTTCAAAAAATTATATTCACAGCATATTATGATAAACATTAAATAACTTTGCAATGCAGATGTTTTGGACAAGATTAGAATGGCCGATGATGTTGTGAACTTTGACACTTCGAATTTCAAAGAAGGTGTGAATGGTAAAGGTCATGTTTTAGTCTATTTTTGGGCTCAGTGGTGTTATCCTTGCAAGCATATGTCCCCAATTGTTGAAAAGCTAGCTAAGAAATATAATGGCAAACTTATTGTAGGAAAACTGGATGCTGGAAAATATTCAGAGATATCCTCAAAATATTCAATATCAACAGTCCCAACATTCATACTTTTCAAGAACGGTGTAATAGTTGATTGCGTAATCGGAGCTGTTGGAGAAAGAGGGTTAGATAATATGCTTAAGGAGCATGTCTAATAGAATTGCTTATACCCGATTTAAAGATCTAATAAAAATCTGATAACAAATTTCCCGTTAATTTTGTGTATTTCCATTAGATGATATGTTACTGCCTTGACTTCGAGCTTAGGCTTATGTTTATTCATTGAGAGTGGTTCACCTGTACCTTTTGCGGTAAGTCCATATCCTTTACCAACCTTTCTGATTTTTATATCTAAAGAATTAGGTATGAATTCTCCTGATGTTACTTTGACTAGTATCTTTTCTAGGTAAGTGTATAAAAGTGATTGTAGATCAAATCCTTCAACTTTGAAAATTTGGTCTGATGACCCTGTGATCGAATGAAGGTTTACCATTAAGTCAACGACTGCCAGCCCAGCTTTACTAAAGCATTCTTCTAAGCTTGACCCAGTAACCTCAATGTATGCGTCTGAAATATGGTCAAGTAATTTGTAGAATCGGGGCATTGAAGATCACGATAATAAAGATAATATTTATACTTAAATACTTAAAGTGATGGAGACAGAAAAAGGTACAGAGCCGGGATGGCAGAGTGGACCAATGCGCAGGCCTTGAGAGCCTGTCACTCCTTGTGGGTGGCGTGGGTTCAAATCCCACCCCCGGCGCTTTATTATATAAAGCAGTCTGCTGTATTTTTTGTGGAAATATACTTATAAGATATTGGGGTTTGCTGGTACATTATGAAGGTTGGCGTACTTTTCTCAGGTGGGAAGGATTCATGTTTAGCATTCTATAAAGCTAGACAATATCATGATGTTGTTTGTCTGATTAGTCTGGTCTCAAAAAACAGGGAAAGTTATATGTTTCATATTCCCAACATTTCTATTACCACACTACAGGCTAAAACGATAGGCTTGCCTTTGATTCAGAAGTTAACAGAAGGGGAGAAGGAAAAGGAGTTGTTGGATCTACAAGACGCTATATCGATCACCAAAGAGAAGTTTGAAATTGAAGGAGTAGTGACAGGGGCTATAAAATCGATCTATCAAGCAAGTAGAATACAGAAAATTTGTGATGAGCTTTATCTTTGGTGTTTTAATCCTTTATGGTTAAAAGACCAAATTGAGGTTCTAAGGGAAGGCTTGGCAGTTGGGATGAAAACAATCATCTCAGGTGTTTTTGCTTATCCACTGGATAAAAGTTTCTTGGGTAAGACTATAAACTATGATATGATAGCTAAATTAAAGTCCTATGGAGAGAAATATGGTCTTAATCCTGCTGGAGAGGGTGGTGAAATAGAAACAACAGTTATTGACGCTCCCTTTTTCAAGAAAAAAATAGAGATCATAGCGTATGATACCATCTATGATAATTATTCTGGATGGTTTGAAATAAAGAATGCTAGGTTGGCGGAGAAATGATTCTAATAATTAATGTTTGTTGTGACAGGTTGAATGAGCTAGAATTTGTTGAACCGATCGGTAATATTCTTAAGAAAGCGAGTATAGACTTCTGTATAAAACATTACCTAGAGATCAGTTCAAACGAACTAAACAAGGCAGATGAGATCATTATATGCGGTACCTCTCTCAAAGACTTTGAATATCTGTATCATATTGATGCTTTCGATTATCTAAAAGGAATGAACAAACCTATTCTCGGCATTTGTGCAGGAATGCAGATAATAGCAAAGATGTTTGGTTGTGAACTGCTAGATGAAAAGATGATTGGCCAACATAAGGTCAAGATTGAAAGGCAGAATTCCCTGTCATCTAGTGATAAATTTTACTCATATTTTCTGGTCACCAAGATAGTTAAGATAAGTAGTAGCTTTGATGTTATCGCGACAACAGATGGTATTGCAAGCATTATAAAACAAAGAGATCAGGAAGTTTATGGTTGTCTCTTTCACCCTGAAGTACTGAATACAGAGATAATTTTGAACTTTTGTAGAATCGCCCGGAGCTAGACTTCCATACATGATCTTTAGCAAAAGAAAGGTTGTTTGAATTGTTTTATCCTTCGCAACCAACCAATTTAACCCCTGCTATTGATGCGTCCTGACGTAAAGGTTATTCATTTTGACGGAGGAATAGATCTTATTCGACGAGCAATAAATGTCTGGAGCCACCTTCTCTTTTTTACTGAACTTTGGTGTATCAGGGCGTCTTGCTTCGATTCCTCCCATAAGAACTTCCCGTTATAGAGCACTTCAAAATAGTGTCTCTGAGCCCCCATATTTCCTGATGGATCGGCTTCCAAGGAGAGGAGTAGATGTTGGAAAGTATTTACCATATTAATAAGTTGTCCTATGTGACCATCTTCGCTAAGTAGGACGAAAGCAATCCCGCAGATTTATGATTACACCATTACTTTATTCCATCAGAGTCGTCTGATGTATCTATCGATCTCCCAGCTTGTCACTTGTGTTCTATAGAGATCCCACTCTTTTCTCTTTGATTGTAGGTAGTTTGAGAAAAGTGTTTCTCCAAAAGCTTCCCTTATAAATTCGCTTTTTTCCATCAGGTCAAGCGCCTCTTTCAGTGATTCAGGAAGTGAGATTATCTTCTTAGCTTTTCTTTCTTCATAGCTCATCTTGTACACGTTTAGTTCCGTAGGTTTACCAGGATCCATCTTCTTCTTGATACCATCCAAGCCTGCTAAACAAAGGACTGCAAATTGTAAGTATGGGTTACCTGCAGGATCAGGGCATCTGATTTCACATCGTGCGGCATTCTTTCTTCCTCCAAAGTTGGGCACTCTAATCAGAGGGGATCTGTTCTTGAAAGCCCAGGCAATATACACCGGTGCTTCATATCCAGGAACAAGCCTTTTGTAAGAATTCGGCCAAGACGCAAGTACTGAACACATTTCTCTACCATGAATTAGTTGTCCTCCTATGAAATGCCTTGCAGTATCAGATAAATATCCCGTCTTCTCATCTTCTGAATAGAAAAGGTTCATAGTCTTTTCTGTATCCCAGAGGCTCTGGTGGACATGCATTCCTGAACCGTTTATGCCAAAGAATGGTTTTGGCATATAGGTTGCGAGGTATCCATTCTTTGCAGCAACGGTCTTTGTTATCATCTTCATTGTTATGGCTCTGTCTGCGGTTGGCAGAGCTTCGTCGTATTTGAAGTCGATTTCGTTCTGACCTAATGCGACTTCATGGTGTGAGATCTCTATTTCGATACCAAAAAGTTCCGCTATGTCTGCTATTTCTCTTCTTAAGCTATCCGTCAGATCTCCTGGGTGATAGTCGAAGTAGCCTGCTAGGTCTATTGGAGTAGGTGTTGCCCCTTCATTTTCCTTAAGGAGAAAGAATTCTAGTTCTGGGGCGCAGAAATATGTCATACCTGCCTCTTTACATTTGGCTATTGCCCTCTCAAGGGCGTATCTTGGGTCTGCATCAAAGCGTTTGTTGTCTGGGGTATAGATATCGCAAATGAGTCTGCAGGATGATTTCTCCTGTGGTCTCCAAGGTATGATAGCAAATGTGCTAGGATCGGGGAAAAGAACCATGTCAGATTCTTCGATAGGTCTGAAGCCAGTGATGGATGAGCCGTCAAATGGTTGCCCGTTTTCGAAAATACTCTCAATATTTTTCGAATGAACGGACAGACTTTTCAAAATCCCATTTATGTCTGTGAATTGTAGTTTCACGAATTTTATATCGTTTTCGTGTATTTGTTTGACTACTGCAGTAACATTTTCTTTCCATTTTGCATCTTCAAAGTTCTGCATATTTTCCACCAATTTTTTTTATTTAGCCTTTATCCCACTATTTTTATTCTTATATATGTTTTGGTTCTAATATTATTAAAATTTAATTGTTTAATAACGTATTTTATTAAATTTTTCACATTATTTTAATTTTGTCGAAATTATATTCTAACACTGTAATACATAAGCAGTCCCTACCACTCCAACCTGTAAAGTCTAAATAGGTTGAACTGCCACTCTGTATTCTATTAACCTATCATATATCATGGTAATAAAGGAAATGTCAAATTCGATGGCAGATCTATGCCTAAGGTAAGGTGGGCTTGTTAGAATGCCAAAAATAGCCTGTCAATCCTGTGTTTTGTCTAGCATAATGCTATTATTGACGTTTGAAAGTTTATAGGACAGCCATTTAGTGGGTTTTTTGCGATGCAAGACCTTAAGATAAAGAACAACTATCTCACTTATCCTGACCGTCGTCCTCCTAAGGTAAAGGATAAAGGGAAAATAGATAGAATTCTCAAAACCCACACAGATCTACCTTATAAGGCAGTTGCTGATATATGCGGTGTCAAAATAAAGTTAATGACCAATTCCAGCCATGTATATGAATACTGGAAACTTAACTGGTTTCCTGCTTTAGAAGAAGATTCAATTGATGGCTGGATCTATGATATTTATGGTGTTAAGGATTTAGAGCCATGCATATACTACGATTTTAACACAAACAGAATCCTCATAGTTAACTGTGAATACTATGGAGCCGCAAAGTCAGCGGGCGCACTAGGCTTGTCAACACGTCTTTTGGAAAAGAAGGGTGGATATGCGATTCATGGTGCATGTGTAGGTGTACCGAATAGTCCTGACTACGATGGTGTTATCATTGTTGCACCTACAGGCACAGGTAAAACTTCACAATTCCATGAGCTAATATACAATATTAGAGGCGCTAAAGTTCACTCTGATGATTATGTCTTTGTTTTCTTCAAGCCTGAACCTATTGCTTATGCCACAGAAAATTGGCTTTATATGAGATCGGAGATTGCTTTTAATCATCCAATATTTACTAGATTCTTCAATGATTTACCACTCGAAAACATAGTAAGTGAGAAAGCTAAATGTGCTCAAAATACTGAAGATAACGAAAAGATGGGGGAGTGCTACAAAGCGGTTATTAACGGTGAAAGAAAATGCGTCTTCGATATGGGTGCTGATAGATGTTATTGGTCGTATGCTAATTCTAGGGCAATGTTTCCAAGAGACCATTTTCCTATGATGATAAAAGATGCTTTAGGGAACCTAGTCGAGGTTCCCAAAGGAAAGGAGAACGTTCTAAACGAGTGCCGCGTAAAGTACGTCCTGCTCTTAACTCGCGATGATACTACAAAACCTGTGACGCTTTTGGGAATAGATGAAGCGATAAGGGTGCTTAAGGAAGGAAAATTTGTTATAAGACCTGGTTCTGGTCCTCCTGAAAAGTGGGGACAGTATGGATATGAGCCTTTCTATAATCCTTATCCTGCTGAGCATGATCTGAGCACTGAAGAAGCTTTCTTTAGAAAGCTGTATGGCTGTGGTGTGAGTTTCTATCTACTAAATACAGGTACATACGAAGGGAAGAAACAGACAATACACCAAACTCATATGTACATTAGGCATATAGTTGAAGACTAGTGCTCTAATTCTGGAGTCTGGAGAATACATTAGAGCTGTGCTTTTGTTATTTTAACTTTATCGATCATCAATGCTGGTGTCAATATTGGTGTTTCTACTTCCCACCATTCGATCCATTTTCTTTCTTTTCCAATTGCTTTGATATTTAGTAGTTGTCTCGGTATGCTGTCACTTATCCTTGTGCCATTAATAGCATACTTTATTGATCCATTTTCTATGAGGAACGTTGCATCTCGGGGAAGCGTTGAATATTCTCCTGTTACATAGTTTTGATATCTTGTATACCAGTTGTTGGTAACGTAGACTGCTTTCTTGCATTCCTCTATCATTGTATCTAAATCTGTTTTTCCTGACCCAACTACAAGGTTCCAAGGATGTGGGGCAATAATACCCGCATTTCCAGTAGTCTTTGTATTGTATTCCTTGGCCGTGGAAGAATTATGAATGTATGTCTTCAAGATTCCTTGGTCTATTATACACGTTTTCTGAGTAGGCACACCTTCATCATCAAATGACCTGCCTGCTAAGCCCCCTTCAACTGTTCCATGATCTTCAAGTGTAAAATCCTCAATTGCAATATTCTTACCGAGAGAATCCTTTAAGAATGAAGTGCCAGTGTCTACACGGAAAGCAGATGAAGAATAGCCTACCATTTCTAGGATATCTGCAGCCACGGTTGGCCCCATTATTAGGTCATATTCACCCTCTTCCCAGTGACTAATCTTCTTGGATTCTTTAGCAAATCTTCCTGCGGTACTACCTGCTCCAACTGCATCGAACTTTGGAAGTGATGCTGCACATGATAGTCCATGACCGCTTGAGTTAGTGTTTGAAAACGCTCTGACGTTTATCGATATTGAGGTTATCTTGTCTGACGTTTCGGTTCCTCCTGAAGTTTTTATTTTGTATGCTTCTGTGTTAGCTGTCAAGACTCCAGAAACCCTTTCAGCTCCTCCTTTGAGTGCAGCGTTTATTGCTGCATTACCATAATCAGAGATGTTTTCTCCTAACTTCTCTATTCTGCTATCATAGTAACTTGTAGTATGCATGAACTTTGCCTTTGGAAGTGGAACGTAATCCTTACTTTTTTCAGTGAACTTCATGCTTGAAAATAGTCTATTAACGAACTTATCTAAATCCGATTCATTAACTGCAGATGTTGCGCCAACAACCTTCTTTTCTTCTTTTGCCATATAAAGAAATACTGCAATTTCTTTGAGTGTATCGATTACTGTGACAGAATTATTACTGAACCTGAGCATTGATTCTTCACCATAGATCGAAATAACTGATATGTCATCAGGCTTTAGTACACTAGCCTTTGAATACGCCATTTCCGTTATCTTATCTAGAATTTCAATTTTCATCTGGTTTTCACCGTCATGTTCCTAAATCTTAGGCTTGGACCACCAGCCCAAACAGGAGCACCCTGGGAAGGGTCTCCTTTGCCACAAGTTGCTGTCCAAAAATCTAAATTATTGCCACGAGCATCTAGGCTACTCCATAATCTTTCTGTTGTTACTTCAATAATGGGATTCACTAGAGGATTTGTCAGTTCACCTTCCTCTATCAAATACGCCTCATGTCCAACATATCTTTGGTTCTGTCTTATATCGTCAATATTCCATTCCATGAAAGAGTTGAT
>Ga0315289_10013821_pt1 | contig 11289 bp, 11 predicted proteins | sample YL17G11_40_MG_FD_203452 | JGI IMG/M metagenome (GOLD analysis project Ga0315289, IMG submission 203452) | Sediment microbial communities from Yellowstone Lake, YNP, Wyoming, USA - YL17G11_40 | ecosystem: Environmental > Aquatic > Freshwater > Lake > Sediment | place: USA: Wyoming | collected... | reverse complement strand
GGCAGGTCCACGTCCGGGACGGGCTGCTCGTCTCATGAGGTACCTCGAGCTCGTCCAGCTGGCCGTCTCGCGGCTCGCGGCCGCTCGCCTGCGCGCCGTCCTCACGATGCTCGGCATCATCATCGGGGTCGGCTCGATCGTCGCCCTCGTGGCCGTCGCCCAGGGTGCGACGAGCGGGATCACGAACCGGATCCAGAGCCTCGGCACGAACCTCCTCACGGTCCAGCCCGGCTCGACGACCAGCGGCTTCGTCCGCCAGGGCGCCGGCTCGGCGACGACCCTGACTCTCGGCGACGCGGAGGCGATCGCCTCGCTGGCCGACGTCGCGGCAGTCGCCCCGCAGGTCTCCACCGAGGCTGTCGTGGTGGCCGGCGACAAGAACACGACGACCTCGGTCGTCGGCACGACGGCCGACTACCTGGCCGTCCGCACCTACGAGATCTGGCAGGGCTCGTTCCTGACGGACGTCGCGAACCAGGAGTCGCTTCGCGTCGCGGTCCTGGGGTCCACCACGGCCGATGACCTCGGCCTCGGCGAAGACGCCATCGGGACCGACATCCTCGTCGGCGGGATCCCGTTCCGCGTCGTCGGGATCCTCCAGTCGAAGGGGTCGTCGGGCATCGGCAGCCAGGACGACCAGGTCATCGTCCCCATCTCGACCGCGCAACGCAACTTCGTGGCGGGGACCAAGGTTCGCTCGATCGCCGTGAGCGTCAGTTCGGCTGATGGGATCAAGCTGACGAAGGCCCGTCTGACGAGCCTGCTGCGAGAACGACACGGGACCGACGGCACCAACGACGACTTCAACATCTCGGACCAGGCCCAGCTGCTCGACACCTTCTCGTCGGTGACGGGCCTGCTCACCCTGCTGCTGGCAGGCATCGCCTCTATCTCGCTGGTCGTCGGCGGCATCGGGATCATGAACATCATGCTCGTCAGCGTCCGTGAGCGGACGCGCGAGATCGGGATCCGCAAGGCGATCGGCGCGCGCGGCTCCGACATCCTCCTCCAGTTCCTGATCGAGGCCCTCGTGCTCTCGCTGCTGGGTGGCCTGATCGGCATCATCGCCGGCGTCGCGGCCTCCGCCGTCATCGCCGCGATCGCGGGCTGGGGCTTCTCCTTCAGCCCGCTCACCGTCGTCGTCGCGGTCGGCTTCAGCCTGGTCGTCGGCGTCGTCTTCGGGGTCTGGCCCGCGCGTCAGGCCGCCCGCCTTGATCCCATCACCGCCCTTCGCTACGAGTAAGGAGACCGCGATGACCGATCCCGAGCAGCCCGCCGGCGACGCGCCGCCGACCTACGACCCCGCGCCCCGACCGGGCGCCGAGCCCGTCACCCCGGGTGTGCCGCCGCTCGCGAGCGTGATCGCGAAGCCCGCGTCGTCGAGCGGGCGGGGCACCTCGCTCCTGCTGCTGCTCGCCGGCGCGATCGCGATCGGCGGGCTCGCGTTCGCCGGCGGACGCCTAACGGCGCCGGCCGCCACCGCCACGGGCCCGACCCGCAACGGCCAGTTCCCCGGCAACGGCCAGGGGTTGCCCGGCGGCGGCCAGTTCCCCGGCAACGGCCAGGGAATCCCCGGCGGGGGCGACGGGTTCGGGGGCGGGGTTTCGCTCTCGGGGACCGTCTCGGCGGTCTCGGCCGACGCGATTACCGTCGAGCTCGCGTCGGGCACGTCGATCACGATCCCCCTCGACGGCAAGACGGCCTACCACGCCGCGACCGCCGCCACGGCCGGCGACGTCACCGTCGGCAGCGAGGTGAGGGTGACCCCGGGCGCCCGGGTGGCGGATCCCGGCGCATCCCTCGACCCGAACGCCAGCCCCGGACCCGGCGCGGGCGGGATCAGATTCGGCGCAGCCACGGACGTGACGGTGATCGCGCCGTAGAGGGGTCGCGGGCGGGGTGCCGGCTCGGCCGGGGCGGGTAGGTGCGCCCGCCAGGTGGGCCGGGGGGCGCGGAACGCGATATCGGCTGGGCCGGCAGGAGTCTTCCCCCGCACGCTCCGAAACGCCGCGAACGCGCGGGTTGGCCGCGTTTCCACGCTCGGAGCGGGCCGCCGCTACCGGCGAGGCCGGTATTCGGTGGCCGTTGTCCCCGTGCGCTCGCCCGATGCTGTTGCAGCCTGCGTGCAAGCCCCCGGCGGCGAGCGCCCCTCCCTGCGCGCCAGCCCCCGGCGGCGAGCGCCCCTCCCTGCGCGCCGCGATGATGGTGGTGGATTCGACCCGCGAATCGGGGGACAATCCATCGGCCGCTCCGCCCGAGCCGGCTGAGCCTGAGCAGCCGCGAGCACCCGAGGATCACTGATGCGAGAGCCGCGTCGCGAGATGTCCGGCGAGGAGATGCGCCAGCACCTGACCGAGGTCGGTGCGCGGCTCGCGGCGCGAGGCCTCGACGGCGAAATCGTTCTCGCAGGTGGCGCCGTCATGGTCATGTTCCTTCGCGCCCGAGGCGGCTCTCGCGACATCGACGCGGTGTTCGCAAAGGAGGGCGAGGCGATCGGCGAGGCTGCCCGTGAGGTCGCAATGGCCCATGGCCTGCCGGATGGCTGGCTCAACGATCATGTCCGCGTGTTCGTGGCCCCCGATGCGCCCACGGTCGACTTCTTCGACGTGCCTGGGTTGCGCGTCCGGATGGTCCGGCTCGACTACCTCTTCTCGATGAAGGCGTGGGCGGGCGACCCGGTCGACCAACGTGACATGCGCGTCATCGCGAAGGCGTTGGGGCTCGGGGACGAACGCCAGGCGTACGAGATCGTCCGCGGTTACTCGACTGGGGAGCTGCCGCGCCACGTTCAGATCCTCCTGGAGAGCCTGTTCGAATGACGACCGGCTATCTGCCGCAGACGACAGTCGACACGATGGCGAGAATCGCAGCCGGCGTGGATCCCTGGATTGCCTTCCGGGACTTCCTCGAGGACTGGACGTATCTCCCCGACTCGAGGCTCGGCCTCGCCGCGCAATCTCCCGCGTTCGCCAACGAGGACGAGCGCCGATGGGCTGCGCTCCTGGCCGCAGCGGTCGAGGCCCTCTGCGAGCGCGACGGGCTGGCCACTCCCGGGTGGACCTCGGAGCCCGCCTTTCGTCTTGATCAGGCCTGGTACCTCTACGAGGGCACGGGGCGGATCAGGGACTGGCTCCATGAGACGACGCCTCCGGCCTTCGCCTCCCGCAACATCTGGAGCGGCGACCGGCTTCTGCGGCGGACGTGACGTCGGGCTGACTCCACGCCGCGCCGCCCCGACTCTCCGGCAGCGGGCTGCCGCTACCGGCCAGGCCGATATTCGGTAGCCGTTGTCCCCGTGCGCTCGTTCGGTGGCGAGCCCCGGTGGCGCGCCCCGGGCGTCCGCCGGTCCCCCCGAACCCCGCCCGTCAGGCGTTCTCCAGTTCCTGGGAGATCGCGCGGAGAATGAAGCGGGCCGCCTCCGCGGACTTGGCGCCGAGCTTCTCGCCGGCGTCGAGGTCGGCGTCGAGGGCGACCGCGAGATCCCCGAGCATCCGGTCGAGGGCCGGCGTGCGGGCCAGGGCGCCGGCGGCCAGCGCCGCCTCCAGCCCCGCTGCGGCCGCCCGGGCGTTCTCGACCGCGTGCCCCTTTGCCTCGAGGTGGGCGCGGAAGACGGCCCGCGCGACCTCGGCCGCCGGCCCGGTGGTGGTCATCCCGTGGCCTCGCCGGCCCGCGGGTTCGCCGCCGGGATCGCGCCCGTGCCCGCCCCGGCCGTCGACCGCGCCGGCTCCAGGTGGAGGATGCGACCGCGGATCGCCTGCCACTCCTCCGCGAGGACGCTCATGTGGATCTCGTCGGAGAAGCGGCCATCGCGCCAGATCGCCTCACGCGATCGCCCTTCCACCACGAAGCCGACGTTGCGATACGAGCGGATCGCCCGCTCGTTGAAGGCGAAAACGGAGAGCCCCACGCGGTGGAGCCCGAGCGTCCCGAAGGCGTGGTCCAGCATGAGCGTCGTCGCCTCCGTGCCGTAGCCGCGACCCCAGCAATCGGGCTCGCCGATCGTGATGTGGAAGAGCGCGGAGCCGTTGTCCCCGTCGAGCTGGCTGAAGGCGCAGGTCCCGATGAGGCGGTCCGTCTCCCGCAGGTGGATCGCGAGGGCCAGCGAGCTTGTGCCGGTGACACGCGCCTCGAAGAACCGGCGCACCTCGTCGGCGCGCATCGGGAGGTCCTGGTAGCGCGTGAGGCGGACCACCTCGGGATCGGCATACCAGCGCATGAAGGCCGCCACGTTGCGCGCGGCGTGAGGGCGCAGGACGATCGTCCGCCCCTCGATCGTGTCGGGAAACCAGCTCGGGGACCGCATCGGGGCGAGCGTATACCATCGCGGCGGCCGCTTGAGAGGGGAGCAGCGCATGCGCCGGTGGAGCGAGGTCGGGGAGCGGATCGCCGCCACGACACGGACCTCGGAGAAGACACACCTCCTCGCTGACTACCTCGCGACGCTCGACCGGGGCGCCCTCGCGCCGGCCGTTGTCTTCTTCTCGGGACGGGCGTTTCCCGAAGCCGACGCGCGGGCGCTGGGCCTCGGTTGGGCGACGCTCGCCGAGACTGTCATGCGCGTCGCGGGCGTCTCGCGGGCGGAGCTCGGCGCGGCCTACGACCGCTACTCCGACCTGGGCCGGGCGGTCGGCGACGTGCTGGCGGCGCGGGCCGCCGCCGGGGACGCCGGGCCCGCCGCCCCCGCCGCCCGGGACGTCGCGGGCGCCGATGCAGCGCCCGACCAGGCGCCGTCCGTCCCGGAGGTCGCGACCGCCTTCGCCGCGATCGGGGCAGCCCGCGGACCGGCCGCGAAGGCAGCGGTCTTCGAGACGCTCCTGCGGCGCTGCGACCCGCTGACGGCCACGTACGTAGTGAAGATCCTGGGCGGGGATCTACGGATCGGCCTTCGCGAGGGGCTGGTGGAGGCTGCGATCTCCCGCGCCTTCGGGCGCCCGGCGGCCGTGGTCGCCCGCGCGGTCATGCTGACCGGCGACCTGGGCGAGGCCGCGCTGCTCGCGCTCGACGACCGGCTCGCGGACGCCCACCTCCGCCTCTTCCACCCGCTCCGCTTCATGCTGGCCTCCCCGGCCGAGGACGCGGCCGAGATCGTCTCCCGGCTGGGCCCCGAGGTCTGGACCGAGGACAAGTACGACGGGATCCGCGTCCAGCTGCACCGCCGCGTGGACGAGGTTCACCTCTTCTCGCGGGACCTCCACGACGTGACCGGGCAGTTCCCGGAGGTGGCGGCGGCCGCCCGCGGGCTGCCGTGGGACGGGATCGTGGACGGCGAGCTGCTCGCCTTCCGGGACGGGGGCGTCCTGCCCTTCCTCGCCCTGCAGAAGCGGCTCGGGCGGAAGGCGCCAACGCCGGCGGTCCTCGAGGAGGTCCCTGTCGCCTTCGTGGCCTTCGACCTGCTCGCGGCCGGTTCCCGCGGCGGCGAGGTCGCCCCGCTCCTGGACCTGCCGTTGCGGGAGCGGCGGGCGCTCCTCGAGGCGCTCGACCTGGCCGGGGCCGAGCCCGGCCGCTTCGCGCTCAGCCGCCTCGCGACGGCCGGATCCGCCGACGACCTGGAGCGCATCTTCGCCGAGGCCCGCGCGCGCCGGAACGAGGGGCTGATGGTCAAGGACCCCACCAGCGTCTACTCGCCGGGCCGGCGCGGCTACGGGTGGCTGAAGATGAAGAAGGCGCTCGCGACGCTCGACTGCGTCGTCGTCGGCGTCGAGGTGGGCCACGGCAAGCGCCACGGGGTCCTCTCCGACTACACGTTCGCGGTGCGCGACGAGGCGGGCGGCGGGCTGGTCACGATCGGCAAGGCCTACTCGGGGCTGACCGACGCCGAGATCGGCGACCTCACGCGCTGGTTCGAGGCCCACACGATCTCGCGGCACGGGCGCTACCGGCTGGTGGAGCCGGCGATCGTCGTGGAGGTCGCGTTCGACGTGATCATGCGCTCGACCCGCCACGCGTCCGGCTTCGCGCTCCGGTTCCCCCGGATCGCGCGGGTCCGCGACGACAAGGCGGCGGCGGAGATCGACACGCTGGCCACGGTGGCGCGACTCTGGAGCGGGCTGCAGCACGGCGCCGAGCACCTCGTCACGCAGGCGGCGGCGCGGGATCGGCGGCCCGACCCGGCATAGGGGCGGCGGCGCCCGCGGCCGTGCCTACGGTGCGCCACCGCGCCGCGATCCACCCTCGTTCGTTGGCCTGCAAGGTCGGAGCGCCTAGACTGCCGCAATGAGCACGTTCTTCGACCCGCTGGGGAACCAGCGCGCGGTTCCGCTGACCCTCTACACGGAGCTGCTGGTCGTGCGGGGGACGATCCTGACCCTCCAGCACCGGGTCACCGACATCCTGAACCAGGCGGTCGAGCCCCACCTCGTCCTCGAGGACGTGACCCTGGAGGAGTACGGGTCGACGGACCTGCCGCTCCGCGCCGAGTTTGCCCAGGTGAACCTCGCGTCGGTCCTCTTCGCCGTCTCGCTGACGACCGTCGAGCCGATCCGCGAGCTGCGGACGCCGAAGGTCAGCGAGCGAGCGCTGGTCTCGGTTCCCCCCTTCCGGATCGTCGGCCAGGTCCACCTCCTGCCCGAGCGCAGCCTGCGCGAGAGCCTCGCCGAGCTCCACGGGACCTTCATCCCGGTTACCGACGCCACGTTCTGGTCTGACCGCTTCGGGGAGACGCGGCAGACGGTCGCCTTCGTCGGCGTGAACCGCGCCCGGGCCCAGGTCTTCGCGCCGTTTCGCGAGGTCGATCCCTGGGCGGGCGTCGGCCGCGCCGCGGGCCGGACTGAGGAACCGGAGCCGCCGGAGCCGCCGACCGCGGGCTGACCGGCGCTCAGCCCTGTCCGGCGCTCAGCCCTGTCCGGCGCTCAGCCCTGTCCGGCGCTCAGCCCCGTGGTAGCGCCGTGTCGGTGCCCGGCGCGTCCTGCGGGACCGGGGCGATGAGGACCCACCGCCCCGCGTTGTCGTAGCCGGCGCCGAGCGGGCGCCAGAAGCGCCGGAGGTCGCTCAGCGAGAGGCGAGTGTCGGGTCGAGGGTCGTATCCGCGGCTGCGGCGCGAGTAGAGCGGCCCGGAGACGAAGACGGCGCGGACGGTCGTCGGCCGCCTCGCCGGGTTGGCGGGGGCGACGAAGCCGTGGAGGACCCAGGCGTGCTTGCCGCCGTCGACGATGATCCCGACCGGCTTGCCGGTCCGGGCGATCCGCACGGCCGCGGTCCGCAGGGCGGCCTCGAAGCTCCCGAAATAGAGGGCCTCGTAGTCCGCGCCACTCCAGCGGTCGAGGATCGCCGTCCAGCCGAACGCGTTCGTGCCGACGGTCCCGGAGAGCCCGTCGTACTTCTGGGCCCAGGCGATGAAGGCCGCCTGGATCGCCGCCGAACGATCGGCCCGCCCGAGGGCGAGGTTCGTCATCATGAGGGCGGCCGCGGCGATGCACCAGGTCGACGTCGCCTGGGTGACGTGGGCCGCGGAGCGGAAGAGGTCGAGCTTGCCGCTCCAGGCCGGTGACGGCGGCGACGGCGGCGACGGCGGGGCTGGCGACGGCCCGACGAGGAGCACCGGCGAGACCGCGTCCGCGGTCTGCCCGAGCGCATCGATCACCTGGATCCGGAAGCGGTGGCAGCCCGCGGGCAGGCCGGGGAGCGGGAGCCGGGCGGTGACCGCCGGGTCGGGGACCTCCCGCGCGGCGGGCGGGGCGGCGGGATCGTCGGTGAGGAGCGCGAGCGCATCGAGCGCGACGGTGTCCGCGTCGGGCGCCCAGCCCTCGGTCGGGCAGCCGGCGAGCGTCGGGGCGGCGTGTTCGCCGGAGACGACCCGCCGGGCGATCCCCTGGCCCCGGCCGTCGCTCTCGCGCCAGGTGAGGTCGGGGGTGAAGCCGACGGGGATCGCCGGGGCGTCGAGGGCGGCGTCCCCAACGAGTGGCGGAGCCGCGACCGAGACGAGCTGGAGGTAGGCGCGCGCGGAGGCCTGCCCGTCGGCGTCGAGGGCGGCGATGGCGACCACCGCGTCCGGGGCGCCGGCGTCCCAGCTGAAGCTGAAGCCGACCGTCCGCCCGTTGATGACGCCCGAGGCGAGGTGCCAGCCGGCGGGGACGGGGTCAACCTGGAAGCCGACCGTCCGGCCGGCATCGCCGGCGTCGACCCCGAGGCTGGCCTGCCCGTCGGTCGCGGTCGGGATGAACCAGGCCGCCCCAGATCCGGCGACGATTCCGCCGCCGGTGAGGGTGAGGGCGGGGGGCGCGGGGAGCGGCCCGGGGGAAGGGGAGGGGTCGGCCGCCGGGTCCGCGGCGATGGCCGCCCCGGGGAGGAGGAGCGTGGCGACAAGGGCGACGACGAGGGCGAGACGGGCGGGCATCAGGTTACTCACCGGTCGCCGCCCCACCGGACGGCCGGATTGCGATCAATGGCCAGCGGACCCCCTCCGGCGCGCTGCCCTGGCCGCCGATGAAGGGCGCCGTGACCGGCAGCACCTTCTCCGCGTGGCAGCGGGCGCAGTAGACCGGCTGGTGGCAGTAGGCGCAGGACTGGTTGCCCGCCTCGCGGATCGCCTGGGCGTGGTTGGTCAGCATCTCATCGTGCTTCACGTTCACGGCGCCCGTCTTGTGGCAGTTGAGGCAGTAGTCCCGGGCGTGGCATTCGCCGCAGCTCTGGGGGCCCGGATCCACCGACGTGGCCACGTTCCTGTGGTTGAAGACGTAGACCGGGTCGTCGTGCGTCGCGGGCGGCTCGCCGAGCGGCAGGCTCGCGACGGCCGTCCCGATCTGGGGGAACGTGTGGCACGCGTCGCACGTCGCCGGGATGACCTCCTTCTGGACGACGCCGTCCTTCACCAGGTGATGCCCGCCGTCGTGGCAGCGGAAGCAGCCGGGGAAGTCGAGGTGGCCCAGGAAGTCGGGGTAGGTGGCGGCCGTCACCTTCATGTCCGGCGTGGCGGTCAGCCGGTAGAGGACCTTGATCTGGGCGACGGCCGCGTCGATCTCGCCGCTCTTTCCGGCGGCCACGTCGGGGTAGCGGAGCTCGTAGAAGCTGCGGAGCTTGTCCACCTCGGCGTCGGCGGCCGTCTCGTCCGGGTAGCTGGACCAGAGGATCCGCGACCCCTCGCGCTTGATCCAGGGTAGCGACGGGTCAATGCGGCCGGCGGCGAGGTCGGCATCCAGCCCGCGGCGCGGGTTGGGGATCGCGTGGCCCACCCGGTTGTGGCACGAGATGCAGTCCATCGTCCGTTCCTTCTCGGCCGCCTTGATGCGGTCGATGTCGGGCTGGGCGTCCTCGGCCACCTCGATCTGGTCCTGGGCGATGAACTCCCGGACGGTCCCGTCGTCCTCGGTCACCGCGACGTAGTCGACCTTCTCGGCGTTCTCGGTGGGCGTGCGGAACTCGACGTGGCGGAGCACGTGCCAGTGCACGCTGCGGTTCACGTCGAAGACGTCGCCCGAGCCGGGCCGGATCATCAGGCCCACGAACTGGCGGGTGTTGGTCTCGTCCTCGGTGAAGGAGGTCCGCGTCACCAGGTTCGCCGTGGCCAGGCGGTCGAGCGAGTGGCACCTCAGGCAGGTGCCCTGGACCGACGGCAGGGCGCTGTGGTCGGGCGGCGGGACGGGCTTGGGGTAGAGGCCGGTGATCACCTGGATCAGCTGGCGCGTCCCGTTGAGCTTGGCCTTGATCCAGCCGTCGACGCCCGGCTCAACGTGGCATTCGCCGCAGGTGACGTCAGCGTGCGGCCCCGCGTCGTAGGCGGCCAGCTCAGGGCCCATCTGGTGGCAGCGCCCGCAGAAGTCGGCCGTCTCCGTCCAGTGGATGAGCGAGACGCTGGTCCAGACGCCGGCGAAGGCGAAGGCGCCGATGACCAGCAGGAGCGCGAAGATCCCGCGCCGGGTGCGCGGGAGCCGGATGTGGAACGACCGGCCGCGCAGGCCGTGCCGCCGCGCCGGGGCCGCGGTCTCGTCCGCGCCGGCCGCAGCGCCGTCCTCGCCGAGGTCGACGACGTCGACCGGGATGCCCGCGTCGAGCTCCGTCGAGACGTCCGGGCGTGCGCTCCCGCGGGTGGCGTCGACCGGTTCGTCGGCGGGGGCAGGCGTTCCGGGCTCGCTCATCGGGGTGACTCCGTCAGCCGTTGACGATCTGCTGAACGAGCTGCTCCATGTCGGACGGCGTCAACCGGCCGATGCGCACGTCCTGGATCGTCCCGTCGCGCCCGACGAAGAAGTGGATCGGGATGCCGTAGGTCCGGTAGAGGTCGGCGATCTTCCCCTGGGGGTCGGCCACGAGCGGGAAGGTGAAGCCCACCCGCCCGGCGTAGTCGGTGACAGCCTCCTGGTCCTCGTCGATGAAGACGCCCAGGACGGCCAGCCCCTGCGGCTGGTACTTCGCGTACGCGGCCTGGAGGTCGGTCGCCTCGGCCCGGCAGTCGGGGCACCAGCTGGCGCCGAAGGTCAGCCAGGTCGGCTGACCTTTCAGGGCGGCCATGGAGACCGCCGAGCCGTCGATGGCCGTCCCCGAGAAGTCGGGGGGGAGGTCGCCCACGCGGGGCGGCTCGCCGGCCGGCGCCTCGCCGGGCCGGACGTTCGCGCCGCTCGCGGGCTGGTCCACGAACCAGGCCGCGGCGACCACGAGGACCGCGACCACGGCGAGGACGACGACAGTCCGGAGCCGGCTCCCACCGGGGCGAGCCCGCGACGCCGCGGGCACTGCCGCGGCGTCCGGAACCTGCGCTGCATCCATGACTGTCTCTCCCGTGGTCCGTCCGGGCTCAGCCCAGCCCGGAGTAGCTGTGAAGCCCGCCGAAGAAGAGGTTGCCGAAGTAGGTCATGAGCGTGGCGCCGAAGCCGACGAGCAGGAGGATCGCCGCCTTGTTGCCGCGCCAGCCGCGGACGACGCGGGCGTGGAGGTAGGCGCCGTAGATGAACCACGTCACGAGCGACGCGGTCTCCTTGGGGTCCCAGCCCCAGTAGCGTCCCCAGGCCACGTCGGCCCAGAGGGCGCCGAGGACGATGGTGAGGGTGAGGAACGGGAAGCCGACGACGATGGCCCGGTATCCGATCTCGTCGAGGATCTGCGGCTTGGGAAGTCCCCAGCGGCCGGTCTCGGGCTGCATGAGGTAGAGCAGGGCGGCCGCGAAGGCGACCGTGAAGGACCCGTAGGCGACGATCGCGGTGGCCACGTGGACCGTGAGGAGGAGGTTGTTCTGGAGGGCGGGGACGAGCGGCTCGATGTCGGCCGGGATCGTCCACGCGTAGCCGAGGAGGGCGAGCGCGACGGGGACGGCCAGGAGGCCGAGGACGCGCTGGTGGTACTTGCGCTCGAACCAGAGGT
>Ga0315289_10013818_pt1 | contig 11289 bp, 11 predicted proteins | sample YL17G11_40_MG_FD_203452 | JGI IMG/M metagenome (GOLD analysis project Ga0315289, IMG submission 203452) | Sediment microbial communities from Yellowstone Lake, YNP, Wyoming, USA - YL17G11_40 | ecosystem: Environmental > Aquatic > Freshwater > Lake > Sediment | place: USA: Wyoming | collected... | reverse complement strand
AGATCTACTCCACCGTCGAGGCGGGGCAGTACCGGGTGCAGGCCGACTCGACGATCAGGATCGACGGGGCGGAGATACGGCTCGCCACCGGCGACACGGTGTCGGCGGTGATCGCGAAGATCAACGAGGCGAGCGCCCCCGTGAAGGCGCGCCTGGACCCGGTGGCGAACTCCCTCGTGCTCGAAACCACGCTTCCCCACCAGCTGTGGGCGGAGGACATCGGCGGCGGGACCGTTCTCCAAGACTTGGGCATCCTCGCGCCGGGCGGCAGCCATCCCCCTTTGAACACCGCGCGCGGCGCGAGGGTGTTCGGCGGCTCGCTGTTCGACATGGTGATCAGCCTCCGCGACTCCCTCTTCGAGGGATCCACCGAGAAGGTGGGCAGCGCGGGACTGCGCGGCGTCGAGAACGCCCTGACGAGCCTCGCGGGATCGCTTGCCGAGGTCGGGGCCCGCGACTCGCGCCTGGAGACCGTGGCGAAGAGGCTGGCATGGGAGAAGCCCGAGCTGGTGCGCTTCGATTCCCAGGAGCGGGACCTCGATCTCGCCGATGCCATCACGAAGCTGAAGACCCTCGAGTACACGCACGAGGCGGCCCTCAACACGGCTGCGCGCGTGCTGAAGCCCACTCTCCTTGACTTCCTGAGGTAGACATGAAAGTCCTGAGCAAACCCTACGGCGAGATCGAGGTCGACGAGCGGCAGAAGGTCCGCTTCCCCTCCGGACTGTTCGGGTTCGAAGGCCTGCGGGAGTTCGTCCTGCTGGACGCGACCCAGCAGCCCTTCTACTGGCTGCAGTCCCTCGAGGAGCCCTCCGTGGCCTTCGTCCTCATCGATCCGCTCCTGTTCCGCCCCGACTACCGCCCCGAGGTGGAGCCCGAGGAGCTGGCCGAGATCGGCATTGGCTCTCCCGACGACCTGCTGGTCCTCGCGATCGTCACGATCCACGAAAGCCAGAAGGGCATGACGGCCAACCTCCAGGGCCCCCTCCTGCTCAACCGCCGCGCGCGGCTGGGCCGGCAGTCCATCAGCGCCGACCCCCGCTGGGGGGTGCGCCATGCCATTCTCGAGGAGATCGCCCTGGCGAGGCAGGGCGCATGCTGATCCTCGCCCGTCGGATCAACGAGAGCATCATGATCGGCGACCAGGTGGAGATCTCCGTCGTCGACATCAAGGGCGACCAGGTCAAGCTGGGCATCAATGCGCCGAAGCAGGTGAAGGTGTACAGGCGCGAGGTGTACCGCGCTATCCAGGAAGAGAACCTGGCCGCGGCGAAGGCCGCCCCCGACAGGCTGCCCGCGCTGGACGGCCTGCTGCCCGAGACTACTGAGCGTCCGCCAGGTCGCTGAAGACGGTCCGGAAATCCTCCGCGACCGCAAGGAACCGCGCGATCAGGCGCGGGTCGAAGTGCGTCCCCTTCTCCCCTTCCATCGTTTCGAGGGTCCTCTCGTGGGAGTAGGCCTCCTTGTACGTGCGGCGCATGCGAAGGGCGTCGTACACGTCCGCGATCGCGACGATGCGGGCGCTGAGGGGGATGAGGTCCTGGCTGAAGCCGTGGGGGTAGCCGCTGCCGTCCCAGCGCTCGTGGTGGCGCAGGGCGACCTCGCGGGCCATTGGGTTGGGGTAGGTGTTGAGGATGTAGGCCCCGTTGGTCGTGTGCTGCTTCATCACGTCCCACTCCCAGGTCTCGAGGGGTCCGGCCTTGTTCAGGATGTCGTCGGGGGTCCCGATTTTTCCCACGTCGTGCAGCGCGGCCACCAGTCCGATGCTCGCGATGAACTGCCTGTCCACCCCGTGTGAGTCGCGCTGTCCGGCGAGGTCCTCGGCGAGGATCTTGGCGTAGCGGTTCACCCGCTCGATGTGGTTGCCCGTGTCGTTGTCCTTCAGCCGGGCGGCGCCGAGCAGGCTCATGAAGGTGTTCTGCAGCAGGTCGCGGTACTCCGTGGTCATGTCGAGGCACATGGCGCTGTAGGCCTGGGGGGCCCCACCGCTCGTGTCGCCCCCCGGAGCGAACAGCGGCAGGATCCAGATCTTCGACACGTTCAGCAGCTGGTCCAAGCCGAGCTTCTCCACGCGCCCGTTCCACGTGTAGCCCGTCCCGGGCGAGAGAATAGCGCGGAACAGCTCCGCGCTCTTTTTCGGGTCGAAGAACGAGGCATAGAACTGCGTGAAGTGCAGGCCGGGAAACTGGGACTCGCAGCCGAACATTCCGCAGAAGCTCTCGTTCGCGCGCAGGATCTTCAAACGACTGTCGAGAAAGAGACTGGGCACGCGGTCGTTCAGGGAGCAGCGAACCCACATTTGGTACTCGGGGGAGGCGAGCATCTCGGGCTCGCGGCCAGAAGGGGCGGGGCTCTCCTCGACATCCTCCAGCTCCGCCGCTTCCTCCAGGCGGCCGATCTCTTCGGCATCGCTCATCGCTTTTTCTCGCTCTCGATCTCCGCCTCGCTCTTCCTGAGATACAGCGGATGCGGCCCCGAGGGGTCGGCGCCCTCCCGGGCGAAGCTCTCGATCCCGATGGCGAGCAGGGCGGCGGGGTCGAGAAGGGTGGAGCAGGGCAGGGAATACCCGGCCGCGCCGGCACCGGCCATCTCCCTGATCTTCTCGGCGTCGGGCCCCACCAGCAGCGGGCGGTCGGCGGCTTCGAGGGCCGCGCGAAGCTCCTCGGGGGTCAGGTCGAGGTAGCCGGATATCCGCTTTTCGCCCCGGTACGATGCGGCGTACACCTTGCCCTTGCGCGCGTCCAGCACGGCGAACACCTCGCCGGCGTGCCACTGGAAGGGCCGCGCGAGAGCGTCGAGGGTGGACACGCCGACGAGGGGGACTCCCGTGGCAAGAGCGATTCCCTGCGCGGTCGCCAGGCCGATCCTGATGCCCGTGAAGGAGCCGGGGCCGACGGAGCAGACGATCAGGGCGAGCTCTTTCACGGGGAGGGCGATCTCGGCCAGCAGGCGCTCCAGCAGCGGGACGAGGGTGGGGGAGTGCTGCAGTCCCCTGCGCAGGCACAGGGCGATCCGCGCCTCGCCGTTCACCGCGGCGACCGCGAGCACGTCGGTCGCCGTGTCGATCGCGAGCGCCTTCACGGGCGCGGGCTCCTGCCCCTGCGCTCCTCCACCGCGATCTCCCTTCCGCCGTCGGCCGTGATGCGCAGGGTGACGCGGAGGTGGGGCAGGGAGATGTCCGCCTCGATCTTTTCCCCCCATTCGACGAGGCTCGCCCCCTCGCCCCAGAGGAAGTCGTCCAGGCCGAGGTTCTCGATCTGCTCCCGGCCTTCGACCCGGTAGAGGTCCACATGGTGGAGGGGCAGGCGGCCCCGGTACTCGGAGACGATCGTGTAGGTCGGGCTGGTGAGCTCGTCGGTCACGCCGAGTCCGCGGGCGACGCCCTTCGCGAAGGTGGTCTTGCCCGCCCCGAGCGGCCCGATCAGCAGCACGACGCTGCCGGGGGCCAGGCGCGCGCCCAGCCGCTCACCCGCTGCCACGGTCTCCTCGCTCGAGGCGCAGTGGTCGGCATGAGGGGAGGTCTCGACGCTCATCGATTCAGGGTAGTGGAATCCCCGCGCCGCGTCAACGCGGGGGCACGGTGACGGCCCGTCCGGTGGCGGGCGCGCGGGTCTCGACGGGCCGGGTGAAGTCGTAGACGAACGAGCAGATCCTGTTCAGGTACTGGCGGGTGACGCCGGTGAACATGACGTGCATGATGCCGCCCCGTCCCTTGCGCCTGTGCACGCTCATGACCTTGCCGAACGCCCTGATGGGCGCCTTCCTGTCGATGTCGAACTCAACCATGACCAGCTTGCCCTTGTCGAAGGGGCTGAGGGTCTGGATCGCGCAGCCCCCCGCGGAAAGGTCGGCGACTGTCCCGAGCGTGCGCAGGTTCTGTTCGACCGACGCCTTTCGTTTGGGCCTCCGCGCTGATCCGCTCTCGATGATCCTGATGGGGTAGTAGAAGCAGGCCCGCATGATCTGCCTGCGCCGCGCCTTCCTCCTCTGCTCGCGCCGAAGCGTTTTCGAGTGCTGGATGAGCACGCACGAGAGCCCCTTCACCGTGTCGTAGCCCAGCACCTTCGACTGGAAGGAGTAGCCGGCGTCGTTCTCGCGCCACAGGTACACGGCGAGGGGTGTGCCCCGCATCCACCGCATCTCGACCCCCGCCGCGCCGGCCGGCGCGGAGATCGTGAGGAAGTCCTTCATGTTGGAGACGACCTTGCTCGCGAAATGTCCGCCGGCTGCGGGGGAAACGGTGAGGAGCTGTCCGGGTTTCAGCAGGACGGAGGAGCGCAGCACGGCGCCCTTTCGGGCGCCGCCCTCGATGATCTGCTTGATCTGGAACAGCACGGCCTTCCTGCGCTCTCGCTCCTCGTCGGAGATCCCGCGGGCGGCCTCGACGGAGTACAGCCCCTTCTTCAGCACGTCGTCGAGCATGCCGGCGCTCGAGAACACGAGCAGGGGCTGCTTCACCTTGGTGATCCGCACGAGGTCCTCCAGGGCCTCGACGTGCAAGGCCGGCAGACCCATGGACCTGCCGGTCCGCCTGAAGAAGGCGCTGGAGTACTTCTGCGCCTCGGCCGCCGTCCGTGGCCTGCGCCGCCTGCTCACGAGAGCCCCGACGAGGATGAGCAGGACGACGGCGCCGATGGCGATCCCGAAGTACAGCAGGGTGTTCTGATCCGCGCTGCCGATCAGCTTGTAGTTCATTGTGGCGAGGAGGATCATGACGTGTGCTTCTCCAGCAGCGGGAGCAGCGCTGCGATTCGGGGCGCCGCTTCGTACTCGAGCAGGTCGCCGATGAGGACCGTGTCCTTCGCGTCGAAGGCGGCGATCAGGTCGCGGAAGACCCCGTTCAGCTCGCCGAACAGCCTCGCCCGCTCCCCGTCGGGGGGGAGGAAGGGCAGCAGGGCGATGAGCGTCTCGATGAGATCGGCGACCGCCGCGATGGTCTCCATCGCCTGCTTGTCGCGGCCCGTGGCGAGGTGGACGGGAACCTCCGCGAGCCGGGGCAGGGAGGCTCGCAGGCCGCCGATGCACGTCGTCAGGGCCTCCTGCGGCTGCAGCGCCTCGCGGGTGCGGGCCGCGAGCGCGCTCCGCATCCCGGCGATGAGCGCGAGGACTTCTTTCCTGCGCTCAGCGGGCCACCGGCGCACTTCCGAGGCGGACTGCCCGCGGAAGGCCGCCGCCAGCCCGGTGGCGGTGGTGGAGCCGGCCTTCTCGAAGGGATTGTGGGCCGCGTCGGCGAGGGTCTGCTCGAGGCCGGTAAGGAGCTCCTCGAGGCCGGGGCCCGGCGCCTTCAGTTCCTCCTCCAGCATCGCGAGCCAGGCCTGCAGCGTCTGCCAGTGCTCGATTCGCAGGTCGGCCGTGCCCCGGACCTGGAAGTCCAGCTCCCCGACGGCGTCGAGGGCGGTCGCCTCCCACCCTTCGCGAGGCGCGGTGAGCAGGTCGTTTTCGCCCATGCGGATGCCGGTGACGAGCAGCCCGGACCCCCCGAGCCAGTCGCTCACGCCCTGGACGAACTCCGCGAGGCGCGCCTCCTTCTCGAGGGTATAGGGCACCTGTTCGCCGTTGATCTTCAGAAGCACTGCGCTCTCTCCTATTGCCCGTTCTGCTTGTTGAAGTTCTGGATGGCCTGGGAGCTCTTTTCGAGGGTCCCCAGGGCGCCCTCCATCTCGCCGTACTTCTTCTTCAACTGCCCCTGATAGTCCACGAGGTGCTTGTTGTACGAGGCGATCTGCTTGTTCTTGTCCGTGATGGCCCTGTCGAGGTTCGTCACCTTGGCCGGAAAGATGCCGCCGGTCGAGACGTAGGGGCGCAGGAGCGCCTCGAGGGAGTAGGCGAGGCCCGCGTTCACCACGAGGTCGCCGTCGGTGTCGTTGCCGAACAGTTCCTTCACGGCCTCGGGGAACCGCTCGATCGCCGAGGTGAGCTTCGCCTCGTCCACCTCGAGGTATCCCCTCAGCTTGGTCTTGTCGATCGTCGCGGACCCCGGGGCCCGCACGTCGGTTGCGATGCCGATCTGGGCCGCGAGCGCGAGGTCCTTCCCCTTCGACGTGGGGTAGGGGTTCATCATGATGTTCTGCAGGGAACTCTTCAGCTGCTGGAGCGACAGGTCGCCGAAGAGCAGCCCGAGGGAATCCGAGGCCTTCTTCTTCTCCTCGTCGGTGAGGTAGCCCGCCGCCTCGATGACTGAGGGGTCCTTGCGCGTGAGAACGTCGACGTCGGTGATGATGCGGTCGTAGGCGCCGACCAGGCCGATGATCTGCTTGGAGATGTTCTCGACATCCCGTTTGATGGCGAGCTCGACCGGCGCGGCGCTCGCGCCCCGCAGGGTGAGAGTCACGCCGGGAATCAGGTCGTCGATCGCGTTCGACGCGCGGCGCACCTCGATGCCGTCCATCTCCAGCACGGCGTCGCCGGCCTCCGCGAGGGCCTTCGTCGGCACGTAGTCTCCCCGCTGCGTCCTGTCGAAGACGGAGATGTCCTTGACGTCGATCCGCCTGTGGGTGTTGCGGTTGCGCAGGTCGACCGATTCGAGGCTGCCGGCAAGGTCCCCCAAGGCAACCTGGATCTTCTGGAAGTCCGCCGAATCGCCGATCTCGGGCAGCGCGACGAGCTTCCCGTCGCCCTCGATGAACAGCACCTGCATGTCGTTCACCTTCTCGGGCGGCTTCGGCGGCTGCCAGTCGGGAAGGGGGGTGAGCGACGGATCGCTCTGTATCCTGATGCCCTTGAACTCGACGGATCCCGTTTCGGGGATGGCGGGGCCGGGGGGCGGCTTCACTTCGGCGACACCCGCCTCGGGCATCCTCTGCGTGCGCACGGACATCTCGAGGACCATGTTCGCGTTCAGAGGGAGGGAGGGGCGGACGGGGATCTTCAGCTCGGCGCCGGGACCCAGGCTGAGAGAGCCGTCCTTCAGCGTGTACGCGTCGGCCGCCAGGGGCTTCTCCCATGCCGCGACAGACTTCTGGTCGAGCGGGAGCCGACGGGAGGCCGTGAGGGACCTCTCCAGCATTCCGGCCTTCACGGCGAGGTCGGCGGCCTTCTCGAGGAAGCTCAGGCGGTTGGCGGCGCCCGTCGCTTTGCCCTCGATCAGGAGAACCTGGCTGCTCTTGGTGTCGTTCACGAGCTGGGCTGACATGAGGGAGCCGGCGCGCGAATTGAGGGTGCTCACGAAATCGGAAAGCGATCCTCCCCTGTAGGCGAAGCGCGCCTCCTTGTCGCCCACCCGAAACACGTAGTCCCCGGCATCGACGGTGAAGTCACGGGGGAGCGGGCGCGAGAGGAAGCGGTCGGGGGTGGCGATGCGGCGGACGAGGACCCCCTTGGTCTCCTCGAGGGCCTCTCGCGCGGCCGTGGCGGTGAAGACCTTCGCGTCCGAAGAGGCCGCGATCCTGTCCATGAAGGGATTTTGGAAGCTGTACAGGGAGCGCGCGCTGTCGCGCAGGCCCGACATGCGCCGGCTGATGTCCTGCCAGGCCGTCTTTTTCTGCTGGTCGGCGGCGACCTCCGTCTGCATCCGCTTCAGGGGCGCCTTCTCGACCTCCATCAGGGCGTCGATGACCTTCTGGGTGTTGTACTTGCTGGTGACGCCCGGGATGGTGAGGTCAGACATGTGTCCTCAGAATAATACCCCTCCCGAGGCGTCGGCGTCAGATCTTTTCGTCGACCAGAAGCCCGATGGCCTCCTTGATCCTGGCGATCAGATGCTGGATCTCCTCGGCGGGGATCTCCTTGATTACCTTATCGGTTTCGCTGTCGACCACCTTGATGATGATCTGGTTGATCTCCTCGTTGACGGCAAGTTTCACCCTCCGGTTGAATGCGAGGAAGGTCTTCTCCAAAGCCTTCGCCTGGCTCTCGATCTCCTCCCTGCTCGGGGGTCTCGCCCCCTCCTGCGGCCGGGGAACTCGCTCAACCTGCGGGCGGGGCTCCTTCAGCAGAATGTCGGGAACCGTGCTCGTCTTGAGGATTCCCGGTATCTCCATACCCATTGGTGTACCTCCATGTACTAAGCTTCACGCCGCGGCGGCAGCGCGCTCCGCGCGCCGCAAGAAAAGGGGAGGGGAGGGCGCGACCTCCCTTTCCCCGCACACGCATCGGAAGAGGCGACGTCCAGTGACCTCTCCCGTCGGGAACGGTATGACCCGACCCTCCGGCCTAGGCGAGCAGCTGCAGCACGGACCTGGGCTTCAGGTTCGCCTGCGCCAGCATCGCCGTGCTGGACTGGGTCAGGATCTGATTCTTCACGTACTCGACCATCTGCGAGGCAATGTCCGTATCGCGAATCAGGGACTCGGCGGCCTGCATGTTCTCCGCGGCCACCGCGACTCCTTTCGCCGCCATTTCGAACCGGTTCTGGTAGGCGCCGAGGTCGGCGCGCTGCCTCGAGATCGACTTCATGGCATTGTCCACGATGCCGATCACCCGGTTGGCCTGGTCCGGCGTGGAGATGGAGATCGACTTCGCCGATCCTCCCACCCCCTCGAGCCCGAGAGCCCTCGCCGTCATCGTGCCGATGAAGACCCTCTCTCTCTGGTCCATGTTCGCCCCGATCTGGAAGTACATCTGCCGGGCGTCCGTCCCTCCCTGCGCGGGATTGGCGAAGGCGCCGGTGAGCATGTTCATTCCGTTGAACTGGGCGTGGGACGCGATCCTGTTCACCTCGTCCACCAGCTGGGAGACCTCGACCTGAATCTGCATCCTGTCCTCGTCCGTATAGATGCCGTTCGCCGACTGGACGGCGAGCTCCCGGACCCTGTGGATGATGTCGTGCGTCTCCTGCAGGTAGCCCTCGGTGGTCTGGATGAAGGAGATCCCGTTCTCGATGTTCCGTCCGGCCTGGTTCAGGCCGCGGATCTGCGAGCGAAGCTTCTCGGAGACGGCCAGCCCGGAGGCGTCGTCGCCCCCGCGGTTGATCCGCTGTCCCGAGGACAGCTTCTCGATGTCCTTGTTGAGGTCCCACTCCTTGAACTTGACCAGCCTGTTCGCGTACAGAGCGCTCATGTTGTGGTTGATGATCATGTGACCCTCCTTGACTGTGTGAGAGGCATCCCTGCCTCTGGCATTGCATGCCCTGCGTGTTGGCGGGCGTCCGAGACGCCCTCGGGGGAGCGATTTGCCGGGGAGAGGCTCGCGCGCCCCTTCCCACCGTTCCCTTGACTCCCCTGACAACAAGGAAAGCGCGCCGCCGCCGGCGCTTCGGCAGCGCCGGCGGGGCGGTCCTTCCTTTTTCTCAACACACGAAAGGAGGGTTCGTTTTCAAAGAACTGAAAACCTGGGGTCTCGTCGACCCTCTCGAGAGTCTGCTCCCCTACTGGAGCAGCTGCAGCACCGTGCGGGTCTTCGTGTTGGCCTGAGCGAGCATCGCCGTTGCGGACTGTGTGAGGATGGCGTTCTTCGTGTACTCGACCATCTCGGAGGCCATGTCGGCGTCGCGGATGCGCGACTCGGCGGCCTGGAGGTTCTCCGCGCCGATATCAAGCCCCTTCACCGCGTACTCGAGCCTGTTCTGGTAGGCCCCGAGGTCGGCCCTCTGCTTGTTGACCATCTTCAGGGCGGCGTCGAGGATGCCGATCGTCCTGTTGGCCCCGTCGGGCGTGGACAGCGAGATGATCTGCTTGTTGCCGGCGTTGCGCACGCCGAGTGCCGCCGCGGTCATCGTGCCGATGAACACCTGCACGCGCTGGTCCATGTTGGCGCCGATGTGCAGCCACATGGAGGCGGTGATGACGTTCTGGCCCGTCTGCCGAGCGAAGCGCCCCGTCAGCATGTTCATGCCGTTGAACTGGGCGTGCGAGGCGATGCGGTCGACCTCGTCGACGAGCGCCGAGACCTCGACCTGGATCTGCATCCTGTCCTCATCGGTGTAGATCCCGTTGGAGGACTGGACCGCCAGCTCGCGAAGCCTCTGCATGATGTCCTGGCTCTCCTGCAGGTAGCCCTCGGTGGTCTGGATGAAGGAGACCCCGTTCTCCGCGTTCTTGCTCGCCTGGCGCAAGCCGCGGATCTGGGACCTCATCTTCTCGGACACCGCGAGGCCGGAGGCGTCGTCCCCCGCGCGCGCGATCCGCAAGCCCGACGACAGCTTCTCCATGTTCTTGTCCAGCTGAAGGTTGTTGATCTTCAGCTGCCTGTCGGCAAAGATCGCGCTCATGTTGTGATTGATGATCATGGAATCCTCCCTGAAACACCGTGTCTGCGGCCGCGGGCATCCATGCCCGCGCCGATACCCTGCCGGACCAACGGTCCGGCGCTCTGGAAACGAAACCCTACTTTCTTCACCCGCCCGCCGATTTCCCTTGACCGGCCTTCCAGGCGCGCCGATAGCAGGAATAGCGGCAGAAGGGGATGGACCCCGGGGGGGTAACCGGAGTTACCCTTAGTCCTTTTTTCGACAGGGCGGAGTTGAAAGTTTAGGGGAAAATAAAATTTATTCTTCGCTGAGATACCGGGCGGCCACTGGGTCCTCGGGGTCGATTTCCCGCACGGTGCGGAAGAAGCCCCGAGCCTCCTCGTCCCTGCCCCTCTTCATCGCGACGATGCCGAGATTGGAGATGATCTTCGTGTTCTCAGGATCCACCCGCAGGGCCTCGCGGAGTCTCTTCTCGCTCTCGTCCAGGTCGCCCAGTTCCATGAGGCAGATGGCGAGCTCGTTCAGGAGGTCGGGGTGGGCGGCGCCGAGGGCGAGTGACTTCAGGAAGGCGTCCCTGCCCTCGGCGTAGCGCGCGAGCCTCCGGCAGCCCCAGCCGAGGATGAACCACGCGTTGGGCACGCCGGGATGGGCCTCGAGGAAGCCGCGGATGGTCGCGATGCCCTCCTCCTCCCGTCCCATGCGGATGAAGTCGAACGCCTTCTGGAAAAGGCCGTCCATCAGCCCCTGCGCGTCGATCTCGCGGATAATCCTCCTGGCCTCGCGCACCTTCTGTGCGTCGTCGCCGCTGTTCGCGTAGACCTCGAGGTGCTCCCGCGCCTTCTCGAAGGAGCGCTGGTGGAGGAAGAAATACGCGGCGTTGTAGTGGATCGTCGGCTCGGTGGGATCGGTGGCGAGCGCCCTCTTGTACGCCTCGAAGGCGTGCTCCTGGTACTCCTCGGCGAGCCTCAGATTCTCGAGGGTCTCGTACCGGCGAGCCTTCCCGTCGTAGACCAGGGCGAGGTTCATTTTCGTGACGGCGCAGTCGGGGAACAGCCCCTCCAGGGAGCGGAAGACCTCGATGGCCAGGTCGTGGTCCCCGTCGCGCGCCTTCAGGATGCCGAGGTGGGTGAACTCCTCCTTGATACCGGGCTTGACGGCAAGGA
>Ga0315289_10013817_pt1 | contig 11289 bp, 6 predicted proteins | sample YL17G11_40_MG_FD_203452 | JGI IMG/M metagenome (GOLD analysis project Ga0315289, IMG submission 203452) | Sediment microbial communities from Yellowstone Lake, YNP, Wyoming, USA - YL17G11_40 | ecosystem: Environmental > Aquatic > Freshwater > Lake > Sediment | place: USA: Wyoming | collected... | reverse complement strand
AAGCAGCGCAGGCCGAATCCAGAGCATGATCAAGAGCGTCGAGCACATGTCCACCACAATCCAGAGGGCGAGCACTTCTGCTGCCCATTATTCTTCAGGGCATGGCGGCGGGTTCAGCAGGGGTGGTGGAGGCGGCGGCCGGGCTGGTTAAATCAGCGAGAGAATTGTTTTATTTAAGAAGTCGTTCGTTGAGTAAGGTTCTTGCTCTATCAATGCGAGTTCATAGAGAAGGCGAAGCACACTGGAAAAAAAACATAATATGTTTAAGTTCATAAATTGAAGAGCTGACCAAAATTAATAAGGAGGGCAGAATGAGGATAAGAATTTTCGCTATCCTGCTGTCAATTCTTACCATTCTTTCCGTATCCTGGGCGAAGAAGGCTCCAAAGGACTATCTTATAAAGCCAGTTGCTTTTACAGAGGTCAAAATAAGCGACACTTTCTGGCTGCCGCGAATGGAGACAACCCGAAAGGTCACCATTCCCTTCGCCTTCAAGATGTGCGAAGAGACCGGACGCATTGATAATTTTGCCAAGGCTGCCGGGTTGATGGCGGGCAAGTTTATCGGCAAAAGATACAACGACTCTGATGTCTATAAGACCATGGAGGGAGCAGCCTATTCGCTGAGCCTCTATCCTAACCCAGAGCTTGAAAAATTCATGGATGAGCTTATCGCCAAGATCGCGGCTGCCCAGGAAGATGACGGCTATCTCTACGCAGCCCGTACCGTAGACCCTAAGAATCCACCTCCAGGAGCAGGCGAGGAGCGATGGTCATGCCTCAGCTCGAGCCATGAGCTCTACAATGTCGGACACATGTACGAGGCCGCAGTTGCCTATTACTTAGCAACGGGCAAGCGTAACTTCCTCGAGATAGCCATCAAGAACGCAGATTTCATCGCCAATGAATTCCGGCCTGATAAAAGGCGGGGATTTCCAGGCCACCAGGAGATTGAGATTGGCCTGGTCAAGCTTTTCCGCGCGACGGGAAACGAGAAGTATTTAAAGCTGGCCAAGTTTTTCCTTGATGAGCGCGGCCCGGATAAGTTCAAGAAAATGTTCCCTGAAACCTCGGCCTTTGCCATCTACAACAACGACTGGTATCTCCAGGCCCATCTTCCGGTGCTTCAACAGAAGGAGGCTGTGGGCCATGCTGTTCGCGCCACTTATATGTATTCTGGGATGGCGGATGTGGCAGCGCTCAGCGGAGATTTGAATTACGTCAACGCCATCGACCGCATTTGGGAAAATGTCGTCTCGAAAAAAATATATCTGACCGGCGGCATCGGCGCTCGCGGCGAAGGCGAAGCTTTTGGGGATGATTATGAGCTTCCCAATGCCACGGCCTACAACGAAACCTGCGCTGCCATCGGCAATGTTTTCTGGAACCTTCGCCTCTTTCTCCTCCACGGCGATGCAAGATATATCGATGTCCTGGAACGCACTCTCTACAACGGCCTTCTCTCCGGGATATCGCTGAGCGGCGACCTCTTCTTCTATCCCAATCCCCTGGAGTCGAACGGAAAATTCAGGTTCAATCAAGGAGAAGCAACGCGAAAGTCCTGGTTTGAGGTCGCCTGCTGCCCGGGAAACCTGGCTCGCTTCCTTCCATCCTTCCCCGGCTATGTCTATGCTCAGGCCGGCAATATTCTCTATGTCAATCTCTTCGTTGAGAGCGAAAGCAAGCTTAAGATTGGCAGAAATTCTGTCAAGATAGCTCAAAAGACCAGATATCCCTGGGATGGAAAAGTGAGCCTCATCATCGAGCCGGAAAAGCCTGCTGAATTTTCTGTTTATGTCCGCATCCCCGGCTGGGCACGCAATGAAGCGATACCAAGCGACCTTTATTCTTTCCTGGAGCAGAGCAATGAAAAAGCCTCATTAAAAGTTAATTCAAAAAACTTAGGACTGGACATGGATAAAGGCTTTGCCCGGATTAGACGACGCTGGAAAAGCGGGGATGTTATTGAGCTTGACCTGCCCATGCCGGTGAGGAGGGTTGCGGCCAATGAGAAAGTGAAAGATGACATGGGCAAAGTCGCCTTCGAGCGGGGACCGATAGTCTATTGCTTTGAAGGCATTGATAATGAGGGCAAAGTCCTTGGCCGGAAAATCCCTGATGACCTGCGCTTCGAGGCCGAGTTTCATCCTGAGCTCCTGGGTGGAGTCGCGATACTGAAGGCCAGCAGCTCAGAGAAAGCGAGCTTGATAGCGATTCCTTACTATGCCTGGAGCCATCGGGGAAAAGGGGAGATGGCAGTCTGGCTTTCCCGGAATTAAATCATAAAATTTTTTATCTTTTCCCTATATTCCTTAATGACCTCGCAGGATAGATTTGCAGGAGTTAATCTCTTGCGATGAGATTATATCCTCGCAAATAACTGAATCAAGGTGAAGAAAGCTCCTCTCAAATTTCATCTTCAAGGAGTATCGAAAAGTCTCATGAACTGGCGACTAAAATGTATGACGATATAAAGGTTATCTCATTATGCATACTGTTTCCCTTGGAGAATGAGATGATTTTCAAGAGAAAAAAGAAAGATGGAGGCTTCACCCTTATCGAAGTTCTGATCACCATGCTCATTCTGGGTGTTGTCTTGATAGCCCTCATCACCTGTTTTATCTATGGCTTCAACGTCCTTGCCAGAACAAGACAAACAGCTCTCGCCGCCCAGTGCGCCCAAAAAGAATTAGAATCCATTCGCAACATGCCTTTTAACCAGGTATTGGCTTTAGGCACCTCCTGGACTCACGAGAATTTAGCTAAGCTAGAGAATGGCCAGGGAGCGTTGACTGTTCAAGATTCTGGACTGGGTGAGGATATTAAAAAATTAACGGTCCGCGTGACCTGGACTTATCGTGGAAGAAATATGCGAGACGAAATCGTCACCTACGTAACTAGAGAAGGAATTAACAAAAAATAATATATAAAAAAGTTGAGGAGCCTATGAAATTCAGAAAAAGGAAGGCGCCGGGTTTCACCCTTGTTGAACTCTTGACAGTCTCGGCCATTATGTCCATTATTATCCTCTCTGTGCTTGCTCTCTATTCCTCCAGCCAGCGCTATTTTATTACCGAGAGTGCAAGGGCTGAGATGCTCCATGATAGCAAGCAAGTCCTTAGCTGGACCTCGCGAGACATCAAAGAAGGAATTGAGGTTCTTCCAAGCTGGGGCAGCTATACAACTTCCAACAACTGTCTCGTTCTCAAGATTCCTTCTGTGGATGCAAACGGCGTTATTACCAATATCGAAAGCGACTTTGACTACATCATCTATCGTCTGAATCCTTCCAACCCTCACAGGCTAGAGAGGATTGTCGATGCCAAGGATGGGGTAAGCTCCCGTGCCGACAGCTCCAAGGTCATAGCCGAAAGAGTTGATTCTTTTATGCTGCGCTCTGAAGGAGTCGAACTCTCTTCTGTGACAGACCTTTCTCAAGTTTCAATCGTCGATGTGGCCTTACTCACACAACAGACAATATTTGGAAAAACCCATCATGAGACCCTCAGGACTGAGGTCAAGCTGCGGAACAAGCAAGATTAGCCATATCCACTTGGTTCGAACTCTATAATCAGCTCCTCGAGCCTTCCATTTTTTCCAACAAAAGAGGAAAGGCGAATTATTTTCACCTCAAACAAATTTTAGTCCAAAACTAAAATTCCGTTATCACTTGCCTCCAGCGACTAAATAATTGAAGGAAGCGAAAAAATAAGGGCTGAGGAGGTGAACAACCAAGTGATTTCCTTCCCAAAAAACCCCGATAAAAAAATTTCGGTTCATCTTCTTGGCGAGACATCTTTTCAGCAAAAACGATAAATATCCTCTTTTGGGGATGAGAAGATAGGGAATTAAAAAGGAGGTAAGGAAAATGGAAAAAGGAAAGACGAGGTTAAAGAAAAGGCAAGAGGAAGAAGGCTTTGTTTTAATCCTCGGAATCATTGTCATGGCTTTTCTGCTCCTTCTTATGGCTCCTTTCTTGTTTCAGCTTACAGGCCAGCATAGAAGCACGCAAATGACTTCTAATTATATCACTGCTTTCTCTTTGGCTGAGGCTGGAATCGAAAGGGGTATCTGGGAGTTGAATTATGGAGATATTACAAGCTGGAGTGGAGACAACTCAGCGAGGACATTGACCATTTCTGATTTTCAATCTTCAGAAGGAAATGTGGTAGGGAGCATAGCTATAAAGATTATCAATCCTGACGGAGAGAATCCTGTGATTGAGGCTACAGGAAAAGTAGCTGGCGCCGCCCCGGTGAAAGCCATGAGGACTGCTCAAGTGGTGTTGAAGAGAGATGACCCTCCCCCTTTGTTTGATTACGCAGTATTCGGACAAGAAACAATAGACGTGAACTCCAATGCCTTGGTTGACAGTTATGACTCGAGGAAAGGTAACTATGGAGGCACCAACGTTGGCTTCGACGGGAATGTGGGCACCAATTCCATCACATACGGCAGCATCGATTTAGCTGCCAACGCCAAAATCTACGGCAGCGCCTATACAGGCCCTGAGAGCGATCCGGCTACGGCAATCATAACCCGTTCCAATGCTCTGATCACCGGGGGTAAGGGCGCTTTGTCAGCTGCCAAGGCAATGCCCTCGGTTACAGCCAAAGGTAGTCTTACTTCTAAAGGCGCTTATTATCTGGGTGATACAAACGTTGATACCATCAGCGAGAGTGGAGAATATACTTCATTCAGGCTAAGAAGCAACGCTAAAGTAACAATAAGCGGCGATGTCACGATTTATGTCACTGGCGATTTTTCGATGCAGAGCAACACCCAGCTTGAGATTGCCGAAGGTGCCAGCCTGACTCTTTTTCTCGGAGGTTCCTTTGAGCAGTCCAGCAACACCCAAATAAATAATTTAACCAAAAAAGCTTCCAACCTTGTCGTCCTCGGAACAGACAGCTTTAACGGCCAGATGCAGTGGAATTCCAACTCCCAGTTCTGGGGAGCGGTCTATGTGCCAAAAGCCAACGTGGATTTCAACAGCAATGCTGATTTCTTTGGCGCTATTGTTGGCAGGAGTGTCAATTCCATCTCTTCCAATGCCAGAATCCATTATGACGTCGCTTTGTCTAATAAAATCGTCAATTTTGAAGGAGACTTTCCTTATGTTGTCAAGTCCTGGCAGGAGAAGGTTTCCGTTTCGCAATAACTCGTAAAAAGGGGACAGTATCTTTTTCGTTCCCAAAATGTCTGTAAAAGGGATAGTCCCCTTTTCGTTCCCATTTTCCTTTCATAAAAAAGGGACAGTCCCTGTTAACTGTTAATAAAAAGGGACAGTTCCCTTTTTTTGTTCATCACTCTCTTCACTAATTTTCAATTGACCCGCTTCTTCTCTTGTGGTATAAACTTTTATCAAAGAATTTAGCCAATCGTTAATAAGAACAGAGAAAAAAGCGCAAAGGTTTTTTCTTCGGTTTTTGCGCCGAAGGTGAGGGCAAGAATCTCTGAGACGATTATCTATGCTTAACGCTGAAAGGAGGGAGGCATGAGAAAAAGATTTCTTTCTCTTGTTATCCTGGCGCTTCTTGTTTTCCTGCCGGCGTGTCAGCAGGGCGGGAAAAGCCAGGCTCAACTCAGCTATCCAGTCACCAAGAAAGTCGACCAGGTGGACGATTATTTCGGCACCAAGGTCCCAGACCCTTATCGCTGGCTGGAGAATGAGAATGCCCAGGATGTAAAGGATTGGATTCAGGCGGAAAACAAACTGACCTTTGCCTATCTGGAGAAGATTCCGTACAGGGAGAAGATTCGGCAGCGCATAACCGAAATCTATAACTATCCCAAGTATTCCACGCCCTTTCGAGCAGGAGATTATTATTTCTTCAACAAGAACGACGGCCTGCAGAACCAGTCTGTGATTTATATCCAGAAAGGGCTGGAAGGGAAGCCCGAGGTTTTCCTTGACCCCAATAAACTGTCTCCGGACGGCACGGTGAGGATTGGCCTGGTTGATTTTTCTAACGATAACCGCTGTGTGGCCATCGCCCGCTCCGAAGCAGGCTCAGACTGGCAGCAGCTCAGAGTGATGGAAGTCGAATCCAAAAAGGAATTGAGCGACGTCATCCAGTGGGTAAAGTTTTCAGGCGCAGCCTGGCAGGGCAAAGGATTCTATTACAGCGGCTACAGCAAGCCTGAAGAGGGCCAGGAGCTTACAGCCAAAAACGCCTATCAAAAAATTTACTACCATAAACTTGGCGACCCTCAGCAGAAGGATAAACTCATCTATGAGGACAAAGAGCATCCCTTGCGTTATCAAGGGGTGGGTATCACCGAAGACGAAAAATATATGTTCTTAACCATATCCGAAGGGACACACGGCAATGAGCTTTACTACAGAGACCTTTCTCGAAAGAATATGAATTTCGAGCCGCTGGTCAAAGGCTTTGAATTCGATACCAATGTCATAGACAATGTCGGGGATAAATTCCTTGTTTTCACCAACACAGATGCGGCCAACTACAAGGTCATTCTCATCGACTCAAAAAAACCTGCCAAAGAAAACTGGCAGACCATCATCCCCGAGAAGCCAGAAGTCTTGTCCGGGGCTTCTACGGTCGGCGGCCAAATGTTCTGCAGCTATCTCAAAGATGCCAACACCCGGATTTATCAGCATGGCCTGGACGGCAAGCCAGTGAGGGAGATCGAGCTTCCTGCGCTTGGAACTGCTGGAGGCTTTTACGGAAAAAGAGAAGATAAAATCACCTTCTATTCCTTCACTTCCTTCACCTATCCGCCAACAATCTATAAATACGATATTGCCGGCGGCAAATCAGAAGTTTTTCATAAGACCGAGGTCAAGTTCAATCCTGAGGATTACGAAGTCAAGCAGGTTTTTTACTCCAGCAAGGATGGGACCAGAGTCCCGATGTTCATCGTCCACAAGAAGGGATTGAAGTTGAACGGCAAGAATCCTGCTTATCTCTATGGTTACGGCGGATTCAATATCAGTATGCTTCCTTCCTTCAGCTCGACCAGTATCGTCCTGCTCGAGAACGGAATTGTTTATGCCATGACCAACCTTCGCGGAGGAGGGGAGTACGGCGAAGCCTGGCATCGGGCAGGGATGCTCTTGAACAAGCAGAATGTCTTCGATGACTTTATCGCTGCTGCCGAATATCTAATCAGGGAAAAATACACTTCAAAGGACAAGCTGGCCATCGTCGGCGGATCGAACGGCGGCCTGCTGGTTGGAGCCTGCATGACCCAGTGCCCTGATTTATTCAAAGTCGCCTTTCCTGCAGTCGGAGTCATGGACATGCTTCGCTACCATAAGTTCACTGTCGGTTGGGGTTGGGCAGTGGAATACGGCTCGAGCGACGACGAGAAGAACTTCAAAAACCTCTATTCCTACTCACCGCTCCATAATATTAAACAGGGAGTTTCCTATCCGGCCACGCTCGTGACCAGCGCTGACCATGATGACCGTGTAGTCCCTGCGCACTCTTTCAAATTCATCGCTACCTTGCAGGAGAAGCAAGCGGGAAAAAATCCTGTTTTGATCAGGATTGAAACCCGCTCCGGGCATGGCTCAAGCAACACGACCAAGATGATCGACGAGCTGACCGACAGGTTTTCCTTCTTCTTATTCAACACAGGAGTGAAGATTAAGGACTGATACAAACGAAATAAAATGTCATTGCTAATTCCGGGTAATTCCGGGCGTAGGTAATTCCGGGGACATATTAATTTATAATGAAAAAAAAAGAGAGGTTACTCCTTTTGCTTATTTTTTTATGAAACGGTTATCCTTTTGGACATATTGTGCCTGAACTTCTTATTGGAAAGAGTCCTGCAGCAGGCATCGACAACATCAGGGTCATAAAGGATTCCCTTATTCTTTGAAATTTCCTCCAGAGCTTTATCGATGCCAAGAGCTGCACGGTAGGGGCGGTGGGAAGCCATGGCCTCCACGACATCAGCCACAGCCAGAATCTTCGCTTCCAGAAGAATTTCATTCTCTTTCAGACCTCCAGGATATCCAGAGCCATCCAATCTTTCGTGATGCTGCAGCATGATTTGGGCAACTGAATGGGGCAGCTCGATTTTCTTTATGATGTCGTAGCCGACTTGAGGGTGAGTCTTAATAACATTGAAGTCGATATCGTTCAAACGGCCAGGCCAGCTCAGAATCTCGGCAGGAACACGGATCTTTCCTACGTCATGGATAATCCCTGCCAAGCGAATCCCTTCAATCTGCTCATTGGGAAGACCCATCTCCCTGGCTATGGCACAAGCGAGGTTTGTCACCCGGCGCTGGTGGCCTGCCGTGTAAGGGTCCCTCATCTCAACCGCAGAGGAGAGGGCATTGACTGTTTCCTCAAGGGCCCTGCGCAATCTTTCAAAGCTATTCTTTCGCTCTTCCTCTGCCCGCTTGCGCTCTGTAATGTCACGGGCAATGCTGAGTGCAGCGGTTTTCCCTTCATAGTCGATGATCCGGCTGCTCAACTCAACCGGAAGAATGGTGTTGTCCCGGCCCAAAAGAGCGGTCTCGAAGAAAATATGGCCCATCCGGCGGAGTTCCCGGATTCGCTGCGGCATCTGGACGGCGTATTCCGGAAGGTCGATGTCCATCAGGGTCATCTTCAACAATCCTTCACGGCTATAGCCCAGCCGCTCGCAGGCGACCTTGTTGACTTCCAGAAAACGGCCACGCAAGTCGTGGATGAAGATAGCATCGCTGGCGCTGTTGAACAGTGTTTTGAACTTCTCCTCCGAGGCCTGAATAGCTTCCTCTGCCTCCTTCCTTTCGGTGACATCCCATATATAGCAGCGGGTGCCGATGATGTTTCCGTCTTGCTTCAAAGCCATGGCATTGACTTCAATATGGATGATCGAGCCGTCCTTTCTGACTGCCCCGCACTCGTATCTCGATGGAATATCTTTGCCTTCTATGCGTCCCTTATGGTATTGAATGACTCGCTCAACATCATCAGCATGAACGAGTGTTGAGACTGTCTGCTTTTTTATTTCCTCCATAGAATATCCAAATAGCTCAGCATAATTCTTGTTGCAGTATCTTAGCTTCCCTTCTCTGTCGTCGACCAGGATGGCAACGCCAGCTTTTTCAACCAGGTCTTTGTAGCGCTCCTTCGACTCTCTCACGTCCTCCTCTGCCTTCTTGCGATTGCTGATATCCTGGACAACAACCAGGTCCGCTGGCCGGCCATGGTAGGTGATTGTGCCTGTATTGAACTCAATATAAATCTTTTGTCCATCTTTGTTCCTCGCTTCGAGTTCATACACAGGCCCGACATCTTCCCCTGCGATGCGGCGTCTGTGGTAATCATTTGCTCTGGAGAGATTCTCGGCAGATATGAATTTTTTCGATGGGATGCCGATCAATTCTTTTACAGAGAAGCCGCCCATCTCGGCCAAACGCTGGTTCGCATATTTGAAGACATCGTCCTGGATAATGGCAATCCCGTACCTGGATTGCTCCACCACGCTCCGGTATTTCTCCTCACTCTCCCGGAGCGCTTCTTCATCTATCTTTCTCTTGGTGATATCCCTGAGGATTCCCAGAACTCTCAATTTCTCTCCGTAGATGGGGACAGTATTCACTTCAACATATTTAATTTTTTTGTCCTTGGTGAAAATTCTGAAGGAATACTCGGGCGCAAGCGCCTCTCCTTTCTGTCTCGATGCCTCCCTGCCGGCAACGAGTGCCCTGTCGTCGGGGTGGATCAAGTCAAAGAAATTGAATTTTCTATTGCATACCTCTTTTTCCTTATATCCAAATATTTTCTCGAAGGCAGGGTTGACATACTCAAAGCCTACAGTGCTGATGATATAAATCCCGTCCATGGCATTTTCGGCAAGAAGACGGTATTTCTCTTCAGATTGCCGCAGAAGGTTCTCTGCCTGCTTGACTTCAGTTATGTCAACCATGGTTGTCCTGACACCGATAAGCCTGCCGTTGCTATCTCGGTCCAGAACATCATCGATGACAACGTAGACCTTGGAGCTATCCTTCTTAACATAGATTCTGTCTTCCGCCCTTGGAACATGCTTTCCGGATATCTTTTGCTTAAACCTTTTCCGGGCCTCATTCTGCTGCTCCGGCAGGATAAATTCAAAGATGGACCCCCCCACCATTTCTTCGGGCGAATATCCAAGCATCTTTGCTTCTGTGTGGTTTACGCTGGTGATGATTCCTTCCGGGTTTAATGTATGATAGGCAACAGGAGCGTTGTTCCACAGCTCTTTGAACCGAGCCTCGCTGGCGCGCAGTGCCTCCTCTGTCTTTTTGCGCTCGGTGATGTCTCTAATTATCCCTATGGCATTCCATTTGCCTTTTATGTTGACCGAAGCAAGCGAGAGCTCAACCAAAAACTCGGTTCCATCCTTCCTCCGGGCTGTCCACTCAAGTGTTCTCTCAACCTTGGGACCTTTTCCTGTTTTCCTGAACCTGTTGAATCCTTTATGAAAGACCTTAAAAAATCTTTCCGGGAGTATGAGCTTTACTTGCTTGCCGAGAGCCTCTTCTTTGGTGTATCCGAATATTTTCTCAGCCGCATCATTCCAGTAGGAGATATTTCCTTGGCTATCGACCATGATAATCGCATCAAGGGCAGAGGCGCTCATGTTGCGGAACTTTTCTTCGCTCTCCCGAAGCGCTTCCTCTGCTCGCTTGCGTTCGCCAATTTCTCTCTCGAAGTCGATATTGACCGCTTTCAGCTTGGCTGCGCGCTCCTCGACAAGCTCCTCAAGATGCTCTTGATGCTTCCTCAGCTCTTCCTCAACACGCTTTCTTTCGCTGATGTCTCTGACATTCCCCTGAAGGACAATTTTTTTACCATAGCAGTTCTGGAGCGCACAAAGAGCGATCTCAACCGAGACTTTTTTCCCACTTTTGGTCAGCAGATAGGCCTCAAATACAGGCGGTGCCTCTCCCTTCAGCATCTTCTTGATTCTTTCCTCTGTTTGTGGCTTGGAAGCCTCAGGGTAAATGTCCTGGAGCTTAAAGGAGAGAAGCTCATCCTTTGAATATCCGCTGAGCTGACTCAGTTTCTCGTTAGCGTCTAAGATTTTTTTCTCTATGGAGAAGATGTTTATGGCGTCCCGTGACTCTTCAAAAGAAGCCCTGTATTTTTCCTCGGATTCCCTTAATTTATTCTCCACTCGCTCCTGTCTGGCTTTCGACTTTTCCAAGCCAACAACTTCTTTTCGTAATTGCTGAAGCTGCGTTATGAGCTGCTCTTTTGTTTTGTCTTCTTCACCCGTCTTTTCAAGCGGGACCATATATTCTTGAAAGTTAGACTTCAAACGTCACACTCC